>ERZ773010.2579-NODE-2579-length-10646-cov-4.690303_pt1 | contig 10646 bp, 15 predicted proteins | sample MGYA00580842_ERZ773010 | MGnify/ENA primary metagenome ERZ773010 (study PRJEB29015, sample SAMEA2737982) | human oral metagenome | biome: human oral; feature: human-associated habitat; material: dental | place: China | collected 2107 ...
AATTTTTGAAATTATTCTAATTTTTTTAACTTTATAAAGAGTTTAAATAGTTTTTGCATCGAAATACTCAGACTTTAAAATATTTTCATAATCTAATAAGTAGTCGTAATCCAAATAATGTTGAGGGGAACGAACAAAATTATGAGAGATATCTACTTTTGTAGTCTTTTCTTCTCTTTTGTACGATTGTACAATCTTATCAAAGATAGAACTTCTTAAGAATAGTTCATTAGTGATATCATTGAATAAGGCACAATATTGTATTTTCTGTTCGGAATTATCAATTGAAAAATCTATTTGCTTTAGAAATAATTGTTTGTTTGGATAATATTTCTTTTCATCCTTTTTTAGGAATAAATCAACAATATATCTCCAATAGATCATTCGCAGATGACTAATGAGTTCACCTTTTTCATTGTTACTTAGGAAACAAATTGTAATACCTCTTAAATCATTTGTAATAGTAGCAAAGGGTTTTTCTTCCCTAAATACAGTTAAACAATATTTTAAATGCTCAGAAGTCTCGAAAGCATATTTAGCCCAATCCTTAGGGTCTTTTAACTTTTCCTTTTGTTCTTTCGAAGGGGTGTTATCTAAATATGAGTCTAAAATTGATATTCTTAATGTATCTTCTTCGGATAAAAGACATCTTCCTACACTTGTATAGTCTTGAAAAGTAAATTTATATTGTTTCATTGCTTAAAAATTACTAATATTTTAAACTCTTTCCCTTTATAGAAATTTTTGTAATACGAACAAGTATCTTCCTCAGATTGTAATTCGTAGTATTCTCTATTCCAATTTTGATAGATAAATTTTAATTTTTGCATTATATAATACTTTTAACTGATAACTGATTTATTTTTACAAATCACTTGTAGCTATTGATTTCATATCAAAATATTCACTTTTGATATTGTTCTTATAGTCAAGTAAATATAAGAAATCATCATAACATTTAGGACAACGGATAAAATTATGAGAGGTATTTATATCAATCATTTCATCTGCTGTTTTCCAGTCTTTTTTAATGGGATAAGTTTCTGAAATAGAAATAGAAGCCCTATTATCTAAAGCGAAATCTATTGAGGTAATAGTATTCTTATGAGGAGTAAAAATTTTATTTGTTATTCCTTGTAGGAATAAGTCATTATTTTTAAAATAAACAAATTTATTTGTTTTAAAATATTCATATCTATCAATACGATCATATCGCAAGGATAAAGGAAAGATGTATTTGCCTTGATATTGATCAATGAAATTAATACTTATAGTTCGAGGATAAACCTCTATAAAGGCAAATATTCCCTCGTCCTTAAAAATAGTCATTACATAATGTTCATTGTTTTCAAAGGCATATTTAGCCCATTCTTCTGCATTTGTAAGATATTTTTTTTGCTCTTTGTTAGGTTTGCAGTTAAGCCAAATATCTATAATGTTTTGTAATGTATCTTCTTCAGACATCACTTCTTGCTTTAGTTCATTAAATTGTAAAAACTCTATTCTGTACATTTTTAACTTTAAAATTGATTAAATTTTCACTTCCATTCACTGTAAATTTGATACATAAAATACAGCCCTATTCCCATAAAAAACAACCCGCCTAAAAATCCTATAAAACGAGCTGAATCCCTCCCCATATAGCGGCTTATCTGCCCCATAGTCCAGTTGTTTTGATAATGTTCATCAGGTTCATACAGCCAGTCCCAGTCCTTTACCGCTCCCAAAACCAAACAAACTCCAAAGACAAAAGACATAAGCGAAAGCACTCCCCCAAATGCTAAAGGATTTTCTTTTATCCAATTTTTCAGCTCTTCCATGTTCTCCCTATTTTTAACAAAAAAGCGCCCTAATTAGAGCGCTTTAAATATATTATACAGAAACATTATTTTCTCTAAGAGCATCATTCAGAGAGGTTTTCTTATCCGTAGATTCCTTTCTCTTACCGATAATCAAAGCGCATGGCACCTGATATTCCCCTGCTGGGAATTTTTTGGTATAGCTCCCTGGTATCACTACCGAACGAGCTGGAACTCTACCTTTTAGCTCCACAGGTTCATTTCCTGTCACATCTATAATCTTAGTAGATGCCGTAAGAACTACATTCGCTCCCAAAACTGCTTCTTTTTCCACACGAACCCCCTCTACTACTATACATCTAGACCCCACAAAAACATCATCTTCTATAATCACAGGAGCAGCCTGTAACGGCTCTAAAACTCCACCGATACCTACTCCACCGCTTAGATGCACATTTTTACCAATCTGAGCACAACTACCTACTGTAGCCCATGTATCCACCATAGTTCCGCTGTCTACATACGCCCCGATATTCACATAAGAAGGCATCAAAATAGCCCCCGAAGTGATAAAAGCACCCTCTCTCGCCACTGCATGAGGGACAACACGAACTCCCTTCTCTGCATAGTTTTTCTTTAATGGAATTTTGTCATGAAACTCAAAAGGTCCTACCTCTATCGTTTTCATCTGCTGGATAGGGAAATACATCACCACCGCTTTTTTCACCCATTCATTCACCTGCCATCCATCAGAAACAGGCTCTGCTACTCTTATTTTCCCTAAATCTAATTCACGGATTACAGAGCGAACAGCCTCTTGATAATCAGCTTGTTTTAGTAACTCTCTATTTTCCCAAGCTTCTTCTATTTTTTGTTGTAAACTCATTTTTTTATTACTAATTAAAATTTATATAATTCAAAAATCACATTTTAAAGAACTCTTCTCGCGAAAAGAAAAGCCTTATCCCAATAGGTTTCATCGAGTGAAGAAATAATCACACCTTTGCTCGTAGAAGCGTGGATAAATTTAATTTCTCCTTCATCCGTTATTGTATGAACTATCCCCACATGAGAAACCCTCTTCCCACCAGCAGTAGCAAAGAACAATAAATCACCATGTTTTACCTCTCGGATGCTTACTTCTCTGCCCTCTTTCGCTTGGTCAGAGGAGCGTCTGGTCAGCTTTATATCATTCTCCGCAAAAACCGTACTCACAAAACCAGAGCAGTCAAATCCAGAAGATGTCATTCCGCCAGGTTTATACGGCGCACCTAAATACTTTTCGGCATCAGAAAGGATATTTCCTGCCTGAGTGTTATTATTTCTGTCTGAACTGACTTTAACATCAGCATATTTCGTCCCTGCTGATGGTTTTTTGTAAGTCGTTGTTTTACTTATCCTTACCGGATGAGCCGTTCCGCAAGAATATAAAAATACCGAAACAGCAAATAAAATCAAAATATTTTTCATAATTGTCAAAAATAGAAAAATAATTAATCTTATCAAAGTTTTTATTAAATTTGGGCTGATTTAATTCTAAATTCAACTTAAATAATATCAAAAATCAATAAAAATGAACATTATTTTGGCTTCTACTTCTACGCTTTTTGGCGGAAAATATTTAGAGTATTTAAAGGATGAAATTATAAATCTCTACGCAGGGATTGATGAAATTTTATTTATTCCCTTTGCCCGTCCCAGCGGGATTTCGCATGAAGAATATACCGATAAAGCTCGGGAATTTTTCAGCTCAATCGGGATAAAAGTAAAAGGGCTTCACGAATTTGAAAATAAAAAAGAAGCCGTAAATCAAGCCAAGGCCTATTTCACAGGAGGAGGAAATACTTTTTTGTTAGTTAAAACGCTGCATGAGTTAGGTTTAATGCCAATTTTAAAACAAAATATAGAAAGCGGAAAACCCTACCTCGGATGCAGTGCAGGAAGCAATATTGGCGGAATTAATATGAAAACGACCAACGATATGCCCATTGTCTATCCTCCAAGCTTTGATTGTATGGCGCTCGTTCCTTTCAATATAAATCCGCATTATCTTGACCCCAACCCAGATTTGAAACACAATGGTGAAACCAGAGAAACCCGCATAAAGGAGTTTTTAACACAGAATGACACTAAAGTTATCGGGCTTCGGGAAGGAAACTGGATTAGAAAAATAAATAATAAAATCACAGTGGAAGGCTCCCAGCTCACACGGATTTTTGAAAAGGGAAAAGACCCCTACGAAATTAAAAGTGGAAGTGAATTGTAATTTTATTTTCACATAATTTAGATTTAATCTAAATAAATTATATATTTGCAATTCTTTAATCATAACATTTATAAGATGAAAACAGCATCAATTTATCAAGATTTAGAATTTAACGAAAATAAACCAGCTATTAAAGTTCTCTTAGAAACTGATTTTACCAAAGAAATCCGAATTCTGCTGAACAAAGGACAGGAAATGAAAGAACATCAGACGCCCTATCCTATTGTGGTAGAGTTAGTTTCGGGGGCTATTATCTTCGGTGTAGAAGGAAAAGAATATGATATAGAAAAAGGTGGCCTTCTAACTTTGGCAGGAGGAATACCGCACCACCTAATCGCCAAGGAAGAAAGTATCGTTCGCCTAACACTAAGTAAATCAGACTCTTCCGCAAGAGTGGAAGATGTAGCTAAAAAATAAAATATGAAAGACCAACATATGAACCCTCAGCAGGGACACTGGATTTTAGCAAAAATGGGAAAAAAAGTTCTTCGCCCAGGAGGAAAAGAACTCAGCCTTAAAATGATTGAAAATCTGAACATTACCTCAAATGATGATGTTGTAGAATTTGCTCCGGGGCTTGGTTTTACCGCTGAAATTACTTTAGCAAAAAAGCCCAAAAGTTACACTGGTGTAGAGCTGAATGAGGAAGCTGCCGAAATTCTAAAAAATAAACTGAAAGGCGATAATGTGAGGATTATTATTGGCAATGCAGCCCAATCAACATTGGAAGATGAAAGCGTAACGAAAGTCTATGGAGAAGCGATGCTGACGATGCATGCAGACCACAGAAAATCAGAAATAATAAGGGAAGCTCACAGAATACTAAAACCAGGTGGAATATATGCAATCCACGAACTTGGGCTTACTCCAGATGACATAAGCTCTGAGAAAAAAAGCCACATTCAGCAGGAACTGGCAAAGGCTATAAAAGTAAATGCAAGACCACTTACCGCGAGTGAATGGACAGAACTGCTGGAACAAGAAGGTTTTTTGGTAAAAAAAATAGAAACCAATCCTATGCATCTTTTAGAGCCTAAAAGAATGATAGATGATGAAGGATTTTTCCGCACATTGAAAATTGTATTTAATATCTTAACAAATCCTTCTGCACGAAAGAGAATTTTAGCAATGAGAAAGGTTTTCAGAACCTACCAAAATCATTTAAATGCCGTAGCCATCATTGCTGAAAAGAAATAATAAAAATGTTTTTCTTTATTTTAATAAAAAAAGGATATTAATTTTAATATCCTTTTTTTTGTTAGTTTTTATATTTCTCTTGATAATCTTCTTGAGATGCTTTGATAACTTCTTTTGCGTGTTTAGCATCATAGACTTCATCTATTCTACATGCTACAGGCTCACCAGGAAGATTTTTATAAGTTAAGAAATAGTGCATTAGTCTATCTACTTCAGCCTTAGGAAGTTCTGAAATATCTTTGATATGTCCATAAGACTGGTCGCCTACTAATACAGCTACGATTTTATCATCAGCCTCGCCTTTGTCTATCATTTTAAACCCACCGATTGGCACTGCTTCCAGCAAAATACCACCAACAGGAACATTGTGGCTGCTCAATACACAGATATCCAGTGGATCATGGTCTCCTTCCGTGATGTCAGAAGCACCTCTTTTCACTGCAAGTTCCTTTACTCTCTCATCGCAGTAAGTTCTTGGAACAAAGCCATATAGAGCAGGAATTATATTAGAAAACTTCTGCGGTCTGTCTACTTTTAGATGTCCGCTTTCTTTATCGATTTCATATTTAATAGTATCTGATGGAACTATTTCCACAAAAACATTAACTACATCTGGTGCTTTTTCCCCAGCTGAAATTCCATGCCAAGGATGTGCTTTAAAAGTTGGAATCATTATACTATATTTATTTTTAAATTATTCTACTTATTTCATTTCTAAGGTTTTGGATAGTATCCGAGATATAGTCCTCGCCATCCAAATACTCCATCAAAAACAGAGTTTTAAACTCCTGCAAAGAAACATTCGGGCTGTTTTCCAAAGTCTTGTGGAGAAGCTGGAGAACATTATTTTTAGAATTTAAAATATTATTCCAAGAATCTTGGCTGATATAAAGCTGTTGTGAAGCGTTATACTCAAATTCTTCCATAATATTTTTTTCCACCAAAAACACAAATTCCACAGCAGCCAATTCCTTGTCAAACTTCTGAACCAAGTTAGAAGGCTTCATTCTCTCCAAAAACAAAGTCATTCTTTCATACGCCTGCAATCTTATCTGTGCATTGGATTTCCCTGAAATAATGCTCAATTCTTTGTTTTTCAACTTAATGAACTGAAACACAAACTGTCTCAGCAATATCACGAAAGGAACTGCCACGATTAAAGCAAAACCGTAAGGCAGTAGGTTATCTAAATTGCTCATTTTTTAAAAATCAAAAGTGTGCAAAGGTAAGAAATTTTATGAAACCAATACCTCTCCTGTCATTTTTTCAGGAATTTTTATTCCCATAATGTGGAGAATGGTAGGTGCTACATCGCCCAATTTTCCTCTTTTGAGCTGCCATTTTTTATCTTTATCCATCACAATCAGAGGAACTAGGCTGGTAGTATGATTGGTATTAGGCGAACCATCTTCGTTTATCATATAGTCCGAATTCCCATGGTCAGCGAGGATAAGCACCGTGTAGCCGTTTTCATAGGCTGTATTTGCTACCTCTTTTATGCATTCATCCACCACTTCACAGGCTTTTACCACTGCATCAAAAACGCCCGTATGTCCCACCATATCAGGATTAGCAAAATTCAGACAAATAAAATCTGCTGTCTGTTTCTGCAATTCTGGAATGATGGCATTACGAATATCAAAAGCCGCCATTTCAGGCTTTAAATCATAAGTTTTCACATCTCTAGGACTTGGGCAGAGGATTCTTTTTTCGTTTTCAAACTCAGTTTCTCGTCCTCCTGAAAAGAAGAATGTCACATGAGGATATTTTTCAGTTTCAGCGATTCTGATTTGGGATTTCCCTTCTCTCTCTAAAACTTCCCCTAAGGTTTCGTGGATAATTTCTTCATCATAGACGATTTTGATATTTTCAAAATCTCTGTCATAGTTGGTCATTGTCACAAAATAGAGATTCAGTTTTTTCATTCCAAATTCTGGAAAATCCCTCTGCGAAAGAACTTCTGTAAGTTCACGGCCTCTGTCTGTACGGAAATTGTAGAAAATAACCACATCACCTTCCTGAATATTCCCCACAGGATTTTGATTTTCATCCGTTAAAATAATCGGCTCGATAAATTCATCCAAAACATTATTTTGGTAAGAATTTTCCACCGCTTCCAGTGCATTTTGTGTTTTTACCCCCAATCCATTAACCAAGGCATCGTAGGCTTTTTTTACCCTTTCCCAGCGTTTGTCTCTATCCATCGCGAAAAATCGCCCTGTGACAGTCGCCAGTTTTCCTGTGGTTTGGGCTAAATATTCCTGAATTTCTTTTACAAAGACCTTTCCCTTGTGCGGGTCGCAGTCACGCCCATCAGTAAAGGCATGAACGAAAACATTTTTCAATCCCAAATCTTTGGCTTCATCCAGAAGAGCCTCTAAATGAGTGATATGTGAATGAACACCACCATCAGACAACAGCCCAAGGAGATGGATATTTTTATTGTTTTTCTGTGCATGTAAAAATGCCTCTTGGATAGGTTTTTCTTTACCCAAAGTTCCATTTTTTACAGCTAAATTCAGCCTCGTAAGGTTCTGATAGACAACTCTTCCCGCGCCCAAATTCATATGTCCTACTTCGGAATTACCGATTTGTCCTTCGGGAAGTCCCACTTCCAAACCTGATGCATGCAGCTGAGTGTGAGGATATTTCTGATAGCAGCTGTCCACAAACGGCGTGTGAGCCTTGGTAATTGCACATACTTCGGGATTCTCAGCCAATCCCCAGCCATCTAATATTGCGAGTAAAACTTTTTTTGACATTTCTTATAATTTTACTGCTAATTTACGAAAATTTATTGATTTTAGTTTTGTTTTTCATTGGGTAATTCTATGCTTGAGACTGGTTTTTCATCAGGAAGGTTAATAAATTGATAATAAAGCACTTTGGACAAAAATCTTTCATCTTTTTGGCTTTTAACATAATCAAAACGATAAGTGGAATAAATTTCATCAGGATAATATTCCAAAAGCAGAGAATCATTAAAATCAAATCTATAAACAGCATCAAAATCACTTACTTTCTGAACTTTTATATTATAAATTGTCCCCAAATAACCCCAGTTTACGAAGCTGCAAAGCAAAAGTGTTCCGTAGAAATACCAAATCATTTGGTTAAAAAGATAGAAATTGGTTTTTCTGTGTTCTATCTTTAAATAAGTGAATATCAGACCAATAACAGACAAAATAAGAAAAGCATAGACTCCCAGCCTTTTGTAGGTAAGCCCCCAGTGGTAGATGTATTCGGTGTTTTTGATGAGGGCGGAAAGAACAAGTAGCGAGTTAAGAACTATCCACATTTTGGCTAACTTTTTAAGTAACAATGATTTATCATCAAAATTAAAATAAGACTTGAAGTAAAGCATCAACAACAAAACCGCCATTACAATGGATAAAATAACCACATTTACACGGCTGTGCGTGTCCGCAGAAAGGTTCGCCAGCCTATCTGTATCAACTTGGAAAAACTGTTCATAATTAAAAACCAAAATAAAAACCAGCAAAAGAAGATTGAGCAGAACAAAAGTCAACACGCCTATTTTTCTTTCAGAATCAAGGTCTAAAAACTCCAAAAATGGTTTAAATTTCTGATTTTTAACTCTTTCTGAAAATTCATTTTGTAGAAATTGGTTTCGTCGCAAGAAAAATTTTGCCCCTGAAAAATTCCAATAACCAAACGAGAAATAAAATGCCAAAGCAGCCACTACGAAAAACCAGCTATCAATGTCCAATTCATAAAGATAAACCTCTGAAAATATGGAACTTCCCATACTATAAATCCAGAAAAAGAACAAGAAAAACAGGATTGGAATCACTAGAATAATGATGGATTTAAAATTAAATTTAGAGTTTTCATCTCTGATAATCCATGTATTAAAATCAAAGAAACGATACGGGAAAACGATATTATTCATTGCCGCTATCGGAACTGCCAGAATACTTTTGAGCCTTCTATATTTTGACTTAAATCTCAGAAGCAGCAAGGAAAAAGAAACCGCCAAAAACGAAACGAAATCGCCATACCACATAAACGCAAAAGCCGATAAAATAGTCAATGCGAAAATGATAAAAAACTCCCTATTTTTCCTTTTTTTATGTGTTTTTACAAGAGTAATCGCACTGAGAAAAATAGCTAATAATCCCACATTTAAGCCAAAAGATTCTCTGTAAAACAGCGCTGTAGCTACTGCTGTAGTCAGCATAATTAAATGATGTGTTTTCATAATATTTAAAAATTAAAATTAACAATCCAAAGAACTTTGGATTTCAAAGCTTAAAAGCAAAAAAATATAGTTATTTCTTCAATAATTTTTCTAAAGTATTGATATGCTGGTTAAAAGCCTCTCTCCCCGATTGTGTAACACGATAGGAAGTTTTTGGTTTTTTGCCAACGAATTCTTTTTTCACCTCGATATATCCTGATTTTTCAAGGGCAGTGCTATGACTCGCCAAGTTACCATCAGTGATGTTAAGGAGGTTTTTCATTTCACTGAAATCAACCCAGTCATTCACAATAAGAACGGACATAATGCCCAGCCTTACGCGACTTTCAAATTCCTTATTGAGTTGATTGATATTAAACATTTTCACTAAAATTATTGATATTTTTTATACAAAATAAGCCCGTAAATAATATGCAGCACTCCAAATCCTAACGCCCAGAATACCAATCCATAACCCAGCAAAAATGATGAGAGCAAGCCTAAAACAACCTCGCAAATGCCTAAATATCTAATGTCAGAATAAGTGTATTTAGAAGCGTTGATAAGCGACAATCCATAAAAAATCAATGTACAAGGCGCTAAAAATGCATAAAAATGATGAAAAATAAGCCCTAAACAAAAAATCCCCCCTGCAACCAGCGGAATGGAGAAATTGATTATCAGAAGTTTAGTAGATATAGTCCAGATGGGAAGTTCTTTTCTTTTACTCTTTCTCACTGTGAAGAAAACAGCCGCAGCCAAAGAGAAAACAAGTACGACAAGGGCAACAAAAATCAGTTCGGATATAAAATTAAAATCATAAAATTTAGGATATCTGTCAAAATAGCTAATCCCTTCCCTTTCAAAAGCGAAAAACACATACACCGCTCCCAAAATAGCAAAAATCCCTACAAAAACTCCAGACAAGCCACTCAATGAAATGAAGCGAGAACTTTTCTCCATAATAGAGCGAATGTGAGATAAATCTTCTTGATAATTTTTAGTATCCATAAAAAGAACTTTGAATTGCAAAGTTAATATTTATTTTGAAAAATCAAAATTATTTAAATCTTTTTTTACTCTCTCTAAAAAAGGAACTTCTAAACTATATTTTTCCAGTATTGTTGTATCAGAATATAATGCAGTATAGTCTCCATAATAAACTATTTCTCCAGCCTCTAAT
>ERZ773010.2581-NODE-2581-length-10637-cov-2.954073_pt1 | contig 10637 bp, 5 predicted proteins | sample MGYA00580842_ERZ773010 | MGnify/ENA primary metagenome ERZ773010 (study PRJEB29015, sample SAMEA2737982) | human oral metagenome | biome: human oral; feature: human-associated habitat; material: dental | place: China | collected 2107 ...
TTTAAGGTGTCGATGGAAGTTCGTAGCACTGAAGAGTCCTCCACCTCGCATCGTGAGCGTGGTCATCTTCAGGAAGCCGTTGGAGGAGAGCAAGTCAAGCACCTCGTCGATGCTATAACCACAGGCATAGAATGCCCCCACGAGGGCACCTGCACTTGTCCCAGCAAGTATCTCTGGGTGGAGGTTATTCTCCTCAAGCCACTTGAGGACACCGAGGTGGGCGAACCCCTTAATACTGCCACCACTTAGAGCGAGCCCAATCTTATATTTTGACATAGTATGAGTAGTAAGAGAAGAATGTAGAGGGGAAAGAGCCGAGAGGTAAAAGGGTGGAGTACCAGAGTAGCTAGCCCCCTAAGGGTTACTGGAGTAGCTAGGTAGGCATCCACGCACTGACTCTCCCGAAGAGAACTAATGGACACGCGCAACCTACCGCAAATGCCAGAGCAGGGCCACTACCGATAGCCCCAGAGAGGTACACCCGTAAACCCTCGGGAGATATCCCCGTAACCTCCGAGGAGGTACCGAGGATACCTCATGGTAGGTTACGGGGATGCCTCTGAAGGGTTTCCCCCGATACCTACCAAGCACTATCCCCAACGAGACATCCTCACCTGCAAAGATAGATAAGGAAAAGAAAAACAGCAGACCCCACCGAAGAGCCCCCAGAGCTGGGGACTTCGGCAGGGTCATCCTGTCTGTAGCCCGAGGGACTAGCTTAGTTTACTTCTTGATGAAGCGTTGTGTAGAGCCTCCCGCACGCACAAGGTACACACCTGGGGCATAGTCGCTGATGGAGATGCGACTACCACGGGTATAGTTCGTAGTGCGGTAGATGAGTGCCCCCGAGAGGGCATAGATCTCAACCTTGCCCTCTGCCGTGAGCGTAATGTACTCAGTGGCTGGGTTGGGGAGGACTCGTAGGTCGGTGATGCTCAGCGTAGGATCTACGGGTCGGGGTTCGCCGAGTGCTAGGGGGACTCTCAGGTAGACCGAAGCACCACGAGATGTCGCCTTCACTAGGAGGTTTGTTTCGCCCTTTACCTTCCCGATGACCTGTAGCTTCCCATCCACCACACTTGCTGTGGCTAATGTAGCCTCTGGGGCTTCCACGAGGGTGTAGGTAGTGGTAGCTCCAGCCTTCTTCGGTAGGGACGTAGAGGCAAAGAGCTTCGCTAGGTCAAAGGACTCTGTGGAGCCTGGGCGGACAGTGATACTGCTACTCTTCTCCTCCATCACCTTGCCCCCCACATTGTCGAGAGCAAAGTAGAATGGGATCGTTGAGCCGAACTGATTAGCCCGTGTCCCTGCCGCATTGAAGCGGATAGAAGACACTTCACCCAAAGCAGAGAGGTCAAGCCACTGCCAAGAGTCGATCACGTAATGGTCAGCAGGATTATCACTGCGGAAGTCCACGAGGTAGAAGTCAATCTTCTTCGTCTCATCATCGTTAGATACAGCGGTAATCTTATAGTAATCTCCCTTCTTGAACGGGGTATTCGCATCTGGTCCCATCCCCGTACCATGCTCGGTGACATGCTTGACCCATGCGGTATTCGTCACATACATCCCTGAGAGGATAGCCTTCGGAGCATGGGTCACAGAGATCTTCGTGCTTCCCCCGAGGAGGTAGGCAATCCCATAGTTCTTTGACCCCGCTACACCATGTCCCACAGCACTGTTATACTGGTCGGGATCCCAAGTGGCAAAGCTCGTGGACGTCCTATTGGAATAGGCATAACCTCCCCACGTAGACCACTTCTTGATGTAGGTATTGGCAAAGCCATAGGATCCACTGTAAAAGGTGGTCTCGTATGCCTCGTCTCCCTTGGTATTGTCCCCCGTCCAATGGCTCTCGGGTGCAAGGGATAGGTCATCAAAGGTTGCCACCGCAGACTCACCCGAGACCTTCAGGGTCTTATGCGCAGAGACCACTTGATCCCAAGCATCCCTGACCTCCACACCATAGAGCTGGGTATGGGTAGCCTTCACTCGGAGAGTTGCTTCCCGAGAGAGCTCCTTACCCAGCGCATCCTTCCACAGGTAGCTGTAGGGGAGGACTCCACCCTTAGGGGCAACGCTCAGCGTCTTTACCTCACCACTCGTAGCAGACTCCTCACTGTCATCTAGGACAAGTGGAGCAGGTACGCCACTGAAGTCATCGATATATGCCTCACCGAGGGTCGTAAGGGAAAGGGAATGAAGTTTACCTAGGTCACGGAGATTGATGTACGACCATTCCTCACCTGTGGCTTCGAGGGTCTTGCTCTTCCCCTCGGCTCCGTCCTTATCCTTGGTCTTCAGGATAACGCTTTTATCACTCTTGAGCCAGAAGCCATCAAGGAGGAGGTTACCCCTACTATTGGTAATCGTGACCTCTGCAGGAGAATTAACCTTAGCAATGTGCTTGCTCCCTGCCTTTGCCCCTGCTGGGACTTCCTCCACAGTGAAGCCATCGAAGTGGGCAGTACCATCATCAAAGTCTGCCGTACCCTTCCCTACAGCCTCAAACGTAGAGACTGCCGTAGGTGCATGCGTAGTAGTGAAGGCTATCGGAGTAAACGCATCGGTATAGACACCATTCAGTCCTAGGAGGAGACCATAGAGCTTATACTCGGTCTCTGAGGTAAGACCTGTGAGGGTCTTACCTTGCTCGGTATTTTTGCTGAAGGTAAGCTTATCGGTAGAGGCCTTCAGTTCGTCTAGTGTGGGTGCGGCAGCAGTGCTGGGTAGGACCTTATAGAGGAGCTTCCCAAAGTCCGTTGCTTTCACAAGGAGCTTAGCTGTCGTAACACCCATCTCACTCACCTTAGGATAACCCGAGACAAGCGCAGGTGTCTCATGCTCTGTCACCTCATAAGCCCCTGCCGTCACCAGGCTAGACGGACGCTCAGCTCCCGTGATATCATGGGTAACCTCTGCCTGATGAGGTGCAAAGCGTAGCGAGCCAACCACACGAGGCAGGAGCGAAGATTCTTCGTCAAAGAACTGCACATCCTCTACAATGGAAGTAGCATCTCCTGTCAGCTCCTTCCACTTATCCCTTGTCACATTTTCACCCACCTTAGCGTAGTGTGTACCCGAGGAGAAGGTAGCATTGTGCGAGAAGGTAATGCCCGTCTTAAATGCCTCCTTCTGCATGTAGTAAACATAGCCACCTGCATGGTTCTGGAAGAGGTTATTGCGGATATTTACGCTCTTTGCCACACTACTACCTCGCCCAATGATTGCTAGTGGGGCCGAGCTTTGCTTAGCTGTAGGATTCGTAATCGAGACAGAGTTGTGTAAGATATCAAGATCCTCTAGGTTGGGGTCTGAGAAGACTATACCATACGCCGCATCTGCCCCATTATCTGCCGTGATACGTAGCTCATTGTTGTATATAAGATTCCTACCAGAGGGTGTATCGGAAGTGCTACGTGTGTGACGCAGGTGAAGGGCATTAATGTCCCTCCGCTTCCCTTGCAAGCCATGTACCTCTACCTTATTGTTACGTATGATAGTATTGCCCATAAGGGTAATATCAAGAGCCTTGTAAGGGTTTGCCACTTCCCCTCGGCCATAGATCGTGTTTCCCTCATAGAGGGCATCATGCTCAAGTGTAGCGTAAATCCCTACGGAGCCTTGACCAATGAAGACGTTATCCTTTAGATGGGCTCCCTTTTGCTTAGGTAGGGCAATATGACCAGTACCATCTATGTATGCACCCTGGTACCCACCCTCGAGAGTCGAGGAGATGAGTGTTAGGTAGTCATTGTTTTGATAGGGCTCGTTCTTCGCACTTGTTTTAAGGACCGCGATGTTACCCGTCAGATAGTCTAGAGCCAGAGGTGCCCAGAGGTAGCAATCGCGGATGGTCACATGTTCGCTCTTATTGCGCACAAGGACAACTGCTGGAGCCTTCTTATCATATCCCTTGATGGTCAATGCCTCAAGCGTCAGATAGTCCGCACCATCTACGGTAAAATGCCCTGGCTTGTCCTCCCCGACAGTCTTATAGGGCTTTATATCGAAGACCACATCAGAGCGTTTCCCACTCTGTGAGCGGATCGTCAGGGTATTCGTAGAGGAGAGTCCCTCGATAGCTGGTATAGAGACCATGTCGGTGTAGACACCGCTCTCCAGCAGAAGAGTAACAGGGCCATCCACACCAGCAGCACTCAAGGCATCGGTAGCATCCTTGAGGCTCTTGTACTTAGCCGTAGAGGAAGGCCCCACGAGGTACTCACCATGCATCCCTGCCTTCACCTCTCGCTTGGCTTCCTTGCTATCGGTAGGTGCGACGGCGGGTTTATCCTTGGAGCGTACCTCCTTGAGGCTCACAGCGACCTCTGTGCCTGCAGCTACAGAGGTAGCGATGTCCCCTGTGAGCCAATAGTGATAAGACCCCGGCTTGATGAACGTCTCCGACCCTGTAAACGTAGTTGTGGAGGCATCCTCCGTGCTAGCGAAGAGCTTCGTGGTGGTTAGGCTTGCATCTGCACCAGAGCTATAGAGGCAACGCTTGACAAGGGCCTTCTTACTCGCCTCTGTTAGTCCTGCCAACTCAAAGCCCGTGACCTCCAGAGCCCCCTTATCACCCTCTACCTTCAAAGTGATATGAAGGAACGGCTCGTTCTTTGCTCCAGCAAGTAGCTTCGCCTCACTAGCGACCTCCGTCGTAACGGATGCTATGGAGAGAGGCTGAGGCACGATGGACTCTACCTCAATCTCCCAGTCTGACTCACCGTAGCCCTTGGTGTATTGCACCGTGACAGAGCCATCATCTGCGAGCGAGACAATCGATGGATACTGCTGATCACTACCGCTCACATCGAGGAGCTGATCCTTGGCCTCCGTGGACTGACCACTATAGAACCTCAGGTGCTGTGTCCGTGTAAGGCCTGCCGATACGACTCGACAACGAATGACCTCGCCCGCCTTGGGAACAAAGCGTACCGAGCCACTAGCTGTACCGTTGGGAGCCTTACGATCTACCCCTCCAGCATCGTAGAAGGTAATGGGAGACGTGACCTGCACAGTCTCATCCGTCCCCCCTTGGAAGATATGCTGGGAGCGGCTCTTACGTACGCCGTCGGGGTCTGGGGTGGTAATGACATGTATTGCACCGGAGACTATGAGTTCGGTGAACGAAGCATCGTAAGTAATACCCGCTGGTGCATCACTCTTGGGGTCGTAGGCAATATAGTAATAGCTCGTCCCCTCGGCTAGCTGTCGAGACTCATTAGGCGTAAGGGTGATGGTGCTACCAAGGGGTGCGGATGCCTCGGCAACAAGATCATTGGCACTAAACTCTCTCTTATCTGCCGTGGCGTATAAGGCTACTCGGGCTAGATGCCCTTCACTGCCCTTGAGGTTGATGCTTAGCTTGTCTAGAGTCAAGGGGTTAAGGAAACCCTCCGCCTGGAGCTCCAAGCCTAGGATCGCTTGCTTAACAGAGCCTGTGGGAATAGCCTCTGTAGAGGCTTGGAAGCCGATGGCTTTAGCTAGAGCCATGGACTTGGGGGTAACAGAGCGCACCGATGCACTCCACCCCTTCTCCGTGTAGCTACTACTCGTTTCGTTGGGGTTGAAGACAATCGTCAAGGCACCGTCAGCAGAGGTTGAGCGCAAGAGCTTAGGACCAACGTCATGGTTACCCAAGTTAGCACTCCAGAGAGGAGTCCCAGATGCTGTTGCTCCGTTATACACGATGAACTTTGCCTTGGGCTGATAGCTAGCCTTGCCGTAGTAGACCTTGAAGTACTCAAAGTCTAGCTCTACGACCTCCCCAGACTTGCTGGGCAGAAGGGTTGTCATCTGATCCACCCTACCCCCAGCGTACTTATTGAATGTCATCGTGGGTAGGAACTTCCATTCCCCGTAGATCTTGTACGTATTATGCCCCTCAGAGCTATGGATGGTATTTTGGATGGACCGACTCCCAGGGACTGCCGTATCGCTTGGCTTCTCCTCTTTGCCTGAGAGCAGGACAGAGACTAGGGAAGCATCTACTTGTCCCCCCGTCTGAGCTGTCTCTGCGATGTCGTAGTAGAGTACGAAGGCGTTGTCGCCATCCATGAGGGTGTAGGGAGAGGAAAGGGTAACAGTGAATGTCTTGCCGATGCTTGTTACCTCTCCGAGCTTACGTGCTGGAGCCATCACACCCCGATCCTTTGTCCAGAGCTCGGCTGCACTGAGTACCCCCTCGGTGCTACCCTCTGTGCTGAATGTGAAGGAAGTGGCTGTTAGGGGCTGGAGGACATCCTTTGCTTGGATATTCACCTCTAGGATTTCTTGCTTCTTCGCCCCAGCCATTACAGGCTTATTACTCTCGAGCTGTGTCTGCTTGATCCCATCGAGTGCCATGGCCTGAGGGACAAACTCTGTGACGACAGCCTCGAAGCCGCTCTTAGTCACGCCCGTGGTACTCTTGAGAGTCACGGTCAGCGCCCCATCCTCTGATGCCGAGAGCAGTACTACTGGGGTCTTGTCTGAGAGGAGTGTACGCAGATGCTTCTCTGCCTTTGCTTCCTTTCCGTTATAGATGTGTAGCTGGTCATTCCTCAGAGGATTGGTATTGAAGAGGTCAAGCTTGTTGAAGGTAATGCGTACACGCCGACCAGCAGTTTTGGGGGTGAAGGTAATAGAGCCCTCGAAGTTCTCCGTTATCTTCCCCTCCTTACCTCCATCATCATAGAAGTTCAGAGGGGTATCACCGACCTCCACCGTGCGGTGTGTACGACCGATCTTGACAATATCTTTGGGCTCTTCGGGAGCCTTAGGGTCGTCAGCAGTGCGAGGGCTACTCTTCACCTTCGCTACCCAGCCCTTACCTATGCCATTAGCGTTTACGAAGACTACGGTCAGCTTCCCATCAGGGCTCTGGGAGCGGATGACCTTTGGCTCCATCTTATTCCCCGTGTAGGAGTAGCGGGCTGGTACACTAGGCTTTTGGTATTCATCATCTTCGTCCTCGTCTGCTGCGGGTATCTTAACTAGGGGGACCTTACCGTCATAGAAGTATAAGGTAGCTGCACTGAGCTGTACTTCCTCAAAGGTAATCTCAATCATCTCCCCAGGCTTGGGAACGAAGGTAATAGCATTTACACGCTGTGTCGCTTGGTTGCCACTAGGGCCTCCGCTGTCGTAGAAGAACTTCTCCACCGCAATAGTCTCGACCTTCTCCGCTCCGTCCTCCCGAGGCATCAGGATCTGAGCATTGAGCCCGAGAGAGACAAAGCAGAGTAGCCATAAACTGAGTAGAATTCGTCTCATAGGTTGGTTATATTTTAGGATATTGTACTTATATCATAGCAAGAGCCACGCTCCATCCACGGCGAAGCGAGGTAAAGACCACCATAGGCTAAGAAGCCACAGGAAGGGATGAATATCGGGGAAGTCAATAATACTCTGTAAAGGGAGTGCATAGCTAAGTCGTTGGTTGACGATCCGTGAGACAAAAATAAGGATAATGTATGAAATCGGATGCACCCTACATAGTCCCATTCCTACATCCTCCTACGAGGCTCTCCACCTCCTCTATTTCCCAAGGAGACAAGCACATGACGCACATGAGGCGAGAGCTCCTAATGGAGGTCATCAAACCCATGCAAGGGTTTCCCTCTAAACCCTTGCATGCATTTGCCACGAGACCCTTGCAAGGATTTCCTCACAACCCCACCCATGGGTTTGTTCATAGCTCCTTCACAACCTACCCAAGTTCTGCCCCGATACAACCAACAGAATATATTTGTATATTTGCCCCCAAGAAAGCAATGTCCGCACCCCAAGGTGCTTGTCGTACTAACTCAAACTAGTGTAGCAGTATGGAAATCAAGAAATCAGCAAAGGCCGACCTCGAACGAGGTAAGGGTCTCTCGCTCCTGCTCGGGTTATTGGTTGCTCTCTCTGTAGTATTCGTCGGCTTAGAGTGGCGCAGTGCTGTCACACAAGCTCAAGCACAGGAGAAGGCATTCAACACCCAGGATGTCGAGGATGTAATGAATATCGAAGACCAACAGAAGCCTGATGAGCCTGAGCCCGAACCCCAGCAAGCTCAGCAGACTGAAGTACAGCTCCCTGACGAACTGAAGGTCGTAAGTAACGACAAAGAGGTCATCAAGCCCTCCTTCGTCTCCGTAGACCAGGATAAGCCTCTTCCTCCCCCTAATATCCCCCTCGGGACGAAGAACGTACAGGTCGACGAAGAAGTAGACCAAGCGATCTTCGAGGTAGTAGAAGAGCAACCCGAGTTCCCAGGTGGTATGGAGGCTCTGCTAAAGTACCTCGCTAAGAACATCAATTACCCCGAGAGCGCTGTCGATAATGGTATTCAGGGTAAGGTCATGGTACGCTTCGTTGTAGAGCGTGATGGATCTGTCTCCGCTGTCGAAACATACAAGAGCGTAGACCCTGCTCTCGACAAGGAAGCTATGCGTGTCGTCAAGACCCTCCCCAAGTGGAAGCCCGGTCGTCAGCAAGGTAAGGCTGTACGTACACGATACATCGTACCCGTAGTCTTCCGCCTACAATAAGCTCCCCAAGGGACACTGCAACAGTCGTTCCCACGACGTTGCATCTGATTTATAGCTACCCCGAGCATACCGCTTGGGGTAGCTTCTTTTATGCCCTATCTCATCAGGGCTTTATCCATCAGGGCTGGAGTGCGCCTATGTCCGAAGTTTTTGTATATTTGAGGTCAAAATAAAATACTTTACTAAGTACATCCTACACAACACAGCCTCGCATGGCACAGAACAAAGCTAATCTCGATCCACAGGCTTTTACTGCCCAGGTGGATGGCAAGGAGGTTCGCCTCTACACGCTCCGTAACACTCAGGGAGCAGAAGCACACTTCATCAACCAAGGCGCTAAGCTCGTTTCCCTTGTCGTCCCCAGTAGCTCAGGCTGGACGGATGTCGTCATCGGACACGACAGCCTACAAGAGTACCTCGACAGCGAAGAGGCTTACTTCGGAGCCATCTGTGGCAGGTATGCCAACCGTGTGGCACGGGGTAAGTTCTCTCTCGATGGCATAGAGTACTCCCTCCCTATTAATAATGGTCCGAATGCACTGCATGGAGGACTAAAAGGCTTCAATGCCGTAATCTGGGATGCCGAGCAGCTTGCAGAGAATAAGCTAGCCCTATGCTACGTCTCCAAGGACGGCGAGGAGGGATACCCCGGGGAGCTATGTGTACGTGTCGTCTACACCCTCACCGAGGATAACGAGCTGACCATCGAATACACAGCGACCACTACCCGTCCTACGATCGTGAACCTCACCAACCATAGCTACTTCAATCTCTCTGGTGATGGTGATGCGTCAGTGCATGATCACATCCTACAGATCAATGCCAGCACCTACCTCCCCACGGATGATACGGCTATCCCCTACGGGGCACCTGAGGCTGTAACTGGTACGCCTATGGACTTCACCCAGCCCACCGAGGTAGGAGCTCGCATTGATACACCTACCGATCAGCTCGTCTGGGCACGTGGCTATGACCACACCTATATCTTGGACAAGCCCCTCGGCAAGCTAGGATTTGCTGCCCGATGCACCTCACCCAAGACAGGGATCACTATGGAGGTCTACACCGATCAGCCAGGGGTACAGCTCTACACGGGCAACTGGATGAGTGGCAACATGCGTGGTAAGCACGGGCATCGTTATCCAGCACGTGCTGCCCTCTGCCTAGAGACACAGCACTACCCCGACAGCCCTAACCATCCCGAGTACCCAACGACACGTCTTAACCCTGGGGAGACCTTCCACTCAGTGACAGCGTTTCGCTTCACCGTAGGGTAGCCCATCCAAGGCTTCCCATCCGACAGCAGATACAACAACTCACATAATCCAATAACGAAACAGATGACACAACAGAAACAGGCGCAGAGTTACCTTGTGCCATTCATCATCATGGTCGTGCTGATGTCTCTCGTGGGACTCATCACAAACCTGAATGGGCAGTTCCAAGCTCCAATGAAGGCAGCCTTCCTACTGATGGCAGGCGCACAGACCAACACACTCACCACCCTACTTACCTTCGCCTTCTTCTTTGGCTACCTTGCCATGGGCGTACCAAGTGCTAAGTACATCGAGAGAAACGGCTATAAGAAGACCCTCATCTTCGGTCTCTTTGGTTTGATTGCAGCCTTTGGACTCTATGAGCTCTCTGCCTATATCTTTGAAACGGTAGACCTAGCGACCTTCGAGCCAGCAATTGACGCTGCACGTGCAGCAGGCGAAGGCTACAAGTATGAGGGAGCCGTTGTCATTCCTATCGCCTACTATATCTTCCTTGTCGCTGCCTTCGTAGCAGGGTCTGCACTGACCTTCCTACAGGCAGTCCTCAATCCCTACATCGTAGCTTGTAGCGTCAAGGGTACAACCGGTGTCACACGTCAGTCTATCGCTGGGACGGGTAACTCCTCCATGGCTACCATCGCTCCCCTTCTCGTAGCTCACGTGATTTTCGCTGGCAAGACTGGGCTGGATATCCAAATCAGCTCGCTCTACATCCCCTTCCTCGTACTGATTGTACTCGTTGGTGGTCTGATCGTCGCTCTGACACAGATCAACCTACCTACCATCGCTAGCGCAGAGAAGAAGGAAGGCGAAGTGCTCGAGAAGAGCGTATGGAGCTTCAGCC
>ERZ773010.2583-NODE-2583-length-10636-cov-2.990171_pt1 | contig 10636 bp, 6 predicted proteins | sample MGYA00580842_ERZ773010 | MGnify/ENA primary metagenome ERZ773010 (study PRJEB29015, sample SAMEA2737982) | human oral metagenome | biome: human oral; feature: human-associated habitat; material: dental | place: China | collected 2107 ...
GCGGCCGCCTATCGGCAGGAACGTGGCTTGGGAGATCCGGCCGGCGCTGCCACGGTGTGGGAACTGACTATAGAACAACCCCAGGCGAGCGTGCGGCTGCGAGTGCTGCCACTGACCCGTGGTGGGGAACCGGCGGCCATCTTGGTGCTTTGCCGGGACGTGACCATCCTGGTAGAACGGGAGCGGCAGTTGATCAACAAGGATGCCACGATCCGCGAGATCCACCATCGGGTCAAGAACAACCTGCAAACGGTGGCGGCTTTGTTGCGGTTGCAATCGCGGCGGATGCATTCGTCTGAGGGACGTGATGCGCTACGCGATGCCCAACGCCGCGTCCAGTCGATTGCCGCGGTGCATGAGATCTTGTCCCGCAGTTTCAATGATCGCGTCGATTTCGACGACATCGCGGATCAGATCCTGCTGATGGTGGGGGATGTCGCTTCCCCGGGCGGTCGGATCAGGGCGCGGCGGGAGGGTTCCTTCGGCCAATTGCCAGGAGACATGGCGACCTCGCTGTCACTGGTGATGACCGAATTGTGCCAGAACGCCATTGAGCACGGCCTACAGGCCAGTAACGGCGAGGTGTTGATCCGCCCGCAACGTACCTCCACCGGACTGACCCTGGAGGTGGTAGACGATGGTGCTGGCCTGCCCGCCGGTTTCGAACTGGCGAGTGCGGCGAGTCTTGGCTTATCCATAGTGTCAACCCTGGTGCGTGATGCCGGCGGTAAGTTCGAGCTGACCAACAACCCCGGCTCGGGTGCCACCGCCCGGGTAGAGGTTTCCTGGCCGAATGGGGACTGACCGATCCGGGTCGGCCAAGGCCGGCGGGTTGCCGCATGAGAATCAGCGGTCGTCCCGGTCTGGCAGGGATAACAGCACAGTTGCACCGTGCTGGTGCCCGGCCCTTCGGCCATTGCGCAGGCTACTATGGATCAGCCATTGCGCAGGCGCTGCCGGGAAGCGCGCCGCTTCATGGCACGGCGTTCGTCCTCGGACATGCCCCCCCACACACCATGATCCTGGCCGGCTTCCAACGCCCAGGTGAGGCACTCCTCGCGGACCTCGCAGCGTCGGCAGACCTTCTTGGCCTCTTCAACCTGCGCCAGAGCAGGACCGGTATTGCCGATCGGGAAGAACAACTCGGGATCCTCGGTCAGGCAAGCTGCGCGATGGCGCCAGTCCATGGGCGGTGACTCCTTCTCCTGCGCTGGGCGGTCAAATTCCCGCCAGACAGCCTTGCCATGATAGGGCAACTCTGGGTAAAGGGAAACGCTATCTATAGATTATTGCAGTGAGTTCTATCCGGGATTGGCTCACGGTTCGGTGAGCGCGGCGTCCAGCAGTTGATCCTCTTCGAGCACGTGAACCACCTTCGACCCGGTCGAGGCCGCCGCCGCGCTGGGCCTGGAGAACACCCTCGGCAGAAACTCGTTGTCCAGGAGTTCAGACATTACCGGCCAGAAGCGGGTCGCCAAGAACTCCCACGGACCGTGGTTGATCGGCTCGTCTTGCACCCAACGGATATCGGCGATCTGCGGATACCGAGCCAACTCGGCCGCCAACTCGGAACTGGGATGCGGGAACAGCCGCTCCAGGGAGATGATGGCCACCTGACCGCCGAGTTCAAGACGATCCCGCTCGCGTACCAACTCCCAACGAATCTTGCCCGAACACAGCAGGATACGCCGGACCTTGCTGGGGTCGGCTATCGAGGGATCGCCCAACACCGGCCGCCATTTGCCGGTGGTGAAGTCAACCGGCTGGGAGATGGCCAACTTGTTGCGCAGCATCGACTTCGGGGTGGCGATGATCAGCGGACGGTGCCAGTTGACCTGGACATGCTGTCTCAACAGATGAAAATGGCTCGCCGGGGTGGATGGCTGGCAGATGGCCATGTTGTCCCCGGAACACATCTGCAGGAAACGCTCGATCCGGGCACTGGAGTGATCGGGGCCGGCGCCTTCATAGCCATGCGGCAGCATCAGGACCACACCCGACTTCTGGGTCCATTTGGCGAACCCCGATGCGATGAACTCATCGCTGATTATCTGGCCTCCGTTGGAGAAGTCACCATATTGGGCTTCCCAACACACCAGGGCCTCCGGCGCAGCCACCGAATAGCCATATTCGAATCCCAACGCCGCGTACTCGCTGAGGAACGAGTCGTAGATGTCGAAGGACGCCTGATCGCTGGTCAGATGCTTCAACGGCACCCATGCCTCGTTGGTGAGGCGATCGACAATCGCTCCGAATCGTTGTGAGAAGGTGCCCCGGCGGGCATCCTGGCCGACCAGCCGGACCGGGTGTCCCTCCATCAGCAGGGTGCCGAAAGCGAGCAGCTCGGCTGTGGCCCAGTCGATGGGACCGGTCAGGATGGACCTTGCTCGCCGATCTAACTGCGGGGCCACCTTGGGATGCACGCTGAACCCCTCGGGCAGTTGCGAATATACCCGAGCCACCTTGGCCATCTCGGCCTCGGTGGTGGCCGTGCCGATCTTCATCTTGGCCTTGGTCGGATAGACCGGCAGTAGCCGGTACTCATCGGGTTCCATCGGGATATCGGGATCGCGGACGTTGCCGAACACTTCTTCAAGACGTTCGCGGAACCGGTTGACGGCAGCTTCGGCGTCTTCAATGGAAATGTCGCCACGACCGATCAACTGCTCGGTGTACAGCTTGCGCACGGGGCGTTTTTTGTCGATCAGCTTGTACATCAGCGGCTGGGTGAAACTCGGTTCGTCGCCCTCGTTGTGCCCGCGACGGCGATAGCACAGCATGTCGATCACGACATCCTTGCCGAACCGCTGCCTGAACTGGAAAGCGATCTGGGCAGCCTGCACGCAGGCATCGGGATCGTCCCCGTTCACGTGCAGAATCGGTGCCTGGATGGCCTTGGCCACATCTGTTGCGTAGACCGAACTGCGTGCCTCGGTTGGTCCGGTGGTGAAGCCGATCTGATTGTTCACCACCAGATGGATCGTGCCGCCATTGCGATAGGCACGTAACTGGCTCATCTGCAGGGTTTCATAGACCACACCCTGGCCGGCGAACGAGGCATCGCCATGCATCAGCAGAGGCAGCACCGGATACTCGCCGGGAGCCGCCAGCCGATCGTTCTTCGCCCGGACGATCCCCTCCAGAACCGGATCGACAGCCTCCAGATGTGAGGGATTCGCAGCCACCGAGGTGGCTACCGTACGCCCACTGGCTGCGGTGTATTCGCCTTCGGCGCCAAGATGATATTTCACATCGCCTGAGATCACCTCGCCGTCGTCGGCACGATTGTCGAACTCGCGGAAGATCTGCGAGTAAAGCTTGCCGACGATATTGGTCAATACGTTCAGCCGGCCACGGTGCGGCATGCCGATCGCCACCTCGGCGATGCCATTGTCGGCGGCCTGTTCGCATAATGCGGCCAGAATGACGATCGCCGATTCCGCACCTTCCAGGGAAAACCTGGTCTGTCCGACATACTTGGTCTGTAGGAAGGTCTCGAATACCTCGGCCTCGCTCAACTGGTCGAGAATGCGCAGGTGCTCCTCACGTGGCCGGGCTCGATGCGGTGCCTCAATGCGTTCCTGTAGCCAGCGACGTTGCTCGGAATCCTGGATGTGCATATATTCCACACCGGTGGTGTGGGTATACGAGTCCCGCAGGATATCGATCGCCTCGCGCAGGGTCAGGAAGTTCTCCTCCTTGCCGGCGAACCAGCCGAGTGGGAACTCCCGGTCCAGGTCCCACAACGTGAGGCCGTGGGTTTCCAGGCTCAGCTCAGGGTAGGAGCGCATGCGGTATTCCAGCGGGTCGACGTTGGCCTGCAAATGGCCGTGGGTCCGGTAGGCATCGATCAGATTGGCGACCCGAGCCTGTTTGCCGAGTTGATGGCTGCGGTTGATCGGGATATCGGCCGCCCACTTGGTAGGTGGGTAGGGGATGCGCAGCGCCTCGAAGATCTGCTCGTAGAAATCATCGGCCCCCAGCAGCAGGCGGTGGATCTGCCGGAGGAACTCGCCCGACTGAGCGCCCTGGATGATGCGATGGTCGTAGGTGGAGGTCAGGGTGGTTACCTTGCTGACGCCCATTTGAGTCAGGCTCACCTGACTGGTGCCCTCGAAATCGGCGGTGTAACCGATAGCGCCCACCCCGAGGATGCAGCCCTGCCCGGGCATCAGCCGCGGAACCGACATACTGGTGCCGATTCCGCCGGGGTTGGTGAGGCTGACCGTCGTGCCGGCCAGGTCATCGGCAACCAATTTGCCCTCGCGTGCCTTGCGAACCAGAACCTCGTAGCCGGCGAAGAATTGGGCGAAGTTGAGGTCTTCGCTGGCCTTGATGTTTGGCACCATCAGGGTCCGGACGCCCTTGTTGACCACGTCGATTGCGATACCCAGGTTGACACCCGGGTGTTCGATGAGGACCGGGCGGCCAGCGACCTGTTCGTAGGAGCAGTTCATGCCCGGGTGGGCCTTGATCGCCTGCACCATGGCGAAACCTATTATGTGGGTGAAACTGACCTTGCCACCGCGGCTGCGGCGCAAGAAGTTGTTGATCGTGGACCGGTTCTCGATCGCCAGTTTCATCGGTACCTGGCGCACCGAGGTTGCGGTTGGAATGGCCAGGGACTGATCCATATTGCGCGCGGTGCGCATCTGGGGCCCTTTGAGGGTAACCCGATTGGCCTCGGCCATGGGCGGTCGCGGTCGATCGAATGGATTGGGTATCTGCGGGCCTAGCCCACCCGATGTGCCGGGGTGGCTGGGGGCCTCCCGCCGGTTCTCCAGCGGTTCGACGGTCGGTCGAGTGCTGTCGGTGGGGTCATGACGCGCCACCTTCCCGGTGGTTCCAGGCTGGGACATCGCGGTGCCTACGGCCTGCGACCGACCGGCCGTGGCCGCCTCGGAAGTACCGCCGGTGGCCGGCGCGGAGGTACCGCCGAGCGGATGGTTGGTGAAGTAGTCGACCCAACTCTGGTCAACCGAGCCGGGGTCTTGTCGATAGCGCTCGCGGATCTCTTCAATGAGCCAGTCGTTTGCGCCGAACTCGTCAATGCTTGACATGTGTGGCATGGCCGAGGGCCACTTCGCCCCTTCCGGAATCGATCGTGGTGAAAACTCTACCGGGGATGTTCGTCCCGTGGGAGGGCCGTCGGGATACTTCAATAAAACGTCAACAAGGCCTCGCCGAATCGATGCGATCAGTTCGGGGGTGGCTGGGTTTGCTCCGGCTCGGGCAGCCCGACAAGCCATGCGGCACGCAATGCCCACAATATGCTGAGAATGGTCATGGCGACAACGATCAGATTGCGTCCCACCAGCAACAAGGTAGCGCCGGCCTCGGCTCGCATGGCAATCAATCCGGCATAGTTCAGCGGGAAAACGAGATGAGTCAATGCGGCGGTCACCAGACCCAGGAGTGCCAGCAACCGGGCCTGCCGGCGATGCTCGACCTGCAGCGGGAGAGCAACCAGCAGCGCCAAGGGGCCGGTCAGCCAGATGACATATTGCGGGCTGAAGGTCTTGTTGGCGACGATGACCGCACAGATCAGTGCGATGGTGGCCAGCACGATGGCGTGGGTGCGCCGCCTGGCGGCGCCGGCGGAGTTGGCCTGTGCGCAGCGGTGCCCGGGTAGCCCGGCACCCCCCAGGCCGATCAACCATCCCAGAAGCAGGGCAAGGGTCAATGCGCCGATCATCGCGTGGTCGGCGAGTTGCTGCCACCGGGCCACCCCGGGACCATAGATCTCCCAGGCGTTGTATTCGGAAAGCTGGGTGTAGAAATCCGGTTCGGGGGCGAAGGCATGTCTGATCATGGGCCAGGTGGCTGCCAGCGATTCGATCTGGAGACCACGGTCGGACTGCCAGGTTAACGGTGAGGTTGATCGCTGCCAGCCGAAGCCGGCCAGCGAGCCGATTCCGAGAACGCCCCCGACGATGACGAACCCGAGCCCCCGTCGCCGTGCGCGTGGGCTTGAGCCGAGCATTGGGATGATCAGCATCGCCGGCCACAGCTTGGCGGCGGCGCCTATGGCGATGGCGCTGCCGGCCATAAGCGGCCGCCTGGTCACCCAGATCAGCCCGGCCAGCACGGCGACCGCGGGGATCAGGTCGATTCGGAACCAGATCAGGGAGCCAACCAGGAAGGTGAAGGCTAACCAGTACCCGGCTGCCCATCGTGACAACCCCGTCCACAGCCAGAAGGTGGCCAGGCCGTCCAGAGCGAGCATCAGCAGGACAAAGACGAACAGGAATACCTCCTCGGAGGGACCGGCTAGCAGGCGAAGCCCGGCCAGCAGCAGGGTGATCGGGGTCGGGTATTCGATCAGGGCCTGGCCTAGGCCGTTGTGGTTCAACTGCCCCAGGTAATAGCGCACATCGTGGTCGATGAAGGTTTCCTGATTGGCCCAGAGCCAGGCCATCAGGGTTCTGGACACCAGCCATACCGCGACGAACCAGGCATCGGTTTCCGGCGGACGCCGGGCTGCGGTTGCCCGCACATGCGGCGGGGGGGTCTGGGTCATCCATCCTCCGATCGGCTGCTCCTGGGCTTGGCCGGCAACAGATTCAGCAAGTCGATTACCCAGCCAACCACATATGCCAGCAGGGCGCAGATGCCGAGATTACGGGCCACCAGGATCAGGGTTATCGGTAGCCGCAGCCATTGAGCCAGCCAGTAGTCGCGAACTAGGGGGTCGTAGCCGATCGGGAATACCAGCCAGGTGGCCAGCGTGAGGGCAAGCAGCCAAACTGCGACGACCCACAGTCGGCGGCGTTCGCGGGGATAATCTCGCGTTGTGGGTAACCGGCGACCCAGCAGGACGAAGCCGGCTGCGACTGGCCCGCCGAGCCAGATCATGTATTGGGGGCTGAGGGTCTTGTTGGTGACTATCATCACCAGGATCACCAGCAGGATTAAGGCCATGGCACCCAGCGGGTCGATGTTTGCCCGCCGCCACCACGACACGAATGCGACCAGCAGACCGATCATGCCCAGCAGGGTGGCCAAGCTTGCCATCCGGGTCCAGAACGGTACGGCATAGCCGTATATCTCGAAGGCCTGATAGCGCGAAATGGTAACCGCGTAATCACCCAGGCCCAGGGCGCGCAGCAACATGGGCACGGTGGCCCAGACCGATTCCACCTGTAGCCCGCGGCCCTGCTGCCAAGTCAACGGTGAAACTAGTCGATCCCAGCCGGCCCACAGCCAACTGGTTACGGCCAGCAGCGTCCCGGCAGACCAGAATCCCATGCTGGTGCGCCTGCGGATCCGGGCCGGCGGCCGGCCGGCCAATGCGGGCCACAGCAGCGCCGGCCACAGCTTGATCGCGGCTCCCACCCCAGCGAGCACGCCGGCTCCGGCCGGTCGGCGGGAAACCAGCATTAGCAGACTGCCACCGGCCAGGATCGAGGTGACCAGATCGAAACGCAGATATGCGGTCGGGCCGATTGTGGCCACGAACAGGCTCCAGAACATGATGGCGTGGGCACGCAACCGGCCACCCAGATGCCATAGCCCCAGGCTGAATCCGGCGTCCAACGCCAGCATGAGCAAAACGAAGGCGATCACATAGCCCTGCTGGCTGCCCAGCCCCAGGACCCAAGGAATCATCAGCAGCCAGAGCACCGGCGTCGGGTACTCGGGCATGGTAGCCCGCGGCCCGATCTCGCCCAGGGCGTCGATGTGCTGAAAGTAGTAGACCACATCGCCTTGGGTTTCCGGAGTGAACAATCCCCACACGAGAAGCACGATCAACCGAGTTCCGCCCAGATCAGCAACAAGGCACGCCGGCTGTTCAGGTCCTGCTCGTGAAAGACGCGCAGGCACAGGTGCGCCAACCGGCGCAGTCGCCCCGGCTGGCGCGATCGGGTCGCCCTATCACTGAGCGCCTTCGGACTGTGCTTTCGAATCGGGCGAGGGGTGAGGGAGCCGCCCATCGCGAACCTTTCGATATCTCCAGCGCCCCCGAGAGGATTCGAACCTCTGCTCCCGCCTCCGGAGGGCGGTGCTCTATCCCCTGAGCTACGGGGGCAGGGCCGTTGCCGGCCTGCAGGCAGCCAACAGGCTAGCATCCGTGACCCGTTCGATGAAAGTCGCTATGCCGGATGCGGGCAATCACCGGGTATGGCCGAGACCTGCCGCGCGGCCCGGTTGGTCCTCTCCGGTTGGTTCTGGGAGAATCGGTGTCCGTGACCCACATGCATGTTGCTGGCGCAATCCACGCCGAAGTGGCCGCGGGTTTGCCCCGATCCAGGCAGCTCTCGGATGTCAATGCCCTGGATCGGCGGCTGTGGAGCCAATCGGTGCGCCGCAATGCCGAAGGCATGGTAGAGGTGGCCGGCGTGGATCTGGCTCAGGTCATCCAGGAGGTCGGCTCGCCGGTCTATCTGCTGGACGAGGCCGATTTCCGGGCTCGGGCGGCAGCCTTCCGGGAGGCCTTCACAGGTTGGGACGTCTACTATGCCGGCAAGGCCTTTCTGACTCGTACCATCGCACGCTGGATAGCCGAGGACGGGTTGAACCTGGATGTCTGCTCGGGGGGCGAACTGGAGGTCGCGTTGCGCGCTGGCTTTCCAGCCAGGCGGATCGGCATGCATGGCAACAACAAGTCGAACGAGGAATTGGCCGCCGGGCTAGCGGCCGGGGTGGGGCGGATCAATGTTGATTCGTCGGATGAGATCGATCGGATCGAGCGGCTGTGTGCGGCCAATGGCTGGCGTGCCCGAGTACTGGTGCGGGTAACACCGGGGGTGGAAGCACACACCCACGAGTACATCGCCACCGCACATGAGGATCAGAAGTTTGGTTTCTCATTGGTCAACGGCCGGGCGTTGAATGCCATGCTGCGTTGTCACGCCAGCGAGTACTGCACCTTGTTGGGCATCCACTCCCACATCGGTTCCCAGATATTCGACACCGGGGGCTTCGAGGTGGCCGCCCGGCGCACCATCCGGCTGCTGGCCCGCTTCTTCGCCGAGACCGGGGAGCAACTGCCCGAGCTGGATCTGGGCGGTGGGTTCGGTATCGCCTACACGACGGGGGACAACCCGGCGACCCCGGATGAACTCTCCCGTAGACTGCGCGATATCGTCGCCGCGGAGGCCCGCGCTCAGCAGTTGCTGCTGCCCCGGCTGGCGATCGAACCGGGCAGGGCAATCGTGGGGCCGAGCACTATGGCGGTCTATACCGTGGGCACCGTGAAGCAGGTTGATCTGGAGGGCGGCCTGCAGCGGGTCTATGTCAGCGTGGACGGTGGGATGAGCGATAACATCCGCCCGGCGCTGTACGCGGCCGACTACTCGGCGGTACTAGCAAATCGGGTTTCGACGGTCCTGCCGGCGCTGTGCCGGGTGGTAGGGAAACATTGCGAGGGCGGCGACATCTTGGTGCGTGATGTCCAGTTGCCCGGCGATATTCGTCCCGGGGACCTGATCGCCGTCCCGGCGTCGGGCGCCTATTCCCGTTCGATGGCTAGCAACTACAATCACACCCCGCGGCCCCCAGTAGTGGCGGTGCGTGATGGCCGGCTGTTCGAGCTACTGCGTCGCGAGACCGTGGATGACATGCTTACCCTGGATGTCGGCCAGTGATCGGACAAGGAGCACAGATGACCGAGCAGCCGCTGAAGGTGGCGATTCTAGGTTGTGGGACGGTGGGCAGTCAGGTGGCCCGGCTCATCCTTGAGCAGGGGGCCGATCTTGCGGCGCGAACCGGCCGCCGACTCGAACTGGTCGGGATCGCGATTCGCGATGCCAACCGTCCCAGGCCAGGGCTGCCGGCCAACCTGTTCACCGCGGATTCCGCAGCGCTGGTCGCCCGCGGCGATCTGGACGTGGTTATCGAGCTCATCGGGGGTATTGAGCCAGCCGGGTCCCTGATCCGTTCCGCGATCGCCCACGGCGCCTCGGTGGTCACCGCGAACAAGGCGCTACTGGCTACCGAGGGAGAGCAACTTGCGGCTGCCGCGGCCGCGGCGGGGGTCGATCTGTACTACGAGGCTGCGGTCGCTGGCGCGATCCCGATCATCCGGCCGCTGCGCGAATCGCTGGTGGGGGATGCCATCCAGGTGGTGATGGGTATCGTCAACGGCACCACCAATTACATCCTGGACAAGATGACCACCGAGGGCATGGATTACGCCACCGCGCTTTCCCAGGCGCAGGAACTCGGCTACGCCGAGGCCGATCCCACCGCCGATGTGGCCGGACTGGATGCCGGCGCCAAGGCGGCCATCCTGGCCAGCCTCGCCTTCCACACCCAGGTGGCGGGGGATCAGGTGTACATCGAGGGAATCACCCAGGTGCAGCCAAAGGACATCCAGGCCGCCGCTGAATTGAACTGCGTGGTCAAGCTGCTGGCGGTGGCACAGGTATTGGCCGACGACCGGATCAGCGTCCGGGTGCATCCCGCGATGGTGCCCAACAATCACCCGCTGGCCACGGTCTCGGGTGCTCACAACGCGATTTTCGTCGTGGCCGCCGCGGCGGGCCGGTTGATGTTCATGGGGCCAGGAGCCGGGGGAGCACCCACTGCCAGCGCGGTGATCGGCGATCTGGTCACGGTGGCCCGCAACCGCGACCGGGGGGTATCCGGGCCGGCGCAATCGCTGTACGCCCACCGTCAGGTGGCGCCCATGGAT
>ERZ773010.2584-NODE-2584-length-10635-cov-22.212098_pt1 | contig 10635 bp, 13 predicted proteins | sample MGYA00580842_ERZ773010 | MGnify/ENA primary metagenome ERZ773010 (study PRJEB29015, sample SAMEA2737982) | human oral metagenome | biome: human oral; feature: human-associated habitat; material: dental | place: China | collected 2107 ...
AGAGTATTATTTAGGATCCTCATAATTCTTATGCTAATTGTAGCGCATTTTATTTGGAAAAGCTATCATTGCAGCGCGGATTGGTAAAGGACGGGTGAATCAAGTATAATAACAGAGATATGAAGCGAACTTTGAATACACAGACGGCGCAACTCGCCGGCGAAAAAATTTCAGTTAGCGGCTGGGTACACTCGCGCCGCGATCACGGCGGGTTAATTTTTGTTGATTTGCGTGATCATACAGGTTTATTGCAACTAGTTTTTAATTCCGATGATCCGGAAATGTTTTCACTTGCTGAGGAGCTGCGCGACGAATTTGTCATTCGCGCTGAAGGCATGGTGCGCGAACGCGCGGCTGGGCTAAAGAATGATAAAATTCCGACTGGCGCAGTTGAATTGGTGGTCGAGAGGTTGACGTTACTTAACCGAGCCGAAACCTTGCCAATCCAGCCATTTGCTGAGGAAAATCAGGCAGGCGAGGACTTGCGTTTTAAGTATCGTTACCTCGACCTGCGCCGTCCAAAGATGCAGGAGATGCTGCAAAAACGCGCTGAGATGTACCGACGGATGCATCAGTATATGGATACTCGGGACTTCATCGAGATTCAGACGCCGATTTTGGCAAATTCCAGTCCCGAGGGCGCGCGTGATTTCCTGATCCCGAGCCGTTTGCAGGAAAATAAGTTTTACGCTCTGCCGCAGGCACCCCAGCAGTTCAAGCAGCTGCTGATGGTTGGTGGTGTGTCGCGGTATTACCAGCTGGCGGCGTGTTTTCGCGATGAAGATCCGCGAGCCGATCGACTGTACGGCGAGTTTTACCAGCTGGATCTGGAGATGAGCTTTGTTGAAGACGGTGAGGAAGTTCGCCAAGAAGTTGAGCCGTTGATGCAGCAGCTAGCGACCGATTTTGCAGGCAAGAAATTGCTGGATTTGAGTGGTCTCGCGGTTGGTGATGGCAGTCCAATTCCGCGCATTGCCTATCGCGACGCCATGGAGACATATGGCTCGGACAAGCCAGATTTGTGCTTTGGTATGGAGCTGGTTGAGCTGACTGATGTATTTGTCGATACTGAATTTGGCGTCTTCAAAAACACTGAGTGTATCAAGGCAATTTGCGTCAAAAATGGTGCCAATCTCAGCCGCAAGCAAATTGACCAATTCACCGACATTGCTAAGAGTGAAGGGGCAGGCGGCTTAGCCTACATCACCTACCAAGATGGCGAGGCAAAATCACCAATTGCTAAGTTCTTGAGTGAAGCAGAGCTCACGGCGATTAAGCAAAAAACTGGTGCGGCTGATGGCGACGCAGTTTTCTTCGGTGCTGATACTCGCTCAGTCGTCAATACGGTATTAGGCCGGTTGCGTAATGAGTTTGCTACTCATTTCAACCTGAAAGACCCGAGCGTGGTGGCCTTTGCCTGGATTATCGATTTTCCGTTCTATGAATGGGACGACCACGGCAAGAAGCTTGATTTTGGACACAATCCATTTGGTATGCCAAAGGGCGGTCTAGAGGCGCTGGAATCGGCGACGACCGATGCTGACAAGTTGGCCATCGTGGCTGACCAGTTCGACATGGTGATGAACGGCTACGAAATCTGCTCCGGCGGTGTGCGCAACCACAGCCCAGCGGTGCTGTACAAAGTATTCGATTTGCTCGGCTTTAGCGAAAGTTACGTCGAAGAAAAATTTGGTGCCATGCTCAACGCCTTCAAATACGGCGCACCGCCACATGCTGGCTGTGCCTTTGGTGTTGACCGTATCCTCATGGAGCTGACTGGCGAACAAAACGTCCGCGAAACCTTGGCCTTTCCAAAGAATGGCTCTGGCGTTGATGTGATGATGGATTCGCCATCGACAGTTGATCCAGTGCAGCTAAAGGAACTGGGGCTATAGTATGTATATTCGCCCAAAAGTGGGCAGCGGAGTGATATTTTTAATATATCAAGCAGCCTCATCGGGTGGATATACAGGCGAGGTAGTCGAAGTGATTTGCTGGCTATAGCTCGTGTCTGATATACTATAAATGGACGTTACAAACGATAATGTCCATCCAAAAAGCAATATAACGAAGGGGGGCAAAGATGCTTTGGATGTGGTAATGACAGCGATGCGACTATCGGTGATTGTTGAGGTTTGAGGCTAGTTATCGGTCAATCACCAGTGGTCGTACTAAGCTTTAGGGCGGTCAATTACACGTTAGCCACGCTTTCGGTATTGACCGCATCTTGGTACGATTAAGTTTTGATATATAATGTATGATCGACACGAAGTTAGTGTAAAAGTAGCGCTGTATAGTAGTGATGGTGAGCGTGCGCTAATGATGTATTATCCACGCGATGATGGCTTTGGCTTGCCGGGCGGGCATATTGATGCCGGTGAAACGCCTGACGTGGCATTAAGGCGAGAGCTGCGCGAGGAGTTGGGTATCACAATCGATGCGACTCCAGCTGATTTTTATGTGCGCGATCCGCAGGGTAGTACCGTCAAAGACCATAAAATTATTCTTGGCTACACGGCCACGGTTGACGGTAACATTAAACTACCGGACCGAGCGTGTGATGGCGGTGAGGAACGACCAGTCTGGTTGACGCGGACAGAAGTTGAAGCTACTGACAAGCTTGCGCCGGGTTATCGGGATTTTTTGCTGAAGTGGTGGCCTCGAGGCTACAGCTGAACGCCTAGCCACGCTGCCAATATATCGCCGGCAAAGTACGCCAGTCCAGCGGCGACTGCTCCAAGGAGCAGAGTGATGATTGCCTCTCGCCATGGTGACTGCTTGCCGACTTTACCCTTGGTGAAGCCAATTGCTAGGAATGTCACCGCCGTCAGTGCGGAGCTGACGTAAAATAGGGTAGTGCCTGGTACTTTTGAGCTTGCAACGACGTCGACCAGGTAGGGCAATACCGGTACGCTACCGACTACGACGAAGGCCAGAAAGGTAACCGCGCCAATGATTTTTGGGGAGGCTCGCTTTTGCGTATCGCGGGCTGATTCTTCGTGTTCAGCGCTGGCTGCCAGGTAAGCGCTGGAACCCATTGAAAATCCGTCAGCAATTAAATTCGCAATGCCCAAAATGAGGATAACTGCGCTGGAGATTCCTGCTCCAGCCGATGCTGCCACTACGGCAAAGGTTGTGACTGTGCCGTCAACCGCACCGTACACAAATTCTGAAATGTATCGTCTAAAAAATATTTTCATAGCCATACCAGTGTACCATACATGGTGCGATAAACAGAATAATTATTCAATATTGCGTACTTGAACATCCTGCCAGTCGCTATTATGGCGCAGTTCGGCATCGGCACCAGCAAAGACCGTCTTCGCCTTGGTATCATCTGCCAGTGTCCATAGGAACCAGGCGGTCATGTATGCATCACCGTATTCTAGCACATCTTTATGACCAACTGATTTACGCCGGGCAATGACTCCTAGCTTACTCCCTTGTAATGCATCAAAATTGTGCTTCAAGTCGTCGAGCGGACTGATGGCAATACTATCACTAGCGCCAGTTCCTGCCATCATGAACACTGCTGTGTTGAGGCGTGAGACGTCATAGGTCCATTTATTATTGTTAGCAGTGCCACGACCCACGGCGCTGGCGGTGTAGAGCGAAGAATATTTATTGCTATTATTGTACTTAGTAGCGGCATTGATCGCTCCTGCGCCGCCCTGTGAATGTCCAGCTATCCCAACTTTATTAGTGTTGATTAGACCGTGTACTGGACTCTCTTGGGTAGTGTTGTACTGCAGAGCAGCATCAAGCATGGCCGCGGTCGATGCGCCAGTACCAGCCCAGCCATCCTCATTACCGATTACGACGAAGCCCCAGCTGGCGAGGTGCTCGAGAATTGGCGTGTAGGTGCTAGCTGGTGTTGCCGTACCATTTACCATTACAACCAGTGGAAAAGTTTGGTTAGCCTTCTGACGTTCAGGATAGTAGATACGGTAAGTCTTAGAATTATCGGTGTTATTTTGGATATAGTGCGCTACTTTGTAGGGTCCGGTCTTGGTGTAATATTGTTCGAGGTTGCCACTAGGGCTAAGTTTATCAGCGTAGCCAGTTGCTACACCGTCATCTCCGGTAATACTTTGGTTGAGGTATTGCATGACTAACAGCATAATCACAAAGCAGATGATAAGAATGATAATGATAATTCCGAAAACCTTGAATAATTTTTTCATAAGCGCCCTTTCGCTAGGTGAATTACTTATAACAAGATTTATTATACACCAAGTGTATAGATATAACAAACTGACTATACACTTGATGTATATAGGGATAGTAATTCAGTCAAGCCGCCTCTTGGAATTGTGATGCAGTCATAACCATTCAAGATCAGGTATACTGGAAAGAATGAATGATAAAGAGTTGCAATTTCGGGAATTAATCCATCGGAAAAGTCATGAGCTATATCGACCGATGCCGTGGCGTGATCAGCCGACGTTCTATTATGTGCTGGTGAGTGAGCTGATGTTACAGCAAACGCAAGTTGCTCGTGTGTTGGTGAAATTTGCAGAGCTTACTGCTGAGTTTCCGGATATTGAGTCGCTGGCGACTGCCGATTTGACTGAGGTACTCCGTGCGTGGCAGGGATTGGGTTATAATCGCCGTGCTCGGCATCTTCATCAAGCGGCACAGGCCATCGCCGATGGCGCACCGATAGCCACGCTCCATGACCTTGTTCAATTGCCAGGTATCGGCATCAATACTGCTGGTGCTATCATGAATTATGCATACCAAGTGCCAACGCCGTTTATCGAAACAAATATCCGCACGGTTTATCTCAATCATTTCTTTGCAGACCAGACAGCGGTAGCGGATCGCGACATATTGCCCATTGTCGAGCAGACAATGGATCGTACTGATCCGCGCCGGTGGTTTTGGGCGCTGATGGATTATGGTAGTGAGCTCAAATCTCAGGGTAAGGGTAAATTGTCGGCCAGTCGTCACTACACTAAACAGTCGCAGTTTGCTGGCAGTCTCCGTCAGATGCGCGGTGAGATTCTGCGTCGGTATGTTGGTGGGCAGCCTCTCGCTGAAATTACCGCTAAACTACAGGACGATGAGCGGTTTATACCAGCGCTAGATAGTCTGCGCCGGGACGGTCTCGTCACCGAATAGCCAGTGGCTAGATACTGCACTATTGACATTTCAAATTGACTATGCTATCATAATGGACAGTCAATATGACAAACATAAAAATTATAACAACAAAGGAAGGGTATGGAAGATATGCAAACAGTTATTATACTGATGACCGTCGTGATTATTATTCACTCGGTGACGATTATCGTCTTGTTCGGTGTAATAATTTCGCTGCTAACAAAGCTTAAGCGCCTCGTCAATCGGGCTGAAGCAGTAACACACAATATTGCCCAGGCAACCGAGTGGCTGTCCCCAGTAAAAGTATTTACTGAAGTCGCGCGGCTCTTTCGCAAAAAATAAATACATTATTTTGATTCATAAAACCCAATAAAAGTAAAAGGAGATATATATGAAAAAAGTATTAACAGTTCTCGGTGCAGCAGTAGCAGGTTTTGCGGCTGGTGTTTTAGCCGCACCAAAAAGCGGTAAAGAAACTCGCGCTGATATCAAGAAAAAAGCTGGTGAGCTAAAAACAGCAACTGCCAAGATCACTAAGAAAGCTCAATCTGCTGCAAAAGATGACGCCAAGACAGTCAAGGCTGGTGCCCAAAAGATAGGGGACATCGCTGCGGGGACTGCCCGTACAGTTAAGGCTGATGCTGAGAAAGTAGGGGATGTTGTTGCCGAGACTGCTCGTACAGTCAAAGCCGATACCGAAAAGCATTTTAAGAAATAGTAGCAACAGTTTGACCTAAATGCAAAAACGCGAGATAATACAGAGGATGAAGCATCTTCGTAATCTCGCGTTTTTTGTGTGTAGCATCAGCCTCATTGGGCTCATGGCGCAGCCTGATGTTGCCATGGCCCAGGTCGCCCCGAGCTCGTCGCAGCTACGTCTGGTTCGTGGTCAGTGTCAGTCCGTCCGTTCAATATTGCAGCGGATTCAGCATAATGACGCTCTATTGCGGGTTAATGCTGGTCAGGCATACAACACAATTTCAACCAATCTCATTGCCAAATTAAATAGCCGATTGGCGTTAGCACAGATTGATAGCTCGCGGATGGTGGTGATCGCTCGTGACTACGAGGAGGCACGCAAGACGTTTACTCAGCAGTACAATGAATATGAATCAAACCTGGCTGCTCTAGTCAAGACCAATTGCACTGATAAGCCAGATGAGTTTTATGCACAACTGATCAAGACGCGTGATGCACGCCGACAGGTCAGTGAATCAGTGGCAACAATGGGTAAGCTAGCAGCGGATTATCGTGTGGCAGTAGAACAGCTCAAAATGAAGTTGTTGGGTGGAGGTAATCGTGGATAAGGTCAGGCAACTCGGTCGCCAGATAGTCGGGCTAATCACACAATACAAGCTACCAACAATGGTTCTTAGCGTCATTGCGGTGTCGATTGTGCTCGTTGGTATTTCGATGCACTTATACTACTCATCAGATGCTTTCCGAGTTGATTTAAGCCGACCAGATTATGTACCGTATCGGGCGCAGATTGACAACTCCAACGATCATAATCGGGATATGTTCGAGGCGCAGGGCGAGGTGACGGATAAGGTACTGGATAATTTTCTGCAAAAATATAAGCAAGAAGAAAAGAAGGCTGATGGTGCACGAGCATTTGCCAGCGATGTGTTGAGTGATGATCAGCTGGGGATTAGTGGCGGCAGCGGTACGGGCGGTGCAACAACGCAGGGCCAAGATGGTTCGCTAGAGTAGCCCCGAGCTCTATTAATTTTTATGTGTTATCGCCGTTGGGATGACAGCGAGCTCGATCTCTTGTTTTTCAAATTCTTTGAGGAGGCGGCGGCGCATCTCTGAAGTAACTGCCCATTGATCCGATGGCTGAACTTTGCCGGCAACAATCAGCTCAACCGAGCGACCAGTGATATCGCCGACTGATACGAATTTTGGCGGTTCAATAATTTTCTTATCCCAAGGCCTCTCCTTGCTCAGTCGCTGGCCAGTCTCGTTAATAATATCAGCAGCATGGCTAACATCAGTGCTCGGGTCGAGTTGCAGGGTAAAGCGCGACATGCTATATCCCATTGTCTTGTTGATAACGTGTTGGATAGTACCGTTCGGTAAGTAGTGTACATTACCATCAGCATCGCGGAGCACGGTGGACCTGGTGCCAACGCGCTCAACGGTACCACTTGCGCCCATAACGTCTACGACATCACCGACACGATATTGATTTTCAGCAATGATAAAGATACCAGCGAGAAGGTCTTTGACAAGTGATTGCGCACCAAATCCGAGCGCGACGCCGATGATGCCGGCACTGGCAAATAGTGGCGATAAATCAAAGTAGAATAACTTATTGGCGACCATAGCAGCGATATAAGCGATAATGGTAATACGCCAAAAACTACCGATCAGCTGGGTGAGTGTCTTTTCGCGCTTTTCGATATCTTTGCGGTGCCACGAGCGGTGCTTGGCGGTGGAGTGAATCGCATAACGAATCGCCCAGGTGATGAACATGCGGCCAAAATAGTAAACGATAATCGCACCGATGACAATGCTGACCGTCTCGACCATCCGCTCGCTCACCAGCCAGCCCAGTCCATGCTCGGTCATCCATTCATCAAAGTGCGACGAATTTAACAGTTGTTTGATAAGCGTATCCGTCATGAGTTTAGTATAATGAAAAGTATGAGTTTTGTCGATCCAAATCAATTTGTCATCACCCGGCGGCGCAAGAAGTATAAATTTGCATTATTTAACAATTCGCCGCTTTGTTTTGAGTGTGATGAGTGGAGGCCACGGTCGATTGATGTACTGGAGGTCGGTGCGGGAACGGGACTGTTTAGTGTCGAGCTGGCGGCGCGACATCCTGAATTGCAGTTTATGGCAGTTGATGTCAAGGCTGATCGATTACAGAAAGGGGCGCGTGAGGCCGAGCAGCGTGGCCTCACGAATATCTGGTTTGTGCGGGCGCGAGCAGATCAGCTGGGTGAGTTATGTGAGGCTGGATCACTCAGTCAGTTGTGGGTCACTTTCCCCGATCCGTTTCCACGCCAGCGCTCCAGCGGTCGGCGCTTGACGCACCCGCATTTTCTAGCGCAGTACGCAAAGTCGCTTGATGAGGGCGGCGAGCTACTACTCAAGCATGATGATCATGGCTTTTTCTGCTGGAGCTTGGAGCAGCTGGTGGCGACTGGCTGGCGACTTCGCGAGCTGACATTTGACCTGCACGAATCGGTGCGATTTAGCGAGCAGAGTGATGCCCGGATCATGACAACCTACGAACAGCGGTGGGTTGGCGAGGGGAAGGCGATTGGGTTTGTGCGAGCAGCCAGACCATCGGATTAATGAGGTCCTGAGTCTCTCAAACATTGGTTGGCTGCTGTTGAGCACGATATGCTGGCTCAGCCTCACTCAATAGATAGAGCAGATTCTCTGAGGGGTCGCAAAATTGTGGACGTTCATTCAGGTCGCGCAGAATACGCCGACCAATACAGGTGGCGATTGGGGTTGGTATTTCGTAGACGAGGCTATTGTCAGTGATAATATCAGGTGATTTGGCGTAGATCCCTTCGATAATAATCACTTCTGCTGGGCTAAGCGTACCTTGTATATAAGGCTCCGCAGTTTGCCAATTCATGTGGCGGTGGTATATATCCTTATCATTAACGAGGTTTTGTAGGTCGATGGCCATCGTTTCGGTGTCATATACAAACGGGTCATCCCAGTGCTGCCATTCCTGACGGTTGTTATAATAATAAAGGTAGGTTGCGCCACGATGGTAATCGTCAGTCGACATGGTAATTGATTCAATATTTAGCTCGGCCAGTCGTTCGCGAAGCTGCCTGACGATGGTTGATTTACCAGAGCCACTACGGCCGGCGATATGGATGACGCGCGGAGAGTCTGCGGTAGAGGTGAGAATATCAGAAACGATATCATTGATATCAAGCTCTGGCTGAACCGACAGTGCCTCGCGGCCTTCGTGCTCCCGCCGGAAGTTGTAGTGCGCCTGCCACTCGCTGGTAGCCGTTGCCCCACCGGTTACTTCCATGAAGGTATTACCAAACTGGTCGATGAATTCCTGCAATGATCCATCATCTTCTAATTCAGCTTGCACTAGGCCGTCGTTTTCGAAAAAATCAATGACAACACCCGGCAGCGGTTCAGTACGTAGTTTGCGGATAATCGGCGTTTCGTCGCTGCAGTAGTATTCGTATAACTCGGGGCTAATCTCAGTCGTCACCTCTAGTCGACGCAAGCCATCATTGCTCTGGATACCGTTGTCTTTGAGAGTTGCTTCGTACTGTAGCTCGCCGGTATCGCGATTTAAGGTCGAGCGGAGGCGTAGGCTAAATGGCTCGTCTGGGTGCGACAGATAAAACTGCTCAATCGGCTCAGCTTCTTCGCGAAGTTCGGTAAGTTTTTCTGGGAAGATAGCCATAAATTTGCGCTCAGTTTCCACCGGCAATCTCCCTTCAAATTCGGGTGTATGGATGAGTGATTCGATTGACATAAACGTTGCTCCTTTGGTATGTGTTGATGACACTAGTGATTGTAGTGTAGAATTACTTGTATGAATAGCAAGTATAATTTGACTCAACTATGATTGACCAATTTATCCCCGAGCATCACATTCAAAAGCATATCCTCGGTGTGTTGATGCATATGAAATATGCACGGTTTCGGGATATGCGGCCGCCAAAAGTGGATACTAATCTCTATACCTACCACTTAAATTTATTAAAGAAGCGAGGACTCATCATCAAGACCGGTGATGGATACTGCCTCGGGCGGGAGGGGTTGTCGTATGTCGATAGAGTTAGCATCAAATCGCTCAAAATTCGCACGCAACCAAAAATTATTACTATGATTGTTATCCAGAATGCTAATGGCGATGTGCTGCTCCAGCGACGTACTAAGCAGCCACATATCGATACCTGGACGCTACCGTATGGCAAGCTGCATATTGATGATGGGTCGGTACTCAGCGCCGCTCAGCGGGAGGCACGCGAGAAATTGGCAGTGGACAAACTGCCGCTGACACACGCGGGTGATTGCTATATTCGCGTCCTTGTCGAGGGGGAGATATTATCATCAACACTGGCACACGTATTTTATGGTGAGACCGATGAGGTCGTGGCGGGCGAAGAACTCGTGTGGGCTCGCCCGCATCGACTGGTGGAGTATGACCTTGCGCCAGCGGTTGAGCAAATCGTAGCGCGAACATTCTTTCGGGATCCATTCTTTTTTGAGGAATTTGTGGCAGAATTAAAGTAAGTAATTGAAAGGAGAAACTATGACAATTGATGAGTATACTGAGAAAGCCATTGCGACGCTGATTGGTACGCATGAGTATGGGGACGTTGATGCGCGGCTGATGGCGCAGGTGCTTGGGCTGGTTGGCGAGTCAGGCGAAGTGGCTGAAAAGTTCAAAAAGCTGGTTCGTGACAAGCAGGGAATACTGACAGACGATGACCGCACAGAAATTCTCAAAGAATTAGGCGACGTGCTGTGGTATGTCAACGCAGTGGCGCACCTGCTCGGTTCTAGCCTCGAGGAAGTTGC
>ERZ773010.2585-NODE-2585-length-10634-cov-13.060970_pt1 | contig 10634 bp, 6 predicted proteins | sample MGYA00580842_ERZ773010 | MGnify/ENA primary metagenome ERZ773010 (study PRJEB29015, sample SAMEA2737982) | human oral metagenome | biome: human oral; feature: human-associated habitat; material: dental | place: China | collected 2107 ...
AAAATAGTTCGTTACTGAGTAAATTTCTTAACGATAAAAAATCAAGAATTCGCTGTAAATTCGACCAACTCGCTAACAAGTTAGCTCAAACATGTCGAGATTTACTCGGCTCATTCTATTTAATTTTTATTCTAAAATCTGGAATGTAACTCTCTTATTTTCAATAATCTTATAATTTATTTTTTTCTATAATATATTCAAGTATTGCTTGTCTCATAAACATACCATTTTTCATTTGTTCAAATATACGAGATTTTTCACTTTCAACTAAGCTATCTGCTATTTCAACATCTCTATTTACAGGTGCTGGGTGCATTATAATTGCTCCCTCTTTTAATCTTTTGTACCTCTCTTCTGTTAAACCATAATTTTTATGATAATTTTCTTTTGAGAATTCTGTTTTTTCTTTACTATCTGTATGTCTTTCATGTTGAACTCTTAAAAGCATACAGATATCTACTTTTTCTATTGCATCATCAAAATTTACAAATTCCCCTAAACTTTCATCTTTCCAAATTTCAGGTGCCACAAAACTAACCTTTGCTCCTAATCTTGTAAGTGCTTTCTTGTTACTTCTTGCTACTCTTGAGTTTTTTATATCTCCAGCAATTATTATATTTAAACCTTCAAATTTACCATAAGTTTCATATATAGTCATAATATCTAGAAGGCATTGTGAAGGATGTTCTCCACTCCCATCTCCTCCATTTATTATAGGAATTTTTAAATTTTCAAGTTGCTTATAGTATTCATTTTCTGAATGCCTTATAACCAACATATTAATTCCTATCATTTCTAAAGTTTTACAAGTATCATAAAGAGTTTCTCCCTTTTGAACAGAAGAAGTTGATACTTCAAAATCAACCACATTAAGATTTAATTTTTTTTCTGCCACTTCAAAACTTTTTTTTGTACGAGTAGAATTTTCAAAAAATAAATTTGCTACAAATAAATCATTTCTTTTTTTATTCTCTGCTCCTTTTTTTAATTCCAAAGCTCTTTTTACTAAGGATAATATTTCTTCATTTGTTAAATCTTCCATAGATAACAAATTTTTCATAAAAAAACCTCCTAAATAGTTCTACTCTACTTAGAAGGTCATAAAATTAAAATTCTAGGACATTCTAAATAGGTAGTTATAACTAATTACAATATTACAACTTCTTCCTTTCCATCTAATTCTTTTAAATACACATCTATATTTTCAGAATGAGATGTTGGAATATTTTTTCCTATAAAATCTGCCCTTATTGGTAATTCACGGTGTCCTCTATCAATTAAACATGCAAGTTGAATTTTAGCTGGTCTTGACTTACTAAGAATTGCATCAAGCCCTGCTCTTATAGTTCTTCCTGTATATAGGACATCATCAACTATAATAACAACTTTTCCTGTTAAATTAGTTTTAAATTCTGTATTTTTTATATCTAAATCAAAATTTTTTCTATCAATATCGTCACGATAATAAGTAATATCAATAGTTTCTAATGGAACATCAATATTTTCAAGCTCCATCAATTTTTGTTTTATTCTTTCTGCTAGAATATCTCCTCTGCTTTTTATTCCCACTAAAACAATATCATCTACTGCTTTATTTCTTTCAATAATTTCATAAGATATTCTTGTTATTGATCTTTGTATGCCATTTTCATCTAATAATATTTTCATTTTTTACCTCATAAGTACTGTTAATAAAAAAACCTAAAACCAAAGGCTTTAGGTAAATATACAAAATACAGACTACATAAAAAATAGTCTTTCACACCCTTGTTAGCCTCTCTGGACTCTCTTAAAAGGAAATATATTCAATTTCGTTTATTTTATAATAATTCTTGATATTTGTCAATAAGAAGATAAAAAGAGTTAGAATTTAATTTTTCCAACTCTTTTATAGAACTTTAGTTAATTTTGGTTATTTTTATTTTTTTCTTTTATTTTTTCAATATAGATTTTAAAATTGCTTATACTATCACAATCAGAATAATCAACTTTTAATGCTTCAAAATGTTTTCTTCCACAATTAATTTTTAAATTTTCTAAATCTCTTCTTCCTTCCTCAGAAGTTGTTCCTTTTGTTTCCACAACAAAATATAATTTTTCTTTATTTTGATTTGCTTCTTCCACTAATATTGCCCAATCTGGATTATAGTTTCCTAATGGAGTTGGTATTTTAAACCAATCTGGAAGTTTTGTATAAACTTTAATATTTCCATTATTTTCTAATCCTTCTGCAAATTTTCTTTCTATCTCTGAGTCAATGATAATGCTACTATATGGTGTTTTTCCTGTTTCTACCATATTTCCCTTCTTGCTCATTTCATCTTTTAGATAGCCAAAAATTTCATTATTTTCAAACAATTCTTGAGAATAATATTCTACATCTCCTATTTTTTCATATTTAATACCATCTACTATAAATAATCTCATTGTTCTTTTAATTATATCGCTAGCTTGTTCTAAATATAACTGAGGATTTTTCTTAAAACTATTCAAAGTTTTAGATTCAGTTAAAATTTTTACTATACTCTTTCTTGTAAGATTTGTTTCATTTTGTAAATAAGTAATTATATCAGGTAATTTATAACTATTAAAGATTTCTATATTTTCTTCTATTTCATAAGATTTTTCATTCTCTATTCCACCCTTTGTAATAGCCAGTCTTTTTTTATCATATAGAAATTTTTCAGCTGGAATGTATATTCCTTCATCTAAATTTTTTATGCATTTATCTATTAATTCTTCTGCGTTGAAATTTACTTGATATGTTGTCTTATATTTTACTTTATCCCATAATTCTTTAAATTCATCACTTAAAAATACTTCTTTATTCAAAGTTATTTTCTTTCTTTCATCAGCATTTTTAATGACTAATTTTCCAGTAGTAGATTTTAATTTTTTAATAATAGTTTCTTTTATATCTTTAAATTCCTCTGCTAACTCTAAGTTTCCTTCATCTAAATCTTTTTTTAATTTATCCTTAGCATTTCCATTTTCATCAATATAATCTCTCTTTATTAAATCTTGAAATATTTCTTTTGATTTTTCATGTCCAAGAAAAATTTCTTTTCCATTCTTATAATCAATTACAATATTTGTAAAAATAAAATCTTCTATCAGTCCAAACTTAATATTTTCTTCTTTTTCCATTTCTTTTTGTAAAGATTCTACAAACTGCTCATAAGACTCATTTGCCATTACTGTTAATGTATTTACATCAAAACCTCTGACTCTTTCTCCATCTTGATTTACTGCAATTCTGAGTCCTCTCCCAATTTCTTGTCTTTTCTTTATTTCAGAAGTTGTTTCATTCAAAGTACAAATTTGAAATACATTAGGATTATCCCAACCTTCTTTTAAAGCTGAGTGTGAAAAAATAAAAGCTAAAGGTTCATCAAAACTTAAAAGTTTTTCCTTATCTTTCATTATCTTAGTAAAAGTATCATTATCAGCATTTGTATTTCCTTTTGTATCTTTATCTTCAAAATACTCTATACCATTTTTACTTTTCTTTTTATCTACTGAAAAATATCCATCATGTACCTTAGAAACATCTCCTACTCCCTGATATTTTCCCGATTGTATAAAGTTATTATATTCTTCTTCAAACATTAAAGCATATTTACCTTTTTTAGCTTCCCCTGTTTCTGAATCATATATCCTATAATTTGCAACCTTATCTATAAAGAAAAGTGATAAAACTTTTATTCCTTTGCTCTTTAAAGCTATCTGTTTTTCAAAATGTTCTTGAATCGTTTTTCTAATTTGTAATCTTTTTATTAAATCTGGATCTTGTCCTCCATTCACTTGCCCTATTGTTAATCTCACTTTTCCAAAATCTATAAAAGACTTAGCTGGGTCAAGTTCATTATATGTAATTTCATTTACTATATAGCCATCATAAATATCTCTTTTTGCCTTTTCACTTAAAATATCTCCATGTTTTATACTAATTTCTTTTTTACTTACTCCTGATTTATTTTTTATATCAAGTTCTATTTTTGCTGTAATACCAGTTTTAGTAGCTTTTATATTGACAACTTTTATATATTCAGTATTTAAATTTTGTGTAACTCCTACTGTTGCTACTTCTATTTGTTTTACTAGTTTCTTCTCATAGGCGGCTATTGAGTCTAGTTTAAATACTGGATTATATCTTTCTTTATGTGTTGCTGAATATCTTAATGTACATAGAGGGTTTAACTCCTTTATTGCTTTCTTTGCTATATCACTTTCCATATTTTGAGGTTCATCTACTATTACTATTGGATTACATTGGCTAATATAGTCTATTGGTCTATATCCATTAGCTTGATCTCTTTCTTGATTAATAATATTTGTATCTTTATTAAATGAGTCTATATTAATAATCAAAATTTGGATATTATCATTTACAGCAAAATTTCTTATCATATTTATTTTTTTAGAATCATAAATAAAATAATCGTAAGGAGTATTTTCATACAGACTCTTAAAGTGTTCCTCTGTAATTTGAAGTGTTTTATATACTCCTTCTTTTATTGCTAATGAAGGAACAACTATAATAAATTTTGTAAATCCATATTTTTTATTTAGTTCCATTATAGTTCTTAAATATACATAAGTTTTTCCTGTTCCTGTTTCCATTTCAATAGAAAAATTATATGTATTTTTTCCTAATACTTCTGTTTTAGCTAAACCATTTCTAGTTTGGATATTATTTAGATTTTCTGAAATTTCTTCTGGAAGTAATAAAAGTTTATTCCCAGTTCCTAAATCGTTTTCATCAGCTACTATGCTTAATTGAGGATTATTGCTTTTTTCTACTGTGAATACAGTTTTAGCTGTTTCTTGTCCTGAAAATATATCAGTTATCGCACTTATTGCATCTATCTGATATTCTAAATTCTCTTCAAATTTAATTTTCATAGTCCCCTCCTATATACTTCTAATTTCATTTATTCCAACTTGCTCTAATTTCTTTATTGCATTGGTTTTATCTACATCATTTTTAAATGAATTATCTCTCAATATCACTGTTGTTTTAAATTCTTTGTCTATTTCTAATAATTTCTTATATTCTTCATATATTGAATTTATTACTTCATCATTTATTTCCTTATTCAAACTTACTAACAAACTTCCTCCACCTATTGAATAAAAATCTTTATTTTCTTCTATTGGGATATTTAAGTCTAATCCATATTTTAATAATATTTCATATAAGACATCCAATGAATTTCTATCTGATTTTATATTTTCCATTGAGTCTAACAATGTTTGTTGTAAATCTTCTGTATCTGTATCCCATTCTTTTATATTCGATGAATCTAACTTAAATACTTTAAAGCCTATATCTAACCTTTCTCTATTTTCCAATGGCAGACTTTCATCTGATTTTATTTTTTCTCCTGCTCTTCTTATTCTTTCTTTTCCTATTTCACATATATTTTTATATCCTTCTTTATAGGCTTCTGAATCTTCATCACATAGTTCAGGTAGTTGTACCATTATATATTTTCTATTTCCACCATCTTCTACATTCAACTGCATTACTGAATGAGCTGTTGTAGCTGAACCTGAGAAGAAATCTAAAATTATATCATTATTTGTACTTGAAATTAATATTATTTTCTTAATTAATTCTTTATTTTTAGAATTTTCAAATACTTTAATTTGGAATAATTTATTTAACTCTTTAGTTCCTTCAGATGAACTAAAATTCCAAATACTTTTTATATTTATATTTTTACTTTCATAAATAAATCTTCTACCATTTTCTTCAAAAATACTCTTTGATACTACAAATTCTTTTTTTCTGATTGAGTATCCATTTTGATTTTTTTCTATTTTTATTTTATCCTTTTCTAATTTAAACTTTTCAAGTGACCAAGTCCAACATCCTAATAATGTTCCTTTTTTAGGTGGACGTATTTTTACATAATTTTTTTCTATTAATTCAATATTATCTAAATAAATGAAGCTTTCATCATTTAATATTTTTGCTTTTTCTATATCATAATCTGATAATGCTATTTTATCATCTGTATCTTCATTGTAATATATAGTATAACCTAGATTAGGTCTTCTATTTAATGTTCCTCCTTCACCTCCAGTTGTTATCCCTGCTCCTAAATAATAATATTTATCCTTTTCTAAAAATATTTCCTTTTTTACTATAATTTTTTCTGTTAATAAATTATCTAATATTTTCGAATATACTAATATGTATTCATGATTTTTTTGTAAATTTATAGCATCATTTTGTGCATTTCCTTTATCATATGCAATTATTCCCAAAAAATTTTCTTCACCAAATATTTCATCACATATCTTTTTTAAATTTGCTTGTTCATTATCATCTATTGATATAAATATTACTCCATCATCTGTTAGTAAATTTCTTGCTAATTTTAATCTTGGATACATCATATTTAACCAATCAGAATGATATCTTCCATTAGTTTCTGTATTAGTTGTTAATTTAATTCCCTCTTTATTTATTTGTCCTGTTATTTCTTTATAGTTTTCTATATTATCCTTAAAATTATCTTTATATACAAAGTCTTTTCCTGTATTATACGGAGGGTCAATATATATCATTTTTATCTTACGGTGATATGATTTTTGTAATAATTTTAATACTTCTAAATTATCACCTTCTATATAGATATTTTCTGTATTATCCCAATTTTTTGATTCTTCTTTAGCTGGTCTTAATGTTCCTGTACTTACTTCTTGTGCTATTTGTCTTGCTCTTGATTTTCCATTCCAAGTTAGAGAGTATCTCTCCTTAGAAGTATCTAATTTTCTATACCCCCCCCCCATTGAATAAAAGCTCCCCTAGCAAATCCAGATCTACTTGGTCTTCTGTAAATATCTCTGGAAAAATTTCTTTTAACTTTTTAACATTTTCTTGAACTAAATTCATACTTGTTCCATTTAGTTTTTCCATTTTTTCACTCCCTTTTTATTATTCAGCCCAAAATGGTATGTAAGATTTATTAGGACCTTGTTTTATATACCCTTTATTTTTGGCTTTTACAATTAATCTAGTTATTTTATCAATACTTTTTTTACTATCATCTAATGAAAATCTTTTTCTTAGTGTTGTATTTGTCATATAATTTTCCAATGTATAACAATAACAACAATGATAAAACATTATATTCATTTTATCTTCGTCTGTCATTTGTTCAAATTCCTTATTTTTAAAAAGTTTAACATTCACATATTCATCATTAGTTAAGTATTTAGGAGTAAACCTATTTTCTATTTCAGATTTTTCTACAATTCTATCTATTCCACTTCCTAATTCTTCACATAATTTTAATTTTCTCATATAAAATGCAAGTTTTTCATTTCTACTTTTATTACTATCATAAAATCTCCATATATCAATAATTGACTTTCCTGGATTAGTTATTTCTACTCTATTTTGAAAAATTTCTACTTTAGTTTCAAAGCCTTTTATATTTAAGTCTTGATGAATAATTGCATTTGCCACTAATTCTCTTATTATTAAGCTAGGATAAAATTCAAAAGTCTCCATAACTCCATCTACTGCTCTTTCTTCTACTGGAAGATTAGCTTGAATTGTTTTTATGAGATTTTCAAACCCAACTCCATAACCTTTATCTCCTTCAAATTGCTTTGAAATAGAACTTTTAGTGTCTCCGTTATAAAGTATTACTCTTACTCCCTTTCTTTCAAGATTAAATGATTTTAAACTTTTTGCAAGTAATAATGCTGCTATAGCTTTTACATTATATCCATTTCCTACTTTCTCTAAAAAATCATCTTCTAACATTGCATTTATTATGAAATTAATATCTTTTTCTAAATTTTCTTTATCCCAATTTTTAATTTTTTTATATGTTGGATAATCAAGTAACTCAAATATATTTTCTAACTTAACATTTCTTTTTACAATTGTCTTTTCATAATTAAATCCACTTGTTATACTCCATAATTCTCTCGTTTTTTCAGAAAAGTCTTTTGCTAATTTATTATTAGCACCAATTCTAATATATACTTCTTTTTTATAACTCACAGGAGTATGTGTTGCACTTGGGATTTTTATAACATTTAAACTTTTTCCTTCTACTTCAACATTATCATAAAATTCAAATTTTATATCTGGTTGTAACAATGTTGTTAGATATAATTCAGCTTGTTGTCCTCCTATTTTAAAATCCGCTAGTCTTTCATTTGTTCCTTTTATTTCCCAAGTATTATCCTCTATTCCAAATATAATATATCCAAAACTTTCTCCTTCTAACAAACATGAGTTAGATATTGCAGATATTGTCTGCCCTAATTTATCAATTTCTAACCTGTTTGCTTTTACTTCTATAGTAGGAGTTTCAGAATTATTTTTTATTAATTTTTCAATTATTGGAACTATTTCTGAACTTATATTCAAAGTTATCGACCTCCTTAAAAGTTCTCTCGCGGTTTCTCGCATCATTATTTTTTTTTATGTTTTCTATTGATAATTAAGAAGAAAGCTTTCTCGCGGTTTCTCGCATTATTATTTTTATCTCTATTTTCATTTGATAATTAAAGAAAAAGTTCTCTTACGGTTTCTTGTCATATTTTTTCTGTTTTTATTTTTCTATAAAATAAAAACAACTCTATCCTAGTCCACTGCACTCAAGTTGCTCGTGTGATAGAGTCTTTATCATATCAGGATTGTATATTTTATATATAATTTTGTCAAGTAAAAACTTGATATTTCCTTAAAAATGTGTATAATTGGCTCTTAAAAGTTCTCTCGCAGTTTCTCATAATACTTTTTCAATATGAAAAAATATCTTTTTCTTTATTTTCATACCTTATTATTAATAAAATATAATCTCCCAATGGAATACAATCTAATTAGTCAACAGCTTGTTGACTTTTTTCAGTACTTTTTCTTAAATTACTTTTAAGTAAAGCCTTTCTACTAATATCACTAAAATATACTATTATAATAACATTTTAATATTCTAAATAGTGTCTGGAATTTCATATAATTCATATACTTCTAATTTCATTTATTCCAACTTGCTCTAATTTCTTTATTGCATTTGTTTTATCTACATCATCTTTAAATGAATTATCTCTCAGTGTTACTGTTGTCTTAAAGTCTTTATCTATTTCTAATAATTTTTTATATTCTTCACATATTGAATTTATCACTTCATCATTAATTTCTTTATCCAAACTCACTAACAAACTTCCTCCACCTATTGAATAAAAATTTTTATTTTCTTCTATTGGTATATTTAAGTCTAATCCATACTTTAATAAAATTTCATATAAAACATCTAATGAATTTCTATCTGATTTTATATTTTCCATTGAATCTAATAATGTTTGTTGTAAATCTTCTGTGTTTGTATCCCACTCTTTTATATTTGATGAATCTAACTTAAATACTTTAAAACCTATATCTAACTTTTCTCTATTTTCTAATGGCAGGCTTTCATCTGATTTTATTTTTTCTCCTGCTCTTCTTATTCTTTCTTTTCCTATTTCACATATATTTTTATATCCTGCTTTATATGCTTCTGAATTCTCATCACATAATTCAGGTAGTTGCACCATTATATATTTTCTATTCCCTCCATCCTCAGCATTTAATTGTATTACTGAATGAGCTGTTGTCGCTGAACCTGAAAAGAAATCTAAAATATAGTTATCTAAATTACTTCCTATTTTTGCTAAATGCTTTAATAATGTTACTGATTTTGGAAAATCAAAATATCTACTCTGCATTAATTTTTCTAACTCCAAACTTGCCTCTTGATTAGAACCATACTCTATACCTATAAAATCATTTGGTATTTGACCATCACTTTCATCTAAATATATTTTCCCATATGGTTGCTCCTCACCTCCTGTTGTCCAGTATATCATCCCTTCATTGGACATTTTTTCTATATCTTCTTTACTTTTCATCCATGGTCCAGATAATATTTTTCCAGTTGGAGTTTTTAAATCATACTTGTATCTTCCTCTAGTCTTATGTAATAAAATTGACCTTCTGAAAAAACCTCTATCATCTTTATATCTATACTCTTTTTTAGCTTTTTCTGTTAATTCCATTTTATTTAAATAAAATAGTTTATCATTTTTACTGTATGATAATATATATTCTTTAACTCTTGCAATATTTCCTATATTTGCTTGATTATCTGATTTTCTCCAAGCTATCTGTGCTACAAAATTTTCTTCCCCAAATATTTCATCACATATCTTTTTTAAATTGGCTTGTTCATTATCATCTATTGATATAAATATTACTCCATCATCTGTTAATAAATTTCTTGCCAATTTTAATCTTGGATACATCATATTTAACCAGTTTGAATGATATCTCCCATCTGAATCTGTATTTGTTGTTAATTTAATTCCCTCTTTATTTATTTGTCCTGTTATTTCTTTATAATTTTCTATATTATCTTTAAAATTATCTTTATATACAAAGTCTTTTCCTGTATTATATGGTGGGTCAATGTATATCATTTTTATTTTTCCATGATATGATTTTTGTAATAATTTTAATACTTCTAAATTATCTCCTTCTATGTAAATATTTTCTGTACTATCCCAATTCTTTGATTCTTCTTTAGCTGGTCTTAATGTTCCTGTACTTACTTCTTGTGCTATTT
>ERZ773010.2587-NODE-2587-length-10630-cov-8.928416_pt1 | contig 10630 bp, 9 predicted proteins | sample MGYA00580842_ERZ773010 | MGnify/ENA primary metagenome ERZ773010 (study PRJEB29015, sample SAMEA2737982) | human oral metagenome | biome: human oral; feature: human-associated habitat; material: dental | place: China | collected 2107 ...
GCCACTGGTGCGGCGCAGGCTATTGCGAGGTTCCAGTGACCGGCCTGGCAGTCCTCGGGCTGGTTGGTGTGGCGGTCCTCGGGGTGGTGGGTTTGGGGTTGGTGTGGGGGTTGGTGGAGGGGTGGCGGGATGAGCGGCGGCTGGCCGAGGAGCGGGCTCGGGCGGAGCGGCGGCGTATTGAGCGCGAGGCCAGCCTGGTGGCTGGGCGGTTGGAGCGTGAGGCTTTTCGGATCCGAGCGGACATGCTCCGCCACGCCGTGCAGCGTATGGACCGCCCACAGCACCCGCACCGGCGTCCGGGAGGCCGTCATGGCTGAGACTCCTTCCTCGCTGGTCGACAAGCTTCTTGGGTGGTGCTTCACCGTCCTGTTGGCTGCCCTCGCTTTAAAGATTGCGGTCGACCTCATTTCCAGTATCTGGCCCTGGCTCATTGTTGGACTGGTGGTGACCGGGTTCGTTGCCGTGGTTGGGTGGGTGGTGGTGCGGTGGTGGCGTTGGCGTTGAGCCGCCACCTATCCATGCACAATCCAGTACAAAATCAGGCTCGATGCGCCCGTGGCGCGCCTGTTCCATCCGGTGTTGTGAAATACACCAAACCCATTGACCGTTCAATTTTTTAAACGCATACTCAGGGCAGTTCGCCGCCCGTAGCTGGTCCGCTACAAGGAAGACGGCATCGTGCCGTGCCGGACCGCCCCATCCGCGAGTGGAGCTGTCACATCACATTAATTCAAGCCCTTGAAAGGAGGCTGTGTTCGTCATGCCCAGAAACAACACATCACCCCGTAAACCTCAGGCCACCAAGCCACGCTCCTCGCGGAAGTCAGGTCGTCCTGATGCATCCCCGGGATGTTCCCGCCGCGCCCACCGGTTGCGGGTCCGTTCCACGCTGCGCCGTGAACCAGATGTCCGTCGTATCGCTCGGGCGGTCATCCAGCTGGCCCTAGTCGAGGCGGAGCGCGAAGCCGGTCTGCCTCGTGACGTGGCCGCCCCACCGAGTAACGCCGCTGGTGCTCCTGACGTGGTGGAGGTGTCGTCATGACTCTGGTGCCTGTCAAGACGGCGTCGCCAGCGGTGCGGTCGGTCAGTGGCCTGGTGTGGCGTCAGCTGGTGCTGCCGGTGCCGGTGGATGAGGCGCGGATGCGTTCTGTGGTGGCGGCCCTGGCGGGGTTGCCGGGAAGTCCTCATCTGGCGTTCGAGGTCATTGCCCGTGGTGGTCGGGTGTGGTGGCGTCTGGGTACTGAGCCTTGGGCGCTGCGTTCGGTCCAGGCGCTGCTGTTGGCCCATCTTCCTGGTGTGCGGCTGGTCGATCCCGGCGTCCACGTGGTGCGTTCGGGTCAGAAGCTGGCGGTGCCCCGGGAGGCCTTCTTGGCCACCGATACCCCCGCAGCCACGCCCGCTTCGACAGTGGCGGCCGTACGGTTCACCAACACTGTCTTGCACCCGTTGCGTACCGACAGCACCGAGACCGTTACTCGGAGTCTGCTGGCCGTTCTGGCTGGCACCACAACGAAAGAGACGGTGCGGCTGCAGGTGGTGTGTGGCCGTCGGCTGCCACCACGTCGCTATCCCACCACTGAAGGTGCTGCGGCCCCGTCGCGGCAGGTCACGGCAAGTCTGGAAGATCCGGGGTTTCAGGTAGCGGTACGCATCGGGGCCTCAGCGGCCAGCCCCTCCCGAGCCCACTGGCTGGTGTCCCAGACGACCGCCAGTCTGCGGGGGTTGGAACTGCCGCCGGTCCGGCTGCGGTTGTGGCGTTCCACCCCTGGCGCGTTGGCATCAGCTCGCTCCCCGTGGCTGCTACCACTGCACCTACGAGCCTCCGAACTGCCCAGCCTGTTGGCCTGGCCCGTCGCTGAGGGGCTTCCCGGTGTCGCCAGCCCCCACCCGGTGGTCCTGGCACCATCAGAGGCCATCCAGACCAACCCCGAGCTGGGTAAACGGATCATCGGTGAATCGGTGAGTGACCCCGGCACCTTGGTGGGTCTCTCGGGTGAGGATTCACTGCGCCATCTCCACCTCATCGGACCGACAGGTGTGGGGAAGTCCACCCTCATGACCCATCTGGCATTGGCGGATATCCACGCCGGACATGCCGTGGTGGTCATCGACCCCAAGGGAGACCTGGTAGCAGACATCGCTGCCCGTATCCCCGATGCGGTGCTGGAGGAAACGGTCATCTTGTCCGGCAAAGACAGCCAGCCGGTAGGGATCAATCCATTGGCAGAGACCCGTGACCCGGACCTGGCAGCCGATGTGCTGCTCGGGGTACTGCACTCCCTCTACAGCGATTCGTGGGGTCCGCGTACCCACGACATCCTCCACGCCAGTCTGCTCACGCTGGCGCGTCGGGGGGATGCCAGTTTGGTCATGGTGCCATTGCTGCTCACCAACCCCGGTTTCCGGCGCTCCATCACCGGTCGTGAGGCCAAACGCGACCCGCTGGGGCTGGGAGCCTTCTGGGCCTGGTACGAAGCCTTGTCCGACGGCGAACGGCAACAGGCTATCTCGCCGCTACTGAACAAACTGCGCCCCATCCTGCTGCGTCCGCAGTTGCGCGCTATCTTCGGGCAACGCCATCCCCGTTTCCACTTCTCCGACGTGTTCGCTCCCGGTCCCGGACGCGACGGCGGGAAACGCCCACGGGTAGTGCTGGTCAATCTGGCCAAGGGCACGCTCGGCTCCGAAGCCGCCCAGCTCATGGGCTCGGTGGTGGTGTCCCTGGTCTGGCAAGCCGCTCTCGGTCGGGCCGCCCTGCAAGCGTTTGGTCGCCGCCCTGTCATGCTGCACATCGACGAGGTACAGGACTACCTCCGTCTACCCGGTGACCTCGGCGATGCCCTGGCCCAAGCCCGCGGTCTCGGTATGGGCCTCACCCTGGCGCACCAGCACCTCGGCCAACTCCCCAAAGCCTTGCTGCGTGGCGTCATGGCCAATGCCCGCTCCCGCGTCGCCTTCACTCTCACCGGTGACGACGCCAGTCTCCTGGCCAAGCGGTCCGGCGGTCTGCTCGTCCCAGCCGACTACCAACAACTGCCCGCCTTCCACGCCTACGCCCACCTCCTGGCCGGTGGCAACCTCCAACCACCCACCCTGATCCGCACTACACCACCCACCCCAGCACGACGCCACCCCAACAAGGCCGCACTGGTATCCCGTCGCCGCTACGGACAATCCCTCACCGACATCGAAGCCGACCTGGCCGCCCTCATCCCCGGCCCTCACACCAAGAACAACGGAACCAGTCAGGCAGGAACCATCGGGAGAGTCCGTCGCCCGTGCGCCTCAGTCGATCCCGACCAGAAAGGGGCCGCCTCATGATCCACCACCCCTTCCCGGGTCTACCGGTCGCTGTTCCATCCGGCTCACCCACCAAGAAGGCAAACCACGTAGTCACGAGCCTTTCCAGCCAATCACGGGGGACGAATACTCCTCGTTCCTCGTCACCCCCGGCCCGGAAACCAACCGGGCGGGTCGGTGCCCGTCAACGACGCCGCCTCGCGGCTGCCCTATCTGACCGTGACCACCACGTGCTCTTCCAGATCTGGCGACACCGCTACCTCACCACCGCTCATCTCCAAGCGTTCTGTTTCACCGGACACGCCAGCCCAGAATCCGCCGGACGCACCACCAGACGAGTCCTGAACCGGTTGGAACGAAACGGACTCATCCGCGCCCTCACGCGCCGCATTGGAGGAGTCAGAGCAGGCTCTGAAGCCACGGTCTGGCAACTGGCACCAGCAGGAGCCCGCATCCTGCTCCCCAACAAAGGCAGCTCCTGGCGCACCCACGAACCATCCGAACGATTCCTGAACCACACCCTCGCCACAGCGGACTGCCACCTAGCACTGCGTGAAGCCCACAAACGAAACATCACCGTGGCCGTCCAAACCGAACCCACCAGCTGGCGACACTTCACCGGAATAGGCGGCGAGGCCCGACTCATCCGCCCCGACCTCGCCGCCCACCTCACCGGCACCGACCAGGACGGCCCCTGGGACGACTACTGGTTCATCGAAGTGGACATGGGCACCGAATCCCTCCCCAGCCTGCTGGCCAAATGTCACGCCTACACCGACTACTACACCAGCGGCCTCGAACAAACCACCCACGGCAGCTTCCCCCGCATCCTGTGGCTCATGCACGGCCCCCACGCCACCCGACGCGCCACCGAACTCACCCGACGCATCCACCGCACCACCCGCCTCGAACCACGCCTGTTCGCCACCGCCACCCCAGAAACCATCGGGCAGGTGCTGTGGACAGAGACCACTGAAACCAACCACACCATTCACCCCGAAACGGACAGAAAGGAGCACCCATGACCACAACCCTCACCGCCGCGCCCCAGCCACGCCGCACCATCCTCGTCGGCGACGCCCTAAGCCGGCTGCGTGAACTCGACACCGGCAGCATCGACTGCGTCATCACCAGCCCACCGTACTTCCGACTGCGCAACTACCAGCACCAAAACCAACTCGGCCTTGAGGACACCATCCACGGTTGGGTGAACAATCTGCTCGCCGTCACCGACGAAGTGGCCCGTGTTCTGGTTCCCACCGGCACACTGTGGCTCAACCTCGGCGACAGCTACAGCACCCACCAACGCGAAGGCGCACCGAAGAAAAGCCTGCTGCTCGGTCCCGAACGCCTCGCCCTGACACTCACCCAGCGCGGCTGGACACTGCGCAACAAGATCGTCTGGGCCAAAACCAACTCCATCCCCTCCCCTGTCACCGACCGCCTGTCCTGCACCCACGAGGTCATCTACCTGCTCACCCGCAACCCCCGCTACTACTTCAACCTCGACGACATCCGCCAACCACCGAAAACCCGCTGCACCACACGAGACGGACACCCCAGCCCGCCACCACGCCAGCCCCGTGCCCACACCCGACCCCAGCTACACCCACCGAGAAGAGGAGTGCCTGAACACTGGCGCGGCCCCAACACCGCCGGCGACAAGGGCCTTACCGCCATGAAACGCCAGAAAACCATCTGCCACCCACTCGGCAAGAACCCCGGCGACGTCTGGCACCTGGCAGCCTCCAACTACCGAGGCGCCCACTTCGCCACCTACCCAACACACCTCGTCGAACGCATGCTGCTCGCCGGCTGCCCCGAACGACGCTGCCGCACCTGCCGCGCACCCTTCACCCGCCCCATCCGTCGTCTGGGGACCGAAGCCCTCCGCCTGACCCTGACACCGACCTGTCACTGCACCCCCGCACACGACACCTCCGACACCCACCCAAACAGCGAACCCGGCATCGTGTTGGACCCCTTCCTCGGATCAGGCACCACCGCCATCGTGGCCGAAGAACACCAACGCGACTGGCTCGGCATCGAACTCAACCCCAACTTCGCCGACCTCTCCTGGCAACGCATCCAAGACGCCCGAAACAAACGCCAGACGCACCCCACAGACAACACCACCCACAACCACACAGACAGAAAGGAACACCCATGACCCACCAGCCACACCCCCACGACGCCAACCCCCGAGCACCCACCCAACCCGATGATCAGCAAGCCATAGCCGAAGGCATCCAACGCCACGGCCCCGCCTTCGCCGCATGGGCCGACCTCGTCGACGAAACCACCCCACCCGGCACCCTCGACCACCAACTACTCACCCAATTCGAGGACTACTACCTCGGCAGCTACATGACAACTCAACAGTGGGCCCAACAAGAAACCCAATCCCTCGGCCTCGAAGACACCCTCAACCAAGCCCTACCCCCCACCCTCAGGCAGTACATCACCATCGACTACCAAACCCTCGCCCAAGACCTCGAACTAGAAGGAGACATCACAGTAATACCAAACCCCGAAGGCGGAGTATGGGTGTTCAGGAGCTTCTGAATCCCCTCCCTCGTGGCCCTCCTCGGCCACCAGGAGCCGCTCCCTTGAACCCAGACCGGGTTCAGCGGTTCCTCCACCCCGAGGAGGTGGCCTGCCCACTAGGGCAGGACGAATCCGGAGAGGAAGTGTCATGAAGACGCTGGCCATCCGCCTCGATGACGACCTGCACGCCAGGCTGACCATCGTGGCGAAGCTCGCTGAAGTCTCGCTGACCGACGCCATCCGTCAGGCCATCGAGTCCCACGTCCAGACCATGTCGGCCAAGCCCGACATCCAGGCCAAGGCAGACGCCCTGCGCCAGGACATCGAACGGGAAGCCCGCGAACAACAAGGAGCCATCTCCCAACTGTTCGGCGCCCCGCCCACCAAGCCCACCACCCGCAAGCAGCACACATAGCCGCACCTGGGAAAGTGGACCGGTCCGGACCGACACACCCCAACCCAACAGGCGAGATGAGGTTGAGCAGCACACGGCTGCTCCCTCGTCTCGCCAACAAACAACGAACTCAGTTGATGTTTCGTGAGGCGGCAACCTCCGAGGTACGTGGTCCACGACTGAGGTGAACACATCCTCCCCCCGTACTGCCGCTGAACAACCGCACACTGTTAGTATCACATCCATGGGAGGGAGTGCTTTTCGTCGCCGCAGAATCCGTCTGCTGAAGATTTGGCGTTTCCTGCTACCCCCGTCACCAACCGCCGCCCGTGACATAGTTCAGGACCGCCGTGATTATGCGGCGCTAGCTAAAATCCTTTTGGGGTCAACATGGATTATTGCACTTGCGGCATCAATATTGACCATCGCCAAACTCCTATGGTTCTTCAAGGGGGATCTAAATGCGGTGAGTTTGGTTCTTGAAGTGGGCTCGTTTCCCGCAATCGTTCGCTTGACGCTCATAACACTCACCGCAGCAATGTTACCGACCGCCTTAATATCCCTTGCACACTCTCTTGGCACGAGCCATCGAAATCGCCTAACCACTTGGACATTCCTCCCACTATGTTTTTTGACACATCTCACGGGACTCATGACACCCTTTCTTATTTTCGCCTGCCTTGGTTTATATTTGGCGGCGCGGGCATCAGATAGGAGAAAAGCCGGCAAACGCAAGAAAACTCCACCCTCCAGAAAGGATGAGTTTTGCGTCAAGAGCTGGGCCAGTCGGAACCGCCACCATGAAGATCATGTCATGCGCTCCCTCGCGCAGCAGGCAACGAGAGCCAAGCAATCCGAGTTGCATGAGATCGAGAGTAGAATCAAGGAACGCTCGAAAGAACTGGCCCTCACGTCATTACAGCTGAAACTTAGTATGTTTGTTCGCATACTGACTGCATGGCTGGCCGTTATCATCACCACACCTGCACGATTCTCGGCAGACTATTCGATTCAGATTAACGAAGAGCCAACAGCCCACGCGCAACTATTGATGACAGACGGCCGAGTGGTGCTGGTCAACTCGAAGAAAGCCACTGTTCGCCTGGTCAAAGCCGAGGAGATTCGTAGTCTCGAAGTATGCTCGGCCAGGCCAGACGATTCCGTCAGCTGGCTATATCGGCCGGCGTTTCCAGCGCCCCACAAGGCGATCGATCTACGTTGCCCAGAGGAATAGAGCCCGCGCCGGCTAGCGTGAGATACGTTCACCGACCGGAATACTTACCTTGCCGCATTGCTACTCCTGCCGCCAAAATCACAACAAGTAGCCGAGCCTCGCCTACCTCTAGAATCATCTGCAATACCGCATCCATGTTGTTGTAAAATCAGCTAAACTCGTTCACATTTCTAAACGCGGAGCGTACAATAGAAATATGAACGAAACAGGTCGCATTTCCACACCCATTTCTGAGGGAACCCTCCCATGTTCTGGGAGCGCACGGGGGATTCCGGCTCGTGCCAGACCTCAGCCTAAGCTTGGGCGATTGTTGCGGGAGGCCCGCGAGGCTGCGGGTCTGAGTGTCCGTCAAGCAGCTGCTGAGTCTGGTATCTCGCTGGGTGCTATTTCGCTCCTTGAACAGGGCAAGACGCCCAGTACTCGTATTGATCGTCTGCTGGCTTTGACCGAGGTTTACGGTGTCGAGCCCTTGGAGATCATCGAGGCGGCTGGCTACAACCTCACCCCCACATTACCGACTTTCACTCCGTATCTGCGTTCCAAGTACGGCCAACTGCCGCCCGAGGCCCACGAGGAGATCGCAGCCGCGTTTCAGCGTATCGCTGGTAAATACGGCATCGCTGAAGACAGCCGTGGCCCCGCTGCCGGCGAGGACGAAATCCCCGTAGAGACGGGACACACCACATAACCATATTTGCTTCAATCGAAAGGAGGCTCCATGATCACATCAAACACACCAAGCATTCTGAGAAGCCTCCGCCAGCTCACACCCCACCGCGCCTGCAGCTTCACCGAAGCACTCGACCTGGCCGAACGCCAAGCCGCCAAACTCAACCAGCTCCTGGCCGCCAGCCACCCCAGCTTCCAACTGACCGGCATCACCGAGAACCACATCACCGGCCTGTCCCGCATCCGTATCGTCCGCGAACAGCTGCCGGTTTCTGGCATGAGCCACTGGAACGGCCAGGAGTGGATCATCTGCCTCAACCGTGACGACCCCGAGGTGCGGCAGCGCTTCACCCTGCTGCACGAGTTCAAACACATCATCGATCACGGCCAGACCCACTGGCTCTACACCACACAAAACCCCACAGCCTTCACGCGTCGCTGGGGCCGCCCACCACAACTGACAGTCCACGAGCAGGCCGAGCGAGCCGCCGACTACTTCGCAGGCTGTGCCCTGGTGCCACGCACCGCCTTGAAGCAGGCATGGGCCGCTGGACTCCAAACCCCCACCGCATTGGCCGACCACTTCGCCGTCTCCGAAGCCGCCATTCGCGTGCGTATCGACCAGACCGGTATCGCCCGCACTCTCGACCCGGAACCCTCACCTGCCCGCTGTGCCCGCCCCATCCGCACCCCACGGTGGCAGCCACAGCGCTTCACCATCCAGCAACCACACTACGGAAGGAGATAGCCATGACCACAACAACGAAGCGTGCGGTGATCTACCTGCGCGTATCCACACGCGACCAGGCCAAACGAGGAGGAGAAACCGAAGGATTCTCCATCCCAGCTCAGCGAGAAGCCTGCCACCGCAAAGCCAAGAGTCTTGGCGCGGAAGTGATCGAGGAGTTCATTGACGCTGGCGAGAGCGCCAAATCCGCCCAGCGTCCCGAGCTGCAGCGGATGCTCACCTACGTCAAACACAACACCATCCAGCTGGTCATCGTCCACAAAGTCGACCGCCTCGCACGCAACCGCATGGACGACGTCCAGATCAACTTCGAGATCCAACAAGCCGGCGCCCAACTCGTCTCCTGCTCAGAAAACATCGACGAAACACCAAGCGGCATGCTGCTCCACGGCATCATGAGCTCCATCGCCGAGTTCTACAGCCAAAACCTCGCCACCGAAGCCAAGAAAGGCATGACCCAGAAAGCCAAATCCGGCGGCACCCCCGGACGCGCACCATTCGGCTACATCAACACCACACAGCGAACCGCCGAAGGACGCGAAGTCCGCACCGTCGTCACCGACCCGGATCGAGCCCACTGGGTGCCATGGATGTATGAACGCTACGCCACCGGCGAATGGACCACAGGCATGCTCCGCGACGAACTCGACACCCACGGCGTCACCACCCTGGCACGCCCCAAACAACCAGCAAGACCCCTCAGCACCTCCATGGTGCACTCCATCCTCAGCAACCCCTACTACACAGGCCTGGTCGTCTTCGGCGGCGCCACCTACCAAGGCCGACACCAGCCCCTGGTCTCCACCGACCTATGGTCAAAAGTCGAAGCCATCCGCCACGGCAGGTCCCACGCCAAAGAGAAACCCGCCATCCGAACCCACTACCTCAAAGGCAGCCTGTTCTGCGGACAATGCGGCTCACCCCTCAGCTACGAAATCTCCCGCAACCGCCTCGGCAACTACTACGAATACTTCTACTGCCTCGGACGCCAAGCACGAAAAAACGGCTGCACCTTCGTCGCAATCCAAGCCCACCACGCCGAACAACTCGTCGAAGACCACTGGGCAACCATCACACTGCCAGACGAAACCCTCACCACCGTACGCAAGCTGGTCATCTCCCACCTCGACACCATCCTCAAAGAACACGACCACCAAGCACACCAAGCAGAAACCGTCCTCGCTGAAGCCACCGCCCACAGCGAACGCCTAATGCAGGCCTACTACGCCGGAGCCATCGACACAGAACTACTCCGCAAAGAACAAGAACGCATCAGAACCGACAGAACAACCGCAGAACGCCAACTCCGCCACCTACAAACCTCCCGAGACAAACTCCACACCGCCCTCGACCAATGCCTCTCCGTCCTCCACGACGGACAACAGCAATACCTCGCAGCCACCGACAGCTCCCGGCGTGACCTCAACCAAGCCGTCTTCGACAAGATCTACCTCGACGACGACGAGAGCACCAGCAGCCAACACAAAGCCGTCTACCACTACCTCCTCGACAGCAACCTCCCAGCAGTCCTGGAGGGCGAAGCCAAGAGGCAGCAGGACGTGGTGGCATCCGAAGCCAAGACACGACAGGACGCCGTGACCCCTGACAAGCAGCGGGATGCCGTGACCCCTGACGATGTGAAGAACCTCCAGCCGGTGGCCGGAGGTTCTAAGATGACGCTTTTGGTGGGGGTGGCTGGGATCGAACCAGCGACCAACAGGTTATGAGCCCGCTGCTC
>ERZ773010.2592-NODE-2592-length-10623-cov-13.762112_pt1 | contig 10623 bp, 6 predicted proteins | sample MGYA00580842_ERZ773010 | MGnify/ENA primary metagenome ERZ773010 (study PRJEB29015, sample SAMEA2737982) | human oral metagenome | biome: human oral; feature: human-associated habitat; material: dental | place: China | collected 2107 ...
GAGCGCGTCATGCGCTCGGCCCCAGACCATTGCCTCCTCTCGAGCCCGCTCCGGGCCGGAGGGTGACGCGGTTACTGCTGGCTCTGGCTCTCGGCGGCCTGCGCTCTGGCCACGCGCAGCGTGTCATCGAGGTTCTCGCGCACGATCCGTCGCAGTGCGGCCGGTGCCTGGTCGTGGGACTCCAACCAGCCCGTCAGGGCGGCGGCTGGGTCGTCAGCGCCCTTGAGGCCCACCGTGACGCACGACCACAGGCCCGTCAGCAGGTTCTCGGCCATGTGGAAGGTGCGGGAGGACCACACGGAGTCGATGGCCTCCACATATGCCCCCACGAAGGGAGCCAGCAGCTCGGGGTGGCGCTCGACATTGGTCAGGCCCCGCAGGACGCGCACCTGGGTCTCGTTGGGCATAGCGGCATCGCCGATGAGGGCCCGCCAGGTGTCCTGCTTCGCCTCCGGGGTGGGGATCGATGCCCGGGCCTCCGCAGCGCGCTCACGCCCCGTGGTTGTGCGGTCCCGAGCCTCCTCGGCACGAATCTGCTCCTCTCCGCTGCGGCCGGCGGCCACCAGGCCGATCAGCAGGTCCCAGCGCAGGTCCTGGTCGACGTCGAGACCGCCGAGGGTCTGGCTTCCCTCCTCAAGCCCGGCGACGACGTCGAGCTGTTCATCGGTGACGGCGTGAGCGGCCAGGGCTCTGACCAGCTGGAGCTGCTTGTCGCTGCCGGGCTGGGCCGCCCGCGCCAGCTCCAGTAGCCGGTCGGCGGTGCCCGGGGCGAGGTCGTGGCGTACGGCCGGGGGCAGGAAACCGGACAGGCAGGTGGTGATGCGTCCCAGCAGCCCCTGGATGACCGAGGAGTGCTCCTCCACACCCAGCGCCCGCAGGGCCGCGTCAAGGAATCGGGAGGCGGCAAGCTCGCCGTCGCGCACCATGTCCCAGGCCGATGCTAGGACGATCGAGCGCGGCAGGGACTCGGTGAAGGCCTCGATGTGCTCGAGGCCGAAGGACAGTGAGTCCTCATCGAGGCGGACCTTGGCGTAGGTGAGGTCGTCATCATTGAGGACGAGGACATCCGCCCGCTTGGTGCCGACCAGCTCAGGAACCTCGGTCAGCTCACCGTCGACATCGAGCTCGATGCGGTCGGTGCGCTCCAGGCGTGCCTCGGCTCCCCGGCCGGTCAGGCTGTAGCAGCCGATCGCCACCCGGTGCGGGCGCAGAGAGGCCGGTGAGTCGGCGGGGATCTCCTGGCGGACGGTCGCCTGGGTGATGAGGCCGTCGGTGTCGGTGGCCAGCTGCGTGCGCAGGGTCGTCACACCGGCCTCCTGGAGCCACAGGCGGGTCCAGGTACTCAAGTCGCGTCCCGAGACCGCCTCCAGCTCACGGAGCAGGTCGCTCAGCTCGGCGTTGGCGTAGGCGTGCGCCGCCAGGTAGCGCTGGATGCCGGCGAAGAAGTTCTCCCTGCCCACGTAGCCCACGAGCGCGGCCAGGACTGAGGCCCCCTTGGCGTAGGTGATGCCGTCGAAGTTGACCTCGACGTCGTGCAGGTCATGGATCTCCGCGGCCACGGGGTGGGTGGAGCTGAGCTGATCCTGGTTGTAGGCCCACCCCTTCTCCAGGGTCTGGAAGGTCGTCCAGGCCTGGTTCCAGCGGGTGATCTCGGCGGTGGCCAGGGTGGAGGTGTACTCGGCGAAGGACTCGTTGAGCCACAGGTCGTTCCACCAGGTCATGGTGACCATGTCCCCGAACCACATGTGGGCCAGCTCGTGCAGGATCGTCACGGCGCGCCGCTCCACTCGGGCCTCGACGGGCCTGGAGCGGAAGATGTAGTCGTCGCGGTGAGTGACGCAACCGGCGTTCTCCATCGCCCCGGCATTGAACTCAGGAACGAAGATCTGGTCGTACTTGGTGAAGGCGTAGGGGGTGGCGAACAGATCCTCGTAGTAGGCGAAGCCCCGCTTGGTCAGGTCCAGGATCTCCTCTGAGTCCATGTGCTCGACCAGACTCTTTCGGCAGTAGACCCCCAGTGGCACGGTACGTCCGTCGCCGGCCACATACTCGTCGGTCACACCGACATAAGGCCCGGCGACGATGGCCGTGACGTAGGAGCTCATCGGCTCGGTGGGGGCGAAGGCGAAGGTGTGGGCATCCCCTGAACCATCGGCGGCCTCGGCGGGAGTCGGCTCAGGGGTGGGGGAGTTGGACAGCACCGTCCAGCTCGACGGCGCGGTGACGGTGAAGGTGAAGGAGGCCTTGAGATCGGGCTGCTCGAAGACGGTGAAGACCCGCCGGGAGTCGGGGACCTCGAACTGGCTGTAGAGATAGGTCTCGCCATCGGCCGGGTCGGTGAAGCGGTGCAGCCCCTCTCCGGTGTGCATGTAGGCGCAGTCGGCGACGACGACCAGCTCATTGTCCGCGGCCAGATCCTTCAACGCGATGCGCGAGTCCGCATAGACCTCGGCGGGGTCAAGAGGGGCCCCGTTGAGGGTGATGGAGTGGACCGTCGGTGCGACGAGGTCGATGAAGGTGGAGGAACCCGGTGTGGCCGTGAAGCGTGCCGTGGTGGTGGATCCGAAGACCGTCTCACCGCGGGTGAGGTCGAGGACGACGTCGTAGCTCTGGGTCTGTACGGTTGCGCTGCGCTCAGCGGCCTCAAGACGAGTCAGGTTCTGACCGGGCATAAGAACTCCTGTCTGAGAGGGATGCGCGGCCCATAGGGGCGCGCCGGGCGATTGTCTCACCTTCTGATCGACACCGGCAGTGCTGAGGTACGGCACGTCGATGCCGGGGGACGACACGTGGCGTGTCGTCCCCCGGCATCGACGCTGTTCCTACGGAAGTGGGAACGTCAGCGGATCAGGTCAGGTGCGGCTCAGGCCTTGTTGCGGCGACGCAGCACCAGGGCGGCGCCTCCAGCCACGACCAGGAACGCGGCGATCCCGCCGAAGAGCAGGCCGTTGGCACCGGTACGGGCCAGGGAGCCGTCGCTGTCCTTGGTCGTCTCACCGTCGGCCCGGTTCTCCGAGGAGGAGTCCTTGGCGTTCGAGCTCAGGTTGTTGCCCTTGTCAGCCCCGGCCTTGTTGTCGCCGGCGTTGGCCTGCTTGTCAGCTCCGGCCTTGTTGTCGCCGGCGTTGGCGTTGCTGTTGCTTCCGCCGTTGTTGCCGCCACCGCTGTTCTCGGTGGTCTTCTGCTCGCTGGCCTTCTGCTCGGTGGTCTTGTCACCGCCGGCCTGCTTGTCGCTCCCACCGTTGTTCTCAGAAGCCGAGCGCTCAGTAGTGCTCTGCTCAGTGGTCTTCTGTTCAGTGCTCTGACGCTCGGAGGTTGAGCGCTCGGTGGTCTTTTGCTCGGTGGTCTTGTCACCGCCGGCCTGCTTGTCGCCGCCGCCGTTGTTCTCGGTGGTCTTCTGCTCGGTGGTCTTGTCGCCACCGGCCTGCTTGTCGCCGCCGTTGTTGCCGCCGCCATTGTTCTCGGCGGTCTCGGTCTCGGTGGTGGAGCGCTCGGTGCTCTCGACGGTGAAGGTGTGCTGGGAGACCGTGGTGACGGTCTGGCTGGTGGCCGTCTCGCTGTGGTGGGAGCCGGTCAGGACCAGGACGTACTCCCCGTCGGGGGCGTCAGTGGGGGCGGGCAGGTTGCCCGTGAGGTTACCGTTGGCGTCAACCGTCAGCTCACCAAGGGTGTAGCTGACGCTGGAGTCGCTCTTGCTCCTGAGGAGGACCGTGACCTTCTCGCTGGCGTAGAAGCCCTGGGCGTGGAAGGTGAAGGTCTGGGACTGGCTCTCCGTGCGGGCGGAGACCTCGTAGGAGCCGGAGATACGCGTGTCGTCGAAGTAGATCTGCGTCTGCTGCTGCTTGGTGACCTGGGTCATCTCAGTCTTGTCACCGTAGGTCATGCAGCCAGCGCCAATGGTCCACCCGTCAGTGGTGGTGGCGGTGGTTGTGCCGATGGACTTGATGAGCGCCGCCAGGTCGAGGTCGGAGGTCCAGCTGCCGTCCGCAGCCGCCTCGGTCTTGACGACGTCGGAAACGGAGCCGTCAGGTGCGTACAGCGCGATGCCGACGGTGGCCTGCTTCCCGGTGCAGCCGGTTCCCGAGATGGTGAAGGACGTGTTGGTGCTGGAGGAGGCGAAGGTCTTCTCCTGAGTGATCTTGAAGCTGCTGCCAGCGGCGGTCTTGCCGGGGGCCGGAGTGGCCTCGCCGGTCTTGCTGGGAGCCGGGCTGGGCTGAGCAGGTTTGCCGGGGGGCGTGGTGGCCTCGGCGGTGCTGCTGGGGGTGCTCGAGCTGTTGCTGTTGGAGCTGTTGGCGAGAACGGGGGAGGCAATGAGCGAGGCTCCGGTCATTGCGGCCACCGCGCTGGCTGCGGCCAAGGGGCGTCCAAGACGCATGTGTCCTCCTAGGTCTGACGGGGGGAACGATGGTTGCCGGCGATCCGATTCTTCGTCGACTCGTTATCTACCGTAACGATGAATAGGGCGAGGGCGTGGGTCTCTGAGGTGATACCAGCCACATATGGGAGTGTCCTCCCTCACGTGAAAATGTGGGGTGGTCGTGTGAGAAGGGCGACGAAAGGCTGATATGGCGGGAAACCCTCGGGGTCTCTCCGATGAGTGACTAGGCGCCCGCTGGCCGACAGGTTTTGGGCGTGTACCCGTAGCCGGCCAGCAGATCGCGCGACTCCTGGTTGGGGGAGACGATGATCGACTCATCCCGAGGACCCGTCGGAAGGTCGATGACCGTCGTGGTTCCGGCCCGTCCGGCTTTGGAGGCGCTACGTCCCAGTGAGACCAGGTCTGCGAGCCCGGTACCTGAGTCCAGGGTGATGTTCCCGGCCACGGTGTGCGCCAGCTGATGGAGCGAGATGGGGTTACTGGCCCTCTGCCCGATGGCGGACAGTACGGCCTGCATGACGGTGGCCGTGGACTGGCTGCGGCGTTGGGCGCCGTCGGCCTGGCTCATGGCCACCCAGCTGCCGTCGCGCAGGATCTCCGGGTGCCGTGAGCGGACAAGGGCCAGGGCGTCGATCCCGCTGAGTCGGTGGCGGCCGGCGGAGGAGAGGTTCAGTCCGGTGTAGGCGTCTCGAACCGGCTCGGGCACGTCCACCTCAATGCCACCCAGGGAGTCGATGATGGTGGCGAACTGAGCCATGTCGATGGTCACCAGATGCGTGGTGGGGATTCCGAGCCCGGTGCACAGGGCGTTGACCGTGTTCTGAGGTCCTGGAACGTAGGTGGTGGCCAGCCGGTCCAGCTCCATGCCCTTGCTGTTGATGGTCAGGTCCCGGGGCAGGTTGATGACGGTGACTCCCTCCTGGGAGGGGCGTACCAGGGCGATGACGTCGGCGCGGGAACCCTCCACCTCCTGAGTGGTTCCGTAACGGTTCTGGTCTCCCGGCACGGTGGCGCGTGAGTCGGTTCCCAGGATCAGCCAGGTCTCGCCCGCCGTCGGGGAGGACGTGGTGGGCATGGCGATGTCGACGCGTGCAGGGCGATGAGCCAGGACCGCCACATCCGCGCCCAGGGCCAGGGCGGTCGTCATGACCGCGGTGCTCAGGCCGACGACGATCCTGCGGCGCCCCGACCAGCGCGTGACGCCTGTGCCGCCTCGGCCCTGGCGGCGTCGCTGCGGCAGGGGGGAGGAGGTATCGGTGGGGTCCCCGGTGGCGTCCGAGGCCTCCGAGGCCTCCGAGGGGGCTGCGCTGTGCTCGTCGTGGGAGGTGGAGTCCATGGTCTCAGTGTCCGCTCCGGGACGCTGCTGTGCCGTCAGGCGCGGACGCGCGCGCCGTGTGGCGGTGATGGGAACGAGACCGCCGGGGAGGCGGCACGCTGTGGTGCCGTCTCCCCGGCGGGAAGGTGTTTCCAGTCAGACTGGGAGGAGGCGATCAGGCCTTACGACGACGCACGACGAGGGCGCCGCCACCGATGGCCACGAGGGCTGCGGCAATGCCGCCGAAGAGCAGGCCGTTGGCACCGGTCTGGGCCAGGGGCTTGCCGGAGGTGGAGGCCGCCGGGGTGGCGTCGGTGCTGGCCGGGACGTTCACGCTGCCGTTGGAGGCGGGCGCGGTCGGGTTGGCGGTGGCGCCACCGTTGTCGGTGATGCCGTTGCTGCCGTCCTCCACGAGGTCGAGGGAGCCGCCCTTGGCGACGACGGTCTTGGTGCTGCTGCCGCCCTCGCCGTAGCGGTCGCCCTCGATGGTCAGCGTGTACTCGCCGTCCTCCACGTTCGAGGGGGCCGGAAGCTCGCCCGTGACGTTGCCCTTGTCGTCAGCCGTCAGCGTGCCGACGGGGTAGGTCTTGGAGGAGTCGGTCTTGCTGACCAGGGTGAGGGTGACCTTCTCCTTGGGGGAGAAGCCCTTGACGTCCACCGTGATCTTCTGAGCGCCGTTCTCGTCGGTGGTGATCTTGTAGGTGCCGTCCACGTCGGTGTCGTCGAAGGCGATGCCCTGCTGGTCCTGGCCCTTCTCCTCGCCGTAGGAGACGCAGCCGGCCACGATGGACCAGCCGTCGTCCGAGCCGTCCGTCTTGGCCTCAGCGCCAGTGGACTTGACCAGCTCGGGGATGTTCAGGGTGGTGGACCAGTTGCCCTCGGCGTCGGGGGTGGCCTTCACGATGGTGGACATCTCGCCCTTCGAGGTGTGGAGGGCGATGCCGACAGCCGCGTCCTTGCCGGTGCAGCCGGAGCCCGACACCGGGAAGGCGGTGTCCGAGGGGTTGACAATGACCTGCTGGTCATCGGCGATCTTGAAGGCGAGGGAGTCGCCGGCCAGGGCGGGGGAGGCGGCGAGGGAGGCGCCGATGGCGGCGGCCATCACGCTCGCGGCGGCCAGGGGGCGTCCAAGACGCATGAGTGCTCCTAGATATAGGGGGATAGGTGGCAACCGGTGAGTCGGGGTGTCACCGCGTTGCCCCCACCTTAGCGTGCCTCAGGACGAGGTTCCATGGTTTCTCGCGAATGAGGTATCGACCTCAGTCGTGAGTAGTTGTGGATTCTTCCAAGTGTGGCAACGAATTTCGGCCCCTGGGGCTTGAATCCAAGTGACCGGGCCATTTACCAAATAGAGACCCGCTCGTTTGGTGACAACCACAAGGCGTCGTCGGAATCCACCGCGAAGGCCTTGTAGAAGGCATCCACATTGCGCACGATCCCGTTACACCGGAACTCCTCCGGCGAGTGCGGGTCGACGGTCAGAAGGAGCTCGGCATAGTCCGGACGGCTCTTGGAACGCCAGATCCGCGCCCAGGAGTAGAAGAAGCGCTGCAGGCCGGTGAGCCCGTCGATGACAGGCGCCTCATCCACCGAGGGGATACCGGCGTCGGCCAGGGCCAGGGAATAAGCCTTGAGGGCGATGCCCAGGCCGCCCAGGTCACCGATGTTCTCACCGATGGTCAAAGCGCCGTTGACGTGCGGGATCTCCGCCTGCTCCGTACCCGCGTCCCGGTGCTTGGCGACGACGACCTCGGGCGTGTAGGCGTCGTACTGGCTGATGAGCGCGCTCGTGCGCTCGGTGAAGGCCTCCCGGTCCTCCTGGGTCCACCAGTCACTGACCTTTCCGGTGCCGTCGAAGGTGGAGCCCTGGTCATCGAAGCCGTGGCCGATCTCGTGACCGATGACAGCGCCGATGCCCGCATAGTTCACGGCGTCGTCGGCCTGCGGATCGAAGAAGGGAGGCTGAAGGATCGCGGCGGGGAAGACGATCTCGTTCATGGTCGGGTTGTAGTAGGCGTTGACCGTCTGAGGGGTCATGTGCCACTCGTCGCGGTCCACCGGCTTGGTCAGCTTGTTCAGCGAGTAGGCCATGTCGGCCCGCTCCACGCTGCGCACCGAGGCCAGGACGTCGCCGGGGACCACCTCGACGTCGGAGTAGTCGCGCCAGCGCACCGGGTAGCCGATCTTGGGGGTGAACAGCGCCAGCTTCTCCAGGGCCCGCTCCCGCGTGGCCGGACTCATCCACTCCAGTGAGGAGATGGACTGCCGGTAGGCCTCGATGAGCCGGCCGACCAGGGCCTCCATCGCCGACTTGTGCGACGGCGGGAAGTGCCGCTCCACATAGATCTCGCCCAGCGCCTCGCCCAGGCAGGACTCCACCAGACCGACGCCGCGCTTCCAACGGGGCCGCAGCTCGTCGGTCCCCTGGAGCGTGCGGCCGTAGAAGTCGAAGTTCTCCTCCACGAAGGCCCCCGACAGCAGGGTGGCGCGTCCATGAACGGCATGCCAGGCGGCCCAGACCTTGAGATCCTCCAGGGAGGTCTCCTGCCAGACGCCGGCCGCGTGGGGGAGGTAGTCGGGCTGGGTGACGATGGCCTCCTCGAGGAAGGCGGTCTGCTCGATGCCGGCGCTCTGGGCGGCAGCGCGAATCCCCTCGCGCCACTCGTCCCAGGGCAGGTCGGGGGCCGAGTCCACGATCTGCCGCCAGGACATCGGATTGTTCATCTTCTCCACGTCACGGCAGGTGACGCGGTCCCAGTGCCCCTTGGCCAGGGCGGTCTCCACGGCCATGACCCGCTCGGCGAGCTCCTCACCCGAGGCGCCGAAGGAGTCCGTCAGCCCCGCAAGAGACAGCATCCTGGCCACGTGCGCCACGTAGGCCTGGCGCAGCGGTGCCTGAGCCTCCTCGCGGTAGTAGGACTCGTCCGGCAGTCCCAGGCCCGACTGCCCCACCCAGCTCGTGTAGCGCTCCGGGTCATTGATATCCACCTCGACATCCGCGCCGACCACGCCCATGAAGCCGATCGGAGTCATCTCTCCCAGCGCACGGGCCAGCTCCTCCTTGGAGGAGGCGTCCAGCACCGGCGCCAGCTCCTCAGCCAGCGGCTCGGCCCCGAGCTCCTCCAGGTGGGCCTCGTCCATGAATGCCTCGTAGAGGGCGCCGACCCGGCCCCGGTTCGTGGCCAGGACCTCCGAGGCCCCCTCGGGTGCCACGGAGGAGAACTGCTCGGCGAGCTCCTCAACGATCTGCCGGCAGGCGGCCTCCGCCTCGTCGCGCAAGGTGGTGAAGGCGCCGCTACTGGGGCGGTCCGCCGGGATCTCAGCGGTGGCGAGCCACTGGCCGTTGACGAAGCGGAACAGGTCGTCCTGGGGACGTACGGAGGTGTCGGTGTGCGCCGTCTCCAGCACGCCGGCGAGGACCGCCTCAGCGGTGGGGGAACTCGCCGGCTGGGAGTGCTGGGCCGGTGAGTCCGATGAGGGGCCGGTGGGAGTCGATGAGGTCGCGCAGGCGTCAGTCATAGCGGACACGCTAACCCGCTCCGCTGCTCTCAGGTGTCCCGACGGCGCCCGTTCTCATGGTGCGAAGCGCTGTTCGCGTGAGGCACAATTCTGCCCATGCGCATCCATATCGCCTCCGACCACGCCGGTTATGAGCTCAAGAGCGCCGTGATCGAGCACCTGAGGGAGCAGGGGCACGACGTCATCGACCACGGAGCCCACGCCTACGATCCGAATGATGACTACCCTGCCTTCTGTCTGGCCTGCGGGGAGGCCGTCGTGGCCGACGCCGGGAGCCTGGGCATTGTTCTCGGGGGTAGTGGCAACGGGGAGCAGATCGCCGCCAACAAGGTTGACGGGGTGCGAGCCGCCCTGGCCTGGTCGATCGAGACCGCCCGACTTGCCCGCCAGCACAACAACGCCAACGTCGTCGCACTGGGTGGTCGCATGCATGACCTGGGGGCGGGCCTGGCCATCATCGATGCTTTCCTCGCCGAGCCCTTCAGCGGGGACGAGCGCCACGTGCGTCGCATCGCGCAGCTCGCCGACTACGAGAGCCGCGTTCATGACGCTGCCACTCCAGCGGTTGATCCCGCCGCCTCCCCCGGGGCCTGAGCATGCCGGAGGGGCACACCATCCACCGGCTCGCCGCCGCCCTTGACGAGCTCTACGGTGGTCAGAGTCTGCGCGTGCGCTCGCCGCAGGGGCGTTTCGCCGACGGGGCGAGCCGCCTGGACGGTCAGGTCCTCCTGGGCAGCCAGGCCCACGGCAAGCACCTCTTCCTGCCCTTCGGTCCCCGCGCCGACATGTCCCTTGACGACGACTCCGTCACCTGGCTGCGGATCCACCTGGGCCTGTACGGGGCATGGACCTTCGACGGCGACCGTGAGTTCACGGCGCCCCACGCCATCGGTGCACCGCGTCGGCGTGTCGGGGAGCGCGGTGAGCACGCCCTCAAGGGTGGGGGAGGATCGGCCCTGACCGGGCTGAACGGCGGAAGCCTCGAAGCCGAGGGGCAGGATGCAGCCACGCATGGGCCCGCCCCCGAGGAGTGGGAGCCGCCTGAGCCGCGCGGTGCGGTGCGGCTGCGGCTGCTCGGCGAGCACGGGGTGGCCGACCTGACCGGACCGGCGGCCTGCGAGCTGCTGGACGCCGAGGGCGTGGCCGCTGTCCGCCGTCGCCTCGGCCCGGACCCGCTGCGCGCCGACGGCGACGTGGAGGCCTTCGTGGCCAAGGCGCGCTCGCGGCGTAAGAGCATCGGAGAGCTGCTCATGGACCAGGCCGTCATCTCCGGAGCCGGCAACATCTACCGTGCCGAGACGCTCTTCCGCGTCGGGGTCTCGCCCTTCCGCGCGGGCAACCGCACCAGCGAGGAGCGGTTGCGGGCCATCTGGGAGGACCTGCGCCCCCTCATGGAGTACGGGGTGGCCACCGG
>ERZ773010.2596-NODE-2596-length-10619-cov-21.917739_pt1 | contig 10619 bp, 9 predicted proteins | sample MGYA00580842_ERZ773010 | MGnify/ENA primary metagenome ERZ773010 (study PRJEB29015, sample SAMEA2737982) | human oral metagenome | biome: human oral; feature: human-associated habitat; material: dental | place: China | collected 2107 ...
TCATATTTATCACATTTTTATAATTTACTAATCTTTCATGAATTTTTCTAATATCAGAAATCTCAATTCCCTCTATAATTGGATTTATATACATTTAAAAACCTTCTTTCTTACTTTATATTTTCAAATTTATAACCAATTATATCATATTTTCAGTTTATTTTATAATTTTTATTTCCAACAAAAAAGGCTACCCCGCTTTCAAAGATAACCTTTAATTTTTTACCTGTACACTTCTCTTCTATGTCCAATTTCAAAGACATGTATTAATACTTTTTTGTCATTAATTATAGCTAAAAGTCTATAATTCCCTACTCTGTATCTCCACGAGCCTTTATATTTTCCTTGTAATAGTTTTCCTTGACTACGTGGATTCTCTAGTTTCTCTATTGTATTTTTCAAATAATTTAAAATAAACATTTGTGTTCTAGAATCCATTTTCAATAATTGCTTCTTTGCTTTTTCTGTCATTTCAACATTATAATAACTCATTTTCTAGCCCCAATTCCCTTATTACATCATCTAATGAAACAAAATCTCCTGTACTTTCTTCAATAGCTTTATCCAATGCAATCGCATCTTCATAATCCTCGATTTGCTCCCTTATCAGTTCAAGAATAAACTCATTTTCACTTTTTCCGTTTTCAGAAGCAATCTTGCTAAACTCTTTTTGCATGTCTGATGGTATTTCTATTGTGTAAATCATTTTTACTCCCCCAATTCTTAATATGATTTTTTATTTTATTATAACATACAAAAAAATCATTTTCAATTACATTTTTTTAAATTTCCCATTGTCATTTTGCACTTTTTTTGATAGAATTAAGATATAAATTTAATTTGAAAGGAAATAAAATGGATAATAAAAATCAGCAAATAATTGATGCTAATATGATAATCAAGATTATTTATAAAAATAAAACTTTAATTGCTTTAACCACAATAATAGTCGTAATACTTTCTACAGCTTTTGTCTTTGTGAACAAATCCTTTAAATCAGACATTACACTTTATGGAAATGATAAAGTACTTACTGAAATTGGAGAAAACTCACAATTTTCACTAAATTCCTTTGACTTTTACTCATACTTGAAAAAAAATTCAAAAACTTTAAGAAATGTGAATTTGCCAGAGGATAAATTCTTTAAGGAAATGACAACAAGATTAACAGCGCAGTCAGAAAATAATGATCCAACAGTAAAAGTAAAATTTACTACAAATAACAAGGCTGAAGGAGAAAATTTTGCAAAAGAGTATCCAATACTTGCACAAGGCTATCTGCTTGAAAGAAAAAATAACTTTTTAGATACACAAATAAAATTATTGGAACAGCAATACAGCTTTTTAACACAAAATATTGATGTGCGAACTACAAAAGACTCATTAACAGATACGTTAGTTTCAAGATTAGCATATTACCGTCTATTAAAAAATGACTCAAATCCAGTTGTTAAATACGTAAATTCTGTAACAAAACCTGCATTAAATAAAAAGCTGGTTATAGCTGGTTCATTATTCTTAGGATTATTTTTAGGAATTCTGATTGCTTTTATGAAAGAATTTTCTACTACATTAGACTGGGAAGATATTAAGAAAAGAAAAAATTAGTCAATAATAAAATTAAAGGGATTATCTCGCATTCTGAGGCAATCCCTATTTTTTATTTTTTACTAATTCCGCTTAATAAAATTTTTAACCTATCTCAACCATCTTTCTCTTTCTTTTATCAAAAGTTACCATTTCAGTAATTCCAAATTTCTTTGCATATTCACCAGCTTCTTTTATTTTCATTCCAACATGTTCAGAATAATGGGAATCACTTGACAAAATCACAGGAATACTATATTTTTTCACATACTCCATAAAATCTCTATACGGTGTGATTTCCTTAATCGGATACCGATAAAACGTTCCCGTATTTATATCCACAACCATATCATTTTTTTTCAAGCATTTAGCCGTACTTTCAAGTAAATTATCAACATCTTTTTTTTCTGGAATATTTTTAAATAATCTCAAGTTAAACGGATGTCCTAAAATATCATACATTTCAGTATTTGCCACATCCTCAATCTCTTTTGCATAATCCTTCCAAATCTGCACCAAATCTCCATCAGTAAATTTATGCTTCAAAGCACTGAAATCAAATCCCCAGCCCTTAATAAAATGAATCGAAACAATCAGATAGTCAAAATCATATTTAGACAATATTTCCTTAACTTTCTCCTGATTTTTAAAATTACACACTTCTATTCCAAATTTTACTGGATACCCCTTTGATTTCAATTTATCTATAAAATCTCTGTATTCATCCAATGTATGCACAAATTTTGTTTTCTGCTCAAGCCATTTTTTCTGGAAATTCCCAGTTTCACTCTCATCCAAAATCAGCTCATCATAATACAAATCCTCAAATTCCTTAAAGCCATGAGTGTGTTCCGTTATTCCTATTTCAAAAAGCCCCATTTCCTTTGCCTTTTCAAAAAACGGATTTACATAATCCTCATCATAACTCCCATATTCAAAATGCATGTGATAATCCACTAACATAATATTCCCTCTCTTTCTATACAATTAATTTCTTTAATTTTGAACTTATACAGTTAAGTTTAATTGGCCAATTGTAATTTTTAATACTATTCTCAGTTTAAATAGCGAATGTTTAATAAATTTTGAATTACATACTATATTTAGTAAAGAATTAAAATTTTTTGTCCTTAATATAGTTTCTATTTTATAATGGGATTTAGTATAAGTCCATATTTAAAGAGTTTTATTATATTTTAAAATAAAATCACATATAAAGGAAAAAGCCATTCCAAAATTTATCATTTTGAAACAGCCTTTCTTTAAACAAAAAATTAATTAATCGATTATTGAGAAATTACATTTGTTGCTTGAGGTCCTTTTGGTCCTTCTTCTACATCAAAGCTTACTTCTTCACCTTCGTTAACTGTTTTGAATCCTTCTTTATTGATTTTTGAGAAATGCAAGAAATAATCATTTCCATCTTCTCCTGAAATAAATCCGAATCCTTTTTTGTCGTTAAACCATTTTACTTTACCTAACAAAGTATTACCTCCTAAAATTTTACACCTCAAACAACTGTTACTGTTACAAATATATATTTTTTGTTACACTTACTTGCTTTTGGTTATCTGCAATTATTATACCACACTTTTTCAAAAAATCATAGCCCTTTTTTTCAAAATTTTAATTTGTTTTAAGCAAATATTATAAAATATTTGTTAAGTATAATTTTTAACAAATATTTATCATTACAACCCTTGTAATTTATCCAAAAACAATATAAAATGTATATTAAGAATTAACTGAAAAGGACGTGGTAATTTATGAATTTAAAAAAACAAATATTAATCAGTTCATTTGCAATATTGACAATAATGAGCTGTGGAAAAAAAGAAGCGGTTCAAAATGAAGATCAGGATGAAATTCAAATTGAACAGCAAAGTGCTGATACTACAACTAATAATAATACTCAGTCTAATCCACAGGAAGCACAGCCAGTTGTAGAATCCTCTGAAGCTATTAACGAAAACGCTAATAATCAGCCTCCTTCTCAAGTAAAACCTGAAGAAGTAAAAACTAGCCATACTTTACAGCATGTAGACAAACTTATTGGTAAGGAAATCCCAATGGAAGATAGAATTCTAGTCTTTTCTAAAGAAAATAACCAATATAAAATAACTTACAAAGGTGAATCTGAAAATGGAATGCAAGTAGATACCAAAAATCTGACTTTTAATGAAAAGAACGACAGTTTAACAGATGGAACATATACATTTAAGCTAAACAAGAATAAATTAGGTTTATATTCTGGAAATCAATTTATATTCACAGTCGATTAATTCCATTAAAATTAATTTTTAGAAATACACTCAAGCAGGTAAATTATATATTTAACTGTCTGAGTGTTTTTTATATTCATTTTTTAAAATTATACTCAAACCTATTTAAAATTAAACTACTAAAAATTATATAAATTTAGGGTTTTAGTAAAATAATCATAACTTCTAAGTTAAGTTTTAAAACAGTTTTACTATAGAAAAGTATTGTAAACTTTTTTATAAGCTTTAGTGTTTCATTTAGTTACCTAACTACATCTTTTGAAATTAAAGTTACACTTGTAAAATTTAACTTTTTATTCAATGGTAATTTTCCTTGGAACAACTCTCTTTTTCTGAATAATTTCCCTATCTTTTCCCAAATTATCCAAAATTTTAACTAGATATTGGTAAAGCTCTTCATTACTATAATTTTTCTGTTCCATCTCTAACTTTAAATTAATATAGGCAATTATAACATCTCTTTCCACACTTCCATTTAAACAATTTACATAAAAATTTACATCATAAATATCTAAATTTGTTTTTTTGGAGGCCTCTTTACCAAATAATTCCAAAATTTTAGGATGAAGTGTCCCTAATTCATGTTTTGAAGAATATTTTGTATTTATGAGTTCCAGCAAGTTAAAATCACGCCTTAAATCTTTAAAGCTATTGTAATCATTTCTAAGTTCTGCTCCAACTCTTGTAATAAACCTCGTTATTTCAATTTCTCCGATTTTTTTTCTCCCAGTATTTTCAACATTTTCATAATTTATTTCTAATTGATTGTATAAATCAAATCCAGTTTCAACATCATTTTTATTTTTTATTTCAACATTTTCTCCATTATTTAAAATTTCTAACGAAAAATCTGCACTTCTAACATAAAATTTTCTTTTCTGAAAATCTGAAAATAGATTTAATTTCAAAATATATCTATTCTCAATCTCAGGCATATCAAATTTGTAATCTTCATTCATCCAAAAAACTTTACCGCCACATTTCACAATTCCTTTTGTTACTGTCACTTGTTTGCTTTCTGCATCTGTGACAAGATTAAATCCCAAAATTATCCCATCTTTTCTATCCAGATATAACAGTTCTGTCAATTCTACGGGATTATCCCTCAATAAATCAAGCGCCTGCTTACTTATCACCTGCCCATGCCCAAATATTGGATATTTATTCTCAATCATCTTTCCCCCATTTTTTTATCTTACTAATTTTTATTAATTTCAACTTGTAAATTTTTCAAATTTCCTGCAAAAGTTATATTTAACTGGCAAATACCATTATCCACATCAATTATATGGGATAAGTCATCCCCTTTTTGCATAATTCCATTTACAAATTTTGTATCTTTTAACCAGACTGATTTCTGACTTTCAGGATTTGTACTGAAAAACATATTTAACTTATCTTCCTTGAAGTCTGTCGTTGTAAATCTTAACGTTCTTTCAATATACGTCGTTGTAAGCGTCTTATAAAGCGGTTCATAGCCTCCATCCAGATTTTTTAACAAAGTTCTTGCTTTATACACAACTATATTCCGTATTTTTTCACGTGCCACATTTGCATTATCTGATGAAAATACAAATCCATAGTTAAATTGATTTATTCTATCCTTTATTGTATTTGTAAATCCTGATATTTCCTTAGACATTGTTGTTTTTGCATGATAAGAATTGTCTTTTTCCTCAATGTCAAAACGTACTCCCGGATATTGTGGCGATACGTTTGTAAACCTTTCCTTTAGATAATTTGGACATTGTGTGGCACCAATTATCCCCGCCGCCACATAAGCCGCATCAACATATACACCTTCTATCCAGAATTTTAACAAATCTTCCTGTTCTTTTGAAAGTGATACCCCTGTTTCTTCTTCAAATTTCATTTTATAGTCCAGCATAACACCTGATTTATCCTTTGGAATTATAGTAAAATTAGGAATTACTGGTATTAAATATTCAGAATATTTCTGATTTTCCAAAACTTGGGTCTTTTCAATATATTTATCCACACCCATTGTAGCTAGATTGTCAAACGAAGTTTCAGGCTTTCCTTCAAAATTAAAAAATACTTGAACTCTGTATTCTGCCAGTACAGTCATTAAATTTGTCAAAACGTCAACTGTATTTTTCTCAGTTTTCTCATCTTTTTTGCTCCCCATAAATCTTTCACGAACTTTTTTCTCAGATTTTTTCATCTCCAAATCAACATTTGGATAAATTCCAAACCATACTGTATTGTCAAAGTCGTTCTTTTCATTAGTTGTGTTCAAAAATGCTTTCAATTTATCCTTATTTCCAGCCTTTACAATCATTTCAGGCTTTACATTTGTAATCAAAAGCGTTGGTTTCATAAGCCCCATTCTCACATCATACTGCTCAAAAAACATTTTCACACCCAATATTTTTTCAATTAGAGGTTTTGCAATTTTTATAAAATCCTCCTGTGCCGATTTATAAAATGCCAAATAATTGTTATAATTTTCAACTTCCTGCTCAGGATCAACATCCACAAATGTCTTTGCAAGCGGTACAAATGTTCTGACAACCAAATCGCTAATATATTTATTCGGCTCATCTGTCACATTTTCATAGTCATCCCTAAAAGCCTCAACTAGAGCCGTCGTATTTTTCTCTTCAATCATTGCAAGAGCCGTCTGATTTTCCTGCTTATACTCAATTACTTCAAGCTCTCCTTTTTCTCCCACTTGAAGCATTCCAAGCTTTATTTTCTCTGACTTAAAATTATTCGTATCATTTCCAATTAAAAGCCGAGTTTTTATATCTTCAATCGCAAGTGGCAACATTCCAAGCACATTGCTGTAATTTTCTGAAGCTTCTTCAAACTTTGAATTAAGTTTATCTCCTAATTCCAGCTTTTTAGGATTCTCATCATCCAATTCTTCATATTTCTGATAAATATACGCAATTTCTTTTCTTGTCTGCTTAATATCTTCGATAACCTTTTTCGGTGAAATTAGCTCCAAAATATTTTCAAACTTAAAATCCACATTCCTGTTACCTTGTGACTTTCTAGCCTCAATCAAAGTACTAAGCATCTTAAAAAACGTATTCCCATTATTAATCTTAATTTCTGTCACAAGATCCTCAGGCACTCCCTCCGGCTTTTTCAAAATATACTTAATGCTCTGACTCTCTGCATCAAAATAGCTGTACACCTTTGGATCAAATTTTTCCAGAAACTCCTCAAAGCTCCCAACCAAAAGATGCCTGTTAATCTCAATAACATTCTCATCATCCAGCGAATCCATATCCCTCGCATCATTAATAAGCGTTAAAATATCCATTTTCTCTGGATTAATTTCCTCAAATAAAATCGTTCGATTAGTCTGATTTATAACATTCTTATTCCCCATTTTCCTTTTAAAGTTATTCTTAATATCGTATAAAAATTAATTACTGTAAATCAACTTTTTACAATCCGTTTAAATTAATTTTATACAATTTTTCAAATAACTTTATTTTCCCCTTTCTTTTATTTTTAATTTATTTTTAATTATTATAATAATACACTATAATTAAATTTTTGTCAATATATTTCTTCTCATTCTGTATAATAAACATCCTCTCCTTCCCCTTCTATATCTCCATTATTATGAAATATCAAAGATCCTTTTACCTTGCCATTTTGATAATACTCAATATATTTTTTCTTTTTACCGTCCTTATAAAATGTTTCTGAGTGTAGTTTCCCATTCTCAAAATATGTTCTAAATTTTCCATTCCCATTAATTATTTCTCCTTGATCTCTTACCGAGCCATCATTATTGTAATCCACCCATTTTCCTTCAATCTTGCCGTTTTTATACATAGTTTCCGAACTTATTCTGCCATTCTTATAGTAAGTAATATTTTTACCATGAACAATTCCATCCAAATAATTTGTTACAGTTGCCAATTTCCCATTCTCATAATAATACTTTCCTTCTCCATTTCTTTTTCCATTCTTAAAATTCTCTTTTACCTCAGTTTCTCCATTATCAAAATATCGTATTTCCTTTCCATTTTGAATATTATTTTTATATTCTAATATCCAATATATTTTACCATTCTCATTATACCAGTATTCCTTTCCTTCAAGTTTTCCATTTCTATAATTTGCTTCTCGAAGTTTTGTACCATTTTGAAAAAAAGAAATAGTTTTTCCTTCTCTCCTATTGTACGAATTATCATCTCTTCCCCAACAATCATATTCATCTGTTGCCTGATATATTTCATTTAATGTTCCGTCTAAATCATGTTGAGTAATTAAATATATTCCATTATTTTTTTCATGTAAAACTCTGTAATATTTTGCTCTTTCTTTTCCTTTTGTAATATTACAAGAATCATCAAAATATCCAATAAATTTCCCTTTTTTCTCAAATTCTTTTATATCTGAAATTATTTTTTGATATTTTTTATCAATTTTATTATCTGCCATACAGGATATATTAAAAAGTACGAAACAAGTTATTATTATATTTTTTATAACTCTATCTTTTAGTTTCACAAATCCATCTCCTTCATTATATTTTTTATCTTACTCCTCAAATTTATATCCCAATTTATTACCTCTTTTTTTATATTCTCTAAGGTATTCACTCCAATGTTTTCCAAATCTCATTTCGAAATGTGGAAGATCTCTTGTTTTCCAATGACCTCCCCATTCAAAACCAATTTCTTTCCCAATTTTTGCTATTTTGTTATTTGGATTTTCTAAAAGTTTATAACTGTCTGACTTTCCATTATTGGTTATTTGAACTATATCAATTGCCAAGCCATAATTATGATAGCTTTTTCCTGGAGGTGCTTTTATTGCAGTAGTTAAGCCTGCTTGATGCTTGAAATCTCTATAACCATCAGATATTCTAAATTTATAACCTAATTCAATTTCTACTCTGTTTATAAAATTTTTCGCATGACATCTAATCCTAGGATCTAATTTTTTTATTCTTTCATTAGTAACTTTATCCCAAGTGTCTCTACAATCCAATTTCTGATTCTCATGCGGACAAGTTGAACAATTTTTCTTTTCACTTTCTTTTGGTTTTAAGGTTTGAATCTGTTTTGAATCTGAATTATTTGAAGGGTTATTTGTCTGTCCCACAGACTTAACATCAGAAGTCTTTTTTAATCCATCTTTTATAGTTTGTGTATTATTTTGTAAATTTTTACTTTCATTTCCATTAATCTGATTCCCAGAGCCATTCTCAACTTTCTTCTGAACACTATTATTCATACTTATCCTACTTGATGATCTATGAGTCTCATCCCACTCTCCTTGACTGAACGGACATACTGCCACACTTCTCCCATTTTTTCTTATTCCATTTAAAATATCATTTGCAGTTGGAGCGTGTTTTGTAGAAGTATAAAGCATTTTCCCTATTCCAATCCAATTTGATACATCTGATGATTTTATTCTTTGTTTTGGAACTGCTTTTGCCTGTTTTACATTATTTTGTATTTTGTAGTTTTGTAATTTTATTTGTCCTGTATTTGTAGTGTTTATATCACTATTTAATTCTGATTCAATCAATTTTTTTGCATTTTCTGTTATAGTTAGATTTCCAGCCCGCATTAAATAACCATAAGTTATTACTGGAAGCATTTTTGCAGAATAAAAATTTTTTCTTTCATAATCACATAGGCTTAATCCGTGATTTTTTACTACTCCTTTTGTATCAAATTTAGGTGCTGATTTTTGTTTTGTTCTTTTATATGCTTCTTTAAAAGCAGAAAATATCCTTTGCCTTAAATATTTTTCCTTTTCTGAAGTAACTTCCTGATTTGCAATTTGCATTTTTGCCTTATTTTTCGTTATGAAATTTTCTTTATCTTTCTTTTCGGAATCAGTTAATTTTCTCATTCCAAGCATATTTTTTACATCCTTTGCAAAGTAAGAACGCATATTGTCCATTACCCCAGCTTTATATTTTTTCCATTTAGCATATTTCTGTGCCTCTTTTTTTAGTTGCGTCTGCATAAAATTATTATTTATATCGCTACAAATATTTATTAACAGCTTATATTGACAATCTGCATCTCTCTCAGCTTCCTTAACTTCTTTCGTTTTGGTAACTGCTGTTCCTACTTCTTTTTGTCCAGCATCATCAACACTTATTATTCCACCGTGCATACATTGTATAGTCGAAATATCCAGCAATGCAGGCTTGTCTCTTACTTTTACATCTGTATTTTTCTCCCATGTCCCTATTAATGCCGGCTGACAAATCCCGATAGCACTACATGATTTAAAAGGCTGAATATTTGTATCATTTATATTTGCCTGCTTTGCTCCTCTAAGCATAACTCTATCTTCATTTATTATTAACCTGCTTATATCCTTTCCAAGCGTACACTTTAACATGCAGTTAGTATTTACAAACAATTCTCCAGTAGGATTTATAATATTCTGCAAATCATAAAATGATTTATAAAAGGAATACAAGTCCATAGAATCAATATTTGCAGCATAATCTCGCAACTCCTTACTATCCTTAAATAAAGCCTGAATAATGCTTTTATCTTTCTCAAAATCTGAATTATCCCTGTAATTTTCATAGACTTCATCTATCAGATTACTTATTTCCCTTATATTTCTTACCTTTATAGCTGATTTTGAAGTTATCCAGTCATTAAGAACAGTTGTCACTCTTATATCTTTTCCAATTTTTTCAAGTCTGTCAAATAGCCCCATTTCGCTTTTTGAAGGCAAATCTATTCCCTTGTGTTTTTTTATATACCATAACAAGTAATT
>ERZ773010.2599-NODE-2599-length-10613-cov-28.651828_pt1 | contig 10613 bp, 5 predicted proteins | sample MGYA00580842_ERZ773010 | MGnify/ENA primary metagenome ERZ773010 (study PRJEB29015, sample SAMEA2737982) | human oral metagenome | biome: human oral; feature: human-associated habitat; material: dental | place: China | collected 2107 ...
CCAGATGCTGCGCCGGGACCGCATGATGCAGACTATCTCTTTGATGAGTTTATGGAAATGATGGATGCCCATCAGGCTTACTAGGATGCAAGATTGAGAGGTGCACTATGCCAAAACGTAAAGATATTCAGAAAATTATGGTCATCGGTTCTGGTCCTATCGTTATCGGTCAGGCTGCGGAGTTTGACTATGCTGGAACCCAGGCTTGCCTGTCCTTGAAAGAAGAGGGCTACAGTGTTGTCTTGGTTAATTCTAATCCAGCGACCATCATGACGGACAAGGAAATTGCAGACCGGATTTATATCGAGCCTATCACGCTGGAGTTTGTTGCACGCATTTTGCGTAAGGAGCGGCCAGATGCTCTTCTGCCTACTCTGGGCGGCCAGACCGGACTCAATATGGCTATGGAATTATCCAAGTCAGGACTTTTAGAAGAGCTGGGAGTAGAACTTTTGGGAACCAAGCTGTCAGCTATTGACCAAGCGGAAGACCGAGACCTCTTCAAGCAGCTGATGGAAGAGCTAGGCCAGCCCATCCCTGAGTCAGAGATTGTCAATACAGTTGATGAAGCGCTGGAATTTGCGGCTGGTATCGGCTATCCAGTCATTGTCCGTCCGGCATTTACACTGGGAGGAACTGGCGGCGGTATCTGTAGCAATGAAGAAGAACTGCAGGAAATCGCAGAAAATGGCCTCAAACTCTCTCCGGTTACTCAGTGTCTGATCGAGCGCTCTATAGCGGGCTTTAAGGAAATCGAATACGAAGTCATGCGGGATGGTGCAGACAATGCGCTGGTCGTATGTAATATGGAAAACTTTGACCCAGTCGGCATCCATACAGGAGATTCTATCGTCTTTGCACCTAGTCAGACTATCTCAGACTATGAATATCAGATGCTGCGGGATGCCAGTCTCAAAATTATTCGAGCGCTGAAGATTGAGGGCGGCTGTAATGTGCAGCTGGCTCTGGACCCGCATAGCTTTAAGTACTATGTCATCGAGGTCAATCCGCGGGTTTCTCGCTCATCAGCCCTTGCCTCTAAGGCGACTGGTTATCCGATTGCCAAGCTAGCGGCTAAAATCGCAGTCGGGCTTACATTAGATGAAATCATCAATCCGGTAACAGGCTCTACCTATGCTATGTTTGAGCCGGCTCTGGACTATGTGGTCGCTAAGATTCCACGCTTTCCATTTGATAAATTTGAGCAGGGTGAGCGCCGTCTGGGAACCCAGATGAAGGCGACGGGGGAAGTCATGGCTATTGGCCGCAATATCGAGGAGAGTCTGCTCAAGGCTTGCCGCTCTCTGGAAGTTGGCGTAGACCACAACGAGCTGCCTACTCTCAGCCAAGTAAGCGATGATGAGCTGATGAGGAAGATTGTCAAAGCGCAAGATGACCGGCTTTTCTATATCTCAGAGGCTATTCGTCGTGGTTACAGTCCAGATGAAATTGCTGAGCTGACCAAGATTGATGTCTTTTTCCTGGATAAGCTGCTCCACATTTACGAAATCGAGCAGGAACTGGCCAGTCATATCGGAGATAGTTATGTGCTCAAGAAAGCCAAACAAAATGGTTTTGCGGATACTAAGATTGCTGCCTTGTGGGACATGACAGCTGAGCAGGTGCGTCGCATCCGGCAGGAGCAGAAGATTGTTCCGGTTTACAAGATGGTGGATACCTGTGCTGCTGAGTTCGAGTCTGGGACGCCTTATTTCTACTCTACCTATGGTTTTGAAAATGAATCTGTCAAATCCAGCAAGGAATCAGTTCTGGTGCTGGGCTCTGGTCCTATCCGAATCGGGCAAGGGGTCGAGTTTGACTATGCGACTGTTCATTCTGTGAAGGCTATTCGTGCAGCTGGTTATGAAGCGATTATTATGAATAGCAATCCAGAGACTGTATCAACCGACTTTTCTGTCTCTGACAAGCTCTATTTTGAGCCACTGACCTTTGAAGATGTCATGAATGTCATTGAGCTGGAGCAGCCTAAAGGAGTTATCGTACAGTTTGGCGGGCAGACAGCCATTAATCTGGCAGAGCCACTGTCCAAGGCTGGTGTTAAGATTTTAGGAACCCAAGTAGCGGACTTGGATCGAGCTGAGGACCGAGATCTCTTTGAGCAAGCTCTGAAGAAGCTGGATATTCCGCAGCCGCCGGGTCAGACGGCCACAAATGAAGAGGAAGCAGTAGAGGCTGCTCGTAAAATTGGCTTCCCTGTTCTGGTGCGGCCCTCCTATGTCTTGGGTGGCCGTGCTATGGAAATCGTAGAAAACGAAGCGGATCTACGCTCTTATATGCGGACAGCGGTTAAGGCCAGTCCAGATCATCCGGTCTTGGTGGATTCTTACATTGTCGGTGATGAGTGCGAAGTGGATGCCATTTCTGATGGCCGTCAGGTCTTGATTCCAGGGATTATGGAGCATATCGAGCGGGCAGGGGTTCACTCAGGGGATTCCATGGCGGCTTATCCGCCACAAACTCTATCGCAGAAAGTCAAGGATACTATTGCAGACTATACCAATCGTTTGGCTCTGGGACTGAACTGTATCGGCATGATGAATATTCAGTTCGTCATCAAAGATGAGCAGGTCTATGTCATTGAGGTCAATCCGCGTGCCAGCCGGACTGTTCCTTTCTTGTCCAAGGTGACCGATATTCCGATGGCGCAAGTAGCGACTCGTTTGATCCTTGGAGAAAGTCTGGCAGAGCTGGGTTATAAAGACGGCCTTCATCCAGAAAGTTCCATGGTTCATATCAAGGCGCCAGTCTTCTCCTTTACCAAGCTAGCGAAGGTTGACAGTCTTTTGGGACCTGAGATGAAGTCTACCGGCGAAGTCATGGGCAGTGATCGCACGCTCGAAAAAGCACTCTACAAGGCTTTTGAGGCTTCCTATCTCCATCTGCCAAACTTTGGTAATGTCGTCTTTACTATTGCAGATGACAGCAAGGAAGAAGCCCTGCAGCTGGCTCAGCGTTTTGCCAATATTGGCTATGGAATCTGGGCAACCAAGGGGACAGCCTCTTATTTTGAAAATCATGGTCTCCATGTTCGTCTGGTGGAAAAAATCGGCAGTGATGATAACAAGGACATCCCTGCCTATATTCGCAAGGGCAAGGTTCAGGCTATTATCAACACGGTCGGAACCAAGCGGACTGCTGACAAGCATGGTCAAATTATCCGTAGCTCAGCTATTGAGCACGGAGTGCCCCTCTTCACAGCCTTGGACACGGCCGATGCCATGCTGAAGGTACTTGAGAGCCGCAGCTTCACTACAGAAGCGATATAGAGATGGAGTTTTCAGTTCCAGATTGTCATTTGACAGTCTGGAAGTCGGAAAAGTAAACTTATACAACAGATATTGAGAAAAGCATCTGTCCAAGCTTATTCTATCCTTGAATAATCATAATAAACGACCTTTCAAATATAATGAATTAAAATCAAAGAGGAAGTGGGAAAGAATCCTACTTCCTTTTTGCTTTATTTTCTTAAAAAACTTGACAAAGAAGTTGACAAAGTGTATGATATTAACCAGTTAATAAACTGGTTAATAATGAGTTAAGGAGATATTGTGAAACGAGCTTTAAAAATCTTAGTATGCCTTAGCCTGCTGTCCCTGGCCTTGTGTCTCGGGGCTTGTCAGTCTCAAAAGGAATCCAGTCCATCCAGTCCGTCGCAAGGATTGAAGATCGTAACCAGCTTTTATCCTATTTACTCCATGGTTAAGACCATATCGGGCGATCTGAATGACGTGCGCATGATTCAGTCTAGCAGCGGTATTCATGATTTTGAGCCTTCAGCCAATGACGTGGCAGCCATCTATGATGCAGATGTCTTTGTCTATCACTCACGGACTTTGGAGTCCTGGGCTGGAGAGCTGAATCCTAGTCTCAAGAATTCCAAGGTTCAAGTCCTTGAGGCTTCTCAGGGAATGGAGCTGGATCGAGTCGCTGGTTTGGAAGATGTCCAAGCGGGAGAGGGAGTGGATGAGAAGACGCTCTATGACCCCCATACCTGGTTGGATCCTCAGAAGGCTTCTGAGGAAGCTCAGATTATCGCCGACAGATTGTCGGAGTTGGATAGTGACCATCGGGATACTTATCAGGCCAATGCCCGAAAATTTCAAGAAGAGGCCAAGGAGCTGAACGAGCGTTACCAGAAGATTTTCGACAAAGTACCCAACAAGACCTTTGTCACCCAGCATACAGCTTTTTCTTATCTAGCCAAGCGCTTCGGGCTGATCCAGCTGGGCATTGCGGGTATTTCACCGGAGCAGGAGCCTAGTCCGCGTCAGCTGACAGAGATAGAAGACTTTGTCAAGGAGCACAAGGTGAAGACCATTTTTGTGGAAAGCAATGCTTCTTCCAAAGTGGCTCAAACCTTGGTCAAGGCGACCGGTGTACAAATCAAGGAGCTGAATCCTCTGGAAGCAGACCCAGCCAACCAACTATCTTATTTAGAAAATTTAGAAGAAAATCTAGCTATTTTAGCTAAAGATTTGAAAGGATAAAAGACAACCATGAAAAAGAAATATTTCCTTGCTTCAGCAGCTGTATTAGCTCTCGGTCTCGGAACTTACGGGCTTATCCAATGGCAATCTCAGCCTCGACCCCAGACCAAAGATAACAAAGTAGCCTATATTGAGGACAAGACTTTGGGTGACAAGACGGATAAAAATAAAAATTTGACACCTGACCAAATCAATGATGAAGAAGGTATTGAAGCAGAGCAAATCGTCGTGAAAATCACAGATCAGGGCTATGTCACTTCCCATGGAGACCATTATCATTACTTTGACGGGAAGGTTCCTTTTGATGCCATTATCAGCGAAGAGCTGATTATACGAGATCCTAACTACACGCTGCAGGAAGCGGATATTGTCAATGAGGTCAAGGATGGTTATATCATTAAGGTAGAGGGCAAGTATTATCTCTACCTCAAGGATGCCAAGCATACCAGTAATGTCCGCTCGGTGGATGAGATTGCGCGGCAGAAGAAGCTGCATAAGACCAAGGAAGAAGGTGATAGTGGCAAATCTTCCACTACAAAATCAAGCAGGACTCGCGATTTCAGCCAGCCTAGCAAGTCCCTAGCTGCAGGAAAGACAGCCGCAGATCTTGCAGGAGTTTCTTATCAAGGCCAAGGGGGATATAGGACGGATGATGGTTATACGTTCAGTCCCTCTGACGTCATCGAGGATACTGGCGATGCTTTTATCGTGCCGCATGGCGGGCATTTTCACTACATTCCCAAGAGCGACCTGTCGCCGGCAGAATTGGCTGCGGCTCAGAGCTACTGGAATAGCAGGCAGGCAGGCGGACGGGTGAATCCGCCTAACTACGGCAGGACGATTGCTTCTTCCGATACTTGGAATCAGAATAGTGCTATCAATCAGAGTGGACCAGTCTCAAATCCGACTCCACAGCTGCCAAATCATTCAAAGATTGAGCAGCCAAGTCCTAGCTTAGCGGTTACTCAGCCGAGTCCGTCCAATCCGTCTCAACCATCTCAGCCATCCTTGCCAAGTCTGCTGCAGCAACTCTATGCCCTGCCTCAGTCTCAGCGCTATCATGAAGGGGACGGTGTGGTGTTTGAGCCGCTGAAAATCAGCCGTCGGACAGAAAATGGGGTCGTTATACCCCACGGAGACCATCATCATTTCATTCCTTATGACAAGCTGTCAGACTTGGAAGCGAAGATTGCCCGCTTGATTCCTATTGGTTATACTTACCAGCCGCTAGGAGATCCTCTCCAAGCTTTGAAGCCTCAGTTACCGTCACAGCCTGAGCACGACCATGGTTTTCATGCGGAGGCTGTCATTGGCAAGGACGACCAAGGCTACATGGTATCGCATGGAGATCATGCTCATTACTTTTACAAGAAAGACTTGACTGCTGAACAGATTCAAGCAGCGGAGCAGGTCTTGGCCAAGCAGCCAGCAAAACCTTCAGCAGCAGTCAATGACGCTGAACGCTATTCACGCGATGCCAGCGATGAGGAAAAGATTGCTTATATCTGCCAGACCTATGGCGTTCCCAAGGAAGCGGTTCGCATCTCAAATGGCTTCTTTGTCTTTAATAACCCTGACCAAGCCTATGATCCGACTCATATCCACCCCTATGCTGTCCGCAAGGAGCATGTTCGCATTCCTCTGGTAACGGGCAATGCAGAGCTGGACTTCATGAATGAGCTCTACACAACAGCACTGCGCTCAGGTCTTTCGCCTTACAGTCTGCAGGTGGAAGATGGTCAATTTGTCATTCCTCATGGCGACCACAATCACTATATCAAAATCCAGTCCAAGGGCGCTGCAGAAGCCTTGAAAAATCGTCTGCCTCAGATTCAATCTAAGTATGAGCAGGGTGATTATGATGAGGCTGCTGTTTTGCAAAAAGTAGAAAGCCTGAAAGCGGACAGTCAGCGTCTTTATGCCGATGATCCTCTTATGCAGCGGCGGATTGAGCTGGCTTTGGGGCAGTTTGTGGAAACCATGAAGAAGCTGCCTAGCAACTCAACAGCTGGCTACCTGAGCAGTTTGGATAACTTTGATAAGCAGTTTATCCATGTGGATCAAACGGTCAAGCCAATCCAAGAGACCGAGCTGGACAAGACCTATCAAGGACTTTTGGAGAGAATGAACCGACTTGACACGGATAGTTATGGAATGAAGAAAGCTGACTTGCTACAGCGTCTGCAAAATGCTTATGCTGGCCAGAATCAAGCTGAAATGGCAGAGCTAGGACAATTACTATCTGCTTTAGAAGATTATCATGATCGGACAGGCGTCACAGCGGTTGATTATATTCGTTATTTCTACCAAGCATTAGAGGATGGACGTTTGAGCCCTGAGCTGCGCAGAAAAGCAGCCGAGCTGACCTTGACTCTCTATAAGTCTCAAGCCTTTATAGAAGCGACTAATCTCCAGCAGCTTTTTCCTGCCCTCTATCAGACTAAGAAAGAAATTGCAGCAGCCCTTGCTAGCGGTCAGCCTTCTCCGTCCTCTGAAAAGACAGAGCTGGATCAGGGAGAGCCAGATCAGCCAACCTACAAAGCCACGATTTATGACTTTTTGAAGGGTATTTATGACGATTTTGGCACCTCGGATGATAGCGAAAAGAGCGCTCAAGCACTTGTCTTCCTTGGAAAAGCGCAGGAACTACTTGGAGAAGTAAAGGACCAAAACAGCCGGGCAGACTATGCAGCTAGAATCTTGGAATTAGGTAAAGAGTTAAAGAGCAGCAGCTCAGACAAGCAAACTCTGCTGGCAGCAAGTCAGCAGCTTTTGGACCAGATGAGCCGGACCATTGCTGGGCAAAAGGAAGAGCCGTCTAATACGGAAAATCAGGAAGTTTATCAGCAGCTTTATAATCTGCTCATGTCTATCCATCAGTATTTGGAAAAGAATCAAGGAAGTGAGCAGCAATACCAGCAGCTGGACCAGCTTTTTGATAAGCTTGGACAGAGAGCTACTGACAAGAAAGAGCTTCTCAAGGAAATCCTGGCCTTCCAGCAGTCACTCGTCCATCCTGAGGGAACAAACGAGTCTGATTCTCAGCATAGGGACGATGATGGCTATCACTTTAATCTGCAGGATATGGTCGGAGCGGATGAGCAAGGCTATCGGGTAGCTCATCTGGACCACGAGCACTATATTTACAAGAAGGACTTGTCAGAAGCTGAGCGCCAAGCAGCAGATGCCTATGCGGTGCAAAAAGGCTTCCTGGAAGCACCGTCTGAACAACCTGCTTCTGGTCAGCCAGCCAGCAGCAGTGCTCCAGATGCTGCGCAAAATGGCAATCTACCTTCCGAATCTGCCACTGGAGAAGCAGCTCAAAACCAATCTGACAAACCATCAGAAGCTTCGACAACTGCAAACCCAGCTGGTCAATCAAGCTTAGCAGCGAGTTTTGGCATGACAGAGGAAGCATTCAACCAGAAATTGCAGGACCTTTCTCAGCTCTACGGTGTCAGTCCAGAGACTTTTAGCTATAATCCAGCAAGCAGAAGCATCAGCTTTACAGGAGCAGATGGCCAGCTAAAAACTATTCAGATTAGCTAAGCTTACATTTTGATGTAAAATAACAATAAAACGAATGATGAAGACCAAGCCAAGTCTAAGACCATCATTCGTTTTTGATTTTCACAAGCATATACTTATTTAATTGATATTGTGTTAAAATAAACAGAGACTGATAGATGTTGATCTTCCATATTCAATAAACCAATGGTTTATTGAATATGGACAAAATGCTAGAATAATTAAATGGGTGAAAAAATGATTAGAGCAAAATATGGTGAAAATATTGTTGTCGCTTTTAAATACAAAAATCAGTATTCTTGGTATATTTCTGATTTGGAGTTATGGTATATTAATTACGAAGAAGCGGGATACGATTTAGATGAGATTTATAAGGAAAGATTACGCTCTCCGATTTTACTGCCTGAGAATATTCTCTATTTTTTAGAAGATATGCAAAAATATAGTTGCGATCTGTCAGAGTTAAGGAACGTCTTTGCTAATGAGTATAAAACGGATAAACTGAACGCTATTTATGATTTCGCCCCATCTTTATTAGTTGATATGGATAATCTCTTATTGTATTCATATTACGCAGAATATATTTCTTTTGAGGAATATATCTCAGCTCCATGGATAGGGAAATATCAACATTTCCTTGATTTAATTCCAAGAGAATATAGGTTTTGGACAGACATAGGGGATAATGTGTTTGACAAAAACAAAAAACGTGGATAGTATGAAGAAAATAAAGAGAACAGAAGGAATAAAACAAAGGTGCTGTAAGTGATAAAAGAGGTATATATCCAAATCGTGCTAATTTTCTCTGCTGTTTTTGCTTTGCTATTTTTGATATATTTTTTATTTTATAGAAGAGAGAAAAATATTCAGAAATATGCGACAACAAAAGTTGTTGGCAGAGTAGTTAGATATAGCTATTTAAATAGTTCAGATTTAGCCGCTTTACCAGTTGTTGAATACGTGGTAGATGGCAAAATTTATGAAAAACGTTTATCTTATTCATCTTATGAAACTACAACTTCAAGAAAAGCTAAGGCTGAAGTATTAGATACAAAATATATTAGAAGTCCATATCATGTATTAAATTTGGAAAAAACATTCCCTATTGGTTCTAAAATGTCAGTGTGGTATAATCCCCAAAAGCCTCAACAGGGGTTTGTTGAAAGATATCCAGGACATTATAGAATTTTAAGAATACAAATGATCATTTTCTTATTGGTATATCTATTATTGATAGTGTTATTTACATTTGTCTATTTAATTTAAAGTAATGGAGCTGTTAGGACTGAGGTCTACTATCCTCCTTGTACTACAAACAAAAAAACCACAGAAATTCTTCAAGAACTTCTGTGGTTTCGTTTTTTACTCTTGATAGGAAACAATGCCGATGATGGTATCAACAGCGCGTTCCATGGTTTCTAGGCTGACATATTCGAAGCGGCCGTGCATGTTTTCGCCGCCGGCAAAGAGGTTAGGTGTCGGGATGCCCATAAAGGAAATTTTAGAGCCGTCAGTTCCGCCGCGGATAGGCTCGATGATAGGCTGGATGTCCAGAATTTCCATGACTGCTTTGGCAATATTGATAGGGGTCATGTCTTTTTCAATGACCTGCTTCATGTTGTAATACTGGTCTTTGAGGGTCAAGATAACGCGCTCGCTGCCCAGCTCTTGGTTCATCTTTTCAGCAATGGCCTGCATAGCAGCTTTGCGATTTTCAAAAGCCTCTGTCTCAAAGTCACGAACAATGTAGCTAGCATGGGCTTCTTCGACTGTACCGGTCAGGTTCATCAGGTGGTAGAAGCCTTGGTAGCCCTCAGTTTTCTCTGGTCGGTCGGCTTCTGGCAGCTGGTTGTGGAAGTCAATAGCCAGCTGGAGAGCATTGACCATCTGGTCTTTAGCAGTTCCCGGATGGACATTGCGGCCTTGGAAGGTCAGTTCTGCTCCAGCAGCGCTAAAGGTCTCGTACTGGAGTTCTCCTAGAGGGCCGCCATCTACTGTGTAGGCGAAGTCTACATCAAAGTCCTCAGCGTCAAATTTATCAGCTCCGATACCGATTTCCTCGTCTGGTCCAAAGCCAACTCGAATTTCTCCGTGCTTGATTTCTGGATGGGCAGATAGGTATTCGATAGCCGTCATGATTTCAGCGATACCTGACTTGTCGTCTGCTCCCAAAAGGGTTGTTCCGTCAGTCGTAATTAGGGTTTGGCCCTTGTATTTATGGAGACTGGCGAAGTCCGCAGGATCTAAGTTAAAGCCAGATTGCCCCAGCGGAATCACACCGCCGTCATAATTCTCAATGACCTGCGGCTGGATGTTTTCTGCGTTGAAGTCCGCTGTATCCATGTGGGAAATAAAGCCAATTTTGCGGGTAAAGCTAGGGTCATTGGCTGGCAGAGTTCCAATTGCAAAGCCGTTGGGCAGGTAGTAGACATTTTCCAAGCCGACCCGCTTCATTTCAGGGATGAGGACCTTGTTGGCGAAGTCCACTTGACTCTGGGTGCTGGGTGTAGTAGTAGATGTCTCGTCTGAGCGCGTGTTGACCTTGACATAAGTCAGAAAACGCTCTAAAAGATTAGG
>ERZ773010.2601-NODE-2601-length-10609-cov-19.671688_pt1 | contig 10609 bp, 6 predicted proteins | sample MGYA00580842_ERZ773010 | MGnify/ENA primary metagenome ERZ773010 (study PRJEB29015, sample SAMEA2737982) | human oral metagenome | biome: human oral; feature: human-associated habitat; material: dental | place: China | collected 2107 ...
GACGGTGACCATGTCCCCGGCGCTGCACGAGCACGCGGGGACCCGTCTGACGGACCTGGTCGGCGAGGCGCTGGACGCGCGCATCGGGGCGCGCCGCCTGAGCGGGACCTTCGGCCGCGCGCTGTGCACCTTCTCCGCGGCCCGGTCCCTGGCGCCCGCCGAGCCGGTCGACGGGGAGACGACCATCTGGTTCACCTCCGACGTCCTGGTGCGCTCCTCGGGCCTGGGGCCGGGCGGGGGCTTCGAGGACCTGCGCGGGGCCTTCAAGCGCGCCGCAGTCCCCATTGAGCTCGTCGACATCCCACCGGGGGAGAAGAGGTTCCGGGCGGGGGTGCGCCACCGCCGCGTCGACTCCTGGTCCGCGGCGAGCCACCAGCCGCGGGCCACCAGGATGGCCGTCCAGGCTGGCTCGGTCCTGAGGATCCGGCCCCTGGCCGACGACGCGGCCCGGGGACTGGCCCGCCTGGCCCTGACCGGCGTGGGCGAGCTGCGAGCCCAGGGGTTCGGCCGCTTCGTCGTCGGACATCCGCTCCTTGAGAGGGAGGAATTCCGCCTGACGCGTCTTGACGCCAAGGACTTCATGGGCCGGGCGGCCCGCACCGACGAGCAGGAGGAGCAGTCATGAGCGTGACCCGCTACGAGCTCACCATCCGTGTGAGGACCGCCTCGCCGCTGCACTCAGGCGGCATCGACGAGGTCGTGAACCGCACGGAGGAGGGCCGGGACCGGCAGACCGTCGTGCGCAGATTCGCCCGCGACGGGCGCGACCGCCCGATCCTGACCGGCCGCTCGGTCAAGGGCGCCCTGCGCGCCGCCTGCCGGCGCTACCTTTCGGGGCAGCCGGACGGCGACGTCGCGGCGGTGCTGAATCCCGCGGCCCTGCGCAGCCTGTGGGGCGACGAGGGGAAGAAGAGCGCGTCCGCCCCGCTGCGGGCCGCCTGCCTGACCGTTCACACGGTGGAGCTGTGCCCGGCGGGCGCGGACGGGACGGTGGGCACTGACGGGGCGGCCGGCGAGCTGCCGTCGCGCATGGGCAACGCCATCGACCGGTACTGGGGCTCGGCGGCCGACGGCGCCCTCTTCGAGCACGAGTACCTGCCGGAGGGAAGGCCCCTGGAGATCGTCATCACCGCGCAGGCGGGCCTGCCCGACGGCGTCGACGTGCCCGCGGGCGCGGTGGAGCCGGCGACCCCGGAGCAGGTCGAGACGCTCTTCGAACTGTTCTTGGGCCTGTTCAGGAGCGAGCGCATCGCCTTCGGCGGGCGCCAGGGCGCCGGCTGGGGGCGGGTGCGGCCCGACGCGCGGCCCGGAGCCGGCTTCTGGACCCTGACCCGGGCCCCGCTGGGGTCGTGCGACGACCTCGTGAGCTGGTTGAGCGGCGGCCAGGACATGGTCGGGACGATCACCCCGGTCGACTGCGGCGGCCCCGACCGGATGCGCATCACCGTCGAGTGGAACAGCCCCACGGGCATTCTCGTGGCCGATCCGCGGATCAGCGAGGCCGAGCTCGAACGCAAGAGGCAGGAGAAGGAGAAGCGGGAGAGGGCGGCGCAGGAGGCCGGTCGGAGCGGCGAGCAGGGCGACGTCCGCGACGACTACGTCCCCGCCAGGCAGATGCGCACGGACACCGCCCAGGGCGAGCGGCTCGTGCTGCCGGGCAGCTCGGTGCGCGGCGCGCTGCGCTCGCGGGCCTCGCGGATCGCCCGCACGATCCTGGCCGCCCGCCGCGCGCCCGTCGAGGACTGGTCGGACGCCGACGTGCACGCCCAGCTGGCCGGCGACCCCGTCCTCGTGCGGGACCTGTTCGGCTCCACCGAGCAGCACGGCGCCCTGACGGTCCTGGACACCCTCGCCGTCCCGGGCAGTTCCAGGCTCATCCCCCACAATGCGGGCGACCGGTGGACCGGCGGCGTCGCGGGCGGGGCCCTGTACGGCGAGGAGGTCCACGACGCGCAGTGGGGGGACCTGACGCTGGAGCTGAATCCGAGCTCGTTCTCCCCGCGGGCGGACGTCAATCGCCGCAGGGCGGCCTGGTGCCTGCTCGGGCTCGTCCTGGCCGAACTGGCCGCCGGAGCGCTGCCCCTGGGCAGCCGGGGCACGCGGGGGCTGGGGCAGGTGGAGGTCACCGGCATCAGGGTCGAGGGCGGCCCGAGCCTCGGCGTCGAGGACTGGGCGCTCGCGGCGCCGGAGGAGGGCGGCGGGGCCGGGGCCGGGCTCGCCGAGCAGATCCTCGACCGCCTCCGGAGCGTGAACGAGGGCATCGCCGCGAGCCCCGGCGCGGGCGGCGGCTGGACCGGGTGGTCCTCCTACCTGTGCGACCATGAGGAGGCGCGCGATGAGTGAGAGGTTCTCAATGCCGGATCTGGAGCCGGCGATGTGGACGACCGATATCGCCCCGGACGAGGACCTCGGGGCGGCCCTGGGCCGGGTCGGGCGCCTGGGCGCGAACGTCCAGGGCATCGCCTACACGACGGCGGGGGCGCGTGCGCTCCGGTCGGCCTGCGACGGGGTCCTGCGCGCAACGGACGGCGAGGTGCCGTGCGAGACCGTGTACGAGCTGCGGCTGTGGTCGGTGATCGCGAAGGACGGGGGCGGGGGCGACGGCGTGCTGGCGCGCGAGCTGCGGTGGCTCAACGGCACCGGGTCGGCGGAGGTCGCCGTCCTCAGGGCCGACGGCGTCGGAGACGGGGCTGCGACCGGGGCGGAGGACTGCTGGTACCGGCCCAACGCCTATCTGCAGCACAGTGACAGCGAGAGGGACCCGCGCAAGATGCCCGCGATGGAGAGCATCGAGGTCTTCATCATCGAGGACGAGTACGGCAATACGGTGTTCGTCGACGAGCTCATGACGGGAGAATGGAAACGCAATGGTTGAGTTCGAACCCTTCCACTCCGCGGTCAACCGGATCCCGGTGCTGCGGGACAAGGCGCAGGGTCTGGCCGAGGACGGGATGCTGCCGGAGGATCTCTTCGCCACCGGCAAGGCCCCGGGGCACGACCACCTGGAGCCCGAGAAACTGTCGGGTTCGATCGATCTGGAGATGATCGTGAGAACGCCGCTCGTCTTCGGCGAGCAGACCGTCGATACCAAAGGCCCGAAGGATCGTCATTTCATCGACCTTCCGATGGACGGCGACGACCTCGTCGTGCCCCCCACCATGATCAAGGGCATGATCTCGCGCGCCTACGAGACGCTCACCTGCTCGCGCTTCCGCGTCTTCGGGGACACCGAGGACCGGGAGGGGCAGCGCCGTCCGAAGAGCAAGCACTCCGACCGCCTGACCTACCGCGGCGACCCCGCCAGCGCGCTGCAGCTCGTCCCGTTGCGCCTCGAGAAGAAGAATTCCGACGGCGGTTTCACGGCCGCCCTCCTCCAGGGCGACACCATGGTGACGACCGATTACCGTGAGAACGGGATCACCTACCCCACCATGCGGGCGGCCAGTTTGCAGGCCGGAATGCGGGGGCATGCGAAGCTCTGTCTGAAAGGGGGACTCGAAAGGCTCGAGAGGATGACGCCCCACCTCGAGGAGATCCGCTGCCACATGACGCTGTGCCTACACGGCGACCGCGGCCGGGGCGCCCGCTACGCCTACTGGCAGGTGACTCACATCCAGGACAACAGCGGCAATTTCGTCGAGGCGTTCCGGATCGACGACTCGGTGACCACGATCGAGGACATGGACAATGTCCCCGGATACGTCTACCGGAGCACCGCCGAGGGGGACTCCCCCTCGAGCCTGTTCCGCCGCAAGCACGACGAGAGGGTCTTCTTCGACGTATCTCGCGGCGGGCCGGAGCGAGTCGTCGTCAGCGAGGACGTGCTCAGGGACTACCGCATCGTGATCGACAGCTACATCGCCTATCGCGAGGAGGAGGAGAGGCTCAATCTCCCGCTGAACAAGAGGCACCGCCCCAACCGCGCCACCGCCGAGGCCCGTGGCGGGGAAGGGGCGCCCGTCGAGCTCAAGGAGGGTGATCTCGCCTACGCGGTCGTCGAGCGGAATCGCGACGGATCGCACGCCGTCCGCCAACTCCTCCCGGTCATGATCGGCCGGCGCGCCTACCAGGTCAGCCCGCGCCGTCTCGCCGAGCGCCAGGGGATTCTCCCGGTTTCGGATCGCGACGGGGCCACCGCCGCCGACCGGCTCTTCGGCTACGTCGTCCCCGAAGCCGAGGACGGGGCCAGAGGAGGGGACGTCTCGTCTCGGGGACGGTTGATCTTCGGGGCGGTCGACGCCTCACGGGCGAAGATCGGACGCAAGGAGAAAGTCCTCTCCCCGCTGCTCCAGCCCAAGACGACATCGGCCCGGCGATTCCTCACCGATTCGGAGGGCAGAACGCCGACCGACGAGAAGGGCGCGCCACTCGCGCGGGGCGAGCACTTCGCCTCCGGTCAGTTCCTGGGCGCCGCCGCCTACCCCGTGCACCGCACGCTCGTGGAGCGCAAGAATCTCGACGACTCGGGATTCCCGAGGCAGGCGCAGAATAAAGTCGTCCTCGCCGGCCGGAAGCAGGACAATATCGGGGTGAGACTCACCGCCAGGTCCTGGGTGAAGATCGGCAGCAGGCTCCGGTGCAGGGTGTCGTTCTCGAATCTGAGCAGGAACGAGTTGACGGCCCTCGTCTGGGTGCTCACCCCGAAGAACCTGGTCCCGCCCCGGGAGCGCAATGACGACCCGCGAACGGTCGGATTCCTGCAGATGGGTCTGGGGAAGCCGCTCGGACTGGGCGCGCTCGAGGTGCGCATCGCCGAGGGCGGCCTGCACGTGATCAGCGGGAAGGACCTCGGTGCGGCGTACGAGGGCCTGAGCGGATGTCTCGGGGAGAGCGAGTCCCAGACCGAGGTGTCGGAGCACTCGTTCGCCGAGGACGTCAGGGCCGAGCTCGAGCGCCAGCCGTGGGTCCAGGCCCTGCAGCGCGCGACGTTCGGCTACACCGACGGCAAGGAGGTCCGCTACATGTCGCTGGAGGAGAACAAGGCGAACAATCAGACGGACTTCAAGACCGGGAAGCCCAAGGAGCGCCGCGGCCTCTCCCCTCAGGACCTGCACGGCGACGGCTCGCACGGGTGCACTCATATCCCGCCCGATGAGAAGCGGGCCCCGCGTTCGCAGGGTCCCCGCCCCCGGTACCGCCGAGGGCGCTGAGACACGATGCCGAATCGAAGCGAACAGCGCAACCAATCCAACCGCAGAACCGATTGGGTCGTCAGAATCCCTCTGTTCTTCGCCTGCATCGCCACCGCAACGCTCGCACTTCTTGATTCGGTCGGGGTGCGGGGCGGTCTCGGCGGGGTCGGTCGGGGCCACCGAGGCTGGTGCTGGAGGTGCTGTTGTGGCTGGTGGAGCGGTATAGCGAACAGGGTGTCATGTTGCACGTTTGCAGTAAGGCGTTTCAATGCCGACCTTTCCGCATGACCTGGTTGGAAGTCGGCGCGCGGAGGGCTCGGAGGGCCGTCGGGTGCGCATGGCGTGATTCCGCCACTATGTGCTAGCCTGGCCCCGGTGCTGGCCGGTCCGGAGGGGTGCTCCCGGGGCCGGTTGCGATTCGGGTCCTCGAAGTGGCGTCATTCCGCCACTCTCGGAGGCCAGGGTCAGGGAGCACCACGCACCTGTAGGTGCATTGAGACCCTGACGACCCGGGCAACGCCCATCCCCTTCCCTGCGTCAGGGAGCACCACGCACCTGTAGGTGCATTGAGACCAAACCTCCGAAGAATGGACATTTTTCTCTCCTTTCAAGTCAGGGAGCACCACGCACCTGTAGGCGCATTGAGCCTTTCTCGCCAGGAACGGCAGCCCAGGGGCGAGGATTGGCGCGGTGCCGCGGAAAGGAGGAGTGCGGAGCGGGGGCGGCGCACACAGGGGCCGCACAGTCCAGTGCGGCCCCGGGTCCTCCCCTCCCGCACTAGACTGCACTCATGAATTGGCACCGCTTATGCGACTGGATCCCGGCGATCCGAGGACGCCGCAAGGATAATGATCCGAACGGAGTCTTCTGCAAGAACGACATCGCTTCCGGACATGATCACTCGGCGGCCGAGGCCCTGGAGGACATCGAGGCGGCTCGCGCCGCAAGGGCGGAGGTCTCCGCCGAGGGGAGCATCCCCTGGGATCGGGTCAAGGCCGACCTCGGCCTGATATGACACCGGATCGCGCGGCCCCGCGGCCGTGCGGCGGTTGTGCGGGCGGGCCGCCTCGGCCCCACCCCCTCACCACACCCCGCGGTACAGGCCGCCGTCGTCGAGGTCGGGGGCGGTGCCGTGGACCTCGCCGCGCGCCAGGCAGGCGGCGCACAGCGGATAGATGTGGACGACGTCGTCGTCGGCGTCGATGATCTCGTCGACGCACGTGCGCACCTGCCCCAGCTCGTCGTCCTCCAGCCGCAGACTGAAAACGGACTCCTGTATCCGGTACCCCCAGCCCTCCAGGGCGGCGGCGAGCCGGGTGCGCCGGGAGTCGGCGGCGATGTCGTAGGCGAGAACGACGGTCAGCGCCATGACGCGCCGCTCCACCTGTAGTCGGGCTCGATAATGGCCCGGCCGAGCAGCTGGGCCTGATGATGGATGTGGCGCCGCCAGGTGCCGGCGAAACCCGGCAGGGCGCCCCTGGCCTGACGCTGGAGCGTGGCCTCGTAGCCGTCGACGAGCACCTTCTTGCCGTCCTTGTCCAGCCACACCCCCTCGCCGTCGCCGGAGACGGTGGCGTGCTCGGGCCGCAGGCGCCGCGAGCGGAGCAGCGTCATGACGGTGCGGTCCACGAGCAGGGGCCGGAACTCCTCCATGAGGTCCAGCGACAGGCTGGGGCGCTTGTCCGTGGAGGCGTGCAGAACGCCGAGGGAGGGCTCGAGCCCGGCGGCGAGCAGGGCGCCGGTGCACTCGGCCAGCAGGATCGCGTAGGCGTAGGAGAAGGCGGCGTTGGCCAGGTCCTTGGGCGGGCGGCGGCTGCGCCCGTGAAAGGCGACGTCCTCGGGCACGAGCCGCGACAGGCAGTCGAAGTAGGCGCTCGACGCTGCGCCCTCCAGCCCCATGAGCTCATCGGTGCTGGCCGCGTCATCGGCGGAGGCGGCCTGGGAGCGGATGAGCGCGCAGGCGCCCGCGACGTCGGCGCCGCCGTCGCGCCGGCCGGTGCGGTGCAGGACGCTGACCTGGTGGCGCATCTTGGCCCGGACAATGGCTCGGGCGAGCGGCAGGCGGGCCCCGTCGTCGGCGGCGAAGGCGGCCTGAGTGAGGAGCCGGCGCGCGTTGGCGGTGTCGCGCGGGGCGGAGAGCTGGCCGAGGTAGCCGCCGTGCCGGGACAGGAAGATGACGTCGACGTCGTTGCGCAGGGCCCAGGAGCGGGCCCCGGCGGACAGCCCGACGGCGCCGGTGAGCACAATGCGGCTGACGGCCCTGCGGGGGATGGAGACGAGCGGGAGCTCGTCGGCGCCGCTGACGATCAGCCGCCCTTTGCTCACGTGGACGCGCGCGCCGTCGCGGCCGACGTAGACGACCTCGTCGGGGTTGGGGGCGCCCTTGATGTCATGGTGGGGGTCGACGGCCGGGCGGATGCGGGAGAAGTCGACTCCGAGGAAGCAGAAGCCCTCGTCGAAGGTGGTCATGGCGGTCTTCTCCTCGTTGAGGTTCAGTCCGTGGGCGGCGACGAGCGAGCCGAGCAGCTCGCGGGCGGCCAGCAGGTCGTCCCGGGCGGGGGCGCACACGACGATGTCGTCGGCGAAGCGGGCGTAGCCGTATCCGGCGTCGTTCAGGGCGTGATCGACGTCGTTCAGGACGAGGTTGGCCAGCAGCGGCGACAGGCAGGAGCCCTGGGCGATGCCGCGACTGCGGGTGCGGCGCTCCCCGCGGGCGCGGCGGGGCCGGGCGATGAGACGGATGAGGTCGATGGTGCGCGGGCAGCCGACGACGGGGGCGAGGACCGTCAGGGCGTCCTCGACGTCGAGGTTGGGGAAGTAGTCCTCGACGTCGGTGCGCAGGACGTGGCGGTAGCCGTCGTCGCGCAGGGTGGCGAGGTGGTGGGACGGCGTCGTCGGCTCCGATGCCGGTGCGGTAGGCGAAGGAGCAGGGGGACATGATCCGGTCGGCGTCGTGCGCGATGGTGTTGACGACGGCGCGCTCGACGACGCGGTCGCGGATGGTGGGGATGTGCAGGACGCGGGTCTGGCCGGGAGTGCGCTTGGGGATGTCGGTGCGCAGGAGCGGGGCGGGGAGGTAGGTGCCCTCGCGCAGGGAGGCGGACAGCTCGGCGAGGAAGCGGTCGAGGTCTCCGGCGATGAGGCGGGTCTGGCGCTGGAGGAGGCCGTCGCGGGCGTCCCTGACCAGGACCATCTGCCAGGCGCCGGCCAGGCCCTCGATCGAGCTGAGGCGTTCGAAGGGCGTGGCCGCGGCGGTGGTGGGAGGGGCGGTGGCCTCGGCGGGGTCGGCGAAGGCGGCGCGCAGCGGGTAGAGGCTCTGGCCGAGGTATTGGTCCGGGCGGGTGAATGCAGGGCCGTCGGTGCGGCGGCGGCGATGGAAGGTGCGGGGTCGAGTGCTCGGGGCGTTCGGGGTGCCCGGGGCATCCGGCTGTTCGCGGTGTCCGGCGGATTCCGAATTCATCTTCACTGCACTCCCCGGCGAGTCAGTCGCGGGTCCTTTCGAATATTCGGAGGCGGCGCCGCACGGCGGTGTTCGAACATCTTCGAGCGCACAACGCCCCTCCGCCCTGGAAAGTCAGGATAGCAAATCCCCGCCCGCACGTCACGGACCCGGGTCGGATGCGAGTGTCGGGACGGCCCGTCATCAACGGCGCTTGCGCCGGCGCGACCAGTTCCGGGGCCGGGGCCGGGGTCGACCGCTCGCGGCCGTGTCGACCGTGCCGGTCCCGGCGGAAGAGGCGCCGGGCGATCCGCTTCGCCGATGTCTGCGGCGGGGCCGAGCTCCCGGCGGGAGAACCATATTGCGGCGCGCGGGGATGAGGCGGGGCGGCGGACCGCTGGGAGTTCCGGTCTCAGCGCCCCGCGACCGCGATCCCGATGCGCGCACAGACGGAGGCACCCGTCAACAACGCGATAGCGAACTGGTACAGCAATGGAGAGGTGGTCTCAATGCACCTACAGGTGCGTGGTGCTCCCTGACTGACCGACGCTCAGACGTCGGTCATTAACACCTGGGAAGTCTCAATGCACCTACAGGTGCGTGGTGCTCCCTGACTCATCCTCTTTCAGAAAGGAACACCCATGATCGGAATGTCTCAATGCACCTACAGGTGCGTGGTGCTCCTTGACCCACCAACAAGAAGATGGTGATCACTATTCTGACGGTCTCAATGCACCTACAGGTGCGTGGTGCTCCCTGACGAGGAGGCCAGAAAGGTTACCGGGCGGACGATCCTGTCTCAATGCACCTACAGGTGCGTGGTGTTCCCTGACCGTGAAGTTGCCCTTTTACTTGAGCGTGACCCTTTAGTCTCAATGCACCTACAGGTGCGTGGTGCTCCCTGACTGAGCTCAGAAAGGAGCTCTTAATGTCCACGTCACCGTCTCAATGCACCTACAGGTGCGTGGTGCTCCCTGACATGAGGAGAAAGAGCCGTCATAGCCACCAACGACAGGTCTCAATGCACCTACAGGTGCGTGGTGCTCCCTGAAACGTTCTTTCTTCTTTTCGGCCCGGTGGCTGGAGAGGTCTCAATGCGCCTACAGGTGCGTGGTGCTCCCTGACACACCGAAGAGGTCATCGTTACCGTCGACGACCCTGTGTCTCAATGCGCCTACAGGTGCGTGGTGCTCCCTGACCTGCGCTGCACCATCCGCCCCGACTCGACGATCTGTCTCAATGCACCTACAGGTGCGTGGTGCTCCCTGACCCCTGCCCTCGGGAGCGGCGGTATGACGCCACTTCGAGGGCCCGGAGCGCCACCGGCCCCGGGAGCACCCCTCCGGACCGGCCAGCACCGGGCCCAGAGTAGCACATAGTGGCGGAATCACGCCAAGCGCCACCGACGGCCCTTCGAGCCCTCCGCGCGCCAACTTTCAACGACGTCATGCGGAAAGGTCGGCGTTGGAGCGCCTTACTGCAAACGTGCAACATGACGCCCTGTTCGCTATACCGCCCCACTGGCCACAGCAGCACCTCCAGCACCAGCTGGTCCGGCCCTGCCGAGGCCATTCCGCACCCGGTTGGGCCCGACGAGATTGCCGTCGGATATCCTGACGCACTGAGAACCGCCCTCCGCGCGGTGACCAATTCCGGTGCGCGCGCATTCACAGGAATGCGATGCGAGAGCCTTTCTCGTCCGGAACGGCAGGGACCCCTTAATGCGGTGGCAATTCCCTCGAGGTTTCCCCGCCGACAGCCCGTCCAGGAATTCTCCTGACGAGGAAGACCCGGTGAATGGGTGTGGCGACGGGAAGGGGCGCCGCAGAAGATGGGAGTGTGAAACGGTCGGCAACCAGGCATGTCGAATCGAATGCCGTTTCCACCGGTCCCGTGTGTCATATCCGTCGGCCTTGCGTGTCATATTCGCCGGTCTCGCGTGACTTCTCCGCCGGCTTCGGCGATGAGGGCGAGGAGCGCGGCCCGCGGGTCGGGGACCGGTGTCCCGGCCCGCGGGCCCTCGTCGTCGAGGAACCCG
>ERZ773010.2611-NODE-2611-length-10563-cov-21.083080_pt1 | contig 10563 bp, 10 predicted proteins | sample MGYA00580842_ERZ773010 | MGnify/ENA primary metagenome ERZ773010 (study PRJEB29015, sample SAMEA2737982) | human oral metagenome | biome: human oral; feature: human-associated habitat; material: dental | place: China | collected 2107 ...
TTTTTAATTAAATATCAAATCACTTTATATTCAATTCATTTTAAACTTTCAAAAACTTCATACATATAGATATTTTAGGTAACCTAATATTTTTTTAATAACAAGGGGTCTTGACCCTTGCAAAGTAATATCTGCTTTATTATATTTTTTATTTCTAATAAAAGAATACCACATATGTTTGAATTTATCAAGTTTGTTAGATACGAAAAATTTTCAAAACTCATTTTACTTTATAATTAAAAAATTTCGCACCTAGATTAGTTTTTTCATATCTAATTTCACGACAAACGCATGAAAAAAATCTAAAAAAAAGATATAATATTACTGAGATATTTTATGAAAGAAGCTCATAAAAATGTCGGAAAATAACTAAAATCTAAAAGAATTGTTAATATATATTACTCAAATAGAGGACAAGCGACAGGCTTCAAAAATAAAACACAAGTCAAGTGATATTGTTGTGATTACTCTTTTGGCTATGCTTGCGAATGTTGAATACTGGGAAGAGATTGAGGAATTTGGGAAACTGTATCTTAAGATACTTGGAGCTGCCAAACGGAGTTCCTTCGCATGATACTATTCAAAGAGTCATGGCTACAATAGAGCCTGAAGTTACAGAAGTTCTTTTGACAAAATGGATGGAGTTAAAAATTTCTGGGGAAGATAAAAAAGGCTCTTTGTCAAGAGTGGGGGTGGAAAAAGTTCGACAACCTTAAAAAGCTTATTCAGCTTAGAATCTCTTAAGGTTATCGAACTTTTTCCACCCTGTACTGACCCTAAAATAAAAAAAGACTGTGATTTATAATTTTCAGTCTTTTTATTTTTTTACTTTTTAAATTACTTCTCAATTTCTTTTTCTTGTTTTTTAGTAACTTTTTTTACAGTTTTTCTGTCTCTTGAAACTGGCTTTTTATCAGTAAAAACAATCTTTTTTACATCGTCATAAGTTTCAGCAAAATGGAATTTCATTTCCTTTGTTATTTCTTCAGGCAGTTCATCCGTATCAATTTTATTATCCATTGGAAGTACAACATCTCTTATTCCAACTCAATTATATAAAAGTTATTATAACATAAATACCTTATTTTTTAGCGTTTATTTTAGATTATAATACAATATTTTACGTAAAATGCACTATTCAAAATTATATTGTTCCCAAATTGTCTCCAACACAATACTTTTTTAATTACCTTTTACTTTTTTTGAATTAACATATGAAATCAAAGCCTTAATTATTAGACCTGTTCGATAACTATCTAAATAAAAAATATAATAAAGCAGATATTACTTTGCAAGGGGTCAAGACCCCTTGTTATTAAAAAAATATTAGGTTACCGAACATATCTAAAGTAATCATATGAAAAAATTTAATCAGATAATTTTAACATGCCTTGAATTGTCATTAAAATTCTTCATTCTTTTAAAATGACTGCTTTAAATTAATCGCTTTAACTATTTCTTTTCTTTAACTTTCTTGCTTTTTTTTGCATCAGTTTTTTCCTTTATCACAAGAACGCCATCTTCCATATCTGCCTCAAGATTTTTAACTTCAAGATTATCCAGATGGAAATCTGTAACTTTATCTCTTATTTCCTGTTCAATTACACGACGTAGTGGACGAACTCCCATAACTTCATCGTATCCCTGATCTCTCAAGTATTCCTTAGCAGCATTTGATACTGCAAGATTAATTTCCTTCTTGGAAAGAGTCTTATTCACTTCTATAAGCATAAGATCAACAATTTTTGAAAGATCTTCTTTATTTAAATGTGAAAATTCTATAACTGCATTAAAACGGTTAAGAAACTCTGGACGGAAATATGGTTTTAAACGATCCATCAGTTCAGGCTTTTCAGCATCTTTAGTTAATCCTGCTTCATAACCAAATCCAGCGTTTGAAGTAGCTATAATAACTGTATTTTTAAAGTTTACTGTATTTCCTTGTCCATCAGTCAGATGTCCATCATCTAATACTTGAAGAAGCAGAGTTATAACCTGCGGATCAGCTTTTTCAATTTCATCCAGAAGTACAATTGAATAAGGATTACGTCGTACACGTTCAGTCAAAGTATTGTTATTGTCATCATATCCGACATATCCAGCTGTTGTTCCAATAAGTTTAGATACTGCTGTACGATCTGAATATTCAGACATATCTAAACGAATTATTGCATCTTTAGTACCAAACATATCAAAAGCAAGCTGTTTTGCAAGTTCTGTTTTTCCTACACCAGTAGGTCCTACAAAAAGAAAACTTCCAATTGGACGGTTACCTTCATCAAATCCCGCACGATTCCTTCTAATTGCCCGAGCTACAGACTTAACCGCTTCATCTTGTCCTATAACTTTAGATTCCAACCGTTTTCCCATATCTTTTAGACGTTCAATATCACTTGCTCCCATTTGTGATACAGGAATTCCTGTCATACGTTCTACAGATTCTGCAACATCATTTACTGTTGCTGTAACTTTTGCATCTTCCTTATGATTAGCAATTTGAGATTCCAGTTCTTCGATTCGTTTTTTTGCATTCATAGCTGTTTCGTAATCTTCAGATTCAACTGCTTTCTTTTGTTTTTCTTTTTCTTCTTCAATTTTATGCTCAACAGTATGAACATCGGTAACCGGATGCTGAGCAGCTAAATGAGCCGCTGTAACATCAACAAGATCAATTGCCTTATCAGGAAGGCTACGTTGAGGAATGTACTGTATTGAGTAATCTACAGCCGCTTTCAAAACTTCATCAGGAAGAATTACATTATGATGTTTTTCATACAAGTCACGTATTCCTTTAAGAATTTGATAAGTATCTTCCGGAGATGGTGCATTTACTTTAACCTCATTGAAACGACGAGCCAATGCCGCATTTTTTAAAATAGTGTTACGGTATTCATCCTGCGTAGTCGCACCTATTACAGTAAGTTCTCCACGTGAAAGAGCTGGTTTTAGAATATCTGCAAGTCCTTTAGAACCTTGTCCATCCCCAGATGAACCTGCACCAAGTATTTGATGAATTTCATCAAAAAATAAAATAACATTCCCCAGTTCCTTAACTTCAGTTACAAGATTCTGTATATTTTCTTCAAAACTTCCACGATACTGAGTTCCTGCTTCAAGCCCAGATATATCAATTGAGATGATTTCCTTATTTTTAATTGCTGCCGGCACATCCCCATTTACAATTGCTTGTGCTAAACCTTCAACTACCGCAGTTTTTCCAACTCCTGCATCACCTACAAGAACTGGATTGTTTTTTGTACGGCGTGAAAGAATTTCAGCTGTTTCCTGAATTTCCTTGTTACGTCCAATAACTGGATCCAGTTTCCCATCACGTGCATCCTGTGTCAAGTTACGTCCTAATTTCGCCAGTATTCCATCCTGTTTAGGAAGTTTTTTCCCTTCTTTTCCAGGATTTTGCTGTATTTCCTCAACTGGCAGCTGCCCTGTGGCACGATAATGTGCAAACTCTTCAGGAGTTACTTCCCTTCCATTAATTAAATAACGTCTGTTTTCAGAACTGTATCCTCTCATTCCGCCCATAAGTTGGTTGAATATGTCGTCCATGCTATTAAAGTCTCTACTCATAATAAACACCTCTCTCTTTTTTTTTAATTAAATATCAAATCACTTTATATTCAATTCATTTTAAACTTTCAAAAATTTCATATAATATAATAAAACCACTTTAAAAACCGAAATCAAGAATTATGACTATTTTACTCAAACCCTAAATTTATATAATTTTTAGCAATTCAATTTTAAACGAATTCGAGTATGTTTAAAAACTTTCTATCAATTTTACCTGGTCATCAAGCAGAACTGTACGCATTTTCTCGTTTCTTTCCTGTTTTAATTCCTTATATTTTTCAATAAAATTCTCTTCTGTCAATCTTTGATTCTTTAATTTACCGACTTCTCGTTTAAAATCCCGCTCATATTTCAAAATACGTGCTTTTTGCTCATTTGATAAATCCATACTGTCAATAAAGTTTTTAACTTTATCATTTTTTTCGTTAAACAAATTCTTTTGGGAATTTATGTAGGAATTATAGGCTTCCAGCTGTTCATTTGACAAAACTCTTGCAATTGCTCTGTATCTGTCTTCTTCTATTTTACCAATTTTAGCTTTTTTTCCATCAAACTGGACTAAATCCTTTTCTACTCCCTCAGCTTTTTTCTGATATTCATCAAATATTTTTGATAATTTTTTTTGCTGATTTTTAGTTGCATTTACGATTTTAAACAAATCATCTTTAGAAATTTTTACTGTATAAATTTTTTGATAATAATCCTCATAGGAATAAGACAAAACACTTATTCCAAACACCAATACTGATAAAAGTGCTATTTTTTTTACTTTATTCATTCTCATCCTTTCACAAATTCCTTTAGTTTTAATTATTTGAATTATTATAATTAGGCGCTTCCTTCGTAATTATAACATCATGCGGGTGGCTTTCCTTCAGTCCTGCTCCTGTTATTTTTACAAATTTTCCATTTTCTTTTAAATCTTCAATTGTAGCTGTTCCACAGTATCCCATTCCAGAACGGAGTCCACCGCAAATTTGATAAACTGTATCTTTTAATGCGCCTTTATATGGAACCATTGATTCGATTCCTTCTGGAACTAATTTTTCTGTTGCCGCTTCAAGCTGAAAATATCTGTCGCTGCTTCCTCTCTTCATAGCCGCAAGTGAACCCATCCCTGCATAAGTCTTAAATTTTCTTCCATTATATAAAATTTCTTCTCCTGGCGCTTCATCAGTTCCCGCAAGCATTCCTCCAAGCATAACACAGTCTGCTCCAGCCGCAATGGCTTTTACAACATCTCCAGATAATTTTATTCCACCATCGGCAATAAGTCCGATTCCTTTGTCTTTACAAACTTGTGCAATATTCATTACAGCCGAAATTTGTGGAACTCCAACTCCTGACACAACTCTAGTTGTACAGATTGACCCTGGTCCAACTCCTACTTTCACTGCATTTACTCCTGCTTCTATCAAATCAAGCGCTGCTTCTGGAGTTACAATATTTCCTCCGATAATGTCTAAATCAGGAAAAGCCGCTCTAATTTCTTTTATTTTGTTAATAACTCCTATTGAATGTCCATGTGCTGAATCAACAGCAATAATATCAACCCCAGCTTCTACTAAAGCTGCAACTCTTCTCACTGTATCAGTTCCAACTCCAACTCCTGCCCCAACTCTAAGTCTACCTTGCTCATCTTTTGCCGCATTAGGATAATTTATAACATTGTCAATATCTTTAATTGTAATTAATCCTTTTAATTTTGTACCTTCAACGATTGGCAATTTTTCAATTCTATTTTCCAAAAGAATTGATTTGGCACCTTCAAGAGTTGTTCCAACAGGAGCAGTTACCAAGTTATCTTTCGTCATAATATCTACAACTTTTAATGATAAATCTTCTCTATATTTCAAGTCACGGTTAGTAATGATTCCTTTTAAATTACCGTCATTATCAACTACAGGAAGTCCCGAAACCTTATAATTTTTCATCAAGTCATTTGCATCTTTTAAAATAGCATCTTCCTTCAATGTAATCGGATTTGTAATCATACCGCTTTCGTATCTTTTTACTTTTGATACCTCTTCAGCCTGTCTTTCAATAGTCATATTTTTATGAATAAATCCAATTCCACCTTCTCTTGCAAGTGCAATTGCAAGTTTTGATTCTGTAACCGTATCCATTGCGGCACTTAGTATTGGTATATTTAGTGCCAATTTTTTAGTTAAATTTGTTTTCAGTGACACTTCGTGCGGTACCACATCTGATGCCTGTGGAATTAATAATACATCATCAAAAGTCAATCCTTCAGAAATTACAATTTTATCTTTTTGACTCATTTTAAACATCCTCCTCATTTTATTTTTAAAATTTTAATTATTTATCCTGCAAGTTTAGTAAACCAAGTGAAATTTTACAAAAACTCTTTTTTAAATTATACCATTTTAGCACAAAACAAGTCATAATTTCAATACTTTTTTCAAAAGATTTTCTATTTTATGTTAATTTAGATACTAAATAAAAGTCAGAGTTTCTAAAAGAACTTGTCCGCCATCTACTACTATTGTTTGCCCTGTAATAAATCCAGCTTCCCGGCTTGCCAGAAAAACTGCTGTATATCCTATATCTTCAGGTTTTCCCAATGTGTATACTGGTATTATTTCTTTTATTTGATTCATATAGCTTTTAGAATTTTCCATGCTTAAAAGTCCATCGCTTATAACATTTCCTGGTTGAATCGCATTTACTGTAATTCCATATTTTGCATATTCTATAGCTGCACTTCGCATAAATCCAAGTTGAGCGGATTTACTAGCTCCATAGTGTGCCCATCCTGATAGCCCTGTAATAGGCCCTGTAATCGAAGAGGTCAGTATTACTCGTCCATAACTTTGCTTTTTCATATATTTTAGTGCTGCTTTTGTTACAAAAAAAGTCCCTTTCATGTTTATATTTTGTACTTCATCCCAGTCTTTCTCTGTCATTTTTTCAATACTTGTTCTAGGAAAAATACCTGCATTTGAACAAAGTATGCTTATTTTTCCGTATTCTTCGTAAATATTTTGGATTGTATAGTCTACCAAATCTTTATTTGTAACATCAAAATGACGAAATTCAACTCCCATCTCATTTGCAACTTCTTTTCCTCTATTTTTGTCAATGTCTCCTATAATCACTTTTGCCCTTGCCTGCTTCAATGCCTTCGCAATTCCCTTTCCAATACCTTTTGCCCCACCTGTAACAAGAGCAACTTCCCCAGCCAAATCAAACATTTAAATCACACCTTTCATTTCATATTTTAAATTAAAATTTTTAAATTTAATCAATTTTCAAGGGATTAGAGTTTATTGTTTTATCTCCACTCTTCCTTTCTTGCAAATCTTTATTTGCCTTTACTAGTTGCTCTGCAAATTGTAAACTGTTTAAAACAGCACTGTATTCCTTATATTTTATTTTATTTGTTTTTTTTATCTCTTGTGCAATATCAACAAGTGCATCATACATAGTGTATCTCAGTTCATTATCCTTCTGTGACATAAATATATAAGCTTCTTTAGAATTTTCAAATGCCTCATCATATTTTTCCATTCCAATATAATTTAAAAATAAAAGATAATACGCATCTGCTTCATATTTATTTTTTAATGATTCTGTTATATAAGAGTAATCAAGCTTATTCATTTTTTTATATTTTTCTATTGCTAGTTTTACATATTTTATAGAATCTAAATAATTTTTATTCCGAAAATGTATTGCGGCTAGCGAAAAATATCCTTCTGGAAAATCAGGAAATAATTTTATCATTTTTTTAACAAGAACCAACTGTTCTTTCTCCATATTCACTTGTCCGTATCTTACTGCAAGATTATTATATGCCATCGGATTTTTGGGATTAGCCTCTATCGCTTTTTCAAAGTACTCCATTGAACGTTTAATATTATTTTCTTGCTGATAAACTAATATTCCCAAATAATAATATGGTAAATAATTTTTTTTGTCTTCCTCTATTGCCTGTAAAAACAATTTTTTCGCCTCTTCATAGTCTTCCTGTATCTCAATAGCCTTAAATGTGGTTTCAATAGACTTTTTATTAATGCCAAGTTCGTTCAACTCTTTTCTAGTCAAATCTTCCACTTCCTTCTGTTCCTTTTTTTCCAGGTCTATCTCTTTAAATTTTTTCTTATCACTTTCGCTAAGTTTCTCAATTGTTTCTTTTATAGTCATTTCACCAATATTTTTATTTTCAGTTACCGAAGTATTATTTTTCGATGTATTTACCTTTGCTGAAAATCCATAAATACTGCATAAAATAAAACTAACCAATAAAAATTTTTTCATCTTTTTTACTCCTTCTTAACTCAGTTCCAAAATTTTCTCCTGTGCAACTTTACCCATATAAAGTTTAATCCCTTTTTCAGCCACTTCTTTATATAACTCTTTTGCTTTTTCAAAATTTCCAATTTCTTTATATGTTTTAGCTAAATTAAACTTTATCTCTATTTGATACAATTTTCTTTTCCCCTTCAATAGTTTTTCCAGTTCAATAATTTTCTGTTGTGGATTATTTTCATAATCCAACATAATCCCTATTACAAGTTTTTCTCCACTTTTTCTAAAATTTTCATCAAATATTTTTCTTGCTTCCTCTTTTTCTCCCATAAAATATTTATAATCCATTAAATTTCTATAGTAGCAATATTTTATTATTGGTAGCGTTAATCTAGTTATTTTTATTTCATTTAAATACTTTAAAGCTTTTACTTTCTCGTTTAGCAGCCAATAACAAACTGATAAATTAATTCTGTTAAAATCTTTCATAATATTAATTTTAAAGATTTTATACGTTTTTTCTACTATTAAAATATATTTTTCAGGATCTAATTTAACAAATAAATAATGATTTCCTATCAAAAATAGTATTAAATACGGAAATAAATATATCATTATTATTACTGACAATATCCATAATAAAAAATATAAAAAATAAGACACTCTCAAAAATATGTCCATGCTTAATTTATAAACTAATATAAAAATTATTTCATACAGATAAGTTTTTAATGCCGCCTTTCGCATTTTTTTACTCTCCTTCAGCATTCAATCTTACAATCTCCACAATCACATCAGTTGCCAGAATCATACTCTCAAGTGCTACAAATTCGTATTTCCCATGAAAATTTTCCCCACCTGCGAAAATATTTGGCGTAGGAAGTCCCCTGAATGAGATTTTTGAGCCGTCTGTTCCTCCACGGATTGGCTTGATTATTGGTTTTATTTCAAGGTTTTCCATTGCTTTTTTGGCTATTTCTACGATTTCCATGTGATCTTTTATAATTTCACCCATATTGTAATATTGATCTTTTATTTCAACTGTTACTAATTCCTTTTTGTATTTTTCATTAATTTTTTTTGCAACATTTTCAGCAAATTTCTTTTTTTCTTCAAATTTCTGTCTGTCGTGGTCTCTCAAAATGTATGATAATTCAGCATCCTCACAATTAGCACAGATTTTTTCAAGAAAATAAAACCCTTCGTATCCTTCTGTTTTTTCAGGCACTTCATCTGCTGGGAAACTGTTTATAATTTCTGCCGCTATTAAGCTTGCATTTATCATTTTTCCTTTGGCTGTTCCCGGATGAACACTTTTTCCTTTTATTTTAAATACAGCTCCAGCTGCATTAAAACTTTCGTATTCAAGTTCTCCCACTGGTCCGCCATCCATTGTATAAGCAAAATCCGCTCCAAATTCATCTACATTAAAGTTATCCGCTCCACGCCCAATTTCCTCATCAGGCCCAAACGCTATCTTTATCGTTCCGTGCTTGATTTCTGGATGGTTAATCAAATATTTCATAGCCTCTATAATTTCCACAACTCCAGCCTTGTCGTCAGCCCCCAAAAGAGTTGTTCCATCAGTAGTAATTACAGTTTTTCCAACATATTCCTTCAAATTTGGAAATTCATCGGCAGATAGGACAATATTTTGCTCCTTATTCAAGACAATATCTTTCCCATCATAGTTTTCCACAATCTGTGGATTTACATTAACCGCATTAAAATCAGCAGTATCCATATGTGCAATAAATCCAATAGTTTTCACATCTTTATCAACATTACTTTTCAAAGTTGCATTAACAAAGCAATTTTCATTCACATATACATCTTCCATCCCTATTTCTTCCAACTCTTTTACAAGCATTTTGGCAAACTCAAGCTGTGTTGGTGTGGATGGGATGCTCTCACTTTTCTCATCGGACCTAGTCTCAATTTTAACATATTTCAAAAATCTCTCTTTAAGCGTTTCATATTTGTTTAAATCCATTTACTTTCCCTACTTTCTTTATATTTTTTTACTTATAATTTATTTTACAATTTTTTACAGCTTTTTTCAATGTTCTAATTAAAGAATTTACGAATATATCTAATTTTTTTAATATTTATAAGTATAATATTAAACAACCAGCTAAATTATAACTAACTTTTGATATTATTTTACTAATTTCATTAACTTTATAATAAATAAAAAACTCAAGTAATTATAAGTTAATACAATTTCTTGAGTCATATTTTTATTCTTTGTAATAATATTATTCGTTACTGCTAGTCATAATTACACCATTTGAAATCAATAGCTGTTTATCAGTTTCGCTTGCTGGTTCCCATCCTTTTTCAATTAGAGTTTTTGCATACATTCGATTATATTTTAATCCAATAAGAACACGATATCCGATTGTTGCAAGTCCAAAAGTAAAACTACCAATAATTCCCGCTAAAAATCCAGTTATCAAAAACATAATCGCCTCTTCCTTATCACCTCTAAATAAAGGCACAAACCATCCAAAAAAAATGTCGTCCATGAGAATCCTAATTTTACTTCTTTTCTCAAACCATTATTTTCTACAATTGCTATTGCCATAAAAACAGCCTCCATTTTTTAGATTATTTTATTAATTATATCTTATTTTTATTAAAATTGCAATTTTTCATTAACTTCATTTATAGTTTTATTATAGTAGACCACTTACCGTTTGA
>ERZ773010.2612-NODE-2612-length-10562-cov-36.883506_pt1 | contig 10562 bp, 11 predicted proteins | sample MGYA00580842_ERZ773010 | MGnify/ENA primary metagenome ERZ773010 (study PRJEB29015, sample SAMEA2737982) | human oral metagenome | biome: human oral; feature: human-associated habitat; material: dental | place: China | collected 2107 ...
CAACATCAAGACCTGGAGAGTCCTGCACACCGGCTACAAAAGACCACTAGAAACCTTCAAGACAACCATCACAGCAGTCCTCGGAATCATATTCACCTACACCCTATGAATAAGCCTCAATGTTTCAATTGATAGATTGGGGTCTTGCCGTTTCTGCTGACTGGTTTGTTGGTTGCGTCTATTGTGATTGCGAACGTCGAGTTCCTTAACTCGCAGACATTCGGCGACGTCGCTCTAGCTGTCCGTTGCAAGGTGGACGCATCTGGTGCGCAGCAGACAGACGCCATCGTCGGCAGGTGAGCCCAGGCGGACTGCCAGGCGGCGACAACTGCCGGTGTTGTTGCCGCCTGAGAGCGTCTATGTCTGCCTGGTAGCGCATGCCTGTCTCCATCGTCGCGCTGGGCTGGTGGTGCCCGCAGATCGTTCTTACGGCGACCACGGTACGCTTGCCGACCCTCAGAAGCCAGGACTTTGATACCGACCACGCGGTAACAATTGCGTTACGCCCGGAACGACAGGGATGTGAGCCCCCTCCCGAGGTTGCCGCCATCCTGCGTCTGTGCTGTGGCCTGAGACGGGTCAACCGTGTTTATTCACCCGGTTGGCAGCCGGATGAGTGCGGCGCTGGGCGGTTCGCTCCTCCGCGCCTCCGCCCCTCATGCAACCTCGGCACTACCTCTCTGACGCTACTGGTGTCGTCGCGCCAGACGAGGCTGACCTCGGCAGCGCGTTGGCGGAAGGTCTGGAGACGCACCAGGTAGTGCGGGTCGACCACCCAGCCGGTGATCTGCCAGACAGGCATGTCCCATGGCACCCGACGTGCCACACGCAAGACTTCAGACCGCAGTCACACGCCGTCTCTCACCCCTCCTTCATCTTCTCCTCCATCTTCCTCCAGGCCACCATTCGGCGTCGGATGGTGGCTTCGCTGTACTTGCGCCTGCGCAGCAGGGCGCAGTACTGGCGCAGGTCGCGATCGGTGAGGGCCAGGACGTTTTTGTCCCGGGCGACGGCCCACTCGAAAATGTCCTGAAGGTCGGTCCAGTACGCCCGAGCTGTCTGGTAGCCGTAGTCCAGCAGGATGTCCTCTCGCAGATTGAAGAACCGCTGCCAGTGCTGGACCTGCTCCGGAGACAGGTCGGGAGGAAAGTCCATGAGGTAGTCGGGATAACGCTGCTCACAAGCGTCGACTGGTCCCGCACCCGGCGCGTCGTGCGCCGGGACGTTCTCGGCATCACCGTTCGTCATCTTCTCCGCAGCCATCCCGACCGCCCTCCTCACGCTCATCCCCGACTGTCCATCTTGCCGCCCAGGGCCGCACGCCTCACCAGCCCCGCCATCAATCGCCTGAACGAAACGAGCAGGGAGAGGCTGAGACACTCCTGCACTCTCGGCCCCTTGCAAGATGCCCCTCTCCCGGAGTGGTCCCAACGACGCACCCCAGGCCGAGCGCCGCGAGACCAGGACGCTGGGCCCGGGACGGCGGCACCGCAGCGCCGGGTCCCGAGGTTCCCGGATTCTGAGCATCCCGCAAGCTGCCCGATGTTATCACGCTTATGCTTTTCCTTGGGATTCCAACGGTTTATGTTCGTTACGTCCGAACCGGCTGTTATCAGCAATCAGGGGAACACGCCAGATGACATCTCCGGCGGCCGGACGGAACGCTGAAAGGAATCCCTCATGCCCACTACCGACCACTCCGACCACCTCACTGGCCCTCAGCCCGCTGCCCCCGTCCTGCCGATCGCCGAGCTGTTCGCCGCCGATCTACTCCCACCCCGGGCGCCGCAGTCGCGCAGCCTGGCCCGCACCGCCCAGCGCAGCCTGGACGAGCTGGCCGCCGACAGCCAACTGGCCCACGCCACCGACCAAGCCCGCGCCTTCCTGGCCGCCAGCGCCATGGGCAACGTCGCCACCCTGTCCGCTCTAGCCGAGTCCTGCTACCAGACCGCCCCCGCTGGAGCGACCTACTACCACGCCATCCTGCGCGCCTACGGCATCAAGGCCGCCCGGGGGATCGCGCAGTTCTGAGCTGATGGCGGCCTGCCGAGACACCCCAGCACGACCGAGCAACCACGCACACCACCAGAAAGGACACACCCACCATGAGCTGGATCATCAACGGCCTGGCCTTCGTCGGCTGCCTGACTCTTATCGCCATCGCCCTGCTGGCCTGGGCTGTCTGGTACGACGGCACCCCGCCCACCACAACCACCCACGCCCAGGCCGACGCCTGGCAGCAGGCCCTCGCCACCAAACAGGCCCACGACCTGGCCGCCTTCCATAGCGCTGTGGCGATGACGAGGCGGACGCAGGAGGCCGGAGGAATGGCAGCCGAGAAGCCGCAGGCGGAGAAAGCGGCAGAGACAGACCCACGCGGAGCTGATGGCGATGCGTGAGGTGCCCTCGCTGGTGGATCGGCTGGTGGGTGGGTGCTTCGCGGTGCTGCTGGGCTGTCTGGCGCTCTACGGGGCAGTGCAGATCATCCGCTGTATCTGGCCGTGGCTGGCCGTCGGGGCTGTGCTGGCGAGCATCGTCGTCGGCGGCGCGTGGGCGGTGCGACGCTGATGGCAATTCTGAATCGCCTCATTTTGTAGCCACATGCCATCGGCGGAAAATACCTTCCGCTCGGTGTTGTCAAATACACAAACATACTTGACTGTTCATAACATTGAACGCATACTCGAAATAAGGCCATGTTCAATTGATTGAACTAGCGGCCGATCGGCGCAATGACGCGTCAAAGGCGTGCGACGTAAATGGTCGGCGCTACGAGCAACTCGTAACCCCTTGTAAGGAAAGGAGGCGTATTTGTCATGCCCAGAAACAACCGTTCATCAAGAAAACAACAGGTACCCAAGCCGTGGCGTTCGCACCGCGGTAGTCACCGACCCAGGCAGCTGACGGTGCGATCGGAGCTGCGCCAGCGACCGGATACGGCGCGGATCGCTCGGGCGATCATGGAGCTGGTGGCCAGCCAGGCGCAGCGCGACGCCGAGGCGTCTACCGGCACCTCGGCCCAGACCAGCGGGGAGGGGCAGTCATGACGGCGGCCCGCCGAGCGCCATTGGGGGCGAGTGGCTTGGTGTGGCGGCGCTTAGAGCTGCCGGTGCCGGTGGACCAGGCCCGGGTGCAGGCCTTCTTCGTCGCAGTGGCCACGCTGCCAGGCGGCCCGGTGGTGGCCTGCGAACTCATCGGCAACGCTGGCACGGTGCGCTGGCGGATCGGGGCCCTGCCTGGCGCACTGCGCGATGTACAGGCCCTGGCCCTGGCGCACCTGCCTGGGGTGCGGCTGGTTCGGCAGTCGAGCGTGGCTGCAGCCGACGCCGAGCTGTTCCGTGATGACGTCGGCACCAGCGGCGCGGTGGCCGTCGCTAATCTGCACTTCCGCCGTCGCGCTGGGGCAGCCCTGCCCAGCGACAGTGCCGAGGCGGTCACGCGCAGCCTGCTGGCAACGCTGGCCGCGACTCATCGGGGTGAGACGGTGCGGGTCCAGCTGGTGCTGGGCGGTCGGCAGCGTCCGCAAGAACCCGATCCACCAGTAGGCACCGCTACTACAGGGCGGCGGCAGGCCGAGGCGGCCCAGCGTGAGCACGGCTTTTGGTCGAGCCTGCGCATCAGTGCCGCAGCACCTCGCCTGGAGCGAGCCCGTGGCCTGGTGCTGGCGATCTCGGCTGCATTGCGCGGCCTGGAGACGCCTCAGGTAAGGCTACAGGTGTGGCGCTCGACGGTCAGGGCACTGGTTGAGGCGCGGCCACCGTGGCTGGTGGCAAATGTGCTGCGGCCAGCGGAGATACCAGGGCTGCTGGGTTGGCCCCTGTGCGAAGGGCTCCCAGGGCTGGCTCCGCAGCATCCACGGGTGCTGCCTGCGCCGGCTGCGGTGACAGCCTCGCTGGCGAGCAACCAGGGGCGGGTCTTGGGCCGCGCGGTGAGTGAGCCGAGCCGATCAGTAACATTGTCGGCGGAGGCGTCGCTGCGTCATCTGCATGTGCTGGGGCCGACGGGCGTCGGTAAGTCCACGCTGCTGGCCCACCTGGCACTGCAGGATGCAGAGGCGGGCCGCCGTGTGGTGGTGATCGACCCCAAGGGCGATCTGGTCACCGATATCGCGACGCGCCTCCCAGCCCACCTGGTGACGCGGACGGTGATCCTGGATGCGGCCGATACGCAACCAGTCGGGGTCAACCCGTTGGCGGGCGGCCAGAGTCCAGACCTGGCGGCTGATCTGCTACTCGGTGTCTTCCGCTCGCTGTACGCCGATAGTTGGGGGCCGCGCACCCAGGACATCTTGCACGCCAGCCTGCTCAGCCTGGCGCGGCGCGGCGATGCCAGCCTGGCAATGGTGCCGCTGCTGCTGACCAACCCGGGCTTTCGCCGCTCGGTAACTGGCGCGGTGGTGCGGCGCGATCCGCTGGGGCTGGGCGCATTCTGGGCCTGGTACGAAGCGCTGAGCGAGGCGGAGCGACGCCAGGCGATCGCCCCGTTGATGAACAAGCTGCGCCCGATCCTGCTGCGCCCACAGCTGCGGGCGGTGTTTGGTCAGCGCTCGCCGAAGTTCGCTTGGCATCAGCTCTTCGCCCCCGACGACGCGGACAACGCGCAGGAGCCCGGGCCGCGCATCGTGCTGGTCAGCCTGGCCAAGGGCGCGCTAGGGCAAGAAGCGAGCCAGTTGCTGGGGTCGGTCATCGTCTCGCTGATCTGGCAAGCCGCCCTGGAGCGCATCCGCCTGCCAGAACGTCAGCGCCATGCCGTCATGCTGCACATCGATGAGGTGCAGGACTATCTGCGTCTCCCGGGCGACCTCGGAGCGGCACTGGCGCAAGCGCGCGGCCTGAGGCTGGGACTGACGCTCAGCCACCAGCACTTGGGGCAGCTGCCCAAGGCGCTCTTGGCCGGTGTCATGGCCAATGCTCGCTCGCGCGTTGCCTTCAGCCTGCCACGGGAGGACGCCCGCACCATTGCCGCTTTGTCCGCTGGGCTGCTCGCGGCGGAGGACTACCAGCAGCTACCCGCCTACCACGCCTATGCCTCACTACTGGCGGATGGGCAAACGCAGCCGCCGCTCAGCCTGCGCACCGAGCCGTTGCCCGCTCCATTGCACTGCCCCGAGCACATTTGGCAAACCTCCCAACGGCGCTACGGGCAGGCACTCAGCGCGGTTGAGGCCGATCTGGCACGACTGGCCGGCATGCCGAGCCCCAGCGACGACACAGCCACGCAGGACACTCCGCACCCCACCGACGACATCGGGCGCGTGCGACGCCCACCGCACACGTCATCCACTAACGACGGGCAGAACGGAGGCGGCTCATGAGCATCTCCACCCAGCACCGGCGCGATGAGTATGAGCAGCCTGGGCGTCCATTCGCACGTCCGGCCGCCCCCTCGGGTGATTCGACGAACCGCCAGGTCAAGGCACAGATTCGGCGATTACGGGGGACGAATACCGCGTCTCACACCGCTCCCCCGCGCACCGAGCCAGCCGCCAGGCAGCGGGTCGGCGCTCGCCAACTGGCTCAGATCACCACGGCGCTGTCCGAGCGCGACCGCCTCGTGCTGTCCCACCTGATGCAGCACCGCTTCCTGTCGACCCATCAACTCCAGGCCTTCGTCTTCACTGACCACGCCAGCCAGCAGGCCGCGGCCCGCACCACACGTCGCGTCCTGGCTCGCTTGCAGCGCGATGGTCTGATCCGCCCACTGGAGCACCGCATCGGCGGGCTCGAAGCCGGCTCGACGGCGCGCATCTGGCAGCTCGCACCGGCCGGAGCCCGCGCGATTGACCCCGTCGCTGGGCGCTCCTGGCGCATCCACCAGGCCTCGCCACGCTTCTTGCAGCACAGCCTGACGGTGGCCGAGGCCCACCTGGCGCTGCAACGCGGCATCACGGCTAACCGACAGGTGACCGTACAGACCGAGCCCCTCAGCTGGCGGCGCTACACCGGCCCGGGCGGCGAGGCACATCTGATCCGCCCCGACCTGGCCGCCTGCGTCGTCGGCCACGACGCCGAGGGCGTCTTCGAGGATCGCTGGTTCCTGGAGGTCGATATGGGCACCGAGTCCATCCCGACTGTGCTGGCCAAGTGCCGCCGCTACCAGGCCTACTACCGCACCGGCATCGAGCAGGCCGCCCACGACACCTTCCCGCGCGTGCTGTGGATTCTGCACGGCCCACGCGCGGTCGAGCGTCATCGGGCGCTCGCTCGGCACCTCAGCCGCACCAGCACGCTCGAACAGCGGCTGTTCTGCCTCACCAGCGCCGCCGACCTACCGACCGCGTTGTGGGGCAGCGACGCTCCATCCAGCACCACCACGTCATAACGAAAGGAGACACCTCATGACCGCCCCGCGAAACACCATCCTCACCGGCGATGCCGCTGATCGCCTGGCCACGCTCGAGGCCAGCAGCATCGACTGCGTCGTCACCAGCCCACCGTATTTCCGGCTGCGCAACTACCAGCACCGGGGCCAGCTGGGCGCGGAGGCCACCATCGACCAGTGGGTCGAGCACCTGCGCCCCGTCATGCAGCAGCTGGCGCGCGTCTTGGTGCCGACCGGCACGCTCTGGCTCAACCTCGGCGACGCCTACAGCACGCACCGCCGCGAAGGCGCGCCGCGCAAGTCCCTTCTGCTCGGGCCTGAGCGCCTGGCCCTGGCACTGCTGGCGGACGGCTGGATCATCCGTAACCAGATCATCTGGGCCAAGACCAACACCACTCCCTCCAGCGTCACCGACCGCCTGACCTGCAAACACGAGGTCATCTACCTGCTCAGCCGTGCTCCGCGCTACTTCTTCGACCTGGACGCCATCCGCCAGGAGCCGCTCACCAAGCACCCGTCCACGCGCCCTGGCCAGCCACCACGCTGGCCACGCCACCCGCATCGAACGGGGCTGCCAGCGGCCTGGCGTGGTCACCACACCGACGCCAACGATGGCCTGCGCGCCATGAAGCGGCGGCGCGCCATCAGCCACCCGCTGGGCAAGAACCCGGGCGACGTCTGGCAGCTGACCGTCTCGAGCTACCGCGGGGCGCACTTCGCCACCTATCCCGAACACCTGGTGGAGCGCATCCTGCACGCTGCCTGTCCTCAGCAGCGCTGCGCCGTCTGCCGCGCGCCCTACATCCAGCCCCTGCAGCGGTCCGGCACCGTCGCCACCCGACTGCCATTGCAGCCGACCTGCCACTGCACTCCGGCCGCAGCTCAGCCCGGTATCGTCCTCGACCCTTTTCTCGGCTCGGGCACCACCGCCGTCGCCGCCGAACGGCTAGGGCGGCACTGGCTGGGGGTCGAGATCAACCCGGCCTTCGTCGCCCTGGCACACGGCCGCATCCGCCAGGCTCGACGCCAGACGGCGGCCACCACTGTGCCACCGCAGAAATGATCGACAGGCCAGGACCACCAATTCTTAGCGCGCGCAGACAGAAAACTATGACCAGCGCGCCCCACAAATATATCCACACATTCACCACAGTGCATTCCTATCGATATTTCCAGCACACAGAGAGAGCGACTATTATGCACAGAGAATCTGTTCACATATGCAAACAGAACTTGTAAAATAGGTACATGGATACCGGAAAATGCACAGCAGAGGAGGAAACCACTAATCGCGCGACAGACCGCGCCGCAGACGCCCACCAGCCCAGCCTGAGTGCAATCCTGCACGACGCACGGGTGGCCGCTGGGCTCAGCATCAGGCAAGCCTCTGCCGCATCCGGCCTATCCACCGGCTTCATCTCCATGCTGGAGCAAGGCAAGGTGCAGGACATCAGCCTGCAGCGCCTCGGCCGCCTGGTCACTGCCTACGACCTCGAGCCACTCGACGTCATCGAGGCCGCCGGCTATGCACCACCGGCCGACCTGCCACCATTTCTGACGTATCTGCGCACGCACTACCGCCATATGCCCAGCCAGGCGCAGCAAGAACTAGTCGCCGCCTTCGAGCGGATCGCTAAGAAATATGACCTAACGCCACACCACGCCGGGCCGGCTCCCGGCCAGGATGAGACGACGGATTCCACACCGCGTCGCCACACCTGACAATTCATCAAATGAAAGGAGGCATTTTATGAATACCACGCAAAACTCTGTCCTGGGTAGCCTCCGAGCCCTCATTCCACGCACGCGCTGCCGCTTCGGCCAGTCGCTTACCGTGGCCGAGCGGCAGGCTGCCACACTGACGCGCTACCTCACCAGCAGCCCAGGGCAGCCCCGCACACCGGCCGACGAGCGGGTCGCTGCCTTGCCGCACATTCGGGTGGTGCGCGAGCCCCTGCCAGTGCCGAGCTTCAGCCGCTGGAACGGCCGCGACTGGATCATCTGCCTCAACTGCCGCCAGCCAGCACCGCGCAGCCGCCTGGCACTGCTGCACGAGTTCAAGCACATCATCGACTACGGTCACACCCGCCGCCTCTACACCGGCACCGCGCACTGCAGCGCCGCCCAGCAAGCCGAGCAAGCCGCCGACCACTTCGCCGCCTACAGCCTGGTACCACCACGAGCCCTCCAACGCGCCTGGCATCGCGGCATCCGTCATCCGGCCGCGTTGGCCAGGCACTTCCAGGTGCCCACCGCTACCGTCCTGATCCGCCTCGTCCAGAGCCGCCTGGCCGCTCGCGATGACGCACCAAGCGCGGCAGCCCACGCCCCACCGGAACGCTCCGCCCCGCCCAGCACCACGCACCCACACCACTCAATGAGGAGTCACTAGCCATGGACGCCACACAGAGCCCCAAGACCGCCGTGCTCTACCTGCGCGTCTCGACTGCCTCCCAGGTCAACACCGACTACGACCCCGAGGGCTTATCAATCCCCACCCAGCGCAAAATCTGCCTGGCCAAGGCCAAGCAGCTGGGCATCACCATCGTCGACGAGTACGTCGAACTGGGGCGCAGCGGCACCAAAACTGTCAACCGCCCCGAGTTCCAGGCCATGCTCGAGCGCCTCCACACGCGTGGCGACGTCGACTGCGTCATGGTCTACAAGCTCTCCCGCCTCAACCGAAGCCGCTTCGACGACGCCGTCACCATGATGGAGCTGCGCAAGGCCAACGTCACCCTCATCTCCGCCACCGAGAACATCGACGAGACCCCTGAGGGCCAACTCGTCCACGGCATGCTGGCCGCCGTCAACGAGTACCGCAGCGCCGCCGACGGAGCCGACATCCGCATCAAGCTGCTACGCAAGATCGAACAGGGTGGCACCATCGGCCCCGCACCCCTGGGCTACCTCAACATCATCGAGACCATCGAGGGCCGCCGTATCAACACCATCGGGCTCGACCCTGAGCGTGCACCCCTCATCCGCAAAGCCTTCGAGCTCTACGCCACCGGCGACTACTCCTGCGAGCACCTCCAGCAGAAGCTGACCGACCTGGGCCTGACCACTCGGCCTTCCGCCAAGCGCCCCACGCCCAAACCCCTCGCCGTCTCCACCATCCACCGTCTCCTGGCCGACCCGTACTACACCGGTATCGTCACCTTCAAAGGCAAGCAGTACCCGGGTCGGCACAAGCCGTTGGTCAGCCAAGACCTCTTCGACCGCGTCCAGGAGATCCGCACCCTACGCTCCAACAACACCCGCGACCGCGTCCACTTCCACTATCTCAAAGGCGGCATCCTCCACTGCGAACGCTGCCATAAAGCCGGCAAGCGCAGCCGCTTCGTCTACACCGAAGCCAAAGGCAAAGGCGGCACCTACGCCTACTACCTCTGCCGCGGACGCCAAGACGGCCACTGCGACATGCCCTACCTGCCATTATCCCTCGTGGAAGACTACGTCGAGCGGCACATCTGCACCCTTTCCCTCGGTAGCGACTTCACCCAACGAACCGAAGCCGAAATAACCCAAGCCCTCGACGACCAGCAAGCCCTCATCCGCCAAAGCAACCACGCCATCGCCCGCAAACTCAAGGACATCACCGCTAAAGAGGATCGCCTCATCGACTTAGTCGCCGACGGCTTGCTCGACACCACCGCTGCCCGCCGCCATCTCACCGACCTCACCCAACAACGCCACCACCTCGAACAAACCAAGCAAACCCTCGACGAACGTCTCGCCATCGGCCGAGACGTCCTCACCACTAGCCTCCACCTCCTCCAAGACATCGGCACCCTCTACCACCAATCTCCCAACCCCGTCCGCGGCATGCTCTGCCAAGCCCTCTTCCACACCATCTACCTCGACGACACCACCGTCACCACCAGCACCCTCAAAGAGCCCTACAGCAGCCTGCAAGCTGCCGCCACGCACGATGGCAAACACACCACGCCCAGCTCAGCGGGCGGGGACAAGGCACACCAGACAAAGGGAGACGGGACAAGCAAAGCGCCTAAGCAGCGGATGTTTCAGAAGCAACAGCACCGCACCTCAGCCACCACCGTCACCTCCGCCATCCCTCTACCTAGCGACGAACACGAACAAACCCTCGGCAGCCGAATTGCTACTGAGGGTTCGAGTAAGCGGGATATGGCGGAGAGAGGGGGATTCGAACCCCCGGTGCGCTAGGCGCACAGCGGTTTTCAAGACCGCCACATTCGGCCGCTCTGTCACCTCTCCAG
>ERZ773010.2616-NODE-2616-length-10555-cov-6.553048_pt1 | contig 10555 bp, 9 predicted proteins | sample MGYA00580842_ERZ773010 | MGnify/ENA primary metagenome ERZ773010 (study PRJEB29015, sample SAMEA2737982) | human oral metagenome | biome: human oral; feature: human-associated habitat; material: dental | place: China | collected 2107 ...
CAAAGAGATCAATCGTGTGTTTATGATTCGCAAGTAGACGAAACCTCAGCAGCAGAAGTTCTACACGAATGCCTCTTCGGAAAATGGAGTAAGGTGGAGGAAGAGATGTTGAAGATGGGACAGGAACGGTTGAGAGAGCTGGGGAGAAATTGATAAGTGACGAAGGGCTAATTTATGAGTACATCTAAAAAAGTAATTTATTTTTGTACCAGATTTAACTACTTATAATCTCTGGGAATTGGTTGAACAGTACAAAACAGTTAAATTAAGAGACTATGAATAGGCAAAGATCACATTTTGTTTTAGAAGATACCATTCCAGCTGCCAAAGAAGGTAGGATTCAGGAATTGGTGGATAAATATTTTGGGTAGGATTGTTGTTGATTGTAATTAAAACTTATGAATTGAACAAAGATTTTTTGTATCTAAAACATTAAGTTAATGGAAAAAAGAGGTCAAGTTAAAACTTGACCTCTTTTGATTATAGAGTATATTATTGTTGTTTAGGTAGGATAAAACAGAAGCAAAAAATATAAATATGTATATTAAGGTTCTAAACTATAATTTTTTATCTAATCACTATTGTTTAACAATTTTAATAATGCTTCTGATTGATGGCTAATATCAGGATATACAAAACCATCTGTTATACCAAGTAATTCCAGTTGTTTACGAATAATTTTTTTATATCCAGCATCAATCTTAATAACAGAATATTCAGTAGAATCTTGTGGTTGTTTGGATGATTTAAGAGTGATAGCTAGTTCATCGATTGATTTGGCAATTTCATTTTTTATCTCTTCGTAATTTTTATCAGTCGTACTAACAAATTTTGGATAAATGAAAGCACCTTGTTGTTGCCTGATTCTATCAGTTGTTTTAGAAGGAATAACTATATGAGCTTTGTTTAAATCTTCATAAATTTTAAAAGGCATATTTAGAGTTTCTCTTACACGTGCCCTCTGATTTAATAAGTCAATAAATGATTTTATACGATCGTAGTGATATTTTACTGTCTTATCATTTTTTAAACCTTTTTTTAGATTAATCTCATAATCTAAATCATCAATACTAAGATTATGATAATTAACGCTAAATTTGGTATTTTTTTTAAAATAATCAACTGAATCTAGAAATTCATTTATAATTTTTTGAGGCATAAAGTTTAAAGCAGATTTGATAGCAATAGTATGACCTGTATCAAACTTTTCGCTCTCTTCACCGTTGGAGTATATATAAATATAGCCAGGTTTATTATCATCTTTCTCGACAGCAAAGTATAAAGCTATTAAAGGATTTTTAGTGATATCAAGCATTCTAGTCTTGGCACCATAGTGTTGAAGTTCCGATATTAATCGAACTAAAGAAGTATTTTCTTGGTAGTCTTCTCTCCCTAATTCACTCAGTAGAATTCTATAGTAATATTCACTACCTTTTTCTGTTAGCTTTTGTTCAAGGTATAGGGAGGGTGTCCGTGAAGGGAAATAGTCGCTTTCACCTCGGAAGTATAAATTTGGTATTTTAAATTCATCCACTTTATCCTCAAATATGCCATCTTTTAGATTTTTGTTTTTATAATGTTTTACTGAATTATTACTTTTTATTGAAATTGAAGATTCGAAAATCACTTGTAAGATGGTGTTTACAGTACCACGTCTTATTTCTTTATTTTTATGATTAACCATAATGTTTCCCTTCACTTCTTTGTTAGAATCATTATATCAAAAATAATTACTAAGGGGAAACAACTGTAATAAAATTTATCATTTGAATTTATTTATTATGTGTTGTTTTTTTTACCAAAATTTAATATTTTGGTTACACAATATATAAGTTATTGTACATTTAATAAATTAAAATATCATTTTGGTTTCAAATAGTCATTGTTGATGGTATAATTTAAGAGAAATTTATAAAAGGGAGTTTTTATTATGGTCATTAATAATATTAATTTAGTTATACCCAACGATATTCAAAAGGGCTTAGAATCAGGTATATACAAACAATTTGGTTCTGTTATCAGAAATAATAAGGGACAGATTATTAAGCATCTCAAAGCTGTAGATTTTTCTAAAGATACTGCAAATAAATTAATCGGCAATAAGGCTATAAAAGTTGGACTAATAGGTGCAGGAGTTTTAGCTGTAGGAGGACTTGGTTATTACGGCTATCGTAGTATTCAGATGAATAGTGTATCAAAATCTTTAATAAAGAGGTTAACTCAGTATTTAATTACCGCTCAAAAAGGAGAATTGACTGAGAAAGATATTGATAAGTTTTTAAATTTCTTAAATAAAAATGAATCTCTGCTAAAGAAATTAGAATTAGATACCTCTCTTGATGAATTATTTGAATTGGTTAAGACTTATACAGAGCAGTTTGCTGAAGCAAACAACTATGTATATCATAATGAAACTAAAAGAAAAACTAATCATAACGACAAAATTATTAATCTAAAAGAGTATCTTAAAGTACAAAAGAACATATACAGTTCAGAAGTAATTTAGTTATTTTAATTTTATAATTTGAGATGCTAAAAAAGTTTCTATTCTAATTTCTGAAAATAATTTTTAAACAAGTATTTTCATTCAAATCATATTTTTCAATTATAAATGATTTATCAGAATACGAAGGGCTATATAAAACGTTTCCAGTATACTGAAAATAGATTTGAAAAAGCTATAAAACAATTTAATATTGATCTTTAGAATTTTTTTGTAAATTCAATTTTCTTATGAAACACGATTATTCATTTATAACTTTAAAGCATCTAAATCAGAGTAGTAGATGGATGACAAACTTGTATTTTAGAAGAATAAATTAGTTTTAAAAAATGTAGAAATTAGGACACTACGATTGAGGGGACTTTTTGGAAATGAAAAAAGGTAGGATTTATGAAAGTTAAAAAAATTAATATTCAAAATTATCGTCTATTGAAGGATTTTTCTTTAGAATTGAAGAGTGAATTGTCGTTAATTGTTGGGAAAAACAATTGCGGAAAAACCTCAGTTTTATCTGTATTGGAAAAGATAATTAATAAAAGATCTAGTTTGACCTGGGAAGATATAAATTTAGATCATAGAAAAGTAATTTTTGAAAATATAAAAAAGGTCTCGGATACTCCTGACTCGGAATTAGAACCTATTTTAGGAATAAACCTTCAAATATGGATTCAGTACTCAGAAGAAGATTCTTATCAAAACATCCAGCCGTTTATGATGGATTTAAATCCAGATAATAATTTTATTATTCTTGAATTTACGTATACAATCCCGATTCAAAAACTCCGTGACTTAAATCATCAAGTTAGTGATATTATGGATGATTTTTCAAAGTTTGAGTTGTTCATGAAGAAAAATATGAGTACACTTTTCAAAATGCAGGTTCACTCACGGGGATACAATCCTTCTACTCAAAAACTAACAGAAGAAAAATCTAATTTACTTGAAATGAAAGATGTTCATAAAATTATTAAAGTAAGAGGAATCAGTGCTAGTCGAGAAGTATCTAATAAAGAAAATAATCATTCATTGTCTAAGACGTCAAATCGATTTTATAAATTAAATAATGGTGAAGATATTGACAGCGCTGCAAATAATTTACTTCAATCTGCAATTTTAAAGGCAGATGAGACTTTAACGAAAGCTTATAGTGGTGATGATAGTAGCGAAGGTATATTTACTCAAGTCTTTGAACGAGTAAAAAGATTTGGTGGGAATGATAGTGAAGCAGAGTTGGCAATTCATTCATCACTTTCTGAGAAAGATATTTTAAGTAACAATACGACGCTCTATTATAAACATGACGATAGTCTATTGCCTGAAACATATAATGGTTTGGGGTATTTAAATCTATACGGAATAATTTTTGAAATTGAGACTGTAATGGCAGATATAAAAAAAGATCCTGCAGATATTAACCTAGTTTATATTGAAGAGCCAGAATCGCATACACATCCACAATTACAGTATATTTTTATCAAGAATATCAAAGATTTGTTAAAAGTACACGATGATGAACTAAAAGCACGTGGAGCTACTAAAGGTATTCAAACTTTAATTACAACTCACTCCTCTCACATAGTTTCTGATTGTAACTTTGATGATCTAATTTATTTTAAACGTGATAATGGCACGGCAGTATCAAAGGCTTTTAACTCATTGAAAGAAAAATATGGTGATGAACAACTAGGATATAAATTTGTAAAGCAGTACCTTACTCTCAATAGTAGTGAATTATTTTTTGCTGATAAAGTTATTTGTGTTGAGGGTGATACAGAAAGGATTTTAATTCCTACGATGATGCAAAAGGTGGATATATCCAATCCAATAGATCAAGCTTCTAACACAATGCCATTGCTTTCTCAAAATATTTCAATTATCGAAACAGGTGCTCATTCACAAGTGTTTAAAATATTATTTGATTTTTTAGGAATAAAAGTATTGATAATTACGGATATAGATCCAGCAAGGAAAAATGAAAATAATCACTGGACTTCTTGCTCAGCAGTATATGCTACCTCTACGACAAATACTTCAATTAAAAATTACTTCGATATTTCTCGAGATGAAATTTTTTTAATGGTAGCTCATAAGAGTTCTCAAGATAAAATAACATCAAATGGTAGAATTCGTATTGCATATCAAATTCCCGAAGATGGAAAAGATTATCAACCTGCTAGTTTTGAAGATGCCTTTATCAGTTTAAATAAACAATTCATTATTGACCAAAAAGCTGGTCTTATTGAATATAAAGCCTTAAAAAACTTTGATGATAGGGAAATAGAAGATTTCTATAAATTTGCTAGGGATAAAGTGAATAAAAAATCTGCATTTGCATCAAGTTTATTATACTTTGAAGATGAAGAAAGTACTTGGAAAGTACCAAACTATATTTCGGAAGGATTATTATGGTTGAGAGAACAATAGAACCAGAGGTAGAAAAAGTATTTGAATTAATAAAACAAGGTCAAAATTTCATTCTTGAAGGCGGTGCTGGAAGTGGGAAAACTTTTTCATTAATTTCCATAATTGAAAAAATCTCAAGAGATGAACCAGACAAATCTATTGTATGTATTACATATACTAACAATGCTGTTGCCGAAATTAGAGATCGGATAACTAATGATAAGTTAAAAGTATCAACGATTCATGAATTTATCTGGGGTATCATAGAACAATTTCAAAATGAAATAAAATGCTGTTTAATTAATCTAATAAATGATGATGAGCAGAAAGCATTTATTAAACCTCTTGATTATCCAAACGAAAGTCAACTTACAGATACTTATTTTGAAAAAACTCGTGTAGATTATGATGATCGTTATTCAATGAGTATAATTGATAATCGCGTTCAAATTAGTCATGACCATATTCTAATAGTTGCTGAAAAAATGTTTTCTACATATCCTAAGTTATGCGACATTTTGATCGATATAGCTGATTATATTTTTGTAGATGAATATCAAGATACTAGTCCTTTAGTTGTAAAAATTTTATTGGAATATATACAGAATAGAACAAAGAAAAATATTGTAGGATTTTTTGGAGATTCTATGCAAGCCATCTATGACTCAGGAGTAGGAGACTTAAGTTCGTATAATCTAAAAAAGATAGCAAAAGCTCAAAATCGTCGCAATCCTAAAAAAGTTATTGATTTAGCTAATAAATTTAGAGACGATGGATTGGTTCAAACTCCGTCCAACGATGATACAGCACCTAATATGTATAATGGGAATATCATTCAAGGCATAGTGAAATTCGTCTATGGGAATGATATTAATCAACTTGAAATTCTTAGAGGTAGTAATCTTTATAAAGAGTTAGAATTTAATGCACCCTCAAAAACAAAAGAATTGCGCCTGACACATAAACTTAATGCTGAAATGGCAGGTTTCTCTAAGTTATTTGAGTTATATAATACTGATTTGTTTGTAAAATTAATTACAGGTATAAAGAAAAAAATCAATGAAAACGAGATCGTTGATAACGGAAAATTATTCAAAGATTTAGTAGAAGAAGCTCAAATAGTTGTTAGAAAGGGTGGTCCCTTAATAGTTGATGAGATTAAATCCAATTCAGAACTATCAGCTTTTTACGATGAAATTAAGACATGCTCGTTTGAAGAAGTTAGTAATAAGAGTAAAGTTAATAAAGAATCGCTATTATCTTATAAATTTAATGGATTAAGTAGTAGATATGAAGCAGGCACAGATAGGGATAGGATTCTTAAAAGGTTGGATTTAGTCTATGAGCTAGTAGAACTATATAAAACAGGTAAGCATAATGAATTTTTATGTATTACCAAGTTTAAAATAACTTCGTCTAGAGATAAAATTAGTCTATCTAAAGTTATGACAGAAATCTCTGCTGCTGATATTACAATTGGAAAAGTAATAGAACTTGCAGAGGAACATGAACTAATTTCAAAGGATGACTTATTTACTAATTTTATTAACAATAGGGGATATTATTTATGGTCGAGACTTAAGATAATGCCATTTCAAGAATATGTAAATAGTATTGATTATCTCAAAGAATATGTATCTGTTATAACGCAGCATAAGGTTAAAGGTAGTGAATATGAGAATGTTTTAGTTTTATTAGATAATGGGAAATGGAATCAATATAATTTTGATACCTTGTTTGGAAAAGGTTCTTCTAATGAGAACGTTCAAAATAGAACTAAGAGGTTATTCTATGTTGCAATTACTAGAGCGATGAAAAATTTAATTGTTTACATGCCGAGTAATGATCATCAGATTATTGAAAAAGCAAAAGATTATTTTGAACAGAGTGACATTGTTAATGTTCTGTCATTAGTTGATGAGTAAATAAACTTTAACAATTGTTAAACTTAATGTTGAAGGAGTAATTATGATTACATTGAAAAATGATTTACTTGAATTTGATATTACGGGAATTTTAGGTCACGAAATCAATCAACATATTGATTTTTATAATATTGGAGTTGAAGAAGCTTATTTGGCAATAAAAAATAATGACAATAGTACAGCGTTAACTATCTTACGATTATTAAAATCACAGTTAGATTTGGAATACAAGTATTTTGATACTAAGAGGTTTTGGGAATTTAATTTCTTTAATGATGCTTCTAGTTATGCTGATGGTATATGTAAAGCAAGTCGAAAATTAGTTGGGGCACCAAATTATTAAAACATGAGATCAATGCTTTATGATATAAGAGACTATATGACTGTAATAAGATTTGAAGATGATAAATATTATGGAAATGTATTCGCTTTATCCGTTGACTGTCAATTAGATGAGATGACAGCTTCGGAATGTCAGTCGCATTTTGGTAGATTCCTTCAAGGAATTAGAACATTTTACCATCGATCAGGAAAAGGGACAGCAAAACAATGTCTTACTTTATCTAAAGGTCTACTTCCCAAGTATATAGAACCTTTTATCTTCATAGAGTATATTGAGAGATATTTGCGATAATTTATAATGCACTCCGTATATTAAATGTACAAAACAATAACAATTCAAATGGTGTGAACTTTTTGGTAAAATCTAGCTCAATTCGTGTATTTTTAGGGTAAAGTTCATACCATTCAAATGAAATTTATTAAAATTTAATGAAATTCTATTTTCTAAAAAAGTGGGAAAACATTGATTTTAAGCATTTACTGAAGGTTATTCAAATCATAGTTTTTTCAACCAATATTTAATTCCTTTCGTCTGTTAATAACATGAGCTTTTAAATCAATCACATCTTGAACAGTAGGTTCATAATTTTCAATCATTGATGATCCGATAGCATACCAAACGGTATCAAAATCTGGGAAGTTATCAAATTGAACTCCTAGAATAGTTAATTTATCTTTATTTACATCAAGAGTCACAGTAAACCTTTCGATTTACTGCTCTTCTACATAATTTATTAGTTATTTCATTTTCTTAACTGTTGTAAAATATCTCTGCAATCCCAACAATACAACAATACCATCAACTATAGGTATAACATACCAAATACTCTGTGCTCCAAATATGTATGGAAGAAAAATCATGGCTGGAATAAATAAAATTACTTGTCTTAGCATAACTAAAACACCAGCTGTTTTACCATCTCCAATCGCTTGGAAAAATGTCATAATCATAATCATTACCCCATAAACAATGAAAATACTATACATTATACGAAAGTTTGGAACAGCTAAAAATAGTGTTTCATCAGACAATCCAAATAAATTAAGAATCTGTTTAGCAAATCCTTCTGCCGGTATCCAAAAACAAGCTGCCAATATAATGGAACTAATAGTAAAAACATTAAATATTTTTTTTACCCTATTATATTGCTTCGCTCCGAAATTGGCACCAATAGCAGGTTGTAATCCTTGACTCATTCCCCATAGCGGAATGAAAGAAAAAGCTTGTATTCTTAATGATACTGCCATAATGGCTGCTGAGGTTTCTCCTCCATATCGAAATGCCTGACTATAAAGAAAACTCTGTTGAATAATAGTAAGCACCTGCATAAGCATAGCAGAAACTCCTACCGAAAACATCTCTCCTGTTATTTCCTTTTCTTTTCTCATCAAGCCAATTTTTACAGTTTCACTTTTTTTCTTAAAATACCAAAGCGTAAATACTGCCTGAATAAATTGTGCTGTTATTGTAGCAATAGCAGCTCCCTCAACTCCATGTTCTCTAAACATTATCATTAAAACTGGATCTAATACTATATTTATTCCTGCTCCCAATGACATAATTAACATGGCTCGTTTCATTAAACCCTCACTACGCATCACCATATTAGCTGCCTGTGCAAAATTCACAAATATGGATCCAAGAAAAATAATTCGTAAATAACGAGTAGAAAGATCTAAAAGTTCTCCCTTAGCTCCAAATATCATAAGAAGTTGTCCGCAAAATAAATACCCTAATATTGTAACGATTGTTGACAATAACAAAATCCAAAAGCAAAGATTCCCCATAACTTTGTCAATGGTTCTTTGATTTCCTTCTCCAATTGCTCTGGAAAGTAAAGATGCTGACCCTACACCAATCAAGGTAGCAATCCCTGTATTGATGTAGGTAAATGGGGTAGCAATGCCTACTGCCGTCATGGCTTTTTCACCAAGTATTTGACCCGCAAAAATCCCATCCATTAACGGATATACTCCAATAACAATCATTCCTAATATCGCAGGTAATGATAGCTTAATTAATATTTGTAATGGCTGCTCTGTTAACAGCTCTTTACTATTTTTATTCATACAATTAAACCTCTTCTTCGTTTTCTATTAGAACGTCAATGACCATTTTTTTAAGAATGTGACGTTGTGAAATTAAATGTTCTCTGATACCCAATGTCTCACAACCTAAGATGAAAGTATTAATCAAATCATTGAGTAAATTCCAAGATTCTTTAGAAATCTTCAAACCTCCGTTTTCCTCTAACATTTGCTCAAAATCCCTTATATTACTATCCCTTATATCTTTATAAAGTTGTTGTAAGGTTTCATCTTCCTGCATCGACTGCAAGAACATAACATATATTGGAACAAATATATTGTTGGAAAGCGCCTTATCAACCATTAGTTCAGCTAATACCTCTATACTTAAAGGGTTTGGAATTTCAGCTATCTTTTTTTTAATAATATCTTCCCTATATTTACAACCTCGGATCATCATGTCGTAAAGAATTTCAGATGTACTTTTATAATGATGATACAATCCTCCTGCGGATAGTCCGGTAGCTTGTACTAAATCATGCATACTTGTGTTTTTATATCCCTTTATTGTAAAAACTTCCAATGCAATATTCTGTATTTCTAATTTTCTCTCATTTGCTGTTAGCCTTTCTCTTTTCATTTGCTCCTCCTTACCGATATAGTTGTCGGTAAGTATATTTTAACATTAACTAACCAAATTGTCAATATCTCAAATATACAATATAACCTATAATATTTTTATCGTGTAGAAAAGTTCTTTCAAATGAGATTAAAATCCCTGACAAAGTAATCTCCATAACCATAAAGGCGATATGATATTTATAAGACATGATTTATTGTATATCAAAAATAAAAAACATTTCATTTAACTGTTGAACAGATTGTTTCCTTACTAACCTATGAAGATATTTTAGATTTTGTAGAAAATCATTGATACAAAAAGCAAGTGACTGTTAGAAAATCACTTGCTTTGTTTTTTAAACAATAATGGTGTGAATTTTGGTATTTAGTAGCTCAATTTGTGTATTTTGAGGGTAAAATTCACACCATTCGAATCAAATTAGTTGAATTATATGAAAATCCGCTTTCTGTAAACAAGGGAAAACGCTGATTTTAAAGGGTTTTGAAATTTATTAAAACTAACTCTGTTCAAATCAGGTCTTAAGAAAGCTCGTAAAGCTTCACAATTTAGTAAACGTTAATTCGAGAGAATTACTATACTTACAAAGAGCACCTTTCGGGGTGTTCTTTCTTATGCTTCCATACTAAATTGGTGCAATTGACACAGTTGTTGCGACTTTAGTCGCTTACAAATGTGGCTGCAACCTGACAGAGTCAGTTGCCTCAAAACGTT
>ERZ773010.2618-NODE-2618-length-10542-cov-3.556212_pt1 | contig 10542 bp, 6 predicted proteins | sample MGYA00580842_ERZ773010 | MGnify/ENA primary metagenome ERZ773010 (study PRJEB29015, sample SAMEA2737982) | human oral metagenome | biome: human oral; feature: human-associated habitat; material: dental | place: China | collected 2107 ...
GTGTGGTGTATTACGAACTTTACATCGTTATCAAGCCTGGTCTTATGGAAGGTAAGAAAGATAGCGAAGGTGCAGATGTAAACGGATCGCATAAGATGGATCTGCTTACAGAGGACGAGTATCTCAATATCCTTGAAACCCAAGTTGATCCAAACAACGATCAGTTGGATGATAATGATCCCAACAAGTTCATTGCAAAAATGGGAGCTGAGGCAGTCTATGATTTGCTGGCAGGTCTCGACCTTGACGCGCTGTCTTATGAACTGCGTGATCGCGCCAGCAATGATTCTAGTCAGCAGCGTAAAACAGAAGCATTGAAACGTTTGCAGGTGGTGGAGGCATTTCGTGCCAGCAAGGATATTAACCGTCCTGAATGGATGATATTAAAGATAGTCCCTGTTATTCCACCTGAATTACGTCCGCTTGTACCTCTGGATGGTGGTCGTTTTGCTACATCCGACTTAAACGACCTTTATCGTAGGGTTATTATCCGTAACAACCGACTCAAACGATTGGTTGAGATTAAAGCACCTGAGGTAATCCTCCGTAATGAGAAACGTATGTTGCAAGAGGCTGTAGACAGCCTTTTCGATAACTCTCGTAAAAGCTCGGCGGTGAAAAGTGAAAGCAACCGTCCGCTCAAATCTCTCTCTGATTCACTGAAAGGTAAGGCAGGACGGTTCCGTCAAAACTTACTTGGTAAGCGTGTTGACTACTCTGCACGTTCAGTAATTGTTGTCGGTCCCGAGTTGAAGATGGGCGAATGCGGTCTGCCCAAACTCATGGCAGCCGAACTTTACAAGCCGTTTATCATCCGCAAGCTTATCGAGCGCGGAATTGTTAAGACGGTGAAGAGCGCCAAGAAGATTGTAGACCGTCGCGAACCCGTTATCTGGGACATCCTAGAAAACGTGATGAAGGGCCACCCTGTGCTCCTCAACCGTGCCCCAACGCTTCACCGTCTTGGTATTCAGGCTTTCCAACCCAAACTTATCGAGGGTAAGGCCATTCAGCTTCACCCCTTGGCTTGTACTGCGTTCAACGCCGACTTCGACGGTGACCAGATGGCCGTTCACCTTCCGTTGAGCAACGAGGCCATTCTCGAGGCTCAGGTGCTGATGCTGCAAAGCCACAACATTCTTAACCCCGCCAATGGTGCGCCTATTACTGTGCCTTCGCAAGACATGGTGCTCGGACTCTATTATATCACCAAGATACGCCCAGGTGCGAAGGGTTCGGGACTCACTTTCTACGGACCCGAAGAGGCCATCATCGCCAACAACGAAGGCCGATGCGACCTGCATGCCCCCGTTAAGGTAGTAGTGACCGACCTTGTTGACGGTAAACTGCAACCCCGAATGGTAGAAACCTCCGTGGGACGCGTTATCGTTAACGGCATTATCCCCGACGAGGTAGGCTATTTCAACGACATCATCTCGAAGAAAACTCTGCGTGGCATCATCGCCGACGTAATTAAGAGTGTGGGTATGGCCCGCGCTTGCGAATTCCTCGATGGTATCAAGAACTTGGGTTACCGCATGGCATACGTTGCCGGTCTATCGTTCAACCTCGACGACATCATCATTCCTAATGAGAAAGAAGAGATTGTTGAGCGCGGCCACGAAGAAGTGCGCCAGATTACCGAGAACTATAACATGGGTTTCATCACCGATACCGAGCGCTATAACCAGGTTATCGACACGTGGACACACGTAAACAACGACTTGGGTAACGTGCTCATGAAGCAGATGACCGAGGCCGACCAAGGCTTCAACGCAGTGTTCATGATGCTCGACTCGGGTGCCCGTGGTTCGAAAGACCAGATTAAGCAGCTCTCGGGTATGCGTGGTCTGATGGCCAAGCCACAAAAAGCGGGCGCCGAAGGACAACAGATTATCGAAAACCCCATCCTCTCCAACTTTAAAGAGGGTATGTCGGTGCTAGAATACTTTATTTCTTCGCACGGTGCACGTAAGGGTCTTGCCGACACGGCTATGAAAACGGCCGACGCTGGATACCTCACACGCCGTCTGGTTGACGTTTCGCACGACGTGATTATCAACGAAGAAGACTGCGGAACGCTGCGCGGACTAGTCTGCACAGCCCTTAAAAACGGCGATGAGGTTATCTCCACGCTCTACGAACGTATCCTCGGACGCGTTTCCGTGCACGATATCATCCACCCCACAACGGGCGAACTTATAGTTACCGCTGGCGAAGAGATAACCGAACCCATTGCACGCATCATCGACGAATCGCCCATCGAGAGCGTTGAAATTCGCTCGGTGCTCACTTGCGAAAGCAAGCATGGTGTCTGCATGAAGTGCTACGGCCGCAACTTGGCCACTAGCCGAATGGTGCAAATGGGCGAAGCCGTGGGCGTTATCGCTGCCCAAGCTATCGGTGAGCCAGGTACGCAGCTTACACTTCGTACGTTCCACGCGGGTGGTGTGGCTGGTAATGCAGCCGCAAATGCCTCTATCGTGGCAAAAAACGACTCACGTATCGAGTTCGACGAATTGCGTACCGTACCCTTCGTTGAAGATACCGACGAGGGCGAGCACAACTGCGAGATGGTGGTAAGCCGCTTGGCCGAAATCCGTTTCGTAGATCCCAACACCTCTATCGTACTCTCTACGCTCAACGTTCCTTATGGTGCGTCGCTCTACAACAAGCACGGCGAAGTGGTTAAGAAAGGTGCGCTCATCGCTAAGTGGGACCCCTTCAACGCCGTTATCGTTTCCGAATACGCTGGTACGTTGAAGTTCCACGACGTTGTAGAAGGTGTGACCTTCCGTGCAGAAACCGACGAAACCACGGGACTTACCGAAAAGATTATCACCGACGCCAAAGACCGCTCTAAGATGCCTACTTGCGACATCGTGGCAGCCAATGGCGAAGTGCTCGGCACATACAACTTCCCTGTGGGTGGTCACGTAGTGGTTGAAGACGGAGCCAAGATCAAGACGGGTACAACCCTCGTTAAGATTCCTCGTGCCGTAGGTGGTGCGGGCGACATCACGGGTGGTTTGCCTCGTGTTACTGAGCTTTTCGAAGCACGCAACCCCTCCAACCCCGCCGTTGTATCCGAAATCGATGGCGAAGTTACCATGGGTAAGGTTAAGCGCGGTAACCGCGAAATCGTTGTTACCTCGAAAACGGGCGACCAAAAGAAATACCTCGTCAGCCTCTCGAAGCAAATCCTGGTGCAAGAACACGATGCCGTTCGCGCAGGAACACCGCTCTCCGACGGTGTGATCACGCCCAACGACATTCTTGCCATCAAGGGCCCGACCGCTGTGCAAGAGTATATCGTTAACGAGGTGCAAGACGTTTACCGCCTGCAAGGTGTGAAGATCAACGACAAGCACTTCGAGATTATCGTACGTCAGATGATGCGCAAGGTGCAAATCAACGACCCAGGCGACACCACCTTCCTAGAACAGGAACTGGTAGACAAGCTCGACTTCTCGGAAGAGAACGACCGCATCTGGGGCAAGAAGGTTGTAACCGACGCTGGCGACAGCGAAACCATGCACGCAGGACAAATCGTTACGGCTCGCCGTCTTCGCGATGAGAACTCTTCGCTCAAGCGTCGCGACCTCCGTCTGGTGCAAGTTCGCGATGCCGTACCTGCCACTTCTACGCAGATTTTGCAAGGTATCACGCGTGCGGCTCTACAAACAAAGAGCTTCATGAGTGCCGCTTCGTTCCAGGAAACCACCAAAGTGCTAAACGAAGCAGCAATACGCGGAAAGGTAGACCGCCTCGAAGGTATGAAAGAAAACGTTATTTGCGGACACCTCGTACCTGCCGGTACGGGTCTTCGTCAATGGGATCGCATCATCGTTGGCTCAAAAGAAGAGTACGACCGCATGCAAGCCAACCGCAAGAACGTTATCGATTATTCTGAGAAAGAAGCGGCAACGCAAGAGTAAACACCTGCGTGTCAACCGCCTAATCTCCGCCCTTTAAGGCGCGTATAATAATAAAAAGGCCATCGGTATTATTGCCGATGGCCTTTTTTGATGCGTACTGCCAAACAACTCCAAAGAAACCATAACACATAATCTATCGATATGTTATGCGTTTATTCAACGTTCATGATGTTCCATCTATCTTGGAAGCGCGTTCCTACTTATCTGGAACCTTGTTCCAGTTGATATGTAACACTGTTCCAATTAACATGGAACAAGATTCCAGCTAAGATGTAACTCACCCATTTACGCCAAAACTGATAACACGCCATTAGATTGCGAGTTGCAACTAAACCCAAAATGCAAATTGATAAAAGTGTTAACACGATGGGATAAACACACTCGCATATAGCTATAGATAGGCTTGGTAGAGAAGAAGTAATTAGTTGAAAAAGTATTACCGGATTTAACTCACAACTTAAAATGGCACTACATAATCATAATGGATTGAATAAAGCTAATAAAAAGAAGTTTATAGATGGATTCATAAATACAGAAAAGTAGGCTGGAATAATCAGCCTACCAAATGTCCATTACTAAAACACGAGAGGTTTTCAGCCTACCAAATGTCCATTACGCCGTTTTTAACGGAATTGTTTTTACAAAATCAGCGTAGTGCCAACGCTTTATTTTCGTTCTCTTCCATTATCTCGCGTTCGCCTGGCCCTTTATCGTTGATGCCACAAAGATGGAGCACACCGTGGATAATGACGCGGAAAAGCTCGTCTTCGTAGGTCTTGCCGAACTTTTCTGCATTGGTACGAACAGTATCGAGCGATATTACAATGTCGCCATTGAGCACGTTGCCCTCGCAATAGTCGAAGGTAATGATGTCGGTGTAGTAGTCGTGTCCAAGATATTCGTTGTTCACTTCCAATATTTTCTCGTCGTCAACGAACATATAACCAATCTCTCCCACCTTACGGTTGTGGGTCGCTGCCACTGCTTTTATCCAGCGTGTGGTATCTCGTTTACCTATCTTTGGGAGCTTTACACCCTCTGCGTTGTATGTTATCATTCTTCGTTTGTTTTATCGTTTCTGTGGCAGAAATTCGCTAACGTCCCTGCCAAAGTGTATAAGTTCGCGCACAAGGCTTGAGCTGATGCTGGCAAACTGTGGTTCAGCCACAAGCAATAAGGTCTCCATACCGCCCAAAAGGCGATTTATGTCTGCCTGTTCGCGTTCGTATTCAAAGTCTTTTATGCTGCGCACACCTTTTATAAAGAATGTGGCTTGCTCGCGTTTGGCGAAGTCTACAGTAAGGTCGGTATAGGCTTTCACCTCTATCTGTGGCACATCGGCATAGAGTTGCTGTATGGCAGACACACGCTGGTCGGTGGTTTGCATATATTGTTTGCGCTCGTTTACGCCTACACCAATGACTATTTTGTCGAACAAAGGCAATGCCCGACGCACAATAGAGTCGTGTCCGACGGTGAAAGGGTCGAAACTTCCCACAAACAAACCTATCCGCTCTGTGTGCTCGCTGTTGTTTACCATATACTTTAAAGTTCTGTTCGTAACGGTTAGTGAAATCTTCTTCAGTATCAATACCTGCCTGTTCTACTTGCTATCGAAAAAGTGCATAGAAATGACTCTTCGGCTTACTGTTCACTACCATAGTGTTGGTAGATGGCGCAGAGATGGTTAATCCGCAGCAAGTATTTATGCGATGCTCGCCCGCATAGGTCAAAGACGAGAAGTAATATTCGGTATGGCGTTCGTATGGAACAAGTTGCGACAAAGCATCGTTGAACCGTTTCGTCAGTTCTGCATCGCTGGCACAAAGACGATGGACATAATCGGCGAAGTCGAAGAATACCACTGGGTTGTAGCCATCGAGAACCTGCAAGTCTGAACCGACATCGGTACCCAAGCGATACTTGCTGTGAACAACGTCGAGCACCTTCATCATTGCATCTACCTTGCGACAATCGGTTACAGAAATTGTTCCGTAATGGTAGTCAGTGCTGCCGATGGAGTAGTTGGAATAGAAGTTATAGAAACTTTCTACTGCATTCTTGTAGTCGGGTTGTGTAGGCGATAGGTACTTCCACATCTCACGATAAGGCATTCCGTGCCCCATTATCTCGGTCGGACAGCCTATAAGATAGTCGGTAACACGGTTCAATTCGTAAGCCGTTTCGATATTCGCCATATAGCAATCGTCGAATAGGAGGAACTGCAAATGGTTTACTTTGGAACGTCGTATTCCGTCTGCCAAATCATCGATATTCATCTGAACAGCTCCGCCACCGAAGTAACGGCTCTGTCGAGTGATAGGCAAACCCATCGCCTCGTTTCTATCTCGGTCAGCTGCAATACGACGTTGTACAGACTCAGAGACTTTTTCGGCATATATCCAACCTACGCCGTGCGAGCCAATCATCATAGAATAAATGTGTGCAGGAGCAACCTCTGCCACCTTATTCAACAAGGCAGCCATCTCGTCGGAGGTATTCATAGCCCCGTCGTCGTAGGTTTTGAGCGTGTCGTTATAACACTTTCCGTCGCGGTAAGTAACATTGATAAGATGGCTTTTATCCATCGAGTTGGCTATTAAAATAAGCAAATTGGTATTGTTCAAGCCTCCTTGCTCAACGATTCCTTTCTTCATATCCTTGATATTGTTCACAAAGAAGTCATACAAGTTCTGTCCTGAACCCGTCCAAGGCATATAAACAAAGATTGTTTTCTCTTTCGTGGAGGGCGTATCGTCAGGGTCGTCGCTCTCTTTGCTGCAGGAAACCAAGCTCGCAGCAACGAGCATACACAAAAGCATAAAGACACTGCCAAGGTGTTTAACCCCCTTTTGGCACATTGTAATTGAATATGGAGAGAAGCATTTCATTGTCTATCAATCGGAATAATATTTCTATTTGACTTGCAAATATAACAATAAAATAATAAAATCGTTGGTTCACAACCGTTTTTTAAGCATCAAACCATAATATTTGCTATAAAAAAATCCCACAAGGCTTATGCTTTGTGGGATTTTAATATAAGCTGAATGGACTTTAAAAGTCATTCAAAACTTTACAGTAATTGCTTTAGTCGGCAAGTTTTGCTTTGATAAACTCGCGGTTTAAGCGAGCAATGTTAGCAATAGACTCGTTCTTTGGACACTCTGCTTCGCATGCACGGGTGTTTGTACAGTTACCAAAACCGAGTTCTTCCATCTTCATAATCATAGCCTTTGCACGTTTAGCAGCTTCTGGGCGACCTTGTGGAAGGAGTGCCAACTGGCTTACCTTAGAAGAAAGGAAGAGCATTGCTGAACCGTTCTTACATGCTGCAACGCACGCACCGCAGCCGATACACGTAGCGCAGTCCATTGCTTCGTCAGCATCTTCCTTAGGAATAAGGATTGCGTTAGCATCTTGTGGCTGTCCTGTACGAATGCTTGTGTAGCCACCAGCTTGAATAATCTTATCGAATGCACCGCGGTCTACCATACAATCCTTGATTACTGGGAATGCAGCAGAACGCCATGGCTCAACTGTGATAACATCGCCATCGTTGAAACGACGCATATAGAGCTGGCAGGTTGTAGCACCTGTAGCAGGTCCGTGTGGGTATCCATTGATGTAAAGAGAACACATACCGCAGATACCTTCGCGACAGTCGTGGTCGAAGACGAAAGGTTCTTTGCCATCTTCGATAAGCTGCTCGTTGAGGATATCCAGCATTTCGAGGAATGAAGTATCACCTGTGATGTCCTTCATCTCGAATGTATCAAAATGACCTTGTGCAGTAGGTCCGTTCTGACGCCATACTTTAAGCGTGAAACTTATTGTTTTTTCCATTACGTTGATTTCTTTTTAATGTGTTGCAAAGCAACTTTGACCTAAATTAGTTCTTGTAGTTACGTGTTTGAACCTTAATTGCCTCGTACTCGAGTGGTTCCTTGATGAGTTCAGGCTCAGCTGTATCGCTGCCCTTATACTCCCAGCAACCTACGTAGAAGTAATTTTCGTCATCACGCTTAGCTTCACCTTCTTCGGTCTGATATTCTTCGCGGAAGTGACCACCGCAGCTCTCATTGCGTGAAATAGCATCGTAAGCTACGAGCTCGCCTATTGTAATGAAGTCGCGAAGGTGGATAGCCTTGTCGAGTTCTACGTTGAGTCCTTCCTTGCTTCCTGGTATAAAGAGGTTGGTTTCGAACTCCTTACGTATTTCCTTCATCTTCTGCAAACCTGTTTCCAAGCCTTCTTTTGTGCGACCCATACCTACGTAATCCCACATAATACGGCCAAATTCCTTGTGGATAGAATCTACACTGCGCTTACCCTTGATGTTCATAAGGCGGTCGATTTCGTCTTGAACGCCCTTCTCAGCCTTGACAAACTCTGGATGGTCGGTAGGAATCTTGCCCCAAAGAGATTGGTCTGCCAAGTAGTTCTGTATAGTATAAGGTAATACGAAGTATCCGTCTGCCAAACCTTGCATCAATGCAGAAGCACCAAGACGGTTAGCACCGTGGTCAGAGAAATTGCATTCGCCGATTGCAAAGAGTCCCTTGATGGTGGTTTGCAATTCGTAATCAACCCAGATACCGCCCATTGTGTAGTGGATAGCAGGGTAAATCATCATTGGGTTGTAGTACTTAACGCCATTGATTTCCTTAGCCAACTCGCCTGGATTTACGTCGGTGATTTCCTCGTACATATCGAAGAGGTTGCCATAACGCTGGAGAATAACATCAATACCAAGCCGGTTGATAGACTCAGAGAAGTCGAGGAACACAGCCAAACCAGTGTTGTTTACACCGAAACCGTGATCGCAACGCTCCTTGGCAGCGCGTGAAGCCACGTCGCGAGGTACCAAGTTACCGAAAGCTGGATAGCGACGCTCCAAGTAGTAGTCGCGTTCTTCTTCTGGAATATCTGAACCTTTCTTTGTTCCTGCCTGCAATGCCTTAGCGTCTTCGATGTTCTTTGGAACCCAAATACGACCGTCGTTACGCAACGACTCTGACATCAATGTAAGCTTAGACTGCTTGTCGCCGTGAACAGGAATACAGGTTGGGTGAATCTGAACGAACGCTGGGTTTGCGAAATAAGCACCCTTACGGTAGCACTGAACAGCTGCTGTACAGTTGCAACCCATAGCGTTGGTAGAAAGGAAGTATGCGTTACCATAACCACCTGTAGCGATAACAACTGCATTTGCAGAGAAACGCTCAAGCTCGCCAGTAACCAAATTCTTGGCAATGATGCCGCGTGCGTGGTCGTCAACCACAACAACATCTTCCATTTCGTAGCGTGTGTAAAGTTTCACACGACCGTCATTAACCTGCTTGCTCAATGCTGAATAAGCACCAAGAAGGAGCTGCTGACCAGTCTGACCCTTTGCATAGAATGTACGTGATACCTGCGCACCACCGAAAGAACGGTTTGCCAACATACCACCGTATTCGCGTGCGAAAGGTACACCCTGTGCCACACACTGGTCGATAATGCTGTTTGACACTTCAGCCAAACGGTAAACGTTTGCTTCACGAGCGCGATAGTCGCCGCCCTTTACCGTGTCGTAGAACAAACGATAGATAGAGTCGCCGTCGTTCTGATAGTTTTTTGCGGCGTTGATACCACCCTGTGCAGCGATAGAGTGTGCACGACGTGGTGAGTCCTGAATACAGAAATTGTAAACAGTGAAACCCATTTCGCCAAGCGATGCTGCAGCACTGGCACCTGCCAAGCCTGTACCAACCACAATAACATCGAGCTTTAATTTATTCTTAGGATTAACCAAACGCTGGTGAGCCTTATAATTGGTCCACTTCTCTGCTACTGGTCCTTCTGGGATTTTTGAATCTAATATTTTAGCCATAATCTTGTATCTTTCTATTAGAATTTAATGAATTAAGCAACACAACAAAGACTTGGTGCGCAGCCAAATGCAAAAGCGAGTACAACAATCAAGAAACCTAACATAAGAAGTGAGGTGTAAACCAAACCAATCACCTTCCAACGGTTGAACCAAACCTTACCATTGATACCGAGGGTCTGCATAGCTGACCAGAAACCGTGTGAAAGGTGGAACCAGATAGCGCAAATCCAAACAATGTAAAGTACTACAAAAACAGGATTAGCAAATGTTTCCTTAATGTAAGCGAAGCCGTCTGCTGGGTGGAACTGTGTGTGCATACCCACAATTTCAGCAAACATCATGTTGTACCAGAAGTTGAACAAGTGAAGCAACATACCCAAAAGGACAATGATACCCAATACCAACATGTTCTTAGATGCCCATTCTACCTTCGGACTTGAACCTGTTACAGCGTAGCGTTCGTTGCCACGTGCTCTGCGGTTCTGTGCAGTAAGAATGAATGCGTAAACGATGTGAGCCACTGTCAGTGCCCCCAGAGCCACCGTAGCCACTACCGCATACCAATTCGCACCGAGAAATTCACAAATCATATTGTAGGCCTCTCCAGAGAAAAGCGCAACAATATTCATCGACATGTGGAATGTCAGAAATAGAATAAGTGCAATACCAGTTACGGACATCACAACTTTTCTACCAATAGAAGAATTGATTAACCACATAAATGATTGA
>ERZ773010.2619-NODE-2619-length-10540-cov-17.965379_pt1 | contig 10540 bp, 5 predicted proteins | sample MGYA00580842_ERZ773010 | MGnify/ENA primary metagenome ERZ773010 (study PRJEB29015, sample SAMEA2737982) | human oral metagenome | biome: human oral; feature: human-associated habitat; material: dental | place: China | collected 2107 ...
GCAGGGATTCGGGACTGGCTCCGATCAGCCACTGATCGGAGCGGAAGCTGGTGGGTTCGGCCTGCGCGTCACTCAACGAGAAAACAGTGACGACCCCGGTGCCGGCGGGGTAGTAGTTCTGGGCGATCTCGACTGCCAGTGAGTCATTGGTGAGGGCCTGCCCCAGAACCAAACCGGGCACCTCGACGCTGCGAACCGTCTCCCCGGTTTTGGTGTCCAGGACGGTGATGCCCACGCGCTGGTCGCCGATGTTCTCGGAATCCTCGGGAGTCAGATACGAATGAGTCTGGATTGCCAGATACCTCCCGTTGGGGCTGACGACAACCTGGTGAGTGGGCACCCCGGTCTGTGGTGTTGCGGCGATGCTTTCCTCCGAGCCGATGCCGGTACTCATGGTGAGCTTCCAGTTCACGGATCCCGTGCTGGCATCCAAGGAAATAATCTCCTTGTCCTCGGTGTCCGTGATCAGGACGGGTCCGTGCGCCGTGGGAAAAGCATCATAGTCAGGGGTGATCCTCGTCGCGGATTCCATGCGCCAACCGTCCTCGGTTCGGATCGGTTCTGGGAAAGGATCGTGATGGGAACGGTCGGATTTCGTGAAAGTGACGGAGTGAACCTGTCGTGGATGCCTATCGCTGCTCCTGGTTCCGAGGTGAGAACATCCTGAAAGCATCAGGGTGAGAAGAAGCAAGCCAGCCATCACATGCGTCAGCCGTTTTTTCGTGCTCATGCAGAACCCCCTGCCGCGCCGTACAGGCGGTAGGTGTGGGTATAGCCATAGCCGCCCGTCCAGATTTTACGATCGGGATCGAGAGCCATGAGGGTGATCCCTGGGGCGTTGAGAAAGATCAGATCCTCACCTGAATTGAAGGGATCAGGCTTTTCGCCTTCCAGCGGAAAAGAGACGGAACCCGGCTCGATGGGAACCGTGATCCCCGTCGAGCCGTCGCCGGGACGTATGACGAAAGCCCCTGTGTGCTTCCCCTCCTGGACGGTTGCATCGATTCCGGTCGCGGCTCCCGCCAGGCCCGGGTACTGGGACACGGGCGTGACCGTGCGGGTGGCAGGGTCGAAGACGGACTCCGAGGTACGGAGGACTCCCGACCTGTGCGAGGCGTCGTGGTCGACGCTGGTGATCCTGCCGAGATCGACCGGTTCCTCGTCGCCAGATCCGAGGAGGGAATCGAGCGAAACCGCTTGGGCTTCCCAGCTCTCCCCCTCGCCCGTGCGTAGCGCATCATCCGGGTTCTTGGGTTGGATCGTCCAGCCATTCACCAGCACGGGGATTTCATTGAAGCCGGCGGACAATGCGACGTCGACTCTCTTGGGGGTGATCCGCACGGTGCTGTCCGAAGTCAGTGTTATCCGTGCGCCAGTGAAGGGGCCGCTCCTCTGCTTGGAATCGACTTTCTCGATAAAGCATTCGTGCCCTGCTGGGCCCGAGTAGCCCGTGTACCCATAGTTCTCTGTGAAGGACCAAAGTTCTTGACCATCTTTCAGGGAATAGGCGGTTGTGCCGTCCAGCACGGCGGAGTCGCTGAGCTGGAGACGCCAGACCTTGTTGGAGAGATGCTCGCCGGTCACCTGTCCTGTGAGTGTGTCGATGATGATGGTTACGGCATCGATGGATGCATCACGGTCGGCGTACGCCGTTTGGTCTAGCTCCTTGGGACCCATGACCCGTAGCGCCACGTGGCGGCCGGTGGGGCTGGTCACCATGTGGGAAAAAGGACGCTCGGCGCTGTCTCCAACGCTGGAGTGAATCATGAGATACGAGGCCCCTGACCGGCGATAGCTCCACAGAACCGTTCCGTCGCCGGGGTTGAGGGCGATCACGCCGTCCTTGGTGAGCAGGATCGGCCCAGCCGCCCCCGCCGTGACGTCGATCAGCCCACGGACATCCTGCCTCCACGTCACCTCGCTGCCAATGGTGGTGGGACGCGCGGGCAGGTCGCCTTCCGGGGCCGTGGCGGTCGTGGAGACCGGGCCCGTCAGTGCGGGAGCGAGGAAAACCGGGGCCATCAGCACCACGACGGCTCCCGCGACGAGGGAGAGACGACGCAGACGCCCGCGCCACCGAGACGTGGCATTCGTGTCGCGGAGGGGGCGGAAACGTGCGGGATTGGCGGGGTCGCGATGAGAGATGTCGAGCCGATCGCGGAGCGCTCGCAGCAACAGATCGGAGACGATGAACACGCTCAGGCCGAAGGCCAGCAGCGCCAACGCCAGGAACAGGGTCACGCTGATGGAGGACTGCGAATGGAACAGCCACCACCGGTACACCTGAAAAGCCGCCAGTGGGACCGCGTCGATGATCACGAGGCAGGCGAACCACACTTTGGAGGCCCCTTTCCGGCATCCCAGGAGCCAGAGGAACGGAAGTGTGGTGCCGAACAGCAAGAACTGATTGACGTGGCTCCGCGGAACGGGGAAACCATCCCACCACGGGCAGACCAGCAGCAGCGCGACGAGGAAGGCGATCAGCCCGCTGATCCTCAGCGCTCGCAGGACCAGCACCCGGCGGTTCGCGACGATGGGGGTGTCGCCCGTGTCGGCGTCGACGATGTCATCAGATGTCTGGGACATGTACTTCATTATCGAATAGGAGAGGGTCATTCGCCTCGGTTTTCTGATTGTGCAGGACCCGCCGTCCAGGTGGAGTGCTGCACATGGACGGTGAAATTGGGTGTCATGTAACCGGGGCGAAGGTTTAGCTCTTTTCCATGTGAATGATTTCCCGGGACAGGATCTGTTTATCATCGGTGGTGACGTGATCGGTGATCCAGGGCATGTCGTCGGTGCGCAGAGCCGTGCTGTCCGGGGTGGCGGGAAACCAGGAATACGTCGTGCGGCCTTCGATGCTGTCCCCCCGGTCTTCGTCGGCTGTGGCGTTTGTGTACAGGCGAATTCCCGGGCCCGTGGGAAGGGTTTCTGCAGAGACTCTGAAACCGGTGGCATCGATGATTGTTCCGGTTTCTACATGTACGAGCTCGGTCGCCATACCGGAAGCGGACGACTCCTGGGCCAGGGTGGTGGCCGCGGCCTCCGGATCCTTGAAACGTTCGACCCAGCCTCCGGGATGTACCACGCGGGCGCCGGTCACTGTGCCCAGGGTCTCGCCGGTGGTGCTGAGCCGGGTGACGGTGCAGGGCGTGGGGAGATAGTCCCACCGGAGTTCTGTCAGCTCGTTTGGGGCCAACAGGAGCGAGTCGTGTGTGGTGCCGGCCAGCCACTGGTCGGTTCGAAGGGTCGTGGGCTCTGCCCGGGTATCGCCCAGGGGAAAGAGGTTGAGTGTCCCGCTGCCCGCAGGGAAGAAGTTCTGTGCGGTTTCGACCACCAGGGAATCGTCGGTGAGGGCATGGGCCAGGACGATTCCCGCGACCTCGACGGTGCGGACCTCATTCCCGGTGTCGGTGTCCAGGACGACGATGCCCACGCGCTGGTCCCCCGGATCGGTGGACTTCTCGGACACCATGTGGGCCCGCGCCTGAATCGCCAGATAGCGCCCATTCGGGCTCACGGTGGCATAACCCGCTTCCTCGTCATCGGAGGTACGGAGCTCTCTTCTGCTGCTGTCGAGCAGCGACTGAAGTGTGTGCCTGCCGCCGGTGTCAGCCACAGGGTCCGACCCCAGAGTCCTGGCCCAGCGCACCGAACCGGTATCGGGATTCAGCGACACCAGGGTCGTCGTTCCGACTGTCGTTCCCTTGGTGGAATCGTCCGGGGTCGTGGGGCGGGACGTGTGGAAGCGAAGAATCGGGCCGCTAGCCGTGGGGAGGGTCAGATTCGCGTACAACTTATCTGTGAGATCAACCGTCCATCCGGGATCGGTCGCGCTGGGAGCGGAGACGAGGTCGGACACGTCGCTGGTTTCCGTCAGAGACGTGAAACGGTTCCCCGCATCCCGGGAGCAGGCCGTCAGCGAGAAGGCCAGGAGCAGGGCAGCCGCGATGAAGCGGGTGAGTGGGGTCAGAGATTTCACGAGGCATCACCCGCCAGGGCATACAGATGGTACGGATATTTCCGGTCAATGTCACTTGTCCCGCTGGCTTTTATTTCTCCCTCGGGGTTGAAGACGACGAGAGTCGTGCCGGGAACATTCATCATGGTGGTGATCTGCTCCTGTTGACTTCTTTTGGACAGCTGTCGGGGGGCCGATTTCTCGGTTTTTGTGGGCGGCCTGAACGGTCCCGGAACCACGGGGAGCGTCAGTCCGTCGGAACCATCGCAGGGCCGGATGGCGAGCGCCCGCGACACCGACCCACCATCGGCGACCCTGGTGATGCCCAGCCTGACCGCTACGGGGCCCGCGCACTCGGAGGCCGGCGTCACGGTCCGGGTGGCGGGATCGAAGACGGTTCCCACCTGCTGGGCGGCAGGGTCTGACGACGACGTGTCGGGGTAGAGGGTTACGGTGTCAGAGGCGTGGGAGGCGACGATATTGGGTCCGGAGGTCTTCCCGAGATCCACGGCGGGGGCGTCCTCCAGGCCGGCCAGGGAATCGAAGCTGACGGCCTGCATTTGCCAGGCCGTGTAGTGGTCGGGATCATCGACCTTCTCCGCGTACTGTACGGTCCACCCATTGATGCTTACGGGCCTGTCGTTGGAGCTTTCGTCGGCCTCGGGAAAGTTTGATGCTGTGGTGTTTTGGCTGGGGTCTTTGTCTGAAGCGAGGGTCAGGTCGTAGATAATGTGCTGACGTGAATTGGGATTTATCATCATATCGATGACAAACGAATTGTGGCCTGCGGGACCGGTGAAAGATTTATCTCCTTTCGTTGTTCCCGCCTCCAAGGTCCAGCGAGCCTGACCGTCAGAAAGGTTGTAGGCCGTCGTGCCGTCAAAGAAAGCGGTGTCGGTGAGCTGAAGAGTCGAATATTTTCCGGTGAGCCGCTCGCTGGTCACCTGGCCGGTCGTGGTGTCGATGATGATGGTCAGGATGCCATCGCGTATTTCCTTGCCGCCCTGCTCCAGTCCGTCGGGGGCGTCAATACGAAACGCGACGTAATGGCCATTGGGATTGGTCAGCAGATATGAACGGTAGCGACCCGGTCCGAACATGTTGTACCACACCCCTTCCCGGAGACTGACGTATTGCGCTCCCGTACGGTGATAGCTCCAGAGGGTGGAGCCGTCAGCGGGATTGACGGCGGTCAAGCCCTCGGGGGTGAGGATCAGGGGGCCAGTGACCCCGGCTGCGATGTCGAGCAAACCGGGGACGTCCTTCTCCCAGGCGATTCTGCTTCCGATGCGCGTGGGCCGGGTGGGGAGGGGGCCATCCGGAGCGTGGGCGGTGGTCTGGACCACCGGGTTCGACGTGTCGTGAACGAGAAGTAACGCGAGCGTCAGGGCCAGAGCGGGCGCCAGCAACGCGATGAAACGACGACCCCAGTACCTGCGGCCCCTTCGCCGAGAGGAACCGGAATCATCCTCGTCGCTCGCATCCGGCAGGAAGGGACGAAACCGGGCCGGGTCATCGGGTTCGCCGGGCAGGACGTCGCGCTGGTCGCGGATGCCCCTGAGCCACAGATCGACGGCGGTCGCCAGCCCCAGAGTGACAGTCAACGCGGCCAGCGTCAGCAACACGATGATGCTGAACGAGAAATCCGCATAGAAATGCCACCAGCGATGCACATGCCACCCCGTCACAGCGATCGTGTAGACGGCGACGAGCGATGCGAAAAACTTTCGCGCACCCCGCCATATCCTGCGGGCGAACTCTTCTTCGGACCAGTGACATACTTTGCGGACGAGCGCACTCGCGACCCACAGCGCCGGGAGGGCGAGCAAAAGCTGAAGAAATGATGTGAGCAGGTCTTGCGGCAGAGGGAAACTGTTCCACCACACAACCGCAAGAACCGTGCTGGGCAGGGCGGCAATCAGCCCGCCGATCCTCAGGGCCCGCAGGACCAGCACCCGCCGGTTCGCGGCGATGGGGATATCGTCCGCGTCGGTGTCGATGATGTCGTCAGAGGTCTGGGACATGCACTTCATTATCGAACAGGGGAGGGTCACCCGTCTGGTTTCCGGGAGATCCCGCGGGCTTTGAGAAGCGGCCTGCGCATGTCGTCGACGCGCCGTGTGCTGTCCGCCTGATGGTGGTGTCGACGCGGATTGCTCGTTCGTCGCGGCCAGGCTCAATCGGCTTCAGGGGAGGGGCGTTGCCTGGCGCAGCCGGGTGGTGTGCACTCACGTCTCCTCCTCTCCCATGCGGACGGTTTTCTGGGAGATCCTCTCGGGGGTGAGAAGCAGTCTGGTCATGTCGTCGGTGCGGGCCTGTGTGCTGTCCGGGGTCGCGCTCAGCCAGGCCACGGGCGTGTTGGTGGTCTTCCCCTCTCCGGTCGTGGTGACCTTCTGCAGAAGCAGTCCCGGACCGTCGGGCAGGTCCACGTGGTCGACGGACATGCCGGTCACGTCAATCGACGCCCCCGTGGTGACGTTGAACAGTTCGCGCGGCAACGCCAGGACGTCGGATGCGGAGGTCTCCTTCCGGGCGAGGACCTCGGCAGCGGTCCTCGGATTCGTGAAACGGATGACCCAGCCGCCCGGTTTCACACCGTGAACGCAGGGAACGACGCCCAGGACCTCCCCGCCGGTGCCTGCCCTGGTGAGGGCCATGCATCCCCCGCCGGTTTTCCGGGGCGACAGAAGGACGGAATCCGACGTGGCGCCGACGAGCCACTGGTCGGTCGGAAAGGTGGAGGGGAGAAAGCCGAAGGTGTCGTCGAGGGAGAACACGTTGATGGTCCCGTCCTCGGCCGGTGCGTGCCCCCGGGACGTCTCGACCACCAGTTTCGTGTCGGTCAGCTCGAAGCCCAGAATGGTGACTCCCGGCAGCTCCGCGGAGCGAACCTCCCTTCCCGTGGCGGTGTCCAGGATGCTGATCTTAATGCGCTGGGCCTCGACGCTGTGATCCACGGATTCGGTGCCGTCGCCCCGGGAGAGTTCGTCCGGGTGGAGCACGAAGGCCATGTACCGCATGTCCGGGCTGTAGTGGACCTCGTCGATCCTCGTGTCCGCCCGGCGGGCCCAGCGCACCGACCCGTCTGCGGGATTCAAGGAGACGATTGTCGTCGTCTTGAGGGTGAGTTCCGGCTGCTCGTGGAAGATGTGGGCTCCGGGCCGTACGGAGTCGAGGAGAATGAGCGGGTTGGAGGCCGTTCCCTGGCTGCGGGGCTTGCCCACGACCTTGTCGCTCGGGCTGAGCACCAGGTCGGCGTCGCCGGATCGCGACACCGTCAGGAGATCGGAGACGTCCCCGGCGTCGTTGACACCGGCCTGGGGCTCGAACGGTGAACACGCCCCTACTCCCAGGAGCAGCGCCCACAGCAGCGAGGAGATCGCTGTCAGGCGGAGGAGCCGATGCTGGTTCATGACGCGCCTTCCGGTAGGCCGTGGATGCGGTACGCGTGTCCGGCTTCGGGGCCGCGCTGGCTGTGGCCGGACGATGATCCGTACGCGGAGTTGAAGACGACGACGGTGGCGCCGGGTGCCTGCAGCAACGTCAGGGCCTCTTCGAACTGGCTGGCCGGGTTGGGTTGGCCCGGCAGGAGCGGTTCGTCTCTGGTGAGTTTGCTTGCGATCAGAGTGGGTGAACTGTACGTTGCCCGTTCATCCACGGGAATGACTGCGTCGCCGGAACCGTCGCTGGGCCGGAGCGTGAACGCCCACTCCAGGGTGTCGTCCGTGGCGATTCTCGTGAAGTCGACCGTGGCGGTCGCCACCCCGGCATATCGGGAAGCCGGGGTGACATTCCCGGTGCCGGGATCGAAGACGGTCTCTGCCCACGGTCCATGGGATGCGACGACCTCGTCGCGGGTCCGTGGGGCGTAGGAGGGGTAGGTGGTGATGGTGTCCGAGATGGTGGAGGCGATGGTGTTGGGACCCGATGTTTCCCCAAGCGGAACGGCGGCCTTATCCTCCCGGCCCGCCAGGGAGTCGAGGGTGACGGCCTGCGCCGTGGCGCCAGAGTTTCCCGTGTACTGGACGGTCCAGCCGTCGATGATCGCGAGACGGTCGGTGAACGGGTCGACGGCGATGTCCGACACCTTGGTCGTGGCATCGGGCTCAGAGTCGGAGATGAGAACCACGGTGGCGGTGGCACGCAGACCGGTGTTGTCGCCGGACGGTGCGGACATCAGGACGAAGGAACTGTGCCCCGCGGCCCCGGAGTGGACGTCGCGGCGTTTGACGTCGCCGCCGGTCAGGCCCCCGGGTTTCGGCAGGGTCCAACGGACTTCGCCAGTGTTCAGGTCGTATGCGGTGGCGCCGTCCAGGAGGGCGGAGTCGGTGAGCTGGAGGGCCCACGTCGAGTGGGAGGCGTGCTGCCCGGTGACCTGACCGGTGCGGGCGTCGAGAACGATCGTCAGGGCGTCGTGGTCGCCTTTCCCCGAAGCCGGTATCCGGCATGCCAGGTGGGTGCGGTCGGGGCTGAGGGCCAGTCGGGAGCCGACGAGATCCTTCCGTACAAAGTGACCGTTCGGCAATGTGGTGCAGGAGAACCCGGGACGGTGGTAGCTCCACAGGGCGGTGCCGTCCCGTGGATTGAGAGCGGTGATTCCCGTGTCGGTGAGGATCAGCGGCCCGGCGGGTCCGGCGGCCACCTCCTGCAACGTCGGGAGATCCTGCTGCCAGGCGACTGTCGTGCCGATGTGTGCCGGATACTCGGATGGGCCGGTCGAGGACGTGGAGGCGTGGGTCCGCGTGTGGGGCTGCGCCACGGCGTGTAGGGACATGGTTGCGATCACGAACACGATGGCCGGCACCAGGGGGATGGCGCGCTGCCCGATGGGTGCGGGTCGCGCGGTCCACACCGCTGCGGCGGATTGCTCCGGGGCTTCGCCCGTTTCCCTGGGGCGCAGGGATGGGCGGATCCGGGCGGGGGACGTGGGATCGTCGGAGGCGATGCCGAGCGATTCACCCAGACATCGCAGCATCACGTGGCTGATGATCATTATCCCCACCGACAGCATGGCCAACGCCTGGGCCAGCAGCGCACCGACATTGAACGAGGAATGCTCAAAGGTCCACCACCACAGGAAACCCTCGAGGAGAACCAGGACCACGGCGCACATGCCGAAGAAAGGGACGAGCCCTCGCGGTGTGAATGTGGCAATCATGATCCCGACGAAAAGAAACAGGCCACCACTGAGGACGAGCCACTGAGGACCCCAGGGAAGGAGCGCGCCCAACGGCAGCGGATCGTTCCACCACACCACGGCCAGGACGAGAGCCGCCACGAGGGTGATCAACCCGCTGAGACGCGACACCCTGAGGACCGCCACCCGCCGGGCCAGGGAGCGTCGGACGTCGTCGTCGAGTGTCTGGGACATGCGCCACATTATTGAACGGGGGCGGTTCAACCGATTTCGGAAAAAGGGGGAAATGAACTCCTGCGTCACTAGCATCAAGGGATGTTGGGTGCTGAGAGGATCAGGGGCATCGTCGCCGGACTGGAATTGAAGTATGCGCGCACGCGGCGGAGATCCGACAACCTAAGGGGCGACCACGACCGCTCGATTCACGAACCACCGCGCAGCCCAGTGCTCGAACCGGGCCACCGGGAACCCGCCCCGGACACCGAGCGGGGTTCGATGCAGCCGATCGACGCCTGCACGGGAACCATGCCCTTCGCCGATTGCGATGAACCGTACGACAAGATCCTGCGACGTGAGATCTTCGCCTGGCAGGCAGAGGCCGTCAGGCGCGGACTGGGGGAACTCCCCGATGCGACGTGGAGAACTGCGGCGGCGACACTGAGCCTGCTTCGCCCCGTCACACCGGAGGAAGTACGCGATGTGCTGTCCCGTCTGCCGGAGGCCAGCGCCGTGCCAGACGCCGAGGGGTACGCCCGGCTGCTGTTCGAGATGCTGTCGCGGCCCACAGGAGAACGCGCTCTGCGCCCGGAGCCGATCGCGGAGCACCTGATCATCGCAACCTTCGTGGACGGTGGAGGCTGCGAGGATCCCGAGAAACTGCTGGACCAGGTACTGCCGGAGCCGCCCGGCGCCCCCGGGTGCTCCACGCTGGGAACCGGGCAAACCGATGCTCGTGATGCCCAGGACGAGCGGGTGTGCGACGCGATCACGCGGTGCACGTCCCAGGGGGATGCGGCCACGGTGCGCCTTGCGCGTTCCGTTCTGCATCACCGGCCGCACCTGTGGGTAGCTGCCCTTGACGTCGCGCAGCGTCAGGGAGGCCCGTTCGTCACGGCACTGGAGGAAGCGTTGAAAGGCGGGGAGGATCTGCCCGCCATCACGATTCTCGCCGCAATCTGGCCGGGGGATCCGGCCTTGCGTGGTGTCGCAGTCGCGGCACTCGCTCGTGTCCTGGAAACGAGCCGGGAGCCAATGAACCTGCTCGGTTTTTCCACGCATCTGGCCGATGCGGGAGATCGCGTGGGCGCCCTAGAGATGGCCCGGAAAGCCGTGCGAATTCACCGCGAATCTGCAGATGAGGATTCAACGGACCAAGGCCTGATTCTTCCCCTGGCCAATCTCGCCTCCCGCCTGTGGGATGTGGGAGATCACGCGGGCGCGCT
>ERZ773010.2621-NODE-2621-length-10539-cov-11.775277_pt1 | contig 10539 bp, 10 predicted proteins | sample MGYA00580842_ERZ773010 | MGnify/ENA primary metagenome ERZ773010 (study PRJEB29015, sample SAMEA2737982) | human oral metagenome | biome: human oral; feature: human-associated habitat; material: dental | place: China | collected 2107 ...
ACTGAAATAATGTTTTTGTTTTTCCATTTTCGTAATAAAAATTTAAAATTCTTTTCCTATAATCTTTTTCATATGCCATAAAGTTATTATACCCTATTTTTAGCTCGGTTTTGTATAAGTTTCACTATAAATGTTACATCTAGATACCAATGCATACTTTCTACGCTCCAATGACCTCTCACTGCCCTTGAAAACAAATCTATATCTTCTTTCAAACTGCTTATATAATATCTATATTCTTTCTTTTTCTCTCCTTCCTTTATTATCGTTTTTTCTTCCATACCAATGCTTTTTAGACCTTTCCATTCGTTTTTACAAGCTATCCATTTTATTTCCTCAGTATGATAATACTCATGTATCTTGCTCTATGTGTACTTAGCTTGGTACTTACTTTTGAGCAATAAAAAAGGAAGCATCGGCTATTTGCTTTACCTTCCTCTTTTTATAACTCACTTTTAAAAAATTTATTTTTATATTTTTTCTACTTACTCAGCGAACTGAGCAACCGTATATTAAAGACAACAGTACTGTAATCAATATACGAATTATAATATGAGACAATTGTAAATTTCCAACTATATAACCGGTAAAAATTACCAATGGAATCATTAACACTAAGGAAAGATATACAAGCCATGGTAGATTCGTGACTGTAGCCGAAATCAACAAAATAGCTCCGATAAAATATAGCAAGTGAATGCTTTGAAAACCTATCTCTTTCATTTCCGCAATCACTGCAATAAGAGTCAAAATTGCATACAATGCGATAAATGCTCTAGAAAAAATATTAAGTACAATTTTCAATTTTCTTCCTCCTTTTGAATAAAATTATAAGCAAAACTTTTATATCTTAACAGTTCGATTGTAATTAAACTAAGTTATTTGAGATGATTTATATATATAGGTAACATTATCATCATATATGAAATTGAATTATATCCTATATGAGCAAGGATACAAGAAAATATAGAATCAGTATAAAAATAAAGCAAACCTAAAATTATGCCACATATAAATGAAGGTACTATTTGAGCGATATTAAAATGAAGTATTGAAAAAAGTGCGGCAGATATAAGTAAGGCAACAATTTTCCCATAGTTTGTGGAAAGACCATCAAGCAAGAATCCTCTCATTAAAACTTCCTCAAGAATAGGTGCAAGGATACAAAAATCGAGAAAACTGACAATCGGCGATATCTTTATTAAACGGATAATTTGTTGATAGTTTTCTTTACTTGATGGAAATAAATCTTCAAATATGGGATCTAATCCCTTATCTAAAAGAAAATAAAATAATACGGAACACCCTAACGCTAATGTTATTCCTATAAAGGAAATATTTGAAAACAATTGTAGTTTGAAATTTGTTTTTGTTATAAGTAAATTAAGAAATATCGCCATACATAGAACAACAGTGATTAAGTTTAAAACTCTACTTTGTTCAGGTGCAATCTTCCTCCATATTGAAATATCAAGAATTGTATACAGAATCATAAAACCAAACCAAATAAGTACCCAGAGAACGCCTTTTCCAATAGATATTCTATTACTCATATAATCGCTTCTCCTAGTATCAAACAAAAATAAAATCCTAATTTCATATTTATTCACTCTCCTTTTTGTCATACAATCAACTTACTTGACAACTTGTAAATTTGTTTTATTCTAATTTCCAGCTACCAAGCTCAATTTTAATCAACTCTGGAAATTTCTTACTAATATCCCTTAAAACATTTCCAACTGATTTTCTCACATATTCGCTTACATCTTCTTTTAAGTTGGCAATTCTTTCAATAGCTTCATTCGGATTTTCCTTGAAATATGGTATACTTGTCTATATTCTTAGTCCCTCCGTAACAGCTCTCCTTGTATTAGGGTTATTGTTTTTTAACCATTCATCAATTATTGGAAGTGCTTTTTCATATCCTATTTTCTTACAAAATTCATCAAATGCCTTTGCCAATACTTCCTGAACTCTCCAATTATCATCTTTGGAAACTTCATCTCGCATAAATGCTAAAATATCATCTTGTTCTGATAAATATCCAAAAAGAAATACACCGTACATTCTTACTTGATAAATATCAGATTTATATGCTAAAAATGCCAAATTCTTAGCATATTCATTATCATTAGATTTATAATCAGTTGAGGCTCTTTTCTCTTCCTCTTTGAAACCATTTTCTATCAAAGAAAATTCTTTTTCTAAACTCGCAATATATTCTTTCAAGTAATCTCGCCTCCTCACGAAAATACTTTATTTAATCTATTTTTCGTTCAATATATTCATCATCAAAAGAGAATACATCGTTAGGTGTACAGTCAAGTGCTTTGCATATTCTCCTTCAATTTCTGTACCAGTAGTTTGACAAATATTTTTTAGAGTATTATTTTCTGAATAATAATATCCTAGCTTATGTTTTTTTATATCCTCATATATACTTGAAAAATCTTCAGAATCCATAGGATATTTTATTAAGATGTTAAGAATACTATACGAAAGATTTATATCATTACTATTCGAATGTGATTTCGTTAATATTCTTAAAACTTGTGCATTACCTTCAAAATTTTCCAAATCTCTTTTCATTTGGTCGTTTAGAATTTCTCTAATTGGCTTTCTAATATTTGACTTATCAATAAAATCAAAACTGTCGTTTTCCAGATCTTTTTTAAACCAATCCCCAATGACCGTTTCTCCAAAATGTCCAAATGGTGGATTACCAATATCATGTAATAATCCTGCACATGCTAAAATAGAAGGTATATTTTCAGTAATATCTTTATCTTCCATTTCTTTATTCTTATAAGATTTTTCTATTCTATGTCAAGATTATTTACGTATTTATTATGAAATAATCCTGTTCTTAGTTTACTACCTAAATTTTAAATATCAAAATGACTCTTTACTATATTATCTAGCTGCTTAGCAATTATATCAAACTTCTGATTCAAATCAAGTGTTTTTACCGTTATCTGATTACCATTCATCTGATAGACATTGTCTGGTTGAATTTTCTCATCTGTATTTGCATAAAGCAGCATTCCTGAGACCTTATGCTCTTCCTCACCAAATGCATAATCACAATTTTTGACATAAGTAAAAATTTGATACATATTATTTGAATGAAGGGTATGATTATCATATTTTACTTGTGTAGTATGACTGTAGTATTTGGCATCAATTATAAGTACTGTATTGTTTTTTTGCAAATGAATATCACTCTGCATAACTGGAAGCATTATAGTATTATCAACTGACCAAGGTATCCGTGAAGCAGAAGGTGAAAGCTCTGCATAGTGTTTTTTATAGTATCCTAAAATAAATTTTTCATACAATCTAAACATACTTTGCTCATCAAGAAAGTCCATTATTTTTGTATTACCCTCTGAATTCGTTTGGATTAATCCATTAATCACAAGATAACATATTGAAATCAACATTCTATATGTTTTATTATTTCTATCATATTTCATATTCCAGTTTATAGAGTGTAAATCTATATTTTCAACCTCTGAAAAGAAAATCATTAACTTTCTAAGTTCTTTTTTTCTATATTTTGGAATATCTGACTTAAGAAGTAATTCTAAAGTTGATTTAATGATTCTATTTTTAGTTCCATTAACAGAAAATTCATCATAAGTACACCACATCTGTTTTTTTAATATTGTCTGAGTTTTAATTGATTTAGTAATATTCATTTTTCCTCTCAAACTAGAAAGTGTTTCTGTCCGAAGTATATATTCTTTTCCTAAACCACGTTTTATTTGGGTAGCTATACCTTTTGAAAGTATTGCTGCCATAAGATCAGCAGTATTATGAAACTGTTCAGTTGCTATATTTTTGTAGCTTTGTTCGTTTAAAATTTGAAAAGCATACGATAACATATAGTATACATTATGTATGGGTATCATTTAATCGCACTCCTTAATTTACTACTCCATTCTTTCACTTTAACAGAATCATCAAACCAATATTCTTTGAGAAGAGGAATAAGTTCGTACTCTACTATTCCATATAAACACTGATAATCAATCATATCTACTTCAAGATTGGAAAAATAGCTGTGACCGATACAGAATCCCTCTCCAAGTGATTCATCTACAGTAATAGCCCTATTTAAATCTTTAACACAAGTTATAAGTTTATCAAACTTTTCATTATTTAAATCCGATCTATATTTTTCGAAACCATCTGTTTCAAATCCTGGTTTTATTTCAAAAAAAGCAAATCTTCTTCTAAGTGCATAATCTAGCATTGCCAAGCTCCGATCTGCTGTATTCATCATTCCAATGATATGAACATTGGCAGGAATAGCAAATTTCTCATTTGAATAGAGAAGTTGTAAAGGAATATTTCTCTTATCATTTTCAATAAGCATGAAAAGCTCTCCAAAAATTTTACTTAAATTACCTCTATTTATCTCATCAATAATAAAAAAATAATCATTGTCACTATCAATTTCTGCTTGTTTACAAAATTTATAGAAAACTCCTTTTTTTAGTTCAAATCCCGTATTTGAAGGTCTAAATCCCATTATAAAATCTTCATAAGAATAACTTTGATGAAATTGAATCATCATTACTCTATCTATATCTTTCACACCCATAATAGAGTATGCGAGTCTCTTAGATATAAACGTTTTTCCGACACCTGGAGCTCCCTGAAGAATAATATTTTTTTTAGCTTTTAAAATTTTAACTAATTGTTCATACTCCTCTTCTGAGAAAAAAACTTCTTTTAAAAACTCTTTTTTTGTATATTCGGGATAATTTTTTACCACTTCTTCAACATCGTCTATAAAATCATCTTCAAATAATTCATTAAGTTTTTCTACATAATCAGTGTAAGATGTAATATCTGTTAAGGTTTTCATTACAGCCTTACCAGGATGTTCCCATTCACCTTTATGAGTCCAGTTTACTTTCCGAATATTTGAATAATCATCTTTTGCTTTTGAATCAAATTCATAATCAGATGTTACAATTCCACGACCAACTAACTGATATCGACCATTTTTAACAAAAATGACATCACCGATTTTTATTTCATTTGCAAACTGCCATATTGCATATCCCCAATTTTTATATGAATTATTAGAGTCATATATTTCATTCATCTTAGCTTTGATTTCGTCCTTAGAATCAAATTCTTTAAGATTACCTATTTTCCCCCATCCAATAGCCATAATTCCATTGACATAAAATTCTTCCCATTTATAAGAATTTTCACCTGGAGAAAACAGCCAATAATGAACGGTATCAATATCATCATCAGCAATTGCAGCACCGTTATTACGCTTCTTTTGATCCTCTGAAACAACTTTCTTGTAAATTTCAGTTACTGTTTCTTCAGTCATATCAACAGTCATTCCAGTTTCTGTCAAAGTCCAAATACCACGAACTTTATTATCTATATAACCACCTTTAACTAAATAGTTACGAGCAAAAGCCACTTCATTCTCGAACTTATTAACATTGGTTTTTCCCCTTATCTTGCTAATTTCTTCTTTTGAAAGTTGTTCATTTTCTATTATTTTTTTTCGAGTGTCAACTGGAGATGCTGCCCCTCCTAAATCTCTTAAAGCTAGGATAATTGGTTTAAACCAACGTAAAAATTCAGCTTTTTTTGTTTTTTCTTCTCCCACTGCCATTTTTTTTTGATCTATTTGCTCAATTACTTGCATTAATTTAACCTCCTAATACTTAATGATATAAATAATGAAATCACATAAATAAGTTTTTATATAAAATAATTTAGTTTCTATGAAACATTACTCATATTTAAAAAATCCTAGAAAGAAATTACTTTCTAACTTTAATTATTTAATTTTTATCATTATCCCCACAACCTCCACATGATTAGTTTGCGGAAACATATCTACAGCTGACACCTTTTCCAGCCTGTATCCATTCTCAATCAGAAATTTCGTATCCCTTGCAAAAGTTGATGGATTACATGAAATATATACTATTTTCTTAATTTTATTCTTTACAACGCTTCTTAGGGCCTTTTCATCTATTCCCCTTCTTGGAGGATCAAATATTATCGCTTCAGCTTTTTCTTTTTTAAGTAATTCAGGCAGTACCTTCTCAACCTTTCCATTTATAAATTCCACATTATCAATTTTATTTTCAACAGCAGTTTCTCTTGCTGCATTTACTGAACTTTCTACACTTTCGATTCCTATTGCTTTTCTAACCTTTGATGAAAGAGCCATTGCGATTGTTCCTGTTCCTGAAAATGCATCAATTACTGTATTATTTCTGCTTTCACCTAGAAATTCTATTGCCTTGTCATAAAGCTTTATTGCCTGTGATTTATTAATCTGGAAGAAAGAATCTGGATATATATTAAACTTTATTCCTTCCATTTCCTCTTTCAAATATTCATCTCCAAATATATGTTTTGTATCTTCTCCAAGAATAACATTATTTGCGTCTATTTTCACAGAAATATACACTGATTTTATAAATTTATTTTCATTATACAGTTTTTCAAGCACCTTCACTAGCTGATTGTATTGGGATTTTTTACTTACAACAATTATAAGCATAACTTCATTTTTTTCATTGTTTCTTACTATGACATGCTTCAAAAAGCCTGAATCTGTAATTTCATTATAAACTTTAAATTCATTTTTAGTTCCTACGTAGCTATTTATCTCTTCCAGAAATTTATTTATCATTTCTTCAGCAATTTTTGACTTCAGAAGGCTTTCCTTTGCAGAAAACACATTGTGGGATTTTCTGGAATAAAATCCTGTTAAAATCTTTCCGTCTTTCTTAAATAAAGGTTCTGAAGTTTTATTCCTATAATTTGTTTCAATTTCACTTCCGATAATATTTTCTATATCAACGTTTTCAAGATTTATACTTCCAATTTTTTCCAGAACTTCCTTCAGCATCTGATTTTTATATTCAAGCTGCTTATCATATTTAAGCATTCCAAAATCGCAGCCGTCAAAGTCTTCAAAACTCACTTTTGAAGTATCTTCTATTCTGTCTTTTCCAGGCTTTATTATTTTTGTAATAAGCCCTCTGGCATAGGATTTTTTCACTGAAATTATTTCAATTTCAAGTATATCTCCGGGAACACTCATTGGTACAAATACAGTAAATCCATCGACTCTTCCAAGTCCTTCCCCACCAAATACTATTTTTTCTATTTCAATTTCCAGTTTCTGCCCTATTTCATAATTATTTCTTATATTCTCCATTATTTTACCTCTTTATAAATTCGTTATTTAATTTCTATTTTAAAAATTCAAGTATGTTTTTCAGCTGTATTCCCATTCCAATTTTCAGACTTTCCTCATCAATATTGAATTTTGGATGATGCAGTCCATAAATCAATCCTTTTTCCTCATTTTTTGTTCCCAGCCTGAAGAAAGTTCCTTTGATTTCATTCAGGAAATAGCTCACATCCTCTACATCCATTCTGGCTTCATTAATTATTTCAAGACTTTCCTTTCCATAAAGATCTACAACATTTTCTTCCAAAATTTTAGTAATCTCTTCGTTATTAATAACTGGAGCATATCCTTCCCTTATATTTACATCAATGCTTCCTCCAAGGCCTTCTACAAATTTAGGTAAATCCCTTTTCATTGTTTCTATTATGAAAGAACGTATTTCCTGCGACATTGTTCTAATAGTTCCACGCATTTCCACCTTATCGCAGACTACATTTTCTGCCTCACCACCTTTAAATGACCCGACTGTAATAACAGCTTCTTCTCTCGGATCAATTCTTCTGCTTACAATAGACTGCAGAAATTCAAGAACCTTTGCTCCTATCAGTATCGCATCCACTCCTTTATGTGGCAATGCCGCATGTGAAGAAATTCCATTCACTGTAAGTTTAAACATCGCAGAAGTTGCATGAGCCTTGCCATATCTCACTCCTATTTTTCCTAATTCAATCTCAGGTGCCATGTGAAGTGCAAAGAAAGCATCTATCTTTTTATCTGCATCCCCTTTAAATTTCAATGCCCCGGCTTTTATCATTCTGTCAGCTCCTCCATCTGTTTCTTCAGCCGGCTGAAAGAAAAATCTTACTGTTCCATGCCATTTATCCCTGTTGTCAGCTAAAATTTTTGCTACTCCCATCTGTATTGTCATATGGGCATCGTGGCCACAGGCATGCATTTTCCCAGCTGTTTTTGACTTGTATTCCACTTCATTTTCCTCAAATATTGGCAATGCATCTATATCAGCCCTCGTAGCTACTGTTTTTCCTTCTCCGTTATATATTGTTGCCACAATTCCTGTATTTATAATTTCTTCATATTCTATGCCATTGTCATTCAGAAATTCCTTTATTGTTTTACTTGTCTCAAATTCTTCATCTCCCAATTCAGGATTCATATGTATTTTTCTTCTTATTTTGACCATTTCATCGTATATTTTTTCCGTATTTTCCTTTATAAATTCATTTATTTCATTTGAGTTCATTATTTTCACCTTTCATTTAGATTCCTGTCATTTTCAGGTTTGAATTAATCAATCTTAAGTGTTATAATCATTATAAGAAAAAATAACGAATAAAGCAATAAAAATTATTCTGAAAGGAACATTTATGAAACTGATAAAAAGTAGAAAACCGAGAAATCTTATGAATATATATAGACTTTATCTGAAATCCTTTCCTAAAAATGAGAGAAAGCCTTTTCCTTTCATTCTTCTTAAGCAATGGAGAGGGACAACGGAAGTCCTCTCAATAAGAAATAGCAAGGGAGAATTTCTTGGACTTGCAATTACAGCACTGCAGAATAATCTTGCCCTGATAGCCTACTTTGCCGTCTCCAGTGAAAAAAGAGGAACAGGAATAGGTTCTAAGGCTTTACAGTTAATAAGGGAACGTTATTCTGATAAAAAAATCTTTCTTGAAATAGAAAATACTGAAACTGAATCTGAAAATAAGGAAGAAAGAAAAAAGAGAAAAAATTTCTATCTGAAAAATGGAATGCTGGAAATGCCCTTCATAATAAACTTTTTTGGGACTGAAATGGAAGTTCTGACATATAATTCGCCTGTTACTTTTGAAGAATACCATTCCATCTATAAAAAAGAATTTGGAAAAATTATAAGCAGAAAAGTCAGTTTTGTAAAAAATAAAAACTTAGGAGAAAATAGTAATGCATAATTTATCTGACAGATATCTGTCCATGAATGTATAGTAATAACAGTTTTTCTTAATATAGACTATATAAAAAATAAATAACAAAAAGGGCTATCTCAAAAAATTCGAAAAATAATGCAAAAACATATTTTTTAAATTCTGAGATAGCTCCTACAATATATTTTCAGTTATTCTAATCTATGTAGTCTTCCACTTCTACAGGATGAACATCCCATATTTCTTTTGCATATTCCATTATAGTTCTGTCAGAACTGAATTTTCCTGCATTAGCTATATTTTTAAGAGCTTTTTTAGCCCAGTTTCTCTTATCTCTGTAAGCTTTTCCAAGTTCAATCTGTGCATCCCTATATGAATCAAAATCTTTCAGGAGATAATATACATCAGGTCTTGATCCTTCCACTCCATATAACAATGAAGCCTGTAATTCTCTGAATATACCTGTATGATTATCATCATAAGTTCCATCACCTAGCTGATCAATAACTCTTTTCAGACCTTTAACATTGTTATATTCTTCAAACGGATTGTATGAATTATTATTTTGTAGTTCTTCAACTTCATTTGCCTTTAATCCAAAAATAAATGCATTTTCACTTCCAGCTTCTTCTACTATTTCCACATTTGCTCCATCTAATGTTCCTATAGTAATCGCTCCGTTAAGCATAAATTTCATATTTCCTGTTCCTGATGCTTCCTTTCCTGCTGTAGAAATCTGCTCTGAAACATCTGCCGCAGGGAATATTTTTTCTGCAAGTGAAACTCTGTAATTTTCAAGGAAAACAACTTTTATTTTATCATTAATATCTGTGTCATTATTCACTTTTTCAGCAACTGCATTGATTAACTTGATAATTCCCTTTGCCCTTCTGTATCCGGCTGCTGCTTTAGCACCAAATATAAATGTTCTAGGTTCTATATCAAGCAATGGATTTTCCTTCAACTTATTATATAAATCCATTATCTGTAAAACATTTAACAGCTGTCTTTTGTACTCATGAAGTCTTTTTACCTGAACATCAAAGATTGAATCAGGATTCACTTCAATTCCTGTTGTTTCTTTAATATATTCAGTTAATTTTTTCTTATTATTAAACTTAATTTCAGCAAGTCTGTTAAGTACATCATCGTTTTCAATAAAGTGTTCCAATTTCTTCAGTTCGTAAAGATCTGTAATCCATTTATCTCCAATAAGTTCCGTAATTAATGCTGCCAGTTCAGGATTAGCTTTTAATAACCATCTTCTCTGAGTAATTCCATTTGTCTTGTTCAGGAATTTTTCAGGATAAAGGTCATACCAGTCTTTCAGTTCTGAATTTTTCAATATTTCAGTATGCAGTGCTGCAACTCCATTTACCTTATGTGAACCTACTATTGCAAGCCATGCCATTCTTATCT
>ERZ773010.2623-NODE-2623-length-10534-cov-13.341827_pt1 | contig 10534 bp, 7 predicted proteins | sample MGYA00580842_ERZ773010 | MGnify/ENA primary metagenome ERZ773010 (study PRJEB29015, sample SAMEA2737982) | human oral metagenome | biome: human oral; feature: human-associated habitat; material: dental | place: China | collected 2107 ...
AGCTAGTATTTGAATACTAGATATTCAAAAGAAACTAAATAGTACTTAAGAACCTCGCGACTTCAGTCGTGAGAGGTTCAGGAAATTACATAAATTAGAGGGAACTAAGTTTTTTAGAGCCTTTGAGGAGATTGCAAAAGATATAACAAAAATAAATCTATATGATATTAAAGATTATCATACTTCAGAAATTGGAGATTTCTTTAGACTTAGAATAGATAAATATAGAGCAATTTTTAAAAAGTGTTTATATAGATGTTTTTCAAAAAAATAAAAAAAAGGAGGCATTAAAAATGCAAACAATTAAATTAACAAGAGAAGAAGCGGAAGAATTGGCAAAATACATTGAAGTAAACAAGAAAGTTAAGCTAGAACACGAACAAGGTGAGTTTGAATTGTATTTATTGAGATTAGAAAAGATTTTAGAAAAGTATAAAACTTCTAAAAATCAAGATGGAATTGATGTTGATGTAACAGAATTTAGAGCATTTGCAACATATCAAAGGTGGTAATTATGGCAATATCTAAGTTTGAATTATTTAATTCGTTACAATATGGAGAAAATGACTTTGCAGAAAAGAAAATTTTAGATTAATAAGGATGTTATAACTATATTAGTTTTAGATATTGGAAGCCGAGGAGACATATATAAAAAGTAGAAACTGTTACAGTAATGTAGCAGTTTTTTATTGCTAATATTATTTTTTTAGAATATAATGATATTAATGTAAAATACTAAGAGAGGTTCAGTAAATAAAAATAAAACATGTTATACTATATAAATAATCTATGAATTAAAAAGGAGGATAGTTTATGAAAAGGTTAGCAATAGGATTAAGTGATTTTAAACATTTAATAGAAGAAGATTTTTATTATTTTGATAAAACGAGCTTTATAGAAGAAATAATAAAAGATGGATCCTCAGTAAAACTATTTACAAGACCAAGAAGATTTGGAAAGACTTTAAATATGTCTATGTTAAAATATTTTTTTGATATAGAAAATAGAGAAGAAAATAGAAAATTATTCAAAGATTTATATATAGAAAAAACAGAAACATTTAAAGAACAAGGACAGTATCCAGTAATATTTTTATCATTAAAAGATTTAAAAGCTTCAACTTGGGAAGAAATGAAAAAAGATATAAAATCAACAGTTGCAAGATTATTTTCAGAGTATAAATATTTGCTAAATGATTTAGACAAATTTGATACATTTACATTTGAAAATATAATTATGAAAAATATTGATTTAGAAGATTTAAAAGAAGCATTAAAATTTTTGACAAGAATATTGTATAAAAAATACAATAAAAAAGTAGTAGTATTAATAGATGAGTATGATGCACCATTAGTATCATCATATCATAACCAATATTATGATAAGACAAAAGATTTCTTTAAAACTTTTTATAGTTTAGTGATGAAGGATAATACTTATCTTCAAATGGGAGTAATGACAGGAATAATAAGAGTGATAAAAGCTGGAATATTCTCAGATTTAAATAATTTAAGTACCTATACTATATTAAGTGATATATATACAGATAGCTATGGTCTGACAGAAGAAGAAGTAGAAAAAAGCCTTAAAGACTATGAAATAGAATCTGAAATATCAAGTGTAAAAGATTGGTATGATGGATATAAATTTGGAGCTAGTGAAGTCTATAATCCTTGGAGTATATTAAACTTTTTAAAATTTAAGGAATTAAGGACCTATTGGGTGGATACCTCAGGAAATGATTTAATAAATGATATATTAAAAATAGTAACAAAAGATACAATAGAAGCACTAGAAAGATTATTTAATGGAGAAGGACTAAAACAAAATATATCAGGAACATCAGATTTATCAAAATTACTAAATGAAGAAGAATTATGGGAATTGATGTTATTCAGTGGGTATTTAACAGTAGAAGAAAGAATAGACCAAGATAATTATGTATTGAGATTACCAAATAAAGAAGTGAGAACTTTATACAGAAAGACTTTTTTTGAAAGATATTTTGGAAGAGGAAGTAAATTATTGTATTTAATGGAAGCATTGATAGAAAATAGAATAAGGGAATATGAAGAAAGATTACAAGAGATTTTATTAACATCAGTTAGTTACAATGATACTAAGAAAGGGAATGAAGCTTTTTATCATGGTCTAATTATGGGTATGGGGCTATATTTAGAAGGAGAATATATAACAAAATCTAATATAGAAAGTGGCTTAGGAAGATATGATTTTATAATAGAGCCAAAGAATAAAAGTAAAAGAGCCTATATGATGGAGTTTAAGTCAACAGATAGTGAAGATAAATTAGAAGAAATATCAAAAAAAGCATTAAAGCAAATAGAAGATAAAAAATATGATGTAACATTAAAGCAAAATGGTATAAAAGAAATAACATATATGGGAATAGCATTTTGTGGTAAACAAATAAAAATAAGTTATAAATAAATTACAAACTGTTACAGTAATGTAGCAGTTTTTTATTGCTAATATTATTTTTTTAGAATATAATGATATTAATGCAAAATACTGAGAGAGGTTAAGAATGAAAAATTTTTCTTTATTTGAAAAAGAAGAGAGAATAGAATGTAAACCATTTATAAAATGGGTTGGAGGTAAAGGACAGCTTTTACCTGAAATAAATAAATTATATCCTGTTGAATTAGGGAAAACTATAAATAAGTATGCAGAAATTTTTATAGGTGGTGGAGCAGTTCTATTTGATATATTAAGTAAATATAAATTAGATGAAGTATATATCAGTGATAAAAATTTAGAACTCATTAATACTTATAAAAGTATTAGAGATAATGTAGATATTTTAATAAAATTTTTAAAAAAAATGGAAGAAGACTATATACCTTTGGATGATGAAAGTAGAAAAGTTTATTACTATGAAAAAAGACAAGAATATAATAATTTAAAAATTAATATTGAAGAAAATAACATAGAAAAAGCAAGTCTATTTATTTTTTTGAATAAAACTTGTTTTAATGGACTATATAGAGTGAATAAAAAGGGAGAATTTAATGTTCCTATGGGAGCATATAAAAATCCTAAAATTTGTGATAAGGAAAATTTAAAAAATGTTTCAATGGCTTTAAAAAATGTAAAAATTATATATGCTGATTACAGAGAAAGTGAAAGTTTTATAGATGAAAAAACTTTTGTATATATAGATCCTCCCTATCGTCCATTAAATACATCATCTAGTTTTACTTCATATACAGAAAATGATTTTAGTGATAAAGAACAAATAGAATTAGCAGAATATATAAATGATTTGAATAAAAAGGGAGCTAAAATAGTTATTAGTAATTCAGATCCTAAAAATAATGATATAGATGATAATTTCTTTGATGAACTATATAAAAATTATAATATTAATAGAGTTAAGGCAACAAGAATGTTAAACTCAAATGCTAGTTTAAGGGGAGCAATTAATGAGCTACTGATAACAAACTATAAAAAAATTGAATGTGAGAATAGAAATATGAGAAATTTTGAAAAATGGTTGGGAAAATTTAAAAATAGTATAGCAACTTATGACTATTATATTGATTTGAAAAAAGTAATTAAAAATGTTGATAATATTAAAATTGAATTAAATATATTAAACTCACTTATAGGTTCTAAAAATATTGAAAAAGATTTTGAAAATATTATTAAAAAATATCCTGAAACTTTAAAATGTATTCCAATTTTATTAGCAATTCGTGATATGGAAATTTATGCACAAGATGAAGAGGGAAGTTTTCTCTATAACTTTAAAAGCCCAAATTATAGTATAGAACAGTATAAAATATTTATGAGAAAAACGGGCTTATTTGATTTAATTCAAAATCATATTATAAATAATCTTGTTGATTATGTATTAGGTGTAGAAACAGGTTTAGACTCAAATGGTAGAAAAAATCGTGGAGGTCACCTAATGGAAGATCTTGTTGAAATGTATATTGTAAAAGCTGGTTTTATAAAAGGTGTAAACTATTTTAAAGAAATGAAAATATCAGAAATTGAAGAGAAATTTAAAATAGATTTATCACAAATTTCTAATAATGGAAAAACTGTTAAAAGGTTTGATTTTGTTATAAAAACTCAAAATATGATATATGCTATTGAAACTAATTTTTATGCAAGTAGTGGCTCAAAATTAAATGAAACGGCTAGAAGTTATAAGCACATAGCACAAGAGGCAAAGGGTATAAATGGTTTTACTTTTGTTTGGTTCACTGATGGAAAAGGCTGGGTAGATGCTAGAAATAACTTAAAAGAAACTTTTGAGACATTGGAAACTATTTATAATATAGATGATATGGAAAATAATATTATAGAAAAATTATTTGTATAAATTTTAAAGGGAAATAAAATGAATAAAAAAATTAAAAAATGGGAACCAGATAATTTTGAATTGGAATTAAATTCTGTTTGGAGTTTTAAAGAAAGAGGAGATTGGGCAACTCATGATGCAAAATGGAGAGGAAACTGGTCACCATACATACCTAGAAATTTAATTCTTAGATATACAAATGAAAAAGATTTAATTTTAGATCAATTTATAGGTGGAGGAACAACATTAGTTGAAGCAAAATTACTTAATAGAAATATTATTGGTATTGATATAAATGATGTTGCAATTGAAAGATGCAAAGATAAAATAGATTTTGAATTTGAAAATTCAGGAAAAGTATATATTCATAAGGGAGATGCAAGGAAATTAGATTTTATAAAAGATGAGAGTATCGATTTTATTTGTACTCATCCTCCTTATGCAAATATAATTGAATATAGTGAAGATATAGATGAAGATTTATCACATTTAAAAATACCTGAATTTTTGAAAGAAATGAAAAAAGTAGCTTCTGAAAGTCATAGAGTTTTGAAAAAAGATAAATTTTGTGCAATTTTAATGGGAGATACTAGAATAAAAGGACATATACAGCCCCTAGGTTTTGAAGTTATGAAAGTATTTGAAGGAGTAGGCTTTAAATTAAAAGAAATTATAATAAAGAAACAACATAATTGTAAAGCAACAGGTTATTGGAAAACTAATAGTATAAAGTATAATTTTTTCTTAATTGCACATGAGTATCTATTTATTTTTAAAAAATAAACTAAATAACTGTTACAGTAATGTAGCAGTTTTTTATTGCTAATATATTTATCTTATAGTATAATAATTCTAATATAAAAATTGAGGAGGTCTTATTTTGAAATTAGATAAAGAAAAAATTCTTGCAATGTCTCCAAATGCATCAGCAGTAGCAAATGCAAAAAAGATTTGTAGTAGTGGTTCTTTTGTAAAACTGGCACACTCGTCTGACGATACTTTCTATATGGGTGAATGCAAGGGAAGTGGAAAATCAAATTATATAGTTTCAGCAGATTTTGTTGATGAAGAAAATCCAGTTATAAGATGTACTTGCCCAAGTAGACAATTTCCTTGTAAACATGGACTTGCTTTGTTATTTGAAATAGCAGATGAAAAAACATTTGAAGAATGCGAAATACCTGAAGATATTTTAGCAAAAAGAGAAAAGAAAGAAAAGGCAAAAGCTAAAAAAGAAAGTGCTGAGAAAACAGAAGGAACAGAAAAAGAGAAAAAAGCACCTTCAAAGGTATCAAAAGCTGCTAGAACAAAGAAAATTAATAAACAGATAGAAGGTTTAGATTTAATTAAAAAAATAACATCTCAACTTTTAAAAGTTGGACTTTCAACTATGGGAACAGTATCTCTTAAAGAATATAAAGATATAGTAAAACAATTAGGAGATTACTATTTACCAGGTCCACAAGTTTTATTCCAAAGATTGATGTTAGAAGTTCAACAATATAAAGAAGATCAAGATACAAAGCATTATCAACAAGCTTTAGATTGTTTAAAGAAATTGAGAGCAATAGAGAAAAAAGGTAGAGAATATTTAAAAGCAGAACTTGAAAAAGAAAATCTTGAAATAAGTGATAATACTCTATATGAAGATTTAGGTGGAGTATGGAAGTTAGAACAACTAAATGATTTAGGTTTGAAAAAAGAAAATGCAAGATTAATTCAATTAGCTTTTGAAGTGACTTATGATGAAGCAAGCAAAATATTTACTGACTATGGTTATTGGATAGATATAGATAGTGGAGAAATATCATACACTGCTAATTATAGACCACAATCTGCTTTAAAATATATAAAACAAGAAGATTCTAATTTCTCATTACTAACAGTGCCTACCTTAACTTACTATCCAGGTAGTTTAAATAAGAGAATTAGATGGGCAAATGCTAATTTTGATGAAAGAGAAAAATCTTCTTTTAAAAAGATAAAAACTTATGCCATTGATATAGAACAAGCAACTAAGATTGCTAAAAATGAATTAAAAAATATTTTAACAGATAATGAAGTATCTTTACTTTTAGAATTTGAAAAGATTATGGTTGTTGAAGAAGAAGGAACTAAAAAATATATTTTAGTGGATAAGAATAAAAAAATGATAGAGTTAAAAAATAATGGTTCTAAGGAGCTAGAAAAAGTTTTCTATGAACTTTTACCAAATGAATATTTAGAAAATCAAGTTATGTTTGTAAAATTATTTCAAGAAGACAGAACTATTTATGCTAAAGCACATAGCATTATAACAGATGATGGAATTGTTCGTTTAGGATTTTAAGAAGGAGTAGAAGATGAATTTTGAACCTTTATATGAATTAAAAAATAGACTTGAAAATGTAGCAGTTGTTGGAATTAACTTAGTTAAAGATGATTTTCGTTTAAAAAGAGCAGTTGAACAAGTCAAAGAATATAGCAATGCTGCTAAAGTGTTTAAACAAATATATGATATGGGAAATAGCTTAATAAGTACAGATGATGAAGATAAATGTGATTTATTTTTAGATTTACTTGCCTTACTTGATGCAGTTCTATGTACACAAGCTACAACTTATTCAGGTGATAAGCCTCAAAAAATAAATACCATTGCTAAGAATAAAGATTTCTATAAGGAGCTTCATTATAGTGAATTAAGTCCTTTAATATATGCTTTCACTGAAACAGGTGGAGGAAGATTAAATATTATAACAGATAGTTTTAAAACTAACCCTGAAATAATGAAAGATTTTAGAGTAAAAACATATATGATACATGCACTTTCTGATAAATATTCAGAAATTGCTGATAGAATGGTAAAGGAGCTTAAAAAACAAGGAAAGGAAGTAATTCCTTTATTAAAAGATGGATTTGACCCACAAGGTAAAAGAGAAATGATTTCTAGACTTGAGATTATTGCCTCTATTTGTAAGGAAGAAGAAAATGATTTCTATAAATATTGTATTGAGAATGGTTCTAAGGAAATAAAAGAAATTGCAATAGGTTTCTTAATGTATGATCAAAATAATATAGACTATATTTTAGATTTAACTAAGACAGAAAAAGGAAAACTAAAAAATAAAGCCTTTGAAGCCCTTTCATATATGACTGATAATAGAGCTGCTGAAGAATGGGGTAAATTCCTTAAAAAGAAACCATTAGATAATATTGAGTATTTAAAAGGAACAGAACAACAATGGGTAATAAATTACTTAAATGACTTTATTGTAGAGTATATAACAGAAACAAAGAATAAGACTTTAAAGACAGCTGAAGAAAAAAGAACTGTTGAATATGATATTCTTAAAATATCTCCATTTATTTTAAAAAATAGAAATGAAAAAAGTTTATTATTCTGTAAAGAATTATACCCTTACAATAAATATGAGATAAAAAGAATTTTAAATTTCTATATAGCAAAAGACTTAGATAAAGAAGTAATTGATACAATTAAAGAACTATCAAAAGAGTATGAAGGAGAATTTTTACAACAAGAATTCTTAATCTCGCTTATCAAAGATAAGGCTGAAACTACTTATAAAAACTTCTCTAAGTATGCAGGAGCTGGAAAAGAAAAAGAAGAAATAAAGCAATTATTTAATAGTTTTGCTACAGGAAAATACTCTAAAAATAAAGAAGAACGTAAAATTCAAGAGAATTTTAGAGATATATTTAGAGTAATTTTATGGATACATTATAATGAAGAAAATAAAGAATATATTTTAGAATGGTCAGATACTATAAGTGGTTACCCTATACAAATAAAATTAAATGGCTTTGATAAGAAATGGTATGATATTATCTTGAATACTAGCACTGATCAAGGAGAAAACTGGCATTATTATGGTTCATCTCATGGAGATTTTAGATATTTGTATAATCCAAATATAAAAGGCTTAAAGGAAAAGTTTGGTGAGTTTTACTATAATATAGTACTTTCTCGTGTACCTTATGCTGCTGATATAGAATTTTTAAATAAGTTAGAATGGAAAGATTATAAGGATTTTCTTAAAGGAAAAATAGGAAAAGACTCAGCTAACTTAATTTATAGAATAATTACCATATCTTATTTTATAAAGGATGTTCCTATATCAGAAAAAGATTTAAAAAATCAAATTGAAGAATTATTAGAAATTAATAAAAACACTCAAAAATCAGCAATACCTTTATGTCAAGAATGGCTAGATAAATTAAATAGTGGAGCAAAAGTAAAGGAGTTATAAGATTTTAAGGAGAAGTAAAAGATGAATTTTGAACCTTTATATGAATTAAAAAATAGACTTGAAAATGTAGCAGTTGTTGGAATTAACTTAGTTAAAGATGACTTTCGTCTAAAAAGAGCAGTGGAACAGGTGAAAGAATATAGCACTGTTGCTAAAGTATTTAAACAAATATATGATATGGGAAGTAGCTTAATAAGTACTGATGATGAAGATAAATGTGATCTATTCTTAGATTTACTTGCTTTACTTGATGCAGTACTTTGTACACAAGCTACAACTTATTCAGGAGAAAAACCACAAGAAATAAAAACTATTGCTAAGACTAAAGATTTCTATAAGGAACTTCATTATAGTGAATTAAGTCCACTTCTTTACGCACTTACTGAAACAGGTAGTGGAAGATGTGAAATTATAGAAAATATAATTGAAAATAATTCTAAACTACTTAATGATTTTAGAGTAAAAAATTATATGATACATGGACTTTCAGATAAATATTCAGAAATTTCATATATAATAACAGAAGAGTTAAAAAAGCAAGGAAAGGAAGTAATTCCTTTATTAAAAGATGGTTTTGACCCACAAGGTAAAAGAGATATGATTTCTAGACTTGAGATTATTGCCTCTATTTGTAAGGAAGAAGAGAATGATTTCTATAAATATTGCATTGAAAATGGTTCTAAGGAAATGAAGGAAAATGCAATAAGTGAATTAAAATATAGCCAAGATAATATTGATTATATTTTAGATTTAATAAAAACAGAAAAAGGTACTGTAAAAAATAGAGCCTATGTAAGTTTATTATGGATGAATGATAGTAGAGCAGAAAAAGAATGGGATAAATTCTTTAAAAAGAAACCTTTTGACAATATTTATTCATTTCAATTTACCAATCAGCAATGGGCAATAGATTACTTAAATAATTTTATTGGAGTATATATTGAAGAGTTAAAAAATAAGACATTAAAGACAGCAGAAGAAAGAAGAGTAGTTGAAAATGAAGTTGCTAAAATTTGTTCAGTTAGTTTTAATAAAGAAATAGATAAAAAATTGGATTATTATAGAGAATTATATCCTTATAATAAATATGAAGTAAAAAGAATTTTAAGTTATTATATAGTAACTCAACCAAATAAGGAGGTTACAGATTTAATTAAAGAATTATCTAAAAAATATGAAGGAGAGTTTTTAGAACAAGAATTTTTAATTTCACTTCTTCAAAATAAACCTGAAACTACATATAAGAATTTTTCAAAATTTGCAGGAGTAGGAAAAGATGAAAAAGGAATAAAAAAATTATTTAATTCATTATTTAATGATAATGATAAGAGAGTTTCTAAAAATAAAGAAGAAGTTAAGGCAAGAGAAGATTTTAGAACTTTATTTAATGTAATTTTCCATATCTATTATAATGAAGAAAATAAAGAATACATTTTAAATTGGCAAAATATAAATGATTATAGTAATACAAAGATAAAATTAAGTGGTTTTGATAAAAAATGGTATGATATAATTTTTGAGCTTGATAATGATCACTATGAAAGTTGGAATTATTATAGCTCATATAATACTGGTATAAAAAGACTATATAATCCAGATATAAAGGGATTAAAAGAAAGATATGGTGAATTTTACTATAATCTAGTACTTTCCCGTATACCTTATAATGAAGATATAGAATTTTTAAATAAATTAGGTTGGACAAATTATAAAGATTTTCTTAAAGGTAAAATTGATATAGAAAAAAATCCATCTGCGTTTGCTAATAGAGTGAGATATGTAGGCTATGTTTTACAAAATACATTAATTTCTGAAAGTGATTTAATAGAACAACTTGAAGAAATAATGGCAATAAATAAGAAAAATCCAAAAGTACCTATAAATTTATGTGATAGATGGTTAGAAAGATTAAAAAGTGGAGTAAAAGTAAAGGAGTTATAAAAAATGAGTAAAAAAG
>ERZ773010.2624-NODE-2624-length-10533-cov-26.479195_pt1 | contig 10533 bp, 11 predicted proteins | sample MGYA00580842_ERZ773010 | MGnify/ENA primary metagenome ERZ773010 (study PRJEB29015, sample SAMEA2737982) | human oral metagenome | biome: human oral; feature: human-associated habitat; material: dental | place: China | collected 2107 ...
GCCCAGGCCGAGGGCCTCGACGGCGGCCCACGCGTCGTCGGCCGTGGTGTAGAGGCTGGCGTTCTCCTCGCCCTTGATGCCGTCCTCCTCGCCGCCGACGGCGCCGATCTCGATCTCCAGGATGGTGTTGGCCTTCTTGCTCATGGCGAGCAGCTCGACGGCGATCTTGATGTTGTCCTCGAGGGTCTCGGCGGAGCCGTCCCACATGTGGGACTGGAAGGCGGTGGGCTCGCCGCGCTTGGCCTGCTCGATCTCGATCTCGAGCAGCGGCCTGAGCCAGGTGTCGACCAGCTTGCGCGGGCAGTGGTCCGTGTGCAGCGCGAAGGTGATCGGGTACAGGTCGGCGATCGTGTAGGCGTAGGCGGACATGGCCAGGGAGCCCTTGACCCTGTCGGCGCGGGAGGAGCCGGACCAGTAGGCGGCGCCCCCGTTGGAGACCTGGACGATGCCGTCGGACTCGGCCTCGGTGAAGCCCTGGAGGGCGGCGGAGAGCGTCTGCGATGAGGTGACGTTGATCGCGGGGATGGCGTAGCCGCCGGCCTTCGCGCGATCGATCATGTCGGCGTAGGACTCGGGGGTTGCAATGGCCACTGGATGCCTCCTGATGACGTTGGATGTGCAGTGGTGTGAGATTGATTGTTCCATGGAACCGACGCCGCCGGAACCGTTTCATGGTCCCGGTTTGTCGCCGGAGGCGGCCCGGCGGGGCCCGCGGCGGTCCGGATGACCGCGCTGGCGCCCGTGACGGGACCCACGACGGCGCTCGCGGCCGCCCGCTTCACCCTAAGCGATGACGCTTAGCACTCTCGGGGTGAGAGTGCCAGAATCGTGGTGTCCGGGAGGGCCGCAGGAGCGCCCTCCCCGTCCCGGGCCGGAACGTCCGGCCCGGGAACCACGTGGAGGTGGTTGACATGGCCACAGCACCCTTCGACTCACTGCGCGACCTGGACCGCTGGCTCGCCGGCAACATGGTGCGCACCCCCGCGTCCGTGGGCATGCCCCTGGACCTGTACCGCGACGGCGAGACCTTCATCGCCCGCATCGACCTGCCCGGCGTCGACCCCGCCACAATCGACGTCGACGTCGAGGACCGCACCCTCACCGTCCGCGCCGAGCGGCCGGCCCGCGAGACCGAGGGCGTCCAGTGGCTCGCCCACGAGCGCCCGTCGGGCACCTTCGCCCGCCAGCTCACGCTCGGCTACGGCCTGGCCCTGGACCGGATCTCCGCCCAGTACACCGACGGCGTCCTCACGCTCACCATCCCCGTCGCCGAGGAGGCCAAGCCGCGCAAGATCGCGGTCACGCACTCCTCCTCCGCCCACGAGGTCATCGAGGGCGAGGGCGGCAAGGCCTGAGAGACCCGCTCGGGGCCCGACGGTACCGAGCCCGGCAGACCGGGACGGCCCCGTCGGGCCCCGACCGGTTTCAGCGGACCCCGCGGACTCCGCAGGCCCGACGACGGGACGCCGAATTCGGCTCCCGGGTCGGGCCGGGGCGTCGGGCTCTGGTCGGGCAGGCGCCGCCGGGCCTCAGTCCGGCGCGGGGCCGCCGTGCTGGAGTATCCAGGCGTGCATGGCGACCGCCGCCGCCGCGGCCACATTGATGGAGCGGGTCGAGCCGTACTGGCCGATGCGCAGCACGCGCGAGCAGGCGGCCCGCAGCTCATCGCTCACCCCCGCCCCCTCCGAGCCGAAGACCATGAGGCAGCGCTCGGGCAGCACCGCCCCCTCCAGGAGCGCCGAGCCCGGCCCGTTGTCCAGCGCCACAACCTCGTAACCGGCCCCCCGCGCCCACTGCAGGAGCGCGGCGGGGCCCTCGTGGTGACGCACGTCCAGGTAGCGGTCGGTCACCATGGCGCCGCGCCTGTTCCACCGCCGTCGGCCCACCACGTGGACGGCGGCGACGTTGAAGGCGTTGGCGGTGCGCACGATCGAGCCGATATTGAGGTCCTGGCTCACGTTCTCAATGGCCACGTGCAGGGCGTGGGCGCGGGAGGCGAGCTCGGCGCGCACCGCCTCGACGCGCCAGTAGCGGAAGCGGTCGACGACATTGCGCCGGTCCCCGGCCTCCAGCAGCGCGGGATCGTAACGGGGGTCGTCGGGCCAGGCGCCCCGCCCGCCCGGCCACGGCCCCACGCCGACCACGCGCCCGTCCGCCGGCCGGTCCTCCTCCGGGGGCAGAGCAGCCCAGTGGTCGCGGGACGTCTCGGAGGCCTCAGCCACGTCGCATCATCCTTCGACATCTCAACTTGTCCCACAGACCCTCAGCGACCTGGTCGTAACCCGCAGGATCGGAAGGACGTACGTGACGGCCATGCGCTTTCAAGGTCGTGATGAGGACCGTGTTGTCGGGGAAGAAGAAGGGACGAGGGGACACGGATCAGACCAGCCCGTCCAGCAGGTCGATGTCGAGCTCGTGGGACTCGGGCGTCACATCGTCGTCGTTCTCTTCCTGTGCGGGCAGGCCGAGCACCCAGGAGAGCGAGGCCTGGGGAGCGTCACCGTCCGCGACCGCACGGCGAAGTCCTGTGACAACCCGTTCAGGGAATCGACGACGAGCGGAGTACTGCACACGCGCAGACACATCGGCAGGTGACGCAACCGACGATGCGAGCGACGTTCGCATCAGTGCGTCCGTCGATCCGACCAACGCCGAGCACGCTTCGTCGCTCGGCGTCACACCCAGGTACCTCAGCCTGACCTCCAGGGCTCGGGTGGACACTCCGAGCTCCCAGGACACCTGGGCAACGGTCGCGGCCTTCGCCTGCGCCCAGTCGATCGAGCGGATGTGCTCCACGGGCATGAGCAGGTCGGCAGCGAAGGCGTTCGCCATGTTCTCGGCCGCCTTGCCGTCACGTGAGGACGCGCCCTCAACGAGGAGGTGCCCGAGCTCGTGGGCGAGGGTGAAGTTGCTTCGGAACCAGCGTTCTGTCGCGGCCAGAACGATGACCTTGCGACCCCCGAGCGTCAGCGAGTACCCGTCTTTTGACAGGGGGACGACAATGACCTCGACTCCGAGGGCGCTCTCGACCCGATCGTAGAAGCAGGAGATGAAGTCCTTCCCCAGGGCGGCGCGAGCCCGCGCCGCCGCCCGCTGGACACGCTTGTCCGTCACGCCGGCTGCGCCTGCCGGTAGACCAGGGCGATGTCCTCAAGCACCTGCATATCGGCGCTGGGGTCGCAGGAGTACGTTCCCGTAGGGCGGTCATAGCTGTGCCTCGCCGCCAGGCGCACCTCGAAGGGATCCGCCTCACCGGTGACGAGCCAGTGCATCGTCACGTCGAGGTGCTCGGCGATGAGGGCCGCCTCGATGGAGGACAGGGAGCGCTTCCCGGCGAGGGCCTTGGACATCGCCGACTCGCTCAGGCCGATAGCCTGAGCAAGCGCCCCCTGAGTCTGACCGCGCTCAGCCAGAGCCTCTTTGATGCGCTCGCCGATGGTTCCCATACCCCTCAGTGTACGAGCAGGTTTCGATAATCGAAAGATCCTCGGCGCTGTCCACCTCATCACCCCGGACACAGGCCGCTCGAACAGGGCGGCGCGAACACCGCCACGGGCAGAAGCCCGCGGAGAGCATGTGCTACTCCAGGCCGAGGTCGGCCAGGCCCAGGGCCGCGTGGTAGGGCAGGCCGGCGGCCTCGATGCGCTCGCGGGCGCCGGTGTCGCGGTCGACGATGACGGCGACGGCGAGCACCCGGGCGCCGGCCTCCCGCAGGGCCCCGACGGCCTCCAGCGGGGAGCCGCCGGTGGTGGAGGTGTCCTCCAGGACGACGACGCTGCGCCCGGCGACGTCGGGCCCCTCCACGCGGCGCCTCATGCCGTGGTCCTTGGCGGCCTTGCGCACGACGAAGGCGTCGAGCTCCAGGCCGCGCGAGGCCGCGGCGTGGAGCATGGCGGTGGCCACGGGGTCCGCCCCCATGGTGAGGCCACCGACGGCGTCGATCTCCTCAGTGCTGTACCCGGCCTCCTCAAGCATGTCGATCATGACGTGGCCGATGAGGGGCGCGGCCTCGTGGTGAAGAGTGGCGCGGCGCATGTCGACGTAGAAGTCGGACTCGAGGCCGGAGGCCAGGGTGACCTTGCCGTGGACGACGGCGAGGTCGCGGACGAGCTGGGCGAGGCGGGTGCGCTGAGGGTCGTTCGTGCTCACCCCACCAGGCTAGGCGATCGGCGTCCGGGGGTCGCACCCGACGTGCGGCCCCCGGCGACGGCGAGCCCCTCCTCGGCCAGGCGCTGACCGATGAGGGTGTGGGCCTCGGCGATCCGGGCGTAGGGGCCCACGACCCGGGCGACGAGGCAGTCGCGCTCGGCCAGCCCCACGCGCTCCAGGGGCGCACGGCGCACTGACCTCGGCCTCGGCGGGCACGGCGACGAAGACCGACAAGGTCGACGTCGTGCTCGGTGTACTCGGCGTCGTGCTCGACGACGCCGCACGGCCCGGCCAGTTCCAGGCCCTGGGCGGCCAGGAGCGGGATGAGCCGCTGCCACAGCTGGGGCTCGTCGCTGTAGGTCGGCGCGGTGCCGCGCAGGGTCGCGATGCTCATGGAGGGCACGGTACGGCGGGTGACGGTGATGGACATGGTGGGCTCTCCTTCGTTGAGCATGCGGGTGACGAGTGCCAGCCGCCCCTGGACCGCACTCAGCTCCCCGGCGAGGACCTCGCGCTGAAGCTCCAGCGCACGGGTCCAGGCCGGGTGCCGCGGGCGGCGAGGAGGGCGGGAATGGCGGAGACGCCGACGCCGATGCCGCGCAGCCTGCGCGCGTGTGCCGCATCCTCGAGCTGTGCCGGGGCGTAACGGCGGCGGCCCGTCACCGGGTCCACCTGCGCGGGGACCAGGACGCCGTGGGCGTCGTAGTGACGCAGCATGCGCACGGACAGTCGCGCCAGGGAGCTGAACTCCCCGATACTCAACAAGGTCGTGGTCTCGGCCATGGAGGGAGTCTGTCGCCTCACACCGTGGCAGGTTCAAGCACCCGCCCCACCGCCTCAGCCCAGGGCGGCGAGGGCGGCGTCGTAGTCGGGCTCGTCGGTGATCTCGGTGACCTGCTCGGTGTGGCGCACCACGCCGTCGGCCCCGATGACCACGACCGCACGCGCCAGCAGTCCGGCCAGCGGGCCCTCCGCCATGGTCACGCCGTAGTCCTCCCCGAAGGAGGAGCGGAAGGCCGAGGCGGTGACGACGTCGTCCAGGCCCTCGGCGCCGCAGAAGCGCGCCTGGGCGAAGGGCAGGTCCTTGGAAACGCACAGGACGGTGGTGTTCTCCAGCCCGGCGGCGCGCTTGTTGAACTCGCGCACGGACCGGGCGCACACGCCGGTGTCCACGGAGGGGAAGATCGACAGGACGACGCGGCGCCCGGCCAGGGAGGCGCTGGTGACCTCGCCCAGGTCGGCGCCGACCAGTTCGAAGGCGGGGGCGGGCGAGCCGACGGCGGGCAGCTCGCCGACCGTGGTGACGGGGGAACCGTGGAAGAAGATGGAAGCCATGGGCCTATGGTCCCATGAGAGCCGGGGTCCGCCAAGGACCTGCTCGGCGGCGGAAGCGGTGAGCGGCGTCGCCCGACGGTGAACGGCGTCACCCTGTTGAAAGCGCCTCCGGCCTCACCCGGCGGCGGAAGCGCGAACGGGCCTCACTCCGACGATGAAAACGACGAGCGGACCTCATCCGGCGGCGAGAGCGTCCGAGGGCTCCGCGACCGGGGTCGCGTGGGCGCCCAGGCTCGCGCGGCCGGCCACCCGCCGCACCAGCCAGCGCGGGCTGGCCCGCAGCGCCGCGTTCGCGATCTGGTAGCGCAGCGAGGGGGTGCAGATCACCTGCCCGCGGCGGACGGCGTCCAGGGCCTGCCGGGCGACGTCGTCGGCCTGCAACCACACGAAGGCGGGCCAGGCGGACTCGTCCATGGCCGCCCGGGCGTGGAACTCGGTGTGCGTGAGCCCCGGGTTGAGGACGGTGGCGGTCACGCCGGTGCCCCGCAGCTCGCTGGCCAGGCCCTCGGTGAAGGTCCGCACCCAGGACTTGTGCGCCGCGTAGGTGCCCATGGCCGTCAGCGCCGTCACGCTGGCGACATTGAGGATGGCGCCGTGACCGCGCGCCACCATCCCCGGCACGGCGGCGTGGGTCAACTCCATGACGGCCCCCACCATGACCGCCAGCGCGCGGCGCTCCTGCTCGATCGACCCCGAGACGAAGTCCTGGCCGACGGCGAAGCCCGCATTGTTGACGAGCAGGTCGACGGGGCGGGCCTCGACCTCGGCGGTGGTGTGCAGGCGGTCGGCGGGAAGAGCGGTGATGTCGGCGGCGGGGTCGGCAGCGGTGACGGGGCCGGCGGGCGAAGAGGCGGTGGCGGGGCCAGCACCGGCGGAGGCGACGGCGACCGGGAGATCGGCGTCGGGCTGACTCAGCCCCGCCCGCTCGGCGACATGGGCGAGATCGCCGGGCTCGGACAGATCCGCGGGAAGGACCTGCACCCCCACGCCGGCGAACTGCCGCAGCTCCTCGGCGACGGTCTCCAGACGCGCCCGGTCGCGGGCGACGAGGACGAGATCATGGTGGGCCTGCGCCAGCTGCCAGGCCAGCTCCAGACCGATGCCGGCGGTGGCCCCGGTAATAAGTGCGGTTCCCATAACGGCCAGGGTAGCGCCAGCAGGGCGAATCGGCGCCCCGGAGGCGCGATTCCATCGGCTTCGAGGACCCGGAAAGGTGGCTCTCGCGCACTTTTCGGCGTTCCGCCTCACAACCACCCGTCGCAAATCGGCGCAATGACGCCGTTCTTCAAATCGCGCGGGGCCGCCGGACGTTCTAAAAGTATGCGCCAGCCACCTTTTTCACGCCGCCGGCGCGCTCCGACCCCGTCGGCGGACGACCGGCGGGCGCCGTCGGCCCGGTACCCTGCCCCCATGCGACTGGCCACTTGGAACGTCAACTCCGTGCGCACCCGCGTCGACCGCATTCTCGCCTTCCTCGAACGCGAGAACGTTGACGCCCTGGCGATGCAGGAGACCAAGTGCAGGCCGGAGCAGTTCCCGCTCGAGGCCTTCGCTGCCGCCGGATACGAGGTGGCCGTCCACGGGCTGAACCAGTGGAACGGCGTGGCGATCGCCTCCCGTGTGGGGCTGGCCGACGTCGCCACATCCTTCCCCGGACAGCCGGCCTGGGCCGCCAAGGAAGGGGCGCAGGCGGTCGTCGAGGCGCGGGCTCTGGGGGCCACCGTGGGCGGGTCGGCGATGGCGGCGGGGTCGTCAACGGACCGCGTCATGCCGCCAAAGGCCGGAGCGGCCGGGGCCGCAGGGTCGGCGGTGGGGCCGGGGCCAGCGGCGGCGTCGGAACCGGTGCGGCTGTGGAGCCTGTACGTGCCCAACGGGAGAGAGCTCACCCACCCCCACTACGAGTACAAGCTCGCCTGGCTGGAGGCGCTGCGGCACTGCGTCATCAACTGGCTCTCGGCCGATCCGGAGCGGGCGCTGGCGCTCGCGGGCGACTGGAACGTGGCGCCGCGGGACGAGGACGTGTGGGACATGAGCGTCTTCGAGGGGGCCACGCACGTCTCGGCGCCGGAGCGCGCGGCCCTCGCCGCCCTCGCGCGGGCGGGGCTGACCGAGGTGACCCGCGAGCGCGTCACCAACTACACCTATTGGGACTACCAGAGGCTGCGCTTCCCCAGGAACGAGGGGATGCGGATCGACTTCGTCTACGGCTCGGCCGCGCTGGCCGCGCGGGTGACCGGCGCGGCGATCGACCGCGACGAGCGCAAGGGCAAGGGCGCTTCCGACCACGTCCCCGTCATCGTTGACCTCACCTGACCCCCGTCCGTCATTGTCGGCCCCGTCCGGCTCCCCATGATTCCGCGCGATGGCCTCAGTCGACGGCCCCGCCCGGCGACCTCGCCCGATGGCCCGGTCGGCGGCCCCATCCGGTCTCCGGCGGCTTCGGCCGGCGGCCCCATCCGGTCTCGTCCGGCTCCCGGGCCCGGTTCTGGCGCTCTGGGAGGATCGTTCACGCGGGCACACCGGATGCGCTCGGCGACTTCCGCATGATTCCGCGGTTTCTATGAGACCGCTGCCGGGTGCGGGGCGGAACGATCCTCCCGGAGCGCCATTTCCCGCCCCTGGCGGGCCGTCCGGAGGTGCCGTCGGGCGAGAGCCCCGCGGGAATTGCCGCCACACTAAGAGATGCACCCCACTTCTTCGCCCTCGCCGCGCCCACCCACCCTCTGCTACGCCCCTTTACGTCTGCTACGCCCCTTCACCCTCCGCTGTACGGGAAAAAGGGGCGTAGCAGAGGGTGAAGGAGCGTAGCAGACGAATCCTGGGTCGGCGGCGTCACGATATGCGAGACACCATCTCATAATGCGAGACAACCGGCGGGGCGGGGGTGTCGGAACCAGCCCGGAGCGCCGTCCGGACGATCTTCCGCCACACCTCATCCGGGCTCGCCGTCGCGGGGCACCAGCGTGGTGGGGCGGGTGGGGCTCCTGAGGCGGCCCGGGGCGGAGACGTGTCCGAATCTGTTGCAAAGGCGCCCCGGGCCGGGATCGGCCGCGGAGGAAAGCGCGGAATATCAACGATTCTCTTTCGGCGCTTCGGCTCGATCGTGGCCTTTGCAACAGATTCGGACAGCCTGCGCCGCCGCGGCCCCTTGGGGAGGCGGCCGCGGGTCTGATGGCGACCATGACGGGCGCATCGACGACCGGACGGGGCCCGCGGGAAGATCACTCGGCCCGCGAGAACGTACCTCAACGCGCGAGATCGTCACTTGACCCGCGAGATCGCCGGATAACCCGCGAGCACGTCTGCCAGGGGTACGTTCTCGCGGGTCAAGTGACGATCTCGCGGGTCAAGTGACGTGCTCGGCGGTTACCCGACGATCCCCGCGGACCGCGGCGACAACCGGACCGGCCGCCCCGGCCACTCCGGGCGCCCCCGACGCCGAGACGTGCACTTCGCACTGAAGCGTGCAGTTCCAACCGTCATTCTCGAGAGCAGAATGCACATCTCGGCGAAGAGGGCGAAGAAGCGGGCCGACCCTGCGGGGGATTCGATCAATCCCGGCGTCGGGGAGGTCGGGCGGGACTTCAAAGGGCGAGGATCTGGTCGTTCAGGGCGGGCCAGGCCGCGGCGTGCGCCCGGCCGAAGGGCTCGGCGCCCAGGAACACCGCCTGCCGCCCGGCCACCGGATCCACCCAGATGAACGACCCCGACTGTCCGAAGTGCCCGAAGGTCGCCGGGCTGTTGCCCGACCCCGTCCAGTGCGGCGCCTTGCGTCCGCGGATCTCGACCCCCAGCCCGAAGTCGTTGGGCCGCTGCCGCCCGTACCCGGGCAGGACGCCCTCGAGCCCGGGGAAGGCGACCGCGCGGGCCCGCTCCGCCAGCCCGGCGGACACGAGCCCGGGCTCGGCCAGCTCGCGGGCGAAGACCGACAGGTCGGCCGCGCTGCCCTCCCCCGAGTGCGCGGGCGAGCCGGGAATGAGAACGCTCGCCATCCCCAGCGGCTCCAGGACGGTGGTCTCGACCCACTCCTCCAGCCCCGCCCCCGTCGCCTCGACCAGCCGCCGCCCCAGGATCTCGATTCCCCGGTTGGAGTAGATGCGCCGGGTCCCGGGCGGGGCCAGCACGGCGTCGGAGTCGAAGGCGATCCCGCCGGCGTGGGCCAGCAGGTGGCGGATCGTCGCCCCGGGCAGGAGATCCGGCGCGGCGTCGTCGTCCAGGCTCAGCATGCCGCGCTCGACGGCGACGAGGGCGCTCCACGCCACGATCGGCTTGGTCACCGAGGCGAAGGGGAAGATCTCGTCGACGGCGCCGGCCTCGGCCAGCACCCGGCCGCCCTCCGTGACGACCACGGCCGTCGGGAAGCCGAAGCCCTCCAGCGCCGGCAGGACCCGGGCGGCCGCGTCCCCTTTCAGGGGACGGGGGGCGGCGGGCGGATCCGCCGCGGAAGGTCTCACCGCAGGCACAGCCGCTGGGAGTGCAGGATCTCCAGAACGGGCGAGGTGCTCGCCCCGCCCGTGCCCAGGGCCCGGGCGATCTGCTCGGAGAAGGAGTCGACGCGCGTGTTGGTGTCCCGCAGGTCGTAGTACTCGCGGACCGTCGCGTCGTAGTCGGCCAGGGCCTCCAGGTGCTCGTCCGGCTCCGGATAGGCGTCGACGGCGGTGGTGATCTCGCGCGGCAGGCGCGGCTTGTACTGGGGGGCCTGCGCGGGGCGGCCGACGAGCAGACCGAGCAGCGGGAAGGTGCGCTCGGGCAGGCGCAGGGCGTCGATGACCCGGCGGGGGTCGGCCAGGATGGAGCCGAGGTAGGTGGTGCCCAGCCCCAGCGACTCGGCGGCCACGACGACGTTCTGCGCGGCGATGATCGTGTCCTCCACGCCCTGGAGGAAGAGGTTGGTGCGCTCCAGGGGCTCGGGGTCCGCCCCGGCGCGCTCGCGCAGGACGGCGTTGCGGTGCAGGTCGACGACGAAGACGAACAGCTCGCCGCGGTCCCCGCCCACGTAGGGCTGGCCGGAGGCGAGGTGGAGCTGCTCGCGCACGGCCGGGTCGAGGA
>ERZ773010.2626-NODE-2626-length-10531-cov-13.723845_pt1 | contig 10531 bp, 10 predicted proteins | sample MGYA00580842_ERZ773010 | MGnify/ENA primary metagenome ERZ773010 (study PRJEB29015, sample SAMEA2737982) | human oral metagenome | biome: human oral; feature: human-associated habitat; material: dental | place: China | collected 2107 ...
TCATCCTGGCCTGGAACCTGAAGGACGAGGTGATGAAGCAGATGAGCGCCATCCGTGAATGGGGCGGCCGCTTCGTCATCCTGGTGCCTGAAGTCCAGATCTACGACTGACCGTCGGCAGGGCAGGCCGCGCAAGGGCCTGCCCGCCACCCGGGCATCCCGTTTTCTACCCAGATTCATGTCCCCGTCACCATGACCCAAGCCATCGTCGTCGAATCGGCCGCTGCCCTGGCCCGCCAGGCCGAAGGGCAGGGCGCTGCCATGCACGCCTTCTGCACGCGGCTCTACCCCATGCTGCGCAGCATCACCGGGCAGGGCGTGCGTGACACCCTGGCCGCCATCGGCCAGCACATCCCGCTCACCGTGACTGAAGTGCCCACCGGCACGAAGATCTTCGACTGGGAAGTGCCGGCCGAGTGGCAGGTGCGGGGTGCCTGGATCAAGGGACCGGACGGGAAGAAGATCGTCGACATCGCCGAGCACAACCTGCATCTGGTCAACTACAGCGCCCCGTTCCGGGGCACGCTGTCGCTGGAAAAGCTGCGCCCGCACCTCTTCTCGCTGCCCGACCGGCCGGACTGGATTCCCTACCGTACGCAGTACTTCAAGCGGGACTGGGGCTTCTGCCTGACCGATCGCCAGCTGCAGTCGCTCCAGCCGGGCAACTACGAAGTGTGCGTGGACACCGACCTGGTGCAGGGTTCGCTCACCTTCGGGGAATGCGTGCTGCCCGGCGAGAGCGCCGAGGAAGTGCTCGTCTCCACCCACGTCTGCCACCCCTCGCTGGCTAACGACAACCTGTCGGGCATCTCCACCGCCACCTGGCTGGCGAAGACGCTGGCAGCACTGCCCAAGCGCCGCTACACCTATCGCTTCGTGTTCATTCCGGCCACCATCGGCGCCATTGCCTGGCTGTCGCAGCGGCAGGACGTGACGAAGCACGTGGCGCATGGCGTGGTCATCTCCGGCGTGGGCGATGCCGGCGACTACCACTACAAGCGCAGCCGCCGGGGCGATGCCGAGATCGACCGCATCATGGCGCTGGTGCTGGCCGAAAGCCGCGAAAAGCACCACCTGCTGCCCTTCATGCCCTACGGCTATGACGAGCGGCAGTTCTGCTCGCCTGGCTTCAACCTGCCCATGGGCTGCTTCTCGCGTTCCACCTACGGCAGCTACCCGCAGTACCACACCTCGGCCGACAACCTGGACTTCATCCGCCCCGAGCACCTGGAGCGCTCGCTGGGCCTGCTGCTGGCGGCGTTCGGCATCGTGGAGCGCAACCTCAGCTTCAACAACCTCAGCCCCTTCGGTGAGCCCCAGCTGGGTCGACGTGGCCTGTACTCGCTCATTGGCGGCCACAACGAGGGGCAGAAGCTGCAGCTGGCACTCCTGTGGGTGCTGAACCAGTCCGATGGCAGCAAGAGCCTTCTGGACATCGCCGAGATGGCCGGACTGCCCTTCGATCTGGTCCATCAGGCCGCCGAAGCGCTTCTGCACAACCAGCTGCTGGAAGTCGTTGTAAGGTAGCCTCAGATCTCGTTGTTTCGTTGCAGTCGATGCCGTAATGTTCAGAATACGCTCCGACTTCCCTATCTCCTCGCCGGTCGACATCCCATGAACAGCAACCAGAAGCCGAACGTTTCCGGCATGGTGGAACGCACCTGCTTCGACAAGTCCGCAGCCCTGCGCAAGAAGGTTCACGACACCATTCCGGGTGGCGCACACACCTACGCCAAGGGCGATGACCAGTATCCCGAGCGCTCGCCCGGTTTCATCGAGCGCGGCAAGGGCTGCCACATCTGGGACGTGGACGGCAACGAATTCATCGAATACGGCATGGGCCTGCGCGCCGTCACCCTCGGCCACGCCTATCCGTCCGTCATCGAGGCGGCCTACCGGCAGATGCAGCTGGGCAACAACTTCAACCGCCCGGCCCCCATCGAGCTGGAATGCGCCCAGATGCTGCAGTCGCTGGTGTCCAGCGCCGAGATGGTCAAGTTCGCCAAGGACGGCTCCACGGTGCTGACCGCCGCGCTGAAGCTGGCCCGCGCCTACACCGGCCGTGACCTGGTGGCCATCTGCAGCAACAGCCCCTTCTTCTCGTACAACGACTGGTTCATCGGCACCACCGCCATGGACGGCGGCGTCTCGCGCGTTGAAGTCGAACTCACCGTCAAGTTCAACTACAACGACATCGACAGCCTGCAGAAGCTCTTCGAGCAATACCCGAACCGCATCGCCATGGTGCTGCTGGAGCCTGCCCGTACCGAAGAGCCCAAGGACGGCTTCCTGCAGAAGGTCATCGACCTGGCCCACCGCAATGGCGCCCTGGTCACGCTGGACGAGACCATCAGCGGCTTCCGCTTCCACCAGGGCGGCGCCCAGACGCTGTATGGCGTCACGCCCGACATGTCGTGCTTCGGCAAGGCGCTGGCCAACGGCTTCTCGCTGTCGGCACTCACCGGCAAGCGCGAAGTGATGGAACTGGGCGGCCTCTTCCACGACAAGGAGCGCGTCTTCCTGCTGTCCACCACCCATGGTGCCGAAGGCCCCAGCCTGGCGGCTGCCATCGAGACCATGCGCATCTACCGTGATGAGCCGGTCATCGAGCACCTCTACCATGTGGGCGAGCGCCTGCGTGCCGGCATCGAGCAGGTCACGGCCGCTCTGGGGGTCAGCGAATACCTGTCGGTGGCCGGCCGGGGATGCAACCTGCTCTATTCCACGCACGACCACGAGCACAAGCCCTCGCAGCCGTTCCGCACGCTGTTCATGCAGGAACTCATCCGCTGGGGCGTGCTGGCGCCCAGCTTCATCGTCAGCTACTCGCACAGCGAGGCCGACATCGACTACACCATCGAGGCCTTCAGCCGGGCCGCCAAGGTCTACAAGAAGGCCCTGGAAGCCGGCAGCACCGATGGCCTGCTCATCGGCGCACCCACCAAGGTGGTCTACCGCCGCTACAACTGATGTCCGCGCCCATGCGTCATTTCCATGACGCATGAACGACAAAAAGGCCCGGCCTGCCATGCAGTGCCGGGCCTTGCTTTTTCAGGGGGGCAGCCAGGAGCAGCCAAGGGCAGCAGGAGCCCCCAGGGGGCAGCCCGATGAGGCTGAAGCAGCCTGCCGAGCGCCTGCGGGCCGTCAGGCCGTGGCCGGCTCCAGATACATCTTCTGGATGTCCGGCGGCAGATGCTCCAGCGTGGTGCCCTGCAGATAGTCGTTGATCGGCGAGCCCGTGCAGCGCGAATCCACGTTGGGTGCACCGTCACGCGCACGCAGGTCCTTGCGGTTCACCACCCGGAAATCGATCGAGAAGCGCGTCTCGCCTGTCTGGTTCGGAATGGACGAATGCAGGTGTGCGGCAGCAAACAGCAGCATGCCACCCGGCGGCGTCACCACCGTCACGTTCGGCTCCAGCTTGATGTCTTCCTGCAGCTTGGGTTGCGGGCGCGTGTCCTTGTTCACGTGCGTGACCGCATTGAAGCGCTGGCTGGCGTTCCATTCCTGGTAGTTGTAGATCTCGGAATTGTTCGGCGTCTCGCGTGCGAACCACTCCGGATGGAAGGTCATGGCGTTGCCGCCGTTCACCTCGAAGATCGGGATCCACCAGTTGATCTGGCACATCGGCGCCGAATACCAGGTGTCGCGGTGCGCATGGAAGGCATAGGCGATGCCGCTGGTGAGGTAATTGTGGCTGGTGGACGTGCGCATGCGCGGCACGTCGAAATAGGTCTCTTCCAGATCACAGCCGATGTACTCCATCATCTTCGGGATGATGCGCTTGCATTCCGGATGATGGATGAAGGCCGGCTTGAGCTTCGAGAGGATCTCGGCAAATTTCTCGACCGGATAGTGATCCTGCGCCGTACGCGGATCCAGACCGGGGAAGGCCTCGGCGATCAGCTTGCGGGCCAGCTCGATCAGCGCCAGCGAATGCTCATTGGCGGAATACACGAACAGATCGCCATCGTAGATCATCCTGCGGCGGCTGTCGTCGTCGATCTTCCGGTCAAAGTAGACAGTGGTCATGGGGCATGTTGTTGCAATTCACGCGATGCCCAAATTCTATGAGTGAGGTCTTCGGCGTTTATTGTTACGCCATGTACAGCGCCATCGGCGGCAAGGCAGTACTTGAATACCTTCCGTTAACCTGTTGAAGAAAAAGCCTCTATCACTGTCTGCAGCCTGGCGTCAGCAGGGCCGGCTCATGCCCGTAAGCAAAAACGGGTATCAAGCCGGAAACCTTTTTTGCCGGGCAGGGAACCCACAAAGAAAAGGGGCGGTGTGCCCGCCCCTTCTGCTCACGCAACGCCGGTCCGGCTGCTTACCAGGACTTCCAGGGCGCCTTGCCCGAAGCCCACAGCTCTTCCAGCACGTGCTTGTCGCGCAGCGTGTCCATCGGCTGCCAGAAGCCGGTATGGCGCCAGGCCTCCAGCTGGCCATCGGCCGATAGCGAACGCATCGGCTCCTGCTCGAACACCGAATCATCACCGTGGATGCGGTCCAGCACCTTGCGATCCAGCACGAAGAAGCCGCCGTTGATCCAGGCGCCGTCGCCCTGCGGCTTTTCCATGAACGAATCGATCAGCGTCTGATCCGCCTGCAGGCTGAACGCACCGAAGCGGCCCGGGGGCTGAACGGCCGTCACCGTCGCTTCCTTGCCGTGCTTGCGGTGGAACTCGATGGAGGCGGTGATGTTGACGTTGCTCACGCCGTCGCCATACGTGCACAGGAAGGTGTCACCCTTCACATACTTGGCTGCACGCTTGATGCGGCCACCTGTCATCGAATCCTGACCCGTCTCGACCAGCGTCACCGACCACGGCTCGGACTCATTGCGGTGGATCTGCATCTCGTTCGTGCCCAGGTTGAACGTCACGTCCGCGCGCGAGATGGCGTATTCGTGGAAGTACTGCTTGATGATGTGGCTCTTGTAGCCGCAGCAGATCACGAAGTCATTGATGCCGTGCGAGGCATAGATCTTCATGATGTGCCAGAGAATGGGCTGCCCGCCGATCTCGACCATCGGCTTGGGGCGTACCGCGCTTTCTTCGCTGATCCGGGTGCCGAAGCCGCCGGCAAGAATGACCGCTTGCATGGTGAGCGTAGTCCTCGTTTGTCGATGCAACTGACATAGTCGCCTGACACTGCAAGGGCGTCAACCGGAAGCGACACCTATCCGCCGGAATGCAGCCAGAAAGCGATGAAATGCGTACTCAGTCCAGCAGCGCCGTCGCAAATTCGCGCGCGCTGAATGCCTGCAGGTCTTCCACGCCTTCACCCACGCCCACGAAGTACACCGGCAGCGGATGGTCACGCCGCGTGTGCGCCAGCGCCGCAATGGCACCGCCCTTGGCCGTGCCGTCCAGCTTCGTCACGACCAGACCCGTCAGCTGCACCGCCTCGTCAAAGGCCTGCACCTGCGCCAGCATGTTCTGGCCGGTATTGCCGTCCAGCACCAGCAGCACCTCGTGCGGTGCACCATCCATGGCCTTGCCGATCACCCGACGGATCTTCTTCAGCTCGTCCATCAGGTGACGCTGCGTGGGCAGCCGGCCGGCCGTGTCCACCATCACCACGTCCACCTTGCGCGCCTGTCCGGCCTTGATCGCATCGAACGCCACCGCGGCCGGATCACCGCCCTCGTTGGCAATCACGTGCACCTGGTTGCGCTCGCCCCAGCGCGCCAGCTGCTCGCGCGCCGCCGCCCGGAACGTGTCGCCTGCTGCCAGCAGCACCGACTGATCGATCTGGTGCAGATGGCGTGCCAGCTTGCCGATCGACGTCGTCTTGCCGGCCCCGTTCACCCCGGTGATCATCATCACCAGCGGATCGGCCCGGTCCACATCGATGGGCTTCTCCAGCGGTGACAGCAGCTCGGTCAGGATGTCGATCAGCGCCGTCTTCAGCGTCGCCGCATCGTTGATCCGGTCGCGCCGCGCCCGCTCGCGCAGCTCGTCCAGCAGCCACGTCGTCGTGCCATAGCCCGTGTCGCTGGCCAGCAGCGCCGTCTCCAGCTCCTCGTACAGCGTCTCGTCAATCCGGTTGCGACTGAAGATGCTGCCCAGCTGCGAGCGCGTGCGTGCCAGCCCCCCGCGCAGCCGCGCAAACCAGCTGGCTCGTGCCGGCCGTACCGCTTCCGGCATCGCCTGCGTGGGCGGCACGATCTCGCTCTCGCCATAGGTCGTGGCCTCGCTCGCAGCCGGGGCGCCGGCGCCCTTCGACGCCGGGGATACCGCCTCGGGTGCAGACGTCACCGCTGCTAGTGCAGGCACCTCCACCGCCGGTGTCGACACCACGGCTTCGGGCGCCGGGGTCTCCACCACCGGTTCGGCCGGCGCCTGGGGCGCCAGGGTCTCGACCGGGGAGGGGGCCGCTACCGGGGCAACGGTTGCCTGCGGGGCAGGGACCGCCTCGACCGGTGCGCCCGGTTGCTGTGCCTCAGGCGCCCGGGTTGCCGGCACAGGCTGCACACCCGCTGCCGGCCCCTCGGCCTTCGGCGTCGGCATGGCGTCCAGGCCGGATTCCGGCAAGGCGGCAGACACCGCGGCCGGTGCGGTTGCCTGCGTCGCGACGGCGGCATCCACGGCAGGGGTAGCGCCAGCGATGCCTGCCCCCTCAGCCTGTGCGGCCTCGGGCTGCGGCTGGGACTGGTCCGGCGTGTCGGGGACTTGCGCAGCCCCGGCAGACTCACCGCCCTCGGCCGATTCCCCGGCCGGCTCGGCAGCAGCCTCTTCAGCGGCGGCAAACTCGGCCGCAGCGGCCTGGGCTGCGGCTGCATCTTCCTTCTCTTTCTTCTTGCGACGGAAAAAACCGAACATGTCGTGCGTCCTGTATGAGTCTGCTGCGGTGTGAGTTGCTGCAATTCTAGAGCCTGTCCGCCTCCGCCGGCCTGCCGGATATCGGCACCCGGGGACAAAGCGGGCCCAGGGGGCAGAGCCGGTAAACTAACGGCTTCCTTCCGAGTACCCCTCCATGTCCTCCCGCATTCGCATCATCGGCGGCCAATGGAAGCGCCGCCTGCTGCCTGTGCCCGACTCGCCGGGCCTGCGGCCCACTCCCGACCGCGTGCGCGAGACCCTGTTCAACTGGCTGGGCCAGGACCTTTCCGGCTGGCATTGCCTTGACCTCTTCGCCGGTTCCGGCGCCCTGGGCTTCGAGGCCGCCTCACGCGGGGCAGCCCGCGTGCTGATGGTCGAACAGAACCCCGCCATCGCCCGCGGCCTGACCGCCAGCGTCCAGCAGCTTGGGGCAGGGGCCAGCATCGAGGTCATCCGCGCCGACGCCGCCCGCTGGCTTGACCAGCGCCCGCCCATGCTGCAGGATCTGATCCTGCTGGACCCCCCCTTCCGGGCCGGCTGGCTGCCGCGCATCCTGCCCGCCGTCCTACCCTGGCTGGCCCCCCACGGCCTCGTCTACGTCGAAGCCGATCACGCCATCACCGACGACTGGCTGGCCCAGCAGGGCTGCAACAGCCTGGCCGTCATCCGCACCGGCAAGGCCGGACAGGTCCATTATCAGCTGCTTACTTCCGAACCATGTCCCTCGTCGTCTACCCCGGAACCTTCGACCCGCTGACCCTGGGCCACCAGGACGTCGTGAACCGCATCGCCGCCCACCACGAATCCGTCGTCGTCGCCATCTCCGACAGCCGCCCCAAAACCCTGTTCACCACGGCCGAGCGCGTCGACATGGCCAAGGCCATCCTGGTGGGGCTGCCCAACGTGCGCGTCATGTCTTTCTCCGGGCTTGTCACCGACTTCGCACGCGACATCGGTGCCAGCCTCATCGTGCGCGGCCTGCGTGACGCCAGCGACTTCGACTACGAACGCCGCATGGCCAGCCTCAACCGCACCATGCAGCCCACCATCGACACCCACTTCATCATCCCCGACGACCGCTTCCAGTCCATCACCGGCACCCTGGTGCGGGAAATCGCCATGATGGGCGGCGACGTGCGCGCCTTCGTCAACCCTGTGGTGCTTGCCGCCCTGCAGGAAAAATACCTCAAGCGCCAGCAGGAACCGCGCAAGGAGAGCCGCTGACATGGCCCTCATCATCACCGACGAATGCATCAACTGCGACTGCTGCGAACCTGAATGCCCCAACGAAGCCATCTCCATGGGGCCCGAGTACTACATCATCGACCCCAACCGCTGCACCGAATGCGTCGGCCACTTCGATGAACCCCAGTGCGTGCAGATCTGCCCGGTCGAGTGCATCCCCGTCAACTTCGACCTCAACGAGAGCCGCGAACAGCTCCATGCCAAATACCTGCGCCTGCAGGAAGAAAAGGAGGCACTCAACGGTACTGTCGTGACAGGCGCCGATGGCCAGCCCGGACGGATGCCGGCCGACAACCCGGTCAGCGGTTGATCAGCGTGCTCTTGCCAAACAGGCTCTCCACCAGATCCACCACCAGCTCTGCCGTCTGATTGCGGATATCCAGCGCCGGATTCAGCTCCACGATGTCCAGCGACGCCAGCCGGCCCGTGTCCGCAATCATCTCCATGCACAGCTGCGCCTCGCGGTACGTCGGCCCGCCGCGCACCGCCGTCCCCGTCCCCGGCGCAATCTCCGGATCCAGAAAATCCACATCGAAGCTCACGTGCAGATGCGTGTCCGCATCCACATCCGCCAGCGCTCGGTGCATCACCTCGCGCATCCCCAGCTCATCGATCGCACGCATGTCGAACGCCCGCAGCCCCAGCTGACGGATCATCCGCTTCTCGTGCTCGTCCACCGAGCGCAGACCCACCTGACAGAAATGCTCCGCTGACAGCGCCGGCGTCTGCCCCGAAAGCCCGATCAGCGGCTGCGGCCCCAGACCCAGCAGATTCGCCACCGGAATCCCGTGAATATTGCCACTGGGAGAAATATCCGGCGTATTGCAGTCCGAATGCGCATCCAGCCACAGCACCCGAAGCTTGCGCCCCGACGCGCGGCAATGACGCGCCACCGCACTGAGCGAACCCGCCGCCAGATGATGATCACCCCCCAGCATGATCGGCGTGCGCCCTTCCTGCAGCTGCGCCAGCACCGCATCGTGCACCGCCTGCGTCCAGAAAACCGCCTCCGGCAGATTGCGCAGCCCCGCAGCCTTCGGGTCACGCCCGCCCCGCGGATTCACCGGCCCCGCCAGATTGCCCGTATCCACCACATCCACCCCCAGCGCCCGCAGCGCCGCCGGCAGCTGCGCCACCCGCAACGCATCCGGCCCCATCGCCGCCCCCAGACGGCTGGCTCCCACGTCCGTGGGTGCGCCGATGAGTGCGACCCGGTGGGTGGGTTGAGGGTTGAGAGAGGAATCGGTGGTGGGGGTGAGGGGCGTGGACATGAGGCCTTCCTGAGTTTCAGAGACGGAAGGGAACATAGCACGGATGGGGGGGTAAGCGTTCTGGTCGGATCGTTTGGGGGCGATAAGCGTTCTGATGGGAACGCTTATCCTCACTGGATGGAAGAAGCCGGGACGTAGCCGCAGGCCACGGATTCATTAGCCTGCCTCCTGCTGCTTCATGCCTGCATCTCATGGCTCACGGCGTTCGTCCTGGTTCGTTGTCCTTGTGCCACGATTAGCTGGAAAATAACGGTACTGGATGCCCCTTATCGTGTTCCTGGCGACGAAGTGGGTATATTGTGTGGAGATGAAATCCAGGCGTTAATTTTCGTACCGTGGAGACAATTCATGCAGGATATAGCACCGTCCGACCTCAAGACCATCCTGCATTCAAAACGAGCCAACATCTATTACCTGGAGCATTGCCGGGTGCTAGTGAATGGCGGCCGGGTGGAGTATGTCACTGACGCCGGAAAGCGTTCACTTTACTGGAATATTCCCATCGCAAACACGACGAGTCTGCTGTTGGGTACGGGCACGTCCATCACGCAAGCGGCCATGAGGGAGCTGGCCAAGGCTGGGGTATTGGTTGGGTTCTGTGGGGGAGGCGGTACGCCCCTTTTCAGTGCGAACGAAGTCGACATCGAGGTAGCGTGGTTCAGTCCTCAAAGCGAGTACAGACCCACCGAGTACCTTCAGGCGTTTCCGAACCTGGTGGGCCTGCGCACGTTCTCTAAGGCGTATGGGCTGGCAGGGGCGCGTGTGGGCTACGCGTTTAGCGCGAATACGGAGGTTATTGACGCCCTGAACAAGGTTGCGCTGCCGTTCGGGGTGAATGCTGTGGCGCAGGCAGGCGCGTTGGCGTCGCTCGCGGCTGCGGACGCCCTGCTGGAGCGCACCGACGAGGTTGTTGCGGAGCGGGCGCGTATCGCGGCGGCGGTGGGTGGTGTGGCGTCGCAAGCCAATTTCGTGTGGGTGCCGCGTGACGACGCCCCGGAACTCGCCGCCCACCTGGCCGATGCAGGCGTGCTGGTGCGCGCGTTCCCGGAGGGGCTGCGCATCACAGCGACCACGGCGGAGGAGACGGAAAGATTGCTGGCGGCGTGGGAAACGTTAAACGACACAACCCCCAGCAGCTAGAGCTACCAGGGGTGTTTGTGCGGAAGTAGAGGGATTTGAACCCCCGGTCCGT
>ERZ773010.2631-NODE-2631-length-10523-cov-37.104891_pt1 | contig 10523 bp, 8 predicted proteins | sample MGYA00580842_ERZ773010 | MGnify/ENA primary metagenome ERZ773010 (study PRJEB29015, sample SAMEA2737982) | human oral metagenome | biome: human oral; feature: human-associated habitat; material: dental | place: China | collected 2107 ...
AGGCAGAAAATGACTAGATTTTGGATTGGTGTCGTATCAAAAGAACATGTACTAAGAGGTGTAGAAGGTGGATTTTGCCAAGTCTGCCATGGAAAGAAAGCACCATTGAACCGAATGAAAAAAGGGGACTATCTTCTCTACTACAGTCCCAAGTATCAACTGAGCAGTCAGGAAAAATTGCAGGCCTTTACAGCAGTTGGCAAGATTCTAGATGACACAGCTTATCAAGTAGAGATGTTTGAAGGCTTTGTCCCATTTCGGCGAGATGTCAGCTACTACCAACCCGTCAAAGACTGCCCCATTGACCAAATCCGACAACATCCTCAGTGGCGCCAGTATGCTTCTCAGATAAGATACGGACATTTCGAAGTTTCGAAAGACTTCTTCCTTTATGTTTTTGAGCAAATGAAACTAGACAGCCCTGCAAATCAGTAAAAACAGCTTCGTTTGACTTACACCTAAACCTTTGCTCACCTGCCATCAAATCTAAAGTTCTGATTCTCAAGGAAAAACGGAACCTTTTGATTTGAAGTGAAATTATCGATTTATCAAATCAGCATAAAAGCCGATAAAGTACCCGTAATCACATTGGCTAAAGCATGCATAATCCAGCTGGGTAAAATGGAGCCATCAGATTTCTTTTCATTGACAAAACCCATATAGACCGCGATGCCACCCGTACACAAAATGATGAGCAAGGTTTGCTGCCAAGAGAGTATTGTTATAAACATCAGGCCATGGATCAGACCAAAAAGAGCAGCTTGTATGGTGTTGGCTACCACAAAGGATAAGCGGCTAGCCAATCTCTTTAAAAGAAAACCTCTGAAAAGCAGTTCTTCTGACAGAGCAGTTTGAAACAGACCATAAATCAGAATAGCTGGCAAGGCTTGAAAGCCTAGGCCTGAGAAATTCGAAGTCGCTGTATTCAGATTTTTTACAGCAGGATATACTAGCAAAAACGAAAGAACTAAGAAAAATAGCGAACCCAGCAAAATCCGCAGCCAGATCTTTCGGCTGCCAGTGTCTTTTAGCGGTTTTAAGCCAAGCCATTCTAAAAATGGACTTTTTTTTCTAGCCCTTATCAACCACCAAACAAAAGGAAGAAAAGCAAACAAAGCAATTTGAATCAGAGCATTCAGCATCTGTTGAACTAGATATCCCATGGTAAGAGACTCCTTTCTTTTCTTTAATATGATTATACAAGACAAACTTCAAGAATTTATAAAGTAATTCTAAAATATTTCTAAAGAATGAAAGAAATCATAAACATAAACAAATCAAGGATTATCGCCACTTCAACTTGTTTGCTATGCTCATCATTTTTGGACTAAATGATGCCAAAAAAATCTTTAAAAACTTATCTCAAAATCTAAGAAAAGTTGCAGATAAGAATAAGGCGATGAGTTTACAAAATAGAAAATTGACAATGAATTAAAGAAAGAAAAAAGTCCTAAAATTTTATTACCCAAAGTCAAATTTTCAGCCTATCTATCCCAGATAATTTTCTTTTTAGTCAAATACTTCCAGTTCCTGCTCATCCACTTCCTACTCCTCAGGGTTTCAATTTTACAGGCTTGGTACCATCCCAAAAGCTGTTTTTTTCTTCTTGCCAACCCGCTTACATTTTGCTACAATGATGTCAAAAATCAGTAAGGAAAAATTATGCCACAACAACTCTTTAAAGAATTTGCCCAACTAGATCAAGTGGAAGCTATTGTTCTTGGTGGCTCTCGTGCTGGACAGCATTTTGACAAAGACTCAGACTATGATGTTTATATCTACTTGACAGACTTCATTGCTCCCACGACTCGACACCATATCCTCAGCAAGTACTGCTCCTACATGGAAATCGGCAATCAATTTTGGGAACTAGAGGATGACTGTGTGCTAAAGAGCAAGATCGAAATTGAGCTCATTTACCGTACACTAGATAGCTTCGATAAAGACCTGCAGACTGTCGTCCTAGACCATCAATCTCAGAATGCTTATACCACCTGTATGTGGCACAACCTGCTCCACAGCAAAATCATCTACGACCGAAATGGTCGCTATGAAGCACTTCAGAACAAGTACAGACTGCCTTATCCAGCTGAGCTGAAAAAGAATATTATTAAGAAGCAGCTCCTCCTACTCGATCAAGCCTTGCCAGCTTTCTCCAAACAAATAGAAAAAGCGCTCAAGCGTCAGGACTTGCTCAGTATCAATCACCGTAGCAGTGAATTTTTTGCTTCCTATTTTGACTTGCTCTTCGCCCTAAACGAACAGACGCACCCTGGAGAAAAGAGAATGCTGGAGTTTGCAAAAAACAACTGCATGCTATTACCTCAGCATTTCGAAGAAAATATACAGACCTATTTTCAAAAACTCTACACAGAACCCGCTGAAGCGATAAAGCTTATCAATCAGCTAGTGACGACCATCAAAGAAGTCATTCCTCAAGAAATTATTGGTAGTTTTTAGAAATGAAGCCTGAAGCCACAGCCTCATTGCTGCAGAAGCTAAAAAAATTAGGAGTTTGAACATTAGTGTTCAAGCTCCTTTTCATGCTTCTTATCAGCGATTCTTTGTATCCAAGATAATGGTCACTGGCCCATCATTGACTAGCTCTACCTGCATGTCTGCCCCAAAAATCCCCGTTCGAGTCGGCACCTCCTGCTGCAAGGCAAGATTGAAGGCATCATAAAAATTGCTAGCCATCTCTGGCGGAGCAGCCTTAACAAAGGCTGGACGATTCCCCTTTTTGGTATCTGCATGCAGAGTGAATTGAGAAATTGACAAAATTTCGCCATCAATGTCCTTGATAGACAGGTTCATCTTGCGCTCAGCATCGGAAAAAATCCGCATATTGACAATCTTCCTGACTGCATAATCCATATCCTCCTGACTATCGTCAGGCCCTACGCCTACTAGGAGCAGGAGACCTTGTCCAATACTGCTGTGCAGCTGCTGGTCAATGCTGACCTGAGCACGTTTTACGCGCTGAATCACTATTTTCATATCTTTTCCTTTGATTTAACGGTAACTTATAGCTAGATAATGATTTCCGAAATAAATCAGCCATTAGTCCGCTTGACCGAGTAGACCTCCGGCACGCTCTTAATCTTATCCACCACCGTCGTCAGCATGGACAGATTAGCAATGCCAAAAGAAACGTGGATATTAGCAAATTTCATATCCTTGGTCGGCTGAGCATTAACTGTTGAAATATTTTGGGTGGTATTGGACAGAACCTGCAACACATCGTTGAGGAGGCCAGAGCGGTTGAGACCGTATATATCAATGTGAGCCGTGTACTCTTTGGTCGTGTTGTTGTCTTCCCATTCCACATCAATCAGCCGCTGCTCGTAATTTTCCTGAGCCTTGAGATTCATGCAGTCCTGCCGGTGAATGGCTACACCTCGTCCTTTGGTAATATAGCCAACAATATCATCACCCGGCACGGGATTACAGCACTTGGCAATCCGGATGAGGAGGCCAGACGCCCCCTGAATAACCACACCGCCTTCGTGCTTAACCTTGAGGGTGTCTTTTTTGTTTTCAACCTTGACTTCGCCGCCCTTAACCAATTCCTCCGCTTCTGCTCTAGCCTTGGCCCGTTCTTCCTCACGGCGCTCTTTTTCTGTCAGGCGATTGAAAATACTAATGGCGCCAATCTCACCGAAGCCAATCGCCGCAAAAAGCGCTTCTTCGGTCTTATAGCTAGTCTTTTGCAGGACTTCTTCCATGTGCTTCTTGTCCATGTACTTATTTGCGACATAGCCATGCTCCTGAAATTGAGCCTGCAAGAGCTCACGCCCTTTGGAGATAGACAGCTCCTTGTCTTGATTTTTAAAGAACTGACGGATTTTATTTCTGGCCTTGCTGGTCTTGACAATATTGAGCCAGTCACGGCTTGGTCCGAAGGAGTTAGCATTGGTGATGATTTCCACCTGATCACCTGTCCTGAGCTTGGTTGTCAGGGGTACCATGCGGCCATTGACCTTGGCTCCTGTGGCTTTCTCACCGACCTTAGTGTGGATCTCATAGGCAAAGTCAATGGGGCCCGAGTCCTTAGGCAGAGAGCGCACCGCTCCATCCGGTGTGAAGACATAAATTTCCTCAGCTAGATAGCTCTCCTTGACCGAGTCAACGAAGTCCTTGGCATCATTGGATTGATCCTGCAGCTCCATCAGCTCCTTGATCCAGTTCATCCCGATGGCCGATTCTCTGCTGTCTACCTGTCCCTTGATGCCTTTCTTGTAAGCCCAATGGGCCGCAACCCCATACTCAGCGACCTCATGCATTTCCTTGGTCCGAATCTGAAACTCAATCGGACCTTTGGGGCCATAAACGGTCGTATGGATGGACTGGTAACCATTGGCCTTGCGGTTGGCAATATAATCCTTGAACCGCCCTGGCATCGGCCGCCAAAGCTCATGAATGTAGCCCAGCATAGCATAGACATCACTCTGAGTATCCAAGATACAGCGAATGGCAATTAAATCATAAATCTCATCAAAACGCTTCTTCTTGTCCTGCATCTTGCGATAGATCGAGTAGATATGCTTGGGCCGGCCATAAATCTTACCGTGCAGATTGCGCTCGCCAGCATAGGTCTCAATCTTCTGAACCACCTCTTCTACCAGAGCTTCACGCTCCCGGCGCTTCTCCTTCATCATGTGGGAAATTTTGTAAAATTCCACTTCATTGAGATAACGGAAAGACAAATCCTCCAGCTCCCACTTGACACTGGAAATCCCCAACCGATGAGCCAAGGGTGCATAGATTTCCATTGTTTCTCGGGAAATCCGCTCCTGCTTATCCTTGCGCAGATGCTTGAGCGTCCGCATATTGTGGAGACGGTCTGCCAGCTTGACCAAAATAACCCGGATATCCTCTGACATGGCCATGAGCATCTTGCGGTGGTTTTCCGCTAGCTGCTCCTCGTGGGATTTGTACTTGACCTTACCCAGCTTGGTAACCCCATCTACGATTACGCGCACATCAGACCCAAACTCTCTTTCCAAATCATCCAGCGTCGCACGAGTATCCTCAACCACATCATGCAGAAAGCCGCAAGCGACCGTTACCGCATCCAGCTTGAGCGTGGCCAAAATCCCTGCCACTTGAATAGGATGCACGATATAAGGCTCACCTGACCTGCGAAACTGCCCACTGTGACAATCAATAGCATAGATCAAAGCTTTCTGTATAAAGGCCACATCCTCCGCAGCCAGATATTTTCTCGTAAGGGCCAATACCTGATCGCCCGTCAAATTCACTTCTTTTGGCATCTCGTCTCTCCAATTCCTGCCTACTATTTTATCACTTTTAGCCCGATATGAAAACCTAGAAGACAGTCCATATAAAAACCCGCCTTAAACGGGCGGGTTCTGGTGAAGAAAGTGATGAACTTCTTCCTTGATAAATTGACAATAAGCGTAGACAAGGTAGCAAGTAGATGCCACACCTAAAAGGGCGACAAACAACTCAAATAAGGCAGACATAATCATGGCGAACCTCCTCTCCTTATCAGGCAAAGAATGCAAATACGCTTCCCAGCTTAGGCAGTCTGATTGTTTCCGTTTTCTTTTCCTTTCCGACTTACCCAAGTGAGTTCATCACTATTATACTAAAATACGAAAGCGGATACAAGACGGTGAGGCAGTTGCTCCTAATAATGATTTTATCAAAATAGATAACATGCTAAATTTGAAGCATCTAAAGTAGGAATGACACTCTTAACAAATTTTTTCTCCTTTTAATTTGACACGGTTTCTCTAAATGAATAAGTATTATCATATTTGACAGTTACTGAATAATAGTAATAATCGTCGTTTCGGTTTGAGCTTCCAAAACCTAAAGTTGCCTGCTCTCTTTCATTTTTGTGAAAATACTGATTGATAGTTTGATTTTGAACCGAATAATCAATATCAAACGCCCCGTTGTTACTATTATAACTTTTGGATTTCATAGATAAAGAAGATAGAAAAGACTGATTAATTGTTAACTTTTGAAATAAGAATCCATCAAAAGGCCATAATTCTTTCGCTTTACCCTCATCAGAAAAGATAAATTTACCATCTATATAATCAACTCTTACTGTTTCTTCTGGCTTTTCAGTAATATCATCAGAAGCCCGTGTCTTGGTTAGCACTCCAGAAATTGTGTGATTGCTACTATCCCCTTGTAAAGTGATTTCGATAAGATAAGTCCCACGTTTGATATACACTTGCTCTACTTTAAACCCATCCGGAAATTGCTTAAACAAATCAAATAGATTTTCAGTAGGATAGACGCGACCCACTTCAGCTACCTTATTCTCAATCCAATCTCGGCTGCTCCTCTTTTCTCCACATCCTATTAATCCTATCATGACTCCCCCTAAAAGTAATATTTTGAGAAAAATTCTCTTTTTCATGATATTCTCCTTGTTTATTATTCTTAACAAAGTAACTTATTTCAGTCACAGTATAGTGTACCATAAATTTTAAAACTCTATTTTATTCTACCTCCATCCAATCATTCACTTATCCGCCGATCTCTTCATTCAGTATTTTCAAACCAATATTAGAAAGTATGAAAGCTCTAAATTGGAAATTTCTTCTTGATGAAAGCGTTTTGATATAGTATAATATAAGTCTGAAATTCATTTTAACAAAGGAGATATTATGTCCAAATCATCCCTTCAAAAAACGCTTGCGCTTTTGAGCGCAGCGGCTCTTGCGGCAGCTGCAAATGCTGTTCAGGCTGATGAGAATACTCCAGCAGTCACTGCTAATCCTGCTCCAGCAAGCAGCGCAGCGGAAGCAAAACCAACGACTGCTGCAAGTCCTACTGAGACTACTGCGACACCAGAGAGCACGGAGCCTAGCTCTACTATTTCCCCAGAAAATGCCAGTGGAAATACTGATGCTCTGATGGCTATGGCTCGCAATGTAGCAGCTACTGAGGATACTAAGCCCGTGGAGGGACAGACTGTCGATGTTCGTATCTTGGCAACGACCGATCTCCATACCAACTTGGTCAACTACGACTACTATCAGGACAAGCCAGTGGAGACCTTGGGACTGGCTAAGACTGCCGTGCTGATTGAGAAGGCCAAGAAAGAAAATCCAAACGTCCTCTTGGTCGACAATGGCGATACCATCCAAGGAACGCCGCTGGGAACCTATAAGGCCATCGTGGATCCTGTGGAGAAGGGCGAGCAGCACCCTATGTACGCTGCCCTGCAAGCTCTGGGCTTTGAAGCTGGCACGCTTGGGAACCATGAGTTCAACTACGGTCTGGACTATCTGAACCGCGTAATCGAGACAGCAGGCATGCCTCTTGTCAATGCCAATGTGCTGGATCCAGCGACTGGTAAATTCATCTATCAGCCTTACAAAATCATCGAAAAGACCTTTACGGATACACAAGGCCGCTTGACTACTGTCAAAATCGGTGTGACCGGGATTGTTCCGCCGCAGATTCTCAACTGGGATAAGGCAAACCTAGAAGGAAAAGTGGTCGTTCGCGATTCTGTCGAGGCTATTCGAGACATCATCCCTGAGATGCGCAAGGCAGGTGCAGACATCACTTTGGTACTTTCTCACTCTGGTATCGGAGATGACAAGTATGAAAAAGGCGAGGAAAATGAAGGCTATCAAATCGCCAGTCTGCCAGGTGTGGATGCTGTCGTAACTGGCCACTCCCACGCAGAATTTCCAAGCGGAAACGGAAGCGGCTTCTACGAAAAATACCCTGGCGTAGACGGGGTCAACGGTAAAATCAACGGTACTCCAGTAACCATGGCTGGAAAATACGGCGACCATCTGGGCGTCATTGACCTCAAGTTAAACTATACCGAAGGCAAATGGAAAGTCACTGACAGCAAAGGCTCTATCCGCAAGGTGGATACCAAGTCTAATGTAGCAGATCAGCGCGTCATTGAAATTGCCCAAGAATCTCACCAAGGTACTATCAACTACGTCCGCCAGCAAGTCGGCACCACGACTGCACCGATTACCAGCTACTTCGCTCTGGTCAAAGACGATCCATCCGTACAAATCGTCAACAATGCCCAGCTTTGGTATGCTAAGCAAGAGCTGGCTGGCACACCTGAAGCCAACCTTCCTATCCTGTCTGCAGCAGCGCCTTTCAAGGCAGGAACTCGTGGGGATGCAACGGCCTACACAGACATTCCAGCTGGTCCTATTGCCATCAAGAACGTAGCAGACCTCTATCTCTACGATAATGTCACAGCTATCCTCAAGGTCAACGGTGCCCAACTCAAAGAATGGTTGGAAATGTCAGCTGGTCAGTTCAATACCATTGACCCGACTAATCCCCAACCGCAAAATCTCGTCAATACTAACTACCGAACTTATAACTTTGATGTTATCGACGGTGTTACCTATGAATTTGACATTACCCAGCCTAACAAATACGACCGCGAAGGCAAACTAGCAAACCCAAATGCCAGCCGGGTCCGTAACCTCAAATACCAAGGCAAAGAGATTGACCCCAATCAGGAATTTATCGTCGTGACCAACAACTACCGGTCTAACGGTAATTTCCCTGGTGTTCGAGAAGCTAGTCTCAACCGTCTGCTCAATCTGGAAAACCGCCAAGCTATCATCAACTATATCTTGGCTGTCAAAAATATCAATCCAAGTGCAGATCAGAACTGGCATTTCGCTGATACCATCAAGGGACTGGACCTGCGCTTCCTGACAGCTGATAAGGCTAAGAACTTGATTGGCACAGACGGAGACATCGTCTACCTAGCGGAATCTTCCCAAGAGGGATTCGGCGAATACAAGTTCGTCTACGTCGCACCGAAAACAGAAGCGGTGCCTATCGAGCAGCCAAGCTCTCCAACTATCGCAGTCGAAGCAGCCAATCTGCAGCATAGCAGAGTAGACTTCCCTGTCTTGACTGCTGTTGACCCTAGCACAAACAAGCAAAAATCTCACAAACAAGCAGGAGCAGAAAGCCTCCCAGCAACCGGAGAAAAGACGTCCTCACTCGGACTCTTGGGACTTGTTCTGACCGGACTTGCAGGAATCTTCGCCTTCAAAAAACGAGAAAGACAATAATTAAAAAATCAGTAGCCAAAATAGCTACTGATTTTACTTTTTAAAGACTGTCCTTGCTCAATTCCAACAAAACACTGACTGCGGTCAAGGCATAAAGGGGAGCAGTTTCAGCCCGCAGGATACGTGGACCTAGACCAGCGGAGACAGCCCCTGCTTGGCCAAAGGCTGCTATTTCCTCTGACGAGAGACCGCCCTCCGGTCCGAAGATAAAGAGGACTTTTGCGCCGGCTGCCAAGCCCAACAGAGCCCGGACTAGAGCTGCAGTTTCTCCTTCTTTGGCCGATTCTTCATAGGCCACGATGATGCGGTCAAAGTCTGCCAAGGCTGCCAGAAAGTCTGCCTTTTTATCAAAGAGCCGAACCTCCGGTATCAGATTACGCTTGCTCTGCTCTGCTGCTCCCTGAGCAATTTTCTCTAGCTTTTCACTCTTTTTAGCCAGTTTTTTTCCATCCCACTTAGCCACTGACCAGTCAGCTGGAAAGGCCCAGATAGCACTCGCCCCCAGCTCTGTTGCCTTCTGAGTGATAAATTCTAATTTATCACCCTTGGGAAAGCCTGAAGCAATGGTCACTTGGACCGGCAGCTCGGTATTGTCTGCTAGCTCCTCCACGATTTCCAAGCTCTGCTGACTGGGATCCAACACCTGAGCCAGCCGTTTCACGCCATCATCAAAGACTAATGTGACTTGGTCGCCCGCTTTGAGCCGCATGACTGAAAATATGTGTTTGGCCGTGTCCTTATCCGTGACCACCAGAGGGGACTGAGGACTTCCTTTTATAAAATACTGCTGCATCTAACCACCTATCACGCCTGAAATGTCCTGCGTTTTCTTAAATACGCAGGCATTCCATTCGCCCTGAATCATATGCGTTTCCAGGAAAAATCCTGCTGCTTCCGCTGACTCGCGCACCATTTCCCACTTCTCAGAAATAATTCCACTCATAATCAGATAGCCCTCATCCTTGACCAGACGATAAGCATCCTCAGTCAAATGGATGAGAATATCGGCTAATATATTGGCAACAATGACATCCGCCTTGATTTCTACGCCTCGGAGAAGATCACCTGGCGCTACATGAATGTTCTCCATACCTGGATTGAGCTCAATATTTTCCTGTGCCACGCGCACCGCTACCTCATCTAAATCATAGGCGTAGATGTCCTTAGCGCCCAAGAGAGAGCTGGCAATGGAGAGGACGCCGCTGCCTGTACCCACATCCAACACCGTTTCTCCGCCCCGCAAGACCTGCTCCAGCGCAAAGAGGCTCATCTTGGTCGTCGGATGAGTGCCTGTACCAAAGGCCATACCAGGATCCAGCTTGATAATCTTCTCACTAGCTGTCGCCTCATACTCCGTCCAGGACGGCACAATTGTCAAGTCATGGGTGATACGAGCCGGCTCAAAGTACTTCTTCCAGTTGTCCGCCCAGTCTTCCTCAGCCAGTTCCTGCCGAGTCAGCTGAA
>ERZ773010.2633-NODE-2633-length-10520-cov-21.247874_pt1 | contig 10520 bp, 5 predicted proteins | sample MGYA00580842_ERZ773010 | MGnify/ENA primary metagenome ERZ773010 (study PRJEB29015, sample SAMEA2737982) | human oral metagenome | biome: human oral; feature: human-associated habitat; material: dental | place: China | collected 2107 ...
GGGGCCCGGCCCCCGCGGAAACCTCCGGCGGCACGGCGCGCCCGGCGCGAGACGACGGCGCGGCGCAGCGCCTGGGCGGCTCCGTCGAGTACGTCCGCGCCCCGGGGAGATCCGTCCCGCTCGGTCACGACGAGTACCACTCCGTCGTGCGCGCGCGCGTGGCCGACCTCGACCGCCTCGACCCGGGCCGCGAGCGCCTCGTGCCCGGACCGGACCTGATCATCGCCCTCGACGTGGACGGCACGATCCTGGACATGGACGGGCGCGTCTCGGAGCGGGTCATGGCCTCGATCGCCCGGATGCGCGCCTGGGGGGCGCAGATCGTCATCTCCACGGGGCGCGGCATCCAGGCGGCCCTGCCGGTGGCCCGCTACATCGGCCTGATCGACGGGTGGATGATCTGCGCCAACGGCGCCCTGACCGTGCGCATGGATCCGGGCGCGCCCGAGGGCTACGAGATCGTCGACCACGTCGTCTTCGACCCGGCGCCCGCCATCGACGCCCTCCTGGCGGCGGTGCCCGACGGCATCCTCGCCGTGGAGAGCCCGGGGTCCGGCTTCAGGGCGACGCGCCCCTTCCCCGACGGCGAGCTCATCGAGGACCTGACCGTCGTGGGTCTGGACGAGCTGCGCGCCCATCCGGTCAGCCGGGTCATCCTGCGCGCCCCGGGCATGGACGTGGACGAGTTCAGGGCGCTCGTGGTCGGCAGCGCCCTGCACTCGGTGGAGTACGCGATCGGGTGGACCGCCTGGCTCGACGTGGCCCCGCAGGGCGTGACGAAGGCCTCCGCCCTGGCGCGCCTGGCCGCCCGTCTGGGCACCGACGCCGCGCACGCCGTCGCCGTGGGGGACGGCGGCAACGACATCGAGATGATCTCCTGGGCCGGGGCGGGCGCCGTCATGGGATCGGCGCCGCGCCCGGTCGTGGAGGCCGGGGACCTCGTCACCGAGTCCGTGTGGCGCGACGGGGCCGCCGCCGTCATGGACGCCGTCATCGAGAGGGTGCGATTCGCATGAGTGTCCGACGCCGATTCCGTCTCCTGGCGCTGGTGACGGCCCTGTGCACGGGGGTGGCCGGCCTGCCCGCCTGCGCCCCCGACGGCGGCGGGAGCCAGGCGGGCCCGACCGCGACCTGCGCCGAGCTGGCCGAGCAGTACGGCTCTTTCCCGGCCGGGACGACCGTCACGGTGGCCACGTCCTTCACCGGTGTGGAGGCGGAGCGCTTCGACGCCTCGGTGGCCGACTTCTCCCGGTGCACGGGGGTGACGATCGTCCAGAACGGCTCCGACGAGCTGGAGAACCAGTTGCGCGCCGAGCTCGGCGACAGCGCCACGGACCTGGCCGACCTCGCCGTCGTGCCCCAGCCGGGCCTGGTGACCGACCTGGCCCGCCACGGGCGGATCGTGCCGCTGCCCGAGGCGGTGGGGGCCAATACCGAGCTGGGCTGGGACCGGATCTGGTCGGACGCCGGGCGGGTCGACGGCGAGCTCTACGGGGCGCCGCTCATGGCCAGCCTCAAGTCCTTCATCTGGTACTCGCCGGTCGCCTTCGAGCGGGCCGGGTACGAGGTCCCCACCACCTGGGACGAGCTGGTCGAGCTGACCGATCAGGTCGCGGCCGACCACCCGGACGGCTCCGTGACGCCCTGGTGCCTGGGGGCGGCCGACGGCGCCACGACCGGCTGGCCCGTGTCCGACTGGCTGGAGGACGGGCTCCTGGCCGTCCACGGCACGGGCGCCTACGACCAGTGGGCCAACCACGACGTCCCGGTCGACGCCCCGGCGGCCGTGTCCACCCTCGACAGCCTCGACTCGCTGCTCCTGGCGAAGGGGCACGTGGCGGGCGGGCGCACGGGCGCGGTGTCCATGACCATGGAGGAGGCCGGCGCCGAGCTCGTCTCCGGCGCCTGCCTCATGCTGCACGCCTCCAGCTCCTTCGAGACGGTGCTGCCGCCGGGCACCACCGTCACCGACGCCGACGGCGCGCACGGGGTGACCGTGTCGGCCTCCCCGACCGAGGCCGCGTCGACGCCCGACGGGGGTGCGGGGGACGGCGGGGCCCCGTCCGAGGAGGCCGCGGGCGGAGCGCGCACGGGCGCGCCCGCGGGCACCGCCACGGCCACCCCGGTGCACACCGGCGGCGTCGTGTCCGCCTTCCTCCTGCCGGCGGTCGAGACCGACAGCACCTCCAACCCGGTGCTGGTGGGCGGCGACTACCTCGTGGCCCTCAAGGTCTCCGACGCCTCGACGGCCGTCATGTCCTACCTCACCAGCCCCGTGTGGGCGCAGACGAGGCTGTCCCTAGGCGGGGTGGCGAGCGCCAACCACGGCGTGGACGCGGCGGGGGCGAGCTCGCCGGTCGCGCAGGAGGCCTCGCGGATCCTGCAGTCGCGCCAGTCGGTCGTGCGGATCGACGCCTCGGACATGATGCCCTCCGCCGTCGGCACCCAGGTCATGTGGGGGGCGCTGACGAAGTGGGCCCGGGGCGAGACCAGCTCGGTCGCGGCCCTGGCCACCGCCGAGGCGGCCTGGCCCAAGAAGGGGTGAGCCCGCCCTGGTCTCGGCCGCGCCCCTGCGATAGCGTTCGTTCCGGCGGGACGGGGCGCACGACGTCGTCCCCGACCCTTCGACGCGGGTCAAGGAGGATTCATGGGACTGGGATGGTTCGGGGCTCCCGAGCACAATCGCTGGCTGGCGGCCGAGACGCACGCGCTCCTGCGCTATGCGCGCGCCGCGAAGGTTCCCGCCGGCTTCGGGTGGATCGGCGAGGACGGCGCGGTGGACGCCTCCCACCCCGTCGAGCTGTGGATCACCGGGCGGATGACCTTCGCCTTCTCGCTGGGCACCCTCATGGGCATTCCCGGCTGCCGCCGCTTCGCCGACCACGGCGTGCGGGCCCTGAGCAGGGTGATGCGGGACCACGAGCACGGCGGCTGGTACTCGGCGGTGGGCCACGAGCTGGACGCCGAGGGCCGCGGCGCGCCCATCGACGAGCAGGCCCGCAAGGAGTGCTACCAGCACGCCTTCGTCCTGCTGGCCGCGGCCACGGCGACGGCCGCCAACCGCCCCGGCGCCCACGAGCTCCTGCGCGACGCCATGGCGGCGCAGGAGCGCTGGTGGTGGGACAAGGCCTTCAACATGCCCGTCGAGTCCTACGCGGCGGACTTCACCGACCCGGAGGACTACCGCGGCATCAACGCCGCCATGCACACCGTCGAGGCCTACCTGGCCGTGGCGGACGTCACCGGCGACGTGACCTGGCTCAACCGCGCGGTCCAGATCATCGACTTCGCCGTCAACGGCCAGGCCCGCGCCAACGACTGGCGCCTGCCCGAGCACTACGACACCTCCTGGAAGCCGCTGCTCGACTACAACCGCGACCAGCCCGCCCACCCCTTCCGGCCCTACGGGGTCACGCCGGGGCACGGGCTGGAGTGGTCGCGCCTGACGGTGCAGGCGCGCGCCGGGCTCGTGGCCCGCTCCCTGCCGGCGCCGGAGTGGATGCTCGACGCCGCCGAGGAGCTCTTCGACCGCGCCCGCATGGACGGCTGGAGGGTCGACGGCGGGCCCGGCTTCGTCTACACCACTGACTTCTCCGGCAAGCCGATCGTCCACGAGCGCATGCACTGGGTCGCCTGCGAGGGGATCAGCGCCGCCGCAGCCCTCCGCCGGGCCCTGCTCGACGACGGCCGCGGCGAGATCGAGGTCGAGCACTACGAGCACCACTACCGCTCCTGGATCGACTACGCCGAGGAGTTCCTCATCAGCTCCCCCGGGGTGTGGACTCACGAGCTCGACCAGTCCAATGAGCCCTCGACCCGCACCTGGAAGGGGCACCCGGACATCTACCACGCCCTGCAGGCCACCCTCGCCTCGCGCCTGCCCATCTGGCCCGCCATGGGTCCGGCGCTGGCGGAGGGGCGCCTGGACCAGCCCGCATCCCTCATCCCGGTCACCGCCCAGCCGTCGCGCCGGCGCGGCTTCTTCTCCCGGGGCTGAAGCCCTCTCCGCCTTCTCCCAGGGGCGAGGCGAGGCCCTCTTCCGGAACTGAGGCGAGGTCTTCTCCCGGTTCTCCCGGGGCTGAAGCCGCGGCCGGACGCCGCGGCGCGCCGGCGGTGGTAGGGTCGGGTCCGCCCCTCGGGGCACTGGAGAGGTGACAGAGCGGCCGAATGTGGCGGTCTTGAAAACCGCTGTGCGCCTGGCGCACCGGGGGTTCGAATCCCTCCCTCTCCGCCATATCCCGCTTACTCGAACCCTCGGTAGTTGAAGCGCTGCCGAGGGTTTGCTCGTGATCGGATGCGGTCACCCAAGTGGCTCTCGGCGTCTTCTGAGCGCAATGCACGAGGGTCGGGGGCTACTGGAGAAGGGTTGGGTGTACTTCGCGGGGTGCGGGGGTTCGTGCAGTACGCACAAACCCCGGCCAGTACTGCCCGAGGCTCGTGGAGTAGCCGGCCGGGACCTGGCCGATTGCGCCCGTGGAGGAGGTGCGGGGCCTGCGGCATCGTCGGCCCCCTGGCTTCATGGGACTGTGCTGGTCCTGGTCGGCTTTGGCGGGAGCGGAGAGGCCGCCTGACTGAATCGGGGACTGCGTTTGGCGCCCGGAACGTACTTTTCCTCCAGATGACTGAGGTCGTGCCCCAGTCATCTGGAGGAAAGCGCAGTCCTCGTCGGGGAAGTACGTCCTCGATCTGGTCCAGCACGACGTCGCAGGCCGCCGCCCCGGCCTCACAGGCGCTTGAGGGCCTCGCGTCGGCTGAGTGGGGACAGGCCCGGATGCGCCTGGACGAAGGCGCGCACCCAGTCGCCGTCCGTGCGCGCGTAGTCGCGCAGCGCCCAGCCGATGGCCTTGCGGATGAAGAACTCCGGGTCCTCCTGGTTGACCTCGATGACGGTGGTGAGCAGGTCGAGGTCCGTGTCGGCCTTGTGCTGGAGCTGGCAGAGGATGGCGCTGCGCCGCACCCACATGTCCGGGTCGGTGGCCCACACACGCATGCGGGCCACCGCAGCCGGATGCTCACGCACCACCAGCCCGACGGCGTGGGAGGTCTCATCGACCAGATCCCACCACTGCCCCGTGCGCAGAAAGTGCTCGTAGAGCGCCAGGGACTCCATGCGTCCGGCATGCGACGCGGAGAGCTTGGCGCGGATGACGGCCAGCGCCGCATAGCGCTCCTCGCGGCGAGTCGCCCCGTCCCACAGGCGCCGCAGCGCCGCCTCCCAGGTGGCGGCCTGCGACCACACATCGCTGTGGGCGGCGGCGATCCGTTGCGCGAGGCGCCGCGTGTCCGGGACCCCGACGCCGTACATCGCCATCTCGGACTTCAGGTACGCCCGCTGCTGCTCGGCGCGGGCAGGGTCGCCCGCCTCCTCCAGGGCCTGACGCAGCTCGGTGATGAACTCCGCGACCCGCGCATCCGTCTGCCTGTTCGCCGCCATCCTCGCTCCTCCTCGCCTCGCAACGCGCTTCCACAGACCTATCACTGACATGATGGCCCCACGTGGCGCCGGCACGCGAGGCCTGGAACCCCGAGGCCCCGGGTCGTGAACGAGAGCCCCAGGACACCTGTGCAGCCGGCGCTCACAGCGCCTCGCCCCGAGGCGCCCGCACCGTGTCTTCGGCGGTTTGCTCACGCGGCATCCTCCCGGTAGGCTGCCCGTGCGTCCTGCGGCGGAGCCGTGGGAAGGCGATGGAGATGTCGCATAGTGGCCTAGTGCGCCTCCCTGCTAAGGAGGTTGGGGTGGAAGCCCCTCGGGAGTTCGAATCTCCCCATCTCCGCCACCGCGAGAGCCCCGGTGCGCAGCAGCGTGCCGGGGCTTCGTCGTTGCCGGAGCACCCGTCGCGGCGGCCCCGGAGACCTCCCAACGGCCGGCCGAGACCGCGAATCGGCCCTGCGGTCGCAGCGTTCGCCTCTGGCCGATCGGGGTGCCTGTGTGTCTTCCGGCGCAGATCCGGGATAGCGTGATGCTGTACTCGACTGAGAGGGACCTCATGTCTGACCACGACGCAACCCAGCCGCCGACCTCCGGCTCGCCCCGCCCCAACCAGGGCGACGAGTTCAACGCCCGGACCGTCCTCATCAACCAGGACATGCTCGACGCCGCTCGCGCCGAGCAGCAGACCCCGGGGCAGGCTCCCGGCGCCCAGGCCGGATCGTGGCGCCCAGCACAGCCCGACCTGCCCGCTGGGCCGCCCCCTGAGGAGCAGACGCGCGCCTTCTCCGCAGGTGCCGCGCAGGCGGCCGCCCAGCCCGGTGCGGCACCCGCCGACCCCTACATTCAGGCCAGCCCCTTCGCTCAGCAGAGCGGGGCCACCCAACCGGCGCCCTACAACCCGCCGGCGCAGCCCGCCTGGGGTGGGGCACCCGCCGACGACGGCGCCGCAGCCGCGTCGTCGCCCTTCGCCCAGTCCGCCCCCGGGATCCCCTCGGCCCCGGGCACCTCCTCGGCCTCCGCCGCCGGTGCGGCTCCAGGCGGCGAGGCGAGTCGGGGGGCCTCGCAGCGGCCGGGTCAGCAGTCGCAGGGCCAGCCGTCGGGTCTGCAGGACCAGCACTCCTTCGCCCAGCAGCCTGCCCAGCACTCGCACCCCTTCAGCGGGGGCCGTCAGGACGGCGAGGTCGGCATGTCCTCGGTCTTCCCCACGGCGACCGCACGCGCTGAGACCGAGCAGGCCACGGAGGCCTTCGTCCCCGACGCGACTCAGGCGGTCGCCTCGTCCGCGCCGTCGTCCTCAGCCTTCCCGTCGCAGAGCTCGGCCCCCCAGTGGGGCTCGGCCCCCTCCTCCGACGCCGCAGCCGGGCAGGCCCCGTCCTTCTCCGACATGGTTCCTACCGCAGCCGGCTCGCCCTTCGATCGGCCGGCAGGAGGCGGAGCCCTGGCAGCAGCGCGCTCCGAGGAGGCCGAGACCGCGGACTCCGTGGGCAACTGGATGCTGACGATCCTGCTGGCCAGCCTCCCATTGTTCGGGTTGGTCTACATCCTCATCCTCGCCTTCGGCAGCGGCCGCTCGGCCAGCAAGAAGAACTGGGCCAGGGCCACTCTCGTCTGGGGGATCATTGGCTTCATTCTGGCCTTCGTGCTCTACGTGGCGCTGGGGGCCTCGCTGTTCGCGCTGAACGTCTCCAACGCAGGATGAGCGGCCCGCTGCGCGCGGTGTGAGCACCACTGCCGCAACGGCTCTCAGGGCCGGAGCCCCGTCGTCGGCGGGACTCCGGCCCTGTGCCCATCCTCACGGGGATTGGATTTGTCCCCTGGGTGGACGCTGAGTAATGTTCTTCCCGTCGGCAACGACATGCGCCTGTAGCTCAACGGATAGAGCATCTGACTACGGATCAGAAGGTTGGGGGTTCGAATCCCTTCGGGCGCACCAACACCCCGTCATCGGCTGAACAGTCGGAGCCGGGGTGTTTTCCATGTCTGGGACTCCCCGGCTCCGACGGCGCGGCCACCTGAGCCGCTGCTGACCTGCTGTGTCAGCCGGCCTCAAAGCCGGACGGACGCTCACCTCCAGCTGGATGTGCAACTCCGGCCGGAGTCTCCTGACCGGCCTGGGGCTTCGGGTTCGCCGCGCAGACCTCGCCGTCGGAGGGAAGCGCTCCCTTGACGAAGTAGTCGTTCACCTTCGCGGTTGTGCAGGAATTGGGGCCGGTCGCGCCATGGCCGTACATGTCGACGCTCAGCAGGTGACTGTTACGGAGCCTCGACACCAGCGCCTTGGACCACGCGTAAGGCGTTTGCGGGTCGTGCAGGATGCCGATGACGAGCACCGGGTTCGTGGCGTCGACGTCGACATCGACGGGCTTGGTCTTACTGGTGTGCCCCCAGCCGTGGCAGTAGGCGTCGTGCTGGGGCAGCAGGGGGTGGAAGACCGGGTAGTCACGGCGGTAGGAGGACAGTGCCGCATCCCAGCTCGCCTGGTTCCCGGTGTCTGGGAAGTCGAGGCACCGGTTGGCCGAGAAGGCGTACACGGATTGGAGCAGCTCGACGGTCTGCTCCTCGGTCCCAGGAGACTCCTCACCGCCCGAGAGGGACTCGGCATTCTTCATCAGAGTGGTGCCGTCGTGTGAGCTCATGGCCTGGGCCAGTCCCTCGTTGAGCAGTGGCCAGTTCTCAGGTGAGGCGACGACGAGCGTTCTGATCGCCGTAGTGGCCTCGGCCCGGTCCACGGGGTCTCCGCCGTCGGAAACGGTCAGCGGCTTGGCGTCCAGGCCGTCGAGGAAGGTCGCGAGCCGGGAGACGGCCTCATCCGTTGTGCCGCTCAGGGGGAACCCGGCCTGGCCCTGCTGAGACTCGATATAGGTGCGCAGTATCTGCTCCCCGGCCGCCGCATCGCCTTCGAAGGCCTCCTGCCGGGACAGGGTGGGGTCCATGGCGCTGTCCAGCACGACGCGCCCGACGTTGTCGGGGAAGAGCTCGGTGTACACGGCCCCCAGGTAGGTGCCGTAGGAGTACCCGAAGAAGTTGAGGTCCTGGTCCTTCACCAGGGCCCGCATGACATCCATGTCGCGGGCCACCGAACGGGTGTCCATGTGGTCGAGGATCTCGGGGACCTCCGTGTACTTCTGGCAGGCCGTGGCCTCGCGCGATCCCTTCGCAACGATGTCGGCGGCGCTGCCCGGCGTCAGCTGGGAGGGCGCCTCGGCCCGCCCGGCCATAATCGCCTGAACGTCGTCGGGGGACCAGCAGGTGATGGGGGTGGACTGGCCGATGCCGCGCGGGTCGAAGCCGATGACGTCGTAGTTCTCCAGGACCCCCGACAGGCCGCCGCTCGTGTAGAGCCCGGCCTGGGCATTGATGAGGGAGATACCGCTTCCCCCGGGGCCTCCGGGGTTGAGGAAGACCGAGCCCCGAGGGGAGGAGCTCGTCGAGGGCAGCTTCTTGAGGGCCACCGTGATGGTCTTGCCCTGCGGGTGGTCGTAGTCCAGGGGCACGGTCACGGTGGCGCACTTGAAGGCGGTGCCGGTGGCGCCGTCGGGGCAGTCGGTCCAGGTGAGATTCTGACGGTAGAAGGACTCCAGCCCCTTGGGGATCGTGGTCCCCGTGGACCCGTTGGATCCATGGGAACCGCTGGAACCGCCGGAACCGTTCGATGAGCCGCTGGAGCTGTTGCTGCCGGTGGGCCGGGAGGTACCGGCGGCACTGCCGGCGTTGGTGCTGTTGTCCAGCACGACGGCGTGCTGGGCTCCTTGCGCGGGTGGGGTGGCGACGGCTGTGGCGCTCGTGCCGAGCATGCTGCAGGCGGTGAGCGCACCGAGCAGGGTGAGGAGGGTCAGTCGTGAGGTGGTCTGGGGTGGCGAGGATGTTCGTAGGTGTCTCATGGCTACGATTCTCCCGTCTCCAGGAAGAATAGACCATGCGGTTGACTGGACGGATGATGTCGGGGTAGCCCGACCCGGCGTCATCCCCACCCCCAGACGGGGCAGCACGCCCGTTCAGACCGTTGCGGCCTCGAAGGCCTGGGCCAGGTCCGCGATGAGGTCGTCCACGTGCTCGATGCCGACGCTCAGGCGCATGAGCCGGTCGGTCAGCCCGTAGGAGGCGCGCACCTCGACGGGCACGTCCGCGTGCGTCTGCACCGACGGGCACGTCACCAGCGACTCCACGCCGCCCAGGGACTCGGCGAAGGTGAACACCCGCACCGAGGCCAGGAAGCGGGCGACGTCCACCGACTCGGCCAGATCGAAGCTCACCATGCCCGAGTGCCCCGGGTAGAGCACGCGCGTCACGTAGGGGCTCGAGCGCAGGAACTGCGCGATCGCGGTGGCGTTGGCCTCGTGGCGCTCCATGCGCAGCGCCAGGGTCTTGAGCCCGCGCAGCAGCAGGAAGCAGTCGAAGGGCCCCAGCGTCGCCCCGGTCGTGTTGAGCCGGTAGTTCAGCCGCTCGGCCAGGACGTCGTCGGCCACCACCGCCACGCCCGCCATGACGTCGTTGTGCCCGCCCAGGTACTTCGTGCCCGAGTGGACGACGACGTCGGCCCCCAGCTCCAGGGGCCGCTGCACCACCGGGGTGTAGAAGGTGTTGTCCACGACCAGCCTCGCCCCGGCGGCACGGGCCAGCTCGGCCGCCTCGGGGATCGGGATCTCCTCCATCATCGGGTTGGTGGGCGTCTCAATGATGACCAGGTCGGCCGGGGCGGTCAGTGCCTCGCGCAGGCCCTTGATCCCCAGGACGAAGTCGACGTCGGCCGCCCCCTCCTCGGCCAGGACCTCCAGGAACCGGAAGGAGCCGCCGTACAGGTCGCGCAGCGCCACGATCCGGCTGCCGTGAGGTGCCAGTGTGCGCGTCACCAGCTCCAGGGCCGCCATGCCTGAGGACAGGGCGAAGGCCGCCGTCCCGTCCTCCAGGCGAGCCAGGGCGTCCTGGAGGACGTCGCGGGTGGGGCTGGCCGTGCGTGTGTAGTCATAGCCCGTCGACTCGCCCAGACCCGGGTGGCCGTAGGCGGTCGACAGGTGGATCGGTGTCGTGATCGCACCCGTGGCCGGGTCGGTCCCGGTGCCCGAGCGCACCAGCAGCGTCTCCAGGCGGA
>ERZ773010.2635-NODE-2635-length-10519-cov-3.463589_pt1 | contig 10519 bp, 7 predicted proteins | sample MGYA00580842_ERZ773010 | MGnify/ENA primary metagenome ERZ773010 (study PRJEB29015, sample SAMEA2737982) | human oral metagenome | biome: human oral; feature: human-associated habitat; material: dental | place: China | collected 2107 ...
CCTCAAACCATGCCTGATATATTGCGGATACCTGTTCCTCTAAATTCTTATTTATATCCTTCAGGAGGTGTAATTTATGACTACGTTTGAAGTTATGGTTGACGATGCTGTAAAGCAGGAGGCTGATAGTCTGTTTGCTAGTCTGGGGCTTGATACGGCGACAGCAATCCAGATTTTCCTAAAAGCATCGATTGCAAATGCCGGCATTCCATTTCCCGTTCAGCATCGTCTTGTTCCTCACGATTTGATGGATGCGGTGACAGATAGTCGAGAACGTCGTAATCTACATGGGCCTTTTTCTTCTGCAGAAGAGGCAGTTGCATCTATGTTGGAGGATTAAGTTGTATCAGATCGTCTATACGAACCGTATGAAGCGTGATGTTCGACGTGCGAGAAAACGTGGCAAAGATATGAACAAACTGATCTCCGTATTACAGGTTTTACAACATGGAAATTCTTTGCCGGAGAAATATCGGGATCATCAACTTGGTGGTGACTTACATGATTTTCGTGAATGTCATATTGAACCTGATTGGTTGCTGCTCTATCAAATTTATGAAGATCAACTGATTTTATCGGCGGCAGCAACGGGGACACACGCGGATCTTTTCGGAGCGTGAGAATCGTTGAAGTTGTCTATCTCGTGAGCGGCGAGAAGTCAGAGGAGAACACCGCTCCCCGTATTCTCTCGGATTCGGAGGATATCGGATGAAAGAGCTGTTGATTGACGAGGTATTGCGTGCGATGAGTAAGCATCTTGACCGAGGACAGCGTAAGATATTGCGCGATACGTTCGATCAGGTGCTTTGCTCCTATGATGTTACGGTGAATGACTCTGCGTCAGTGCAGTATGAGAGTGATCTGCTTGTAACCAAATTCATTGAGGCGAAGAGCATTGAGGGGTGTTCGGTGAAGACCCTGCATTATTACAAAAAGACGATTTGTGCTATGTTGGAGTCGGTGCAGAAGGCAGTTGTTCATACGACAACAGAGGATTTGCGTACCTACCTGACAACGTATCAGGAGAGCGGGTGTCTGAGCCGTGTTACAGTGGATAATGTACGCCGTATCCTGTCGAGCTTCTTTGCGTGGCTTGAGGATGAGGACTATATTGTGAAGAGCCCCGTGCGCCGCATTCATCGGGTCAAGACAGCGGAGAACATCAAGGCGACCTATAGCGATGAGGAGTTGGAGGCGATGCGGGACAGCTGCCATGAACTGCGGGATTTGGCGATGATTGATATGCTCGTATCGACAGGGATGCGTGTCGGTGAGATGGTACGTCTGAATCGTGATGATGTGGATTTTAACGAACGTGAATGCGTTGTACTCGGTAAAGGGAATAAGGAGCGCATTGTTTACTTCGATGCACGAACGAAGATTCATCTGCAGGCATATTTGGACAGTCGTGTCGACGGAGAGGATGCACTCTTTGTTACCTTGCGTTCGCCGCACAGTCGGCTGAGTATCAGCGGGATTGAGAGCAGAGTTCGGACGCTTGGGCGGCGGCTCGGCATGGAGAAGGTACACCCGCATAAGTTTCGTCGTACCCTTGCGACGCGGGCGATCGACAAAGGGATGCCGATCGAGCAGCTGCAACAGCTGCTCGGACACAAGCGCATTGACACGACGCTTCACTATGCGATGGTGAAGCAGAGCAATGTGAAGGCTGCGCATCGGAAGTTTATTGGGAGAGAAAGGATTTTTGCTGTGACTAGATGGGAAAATACTACGCTTGGGTGTGTATGTAGATCAGTATCTGAAACGTATCATGGACAAGATTCTAATGTTGTACTTGTGAATACCTCTGATGTTTTTGAGGGAGAAATCTTAGCACACGAATATGTTCCTAATGTAAAATTAAGAGGACAGTTCAAAAAAACATTTCAGAAGGATGATATTCTTTTTTCAGAAATACGACCAGCAAATAAGCGGTATGCATATGTCACTCTTGATGATACAAGAGCTTATATCGCGTCAACTAAACTTATGGTATTACGTGCAAATAGAGAAAAAATTATTCCACGATATTTGTATTCCTTCTTAAAATCTGAACAAATACTAGCTGAGTTGCAGCATTTGGCTGAAACTCGATCAGGAACATTTCCGCAAATCACTTTTGATGCTGAACTCGCGCCGTTAAAAATAATTTTACCTGCATATGATACGCAAAAGAAAATAGTGGATATAATATCTGTATTTGATGACAAAATAGCACTTAATAGGAAAATAAATAAGAATTTAGAGGAACAGGTATCCGCAATATATCAGGCATGGTTTGAGGATTTCTCCTGCTCTGACGGAATTCGTCCATACGAGTGGACGATGTGCCCTCTTGCAGATATTGCAGATGTTACGAGCGGAAAGCGTCCACCCGTGAAGAGCACTTATCAAACGAAGGAAACTCCAATCCCTATCCTTGGTGCATCATCGATTATGGGGTTTACCTCCGCAGAAAACTATAGCGATCACATCCTAGTAATTGGTCGTGTTGGTACACATGGCATTGTTCAAAGATTTAACGGCTCTTGTTGGGCATCAGACAATACACTTGTAATTAGAAGTAAGTTCTATGAGTATGTCAACCAAATATTGCAACGAGTAGATTACCATTCAATGAACAGAGGATCAACACAACCTTTAATTACACAAAGCGACATAAAAAATGTAGCGGTGCTGCTTCCAGACCATACAACCCTCAGCAAGTTTGAAAAGATTGTTGCTTCTCTAATGGCGGTATACGAATCTAACTTGCTGGAATCCACAAAATTAATAGTGCTTCGTGACGCCTTTCTCCCTCGTCTGATGTCGGGCGAAATCGACGTGTCAAACATCACGCTCTAGGCGGCGATGCATTCCGCATCTAAATTCTTATTTATCCACCCACAAGGGAGTGAATCAAATGTCTACATCATACACAGAGGCGGACTATGAGAAGTCTGTGATGGAGCTGTTCGAGGGACTGGGTTATACACGTCTCTATGGTCCTGAGGTGGAGCGCGATATCCGAAGCCCTCTCTATGATGCAGTACTCACGGAGCAGATACGGCGGCTCAATCCCTCCCTTCCTGATGAGGCACTGGTGGCTGCCCTTGATCAGCTGAGGAACATTGAGAGCGGGGAGCTTGTTCAGCGGAATAAAGTCTTTATGGACGATCTTCAGAACGGTATTTCCGCGCGTTATTTTGCCGATGGAGAGGAGCGTTCTGCTCTCGTCTATCTCGTGGACTATCAAAACCCTGCGACCAATTCATTCATCGTGGCGAATCAGTGGACTGTGGTGGAAAATAGCGAGAAACGCCCCGATATTCTCTTATTCCTCAATGGTATTCCTATCGTTGTGATTGAGCTGAAATCACCTGCGCGTGAGGAGACGGATGCGAGTGAGGCATATCTCCAACTGCGAAACTATATGCAGGAGATACCATCACTCTTCGTCTACAATGCGATTTGCGTGATGAGTGATATGAGTACGTCGAAGGCGGGGACGATCACGTCTAACGAGGAACGCTTTATGGCGTGGAAGACGGTGGACGGGAGTTACGAGAATACGGCGTATGCGCAGTTTGATACGTTTTTTGAGGGGCTTTTTCAGCGCGAGCGGTTGCTTGACATCATCAAGAACTTTATCTGTTTTTCCAACGAGGGGCAGAGGTCGTTCAAGATATTGGCGGGGTATCATCAGTATTTCGCCGTGCGGAATGCAATTGCCTCGACAGTGCGGGCAGCGGCGAGTGATGGAAAGGGGGGCGTCTTCTGGCATACGCAGGGGAGCGGCAAGTCTCTCTCGATGGTGTTTTATGCGCATTTGCTCCAAGCTGCCCTTAAGAGCCCGACAATCGTCGTATTGACGGATCGCAACGATCTGGACGATCAGCTCTACAGACAGTTCGCGTGGTGCAAGGAATTCCTGCGTCAAGAGCCTGTGCATGCAACGAGCCGCGTACATCTGCGTGATCTTCTTGCGGGGCGACAAGCGAACGGGATTATCTTCACGACAATGCAGAAATTCGAGGAGTCGGACGAGGCACTGTCGGAACGGCGTAATATTGTCGTGATGGCGGATGAGGCACACCGTGGGCAGTATGGTTTGACGGAGCGTATTCGTCTTACACACAATGAGGCGGGGGAGGAGATTGCAAAGCGCATAGTCGGAATTGCGCGCGTCATTCGGGACAGTCTGCCGAATGCAACGTACATTGGATTTACGGGGACGCCGATCGCGGCGAAGGATCGGAGCACGCGTGAAGTGTTCGGCGACTATATCGATATCTACGATATGACACAGGCGGTAGAGGACGGTGCAACGCGTCCTGTCTACTATGAGAGCCGCGTGATGCAGCTCAAATTGGATGCTGAGACGTTGGCGCTGATCGATGCGGAGTATGACCGCATGGCGCAGGAAGCGGATGCGGAGGTAATCGAGAAGAGCAAACGCACCCTTGGACAGATGGAGGCAGTGCTCGGGAACGACGCAACGATTGATTCGCTCGTGCAGGATATTCTCTATCATTATGAGAATTACCGCGCCGATCTCCTCACGGGCAAGGCGATGATCGTTGCATATTCGCGTGCGATTGCAATGAAGATTTATGAGCGGATTTTGGCACTGCGTCCCTCGTGGACGGAGAAGGTTGCCGTTGTGATGACGGAGAGCAACAAAGACCCCGAGGAGTGGCGGAGGATCATCGGAAATAAGCATCGGCGGGATGAGCTGGCAAAGATGTTTAAGGACAACGACAGCCCGATGAAGATTGCAATCGTTGTGGATATGTGGCTGACGGGATTCGATGTGCCGTCGCTTGCGACGATGTATGTTTACAAGCCAATGAGCGGGCACAATCTCATGCAGGCGATTGCACGTGTGAACCGTGTATTCCGTGACAAAGAAGGCGGTCTGGTCATCGACTATGTGGGGATCACGTCTGCGCTTAAACAGGCGATGAATGACTATACGGTGCGCGACCGCAAACGCTATGGCGATACGGATATCGCTAAGGTCGCCTATCCGAAGTTTGTCGAAAAGCTGGAGGTCGTGCGTGATCTCTTCCACGGTTATGATTATACGGCATTCCGTACGGGCAGCGATCTTAAGCGGGCAAAAACGATTACGGGCGCGGTGAACTTTATCCTCGCTCCCGCGCGGGAGGAGGAGAAAAACAGTTTTGTGAAGGAGGCGCTGCTCCTGCGGCAGGCGCTTTCACTTTGTGCCTCGCTTGTTCCCGAAGACCTACGGTTTGAGGCGGCATTTTTCGAGGCGGTGCGGGTTCTCCTCACGCGTTTGACAAATGCGGGCGATGGGAAGAAGATTTCTCTGCCGGAGATGAATGCGCGCATCAGCGAACTGCTAAAGCAGAGCATCAAGAGCGAGGGCGTTGTCAATCTCTTTTCGGATGTGGATCGGGAGTTTTCTCTGTTTGACCCGAAGTTCCTCGAGGAAATCGCGAAGATGAAGGAGAAGAATCTCGCGATCGAGCTGCTGAAACGTCTGATTGCAGAGCAGGTACAGGTCTATCGACGGACGAATATTGTGAAGTCGGAGAAGTTCAGTGAAATCATTCAGCGTGCGATGAACGCCTATCTGAATGGGATGCTGACGAATGAGCAGGTGATTGAGGAGCTGCTGAATCTGGCGAAGCAAATTTCGGCGGCAAATGCGGAGGGGGAGGCTCTCGGGTTGACGGCGGATGAGCTTGCTTTCTACGATGCGCTGACGAAACCGCAGGCGATCAAGGACTTCTATGAGAATGAGGAACTGATCGCCATTACAAAGGAGCTGGCGGACACACTGCGGAAGAATCGGACGATCAACTGGCAGCTGCGCAACAGTGCGCGTGCAAAGATGCGAATGCTGATCAAGCGGCTCCTCAAAAAGCATAAATATCCGCCGGAGGGCATGGACGATGCCGTTCAGACGGTGATGGATCAGTGTGAGCTGTGGACGGACAATGCGGATGTGGCTGTGCCCGTATTCTCCCCCATGCAGGGTTATGGTTATGTGCCACCCGCAGATTTGATGGCGGCAGAGGAGATGGAGACAGTGTACAGAAAGAGATAATTCTGCGAAATTTATTTATATCATGCAGCTCCTGTGCTTTGTCGCATACACAGTGCCTCACAGACAAAAAGGGGCTGCTGCACGAACCAACTTCTCGACAACATGCAGCATCTTATTCAAAATTGAGATACTATGTTGCAGAGAAAAGGTAAATGTGCAGCAGCCCTTTTCATGCGCTAAAACGCCGGCATTTACCGGGGAAAGTGCTCCTACGTTATAAGATGTAGCAGTACTTAGAGGCAACGTAACCAATGGAGCCGTCGTAGCGCTGTACGCGGTACCAGTAGTCATTGATAAAATCAAGAACGGTCACGTACTCGCCATCTTCAAAGTAGCCGATGATGTCGGAGTTGGTGCTTGGTTTGGCACGCATGCGGACGCCCGTCCCTGTAATCTGCCCCTTGGCGCTATGGTATTCGCTGACGACACGGCAGTAGTCAGCATGGACATACGCTCTTTGACCGTTGTTGCGTGCTACGTAATACCAGTTGACATTGTGCCGTGAGATGATGGTGACATATTCGCCATAGTCAAAGTAGCCGATGATGTCGGAGTTGGTGCTTGGGCCTGTACGCATGCGGACGTCTGAGCCTGTGATCTGCCCCGTTGCGCTCCAGGAAGCGCCGGATTCGAGATTTGTTCTAACGGCATCGCGTCCGATCACACCGCGCAGGGCTCGTATCTCTCCACGGGCGGCGGGGTTCTGGGCGGCATCGTCAATAAAGAGGATCGAAGCTTTGTTTGTATGCTTGGCTGCCTCGGCATGGCCGGCAAAAGAGCCGAGGAGGATACCGGTGCATCCTGCGCCACAGAGAATGAGTATAGCCAAGGTCGTCCATAGTCGTCGCATGGGAAATACATCTCCTTTCGTTATCTGTCCTAATTATAGTTCATAACTTGGCTGGCTATGATAATTATAGTATACCATAGAATAAAGTCGATGTATATATAATAAATTTGGCTCTTTGTCAAATGTTGTGATGTGCGCAAAGCAAAAAGAGCTGCCGCGGCAGCTCTTTATGTTCAAAGGATGGAGCGGGCAAGCGGAATCGAACCGCCCTCTAAAGCTTGGGAAGCTTTCATTCTACCGATGAACTATGCCCGCATATTGATTTCACAACAGGCATTATAGCGCGATTGAGCACATACCGTCAACTAAAATCAATACTTTCTCATCGAAGTATAATTTTTCTGAAATTATACTGTTGTGCTGTTTCCATACATCGTTCCGGGACTGGCGAAAGGGTGCCGGCCGTTTACAGGAAGGCCCCTTTTCTCTCGGCACGGCAGCGTGTTCCGTGAGAGTCATCAACAACATTCAGCACGGAAAAGCATCATGTCTGCGCTCATTCCTCGGGCAAAAGCATGATGAGGTCGGGGATGAGTTTTGAGATGTCACGGATGAAGACGCGCAGGACGGACACCACCACCTCAGGGTCGAGGACATTGGGGGTATGCGGGATGACGACATCGGCGATGATGCTGGTGTCAGAGGTGAGATAAAACTTGATGAGGCGGCTGCTCTGGTTCTGCTGCATGAGCCATCCGGTGAGCAGCATGGCGTTGGTATCGTCGATGGCGTTTTTCGCAAGCTGTATACGCACGGTGGCGTACGCCGTCGTGTCGATGATGACGGAAATGGGCATGCGCCGCCCTTCGATATCGAGTTCGCTCTCAAAGAGTGTGGTCTTGCGGGCATCACCGACTTCATACACTTGAAAACCCGTGATATTTTCCTCTTTGATATAGTTTTCAAATCTTTTTGCGGCATCGACCACGATCCATTCCTCCTGTCTCCTGCGCTTTTTGGAGATTGTGCGTGCATCCTCCTTTCGCAGCGGAAAAGGCGCTGCGGTCCGGCTGATCGGTGTAGCAGCGGCAGGGTATGGGGCTGCCTTGGGCGGCACTGCGGCGTGTCCGGGCACGGTTGAGGGGGCTGCTGGGATTGCCATGTCGCATTGCTCCTTTGCGGTTTGTATAACATCGTCCTGTATTATGGCTGTGATTGTCTGATTTGAGATGGCCCGGTGACGGAGGCGTTATGCCCCGTGTACGTTATAAGGTTCTCGGGCAACAGTCCTATATGAAGTACTCCTATTATACCACAGGAGACAGAAAAAGAAAATAACGGAATCCCTGATAAATTCAGCGCGGTCCTCTTGACGCATCTTTTTCGCCCGATCTTCCTCGGACGAAGAATCTACGCCAATCTGACGGACTTCATTTTATCAGGGATTCCTAAATAGTAATCAAAACCACCAGTTCAACTGGTGGTTTTGATTTGTTGCTGTAATAAAGGGGCTCCGTAGGGAGCTGCGTGACCTAAAATTGATAGTTTGTTTTTAGCCAAACGGTGCGGCCCGGTTCGTTGATGTGACCGCGGGCGGGGATGCCAAGGCCGATGATCTCGGCTTCGCTGTAGTTGACAAATTCGGTGTAGGTTTTGTCAAGGAGGTTGTCAACCCCGAGCGAGAGGCTGATGTTTTGGCGCGGACGATAGGCGAGGCTCAGTGAGAGTGTGCCAAAGCCGCCCGTCGGACCGTGGTCGGTGCCTGTGACACTGCCGTAGCCCTCATGATAACGGTTCTGCTTGCTGACGAGACGACAGATGAGGTTTGCCTCTCCCTTGCCGCGTTGGTATTTTGCGGTGAGATTTGCCTCAAGCGGTGCGATTTGCGGCAGCGCTGCCCGATTCGTGCGGTCGTCGCCGCGCGTGTAGGCAAGGGATGCGCCGAGCGTCCAGTGGGGCGAGACGGTGCGCGTATACTCCGCCTCAAGACCGTAAAGGCGTGCGTTTACGTTGCCATAGGCGCCGGTGGGCTGACGCAGGATGAAGTCGCTGATGTGCGCGCAGTAGAGGGAAAGGCTGGCGTTTTCTTTTTCACCGGCATAGACCCAGCCGAGATCGATCTGGGTGTTTTTCTCCCGCGCCGGACGGGCTTCGCTAGGGGCGGCGGTCTGTCCTCTGCTGCGGTTGCTGTTTGCCTCCCATGTCTTAAACGCCTCCCAGTAGTCTGCGGGGCGCTCTGCGTGCCCTACGCCGACATAGAAGGTCAGCGGCTTTTGAACCGCGTCGCGCTCATAGCGCACAAAGCCGCTCACGGCGTGCTCAGAGGCGCTGCCGGGGATAAGATCCCGCGTGCGCCGTCCCATCGCATTATGAAAGAGGGCGTTATGGTAGGCGGTCGTCTGACGGTCGAAACGCAGTCCGCTGCGCAGACGTGCACGCTCTTTGAGGGTCTGGTTGTACTCAAGAAAGACACCGAAATTTTGGATGTCCATATCATTGTTGAAGTCGCCACGTGCGCGGCCGCGGTGTGCCTCGGAGAAGTAATGTGCCTGTCGGTGCAGGTCAAGTCCGACAGCGCCCGTACTGTGCGGAGAAAAGGCAAGATCCGCGATGAGGCGCACGCCGTACTGCGTACGTTTTACGTCAGAACCCATGCCCATACGCGGCGCGGGGCGCAGGGAGTAGTTATCCATCAGATGATCGATGACGTCGTGGTTGAAGCGCAGCGCGAGTTTGGTGACGAGGGGAGAGAGATGCGTGCGCTCGTATTTGACGGCGTAGCTGTCGCGGTCGAACTTTACGCCGTCCATCATGCCGTGGGCAAATTTGGCATGACCGCGGCTGCGGTCATAGGAAAATTCAAAGAGGGTATCGGGATCCGGTGTGAAGCCGAGGATCCCCGTCAGGCTGTGTCTGCCGTAGCCGGAGTGGACGCGGTGCCCGTCTCCGTCTTTATAGTCTCTGGCATAGCTGCGCGTTTGGATGAAGCGTGCATAGCCCTCTCTGCTGCCTGCGGTGACATCAACGAGGTCGTCAAAGCGGTGATTGGACGCACCGAGAACGGAGATGCTGCCGCGCACCCCCGGCGCACGCAGGCGCTCTGTCTCCCGTTCGAAGATGACGCTGCCCGCAACACTCGCACCATAGCGGACGCTCTGCGGCCCTTTGTTTACGATGATGCTGCTGAAGGTTTCGGGGAACGCATAGGTCGTGGTCGGATCCATGCGGTTCGGGCAGCCGCCGTTCATCATGCCGCCGTTCATCTCCATCATCACGCGTGTACCGCCCATGCCGCGCAGCATGGGGTCACCGCTGACGCCGCCTTTGCGCACGAGTGAAAAACCGGGGATGGTTTTTAGGTACCCGCCGCCGTCTGCCGCCGGGACAGGCTGGCGCGGCTGCTGCGGGTCGGTGATGAGTGTGAGCGGTGTGCGTGTGCGGTAGCCCGTGACGACGATCTCATCGAGGGTGAATTCATAAAGGGGCGCATCTGCGGACGCCGTTCCGTCGGGGACATGCACCGCTGCGGCGCGCATGCCGTGTATGTCCATATCCTGCATCGTATCTGCCGCGTAGGTATGTGTGCCAAACGCAGCGGCAGTAAGCGTCATGCCAAGCAGTGCCGGCAGACGATGGGGCAGTCGGGTCATTCAGTGTACCTCCTGTAAAAC
>ERZ773010.2638-NODE-2638-length-10515-cov-36.201243_pt1 | contig 10515 bp, 8 predicted proteins | sample MGYA00580842_ERZ773010 | MGnify/ENA primary metagenome ERZ773010 (study PRJEB29015, sample SAMEA2737982) | human oral metagenome | biome: human oral; feature: human-associated habitat; material: dental | place: China | collected 2107 ...
CGACCACATGCGTGACTGGGCGCTGGGCACCAACGGCAAGTGGGTCACCATGGGCATCCCGTCCACCGGCGCCTACGACATCCCGGCCGACATCGTCTACGGCATGCCCGTCACCTGCAAGGATGGCGAGTACACGCTGGTCGAAGGGCTGGACATCGACGCCTTCAGCCGCGAACGCATGCAGGCCACGCTGGCCGAACTGCAGGGCGAGCGCGACGGCGTCAAGCACCTGGTCGGCTGACGCTGCATGGTTGGCCGGGCAGCGCCCCTCTCTCCCGACGCGGTGCTGTACCGGGAGCACGACCGGCAGCCAGGTCTGCCGGTCTGTGACCATTACTGTGGCAGCGCTGCCCTGCTGGCCAAATCACTGGCGCTGCAGGCGCGGCTCGGGCCGGTACTGGACGTGACGGCCGACTGCGAAGATGGCGCCGCGGCCGGTGACGAGCTGGCACATGCCCGGCTGATGGCCGAAGGCATTGCCAGTGAGGGCAACCGCTTCGGCCGCGTCGGCGCCCGCACCCACGCGGTCGGCCATCCGGCCTTTGCCGGCGAGGTCGAGGCACTGATGGGCGGTGCCGGCCGGCGGTTGGCCTACCTGACGCTGCCCAAGGTGCAGGATGTCGCTGCCGTGGCGCAGGCCGATGCCCTGCTGCGCGAGCACGAGGCCCGCCTCGGCCGGGAGACCCCGGTGCCGCTGCAGGTGCTCATCGAGTCACCGGCGGCGCTGGCCCGGCTCGATGCCATCGCGGCCCACCCGCGGGTGGAGGCGCTGTGCTTCGGACTGATGGATTACGTGAGCAGCTTCGGCGGCGCCGTGGGCAGTGATGCCCTGCATGGCAGTCGGCAGTTCGAACACCCGCTGCTGGCCCGGGCGCTGACCGACATCGCCCTGGCGGCACATGCCCATGGCAAGGTGGCCGTGCACAGCGTCACGCTGGCCATCGGTGACGGTGAGGCCGCCGGGCGTGATGCACAGCGTGCCGCACGTGACTTCGGCTACCAGCGCAAGTGGAGCATCCATCCGGTGCAGGTGGCGCCGATCATCGCCGCCTTTCGCCCGGCACTGGATGAGGTGCAGCAGGCCGCCGGCATCCTGCTGGCGGCCCGGGAAGCCGGCTGGGGGCCGGTCCGGCACGATGGCCATCTGCACGACCGCGCCAGTTACCGCTACTGGTGGCAGGTACTGCAGCGGGCGCACCGTACGGGGGTATCCCTGCCGTCAGAGGCAGCGGCCGCCTTCTTTGGCGACGTCCGGGGGGACGCGAAGCCGGACGCCCCGGCAAGCCTATCGCAGGCTGGGGATGTGCAATGACGACAACAGGGGGAGTGAATACCGTTTTTCCAGCCCATCGGAACGGGGCCAGATGTTCGATAGTGACAAGTGCCTGGAACAGGTCGTGGCCAACATCAACAGGATGTTTCGTGCCCTTGACGGGTTCCCGGTGGTCGGCTATCACCCCGTGGGGATATCAGTGGCGATGTTCGTGTCCTGCCTGCTGATGTCTTCGAAGGGAGCCAGGGCGCCTCGGCAGGTTTGCCGGGGTTCCCCAGGCTGACCTGCCTGCTGCAGATGAACAACCGGCCGTGACGGCGGCGCCCAGTCCCGCCACAGCGGCATTCCCCCTTCCCCGGCTGCCACGCAGCCCGATCTTCCAGGAAATCCTGTCATGCTCACCCTGTCGTTCCGTTCCGGCGTTCGTTCCTCCTCTTCGGCTTCCAGGCCGCTGCTGCGTGGCTGCGCGTTCGCCGTGTCGCTCGCGCTTGCCTCGCTGCTGGTGGCGCCCGCTGCCGAAGCTGCCGCCGATTCCGGCAAACCGGCCGCCAACGCCCGCCACGCCCATGGCAAGGCCCACCGGCATGCCGGCAAGGCCGCTGCGGCTGCCGTGGCTGCGCCCATGGCCGTGCCGGCTGCCGACGCCCTCCAGATGGAGGCCATGGCCCGCGTGAACCAGGGCGTGAGCACCTGCGAGTTTCGCCAGCAGGTCCACATCAGCGAGAGCGCTGCCCACCCGGGCTATGTCGATCTGCGCTTCAAGGGCAAGCAGTGGCTGATGAAGCCCGTGATTTCTTCCACCGGCGCGCTGCGTCTGGAAGACGTGCGGGCCGAAACGCTCTTCATCCAAATCCGCAACAAATCGATGCTGATGAACCAGAAGACCGGCCAGCGTCTGGTCGACGCCTGCGTGCATCCGGCCCAGCAGCAGGCCATGTCGCAAGGCTGATGCCTGCGGCAGTGGTATCCGGACGGCCAGGCCGGGCACCTTCGAGCCACCCGGCCGGCCAGTGAAAAAACAGGGAGACACCCCATGTGCAGTTCCATGCCCCGCCTCTGTCTGCCGCGCAGGTCGGCCTTTCGGCTCCTGTTGCCCGTGGCCTGCACGCAACACCGGCGGATGATCTGTATCGAAGACAGGCACTTGACAGCCCATTACCATGGGCGCGTCTGTCGTCCGGTCATGGTGTAGATATTCCGTGAAGAACCCTGCCCTGCTTTCCCTTCCCTCCGTTTCCCTGTCCGTGCCGTCGTGGTGCAGAACGGCCCTGCTCGTCCCGGTCATGCTGGCGGGCCTTGCGGCCGCCCTGCCTGCCATCGCGGCCGACGGTGACGGTGGTGGTGACGCGCCGCTCAGAAGCGAGGTCGTCACGCCTCCCGACGCTGCCCCCAGCCCCGCCGGCCGGCTCGACCATCCACGCCGCAGGCCCGGGCTCTGGGAGATCCGCAACAGTGCCAGCGAACAGCTGGGGCTCGAACCGGTCAAGCTGTGCGTGGGGGATCAGACCGATACGCCCGAGCATCATCTCGACCGCCAGGTGGGCAAGCGCGGCGCCTGCACGCTGGGTGCCTTCCGCCGCGAAGGGCTCGGCTGGGTGGCCGATTCGGTCTGCAGGGACACCGGCCGCAGCACCATCGTCAGCCAGTCCACCGTCAGTGGCGACCTGCAGTCGCACTACCGCATCGACACGGTGGTGTTCTATTCACCGCCCCTGCCCAACAACCGGCGCGAAGACCGCGAATACACCGAGGCACGCTGGCTGCGTGCCTGCCCGTCCAACCAGAAACCCGCAGACCTGACCATCCCCGGCATGGGCGTGCTGAACATGCTCGATGGTGGCCTGCGACCCGAATCACCCCACACCCACGAGTGAATCCCAGGAGTGAATCATGACCCACGCACGATGTTGACTGCCTCTCCCGTTCCCTGGTCCGTGTCCCTGCCCGGTCGCCTGGCAGGATGTCATGGTCTTGCCCTGTCCCCTGTCTGAACGTTGTATTCGAGGATTACGAGATGGCACACAATACCTTCGATACCCTGCAGTCCTACCCGCTTGCGTCGGGCAAGACCGCATCCTTCTATTCGCTGCCAGCTCTGGCTCGGCGCTTCCCCAACATCAACCGCCTGCCGGTTTCCATTCGCATCGTGCTGGAGTCGGTGCTGCGCAACTGTGACGGCAAGAAGGTCACGGAAACGCACATCGAGCAGCTGGCCAACTGGGCACCGAACGCCAAACGGGTGGACGAGATTCCGTTCATCGTGGCCCGCGTGGTGCTGCAGGACTTCACCGGCGTGCCGCTGCTGGCCGACCTGGCAGCCATGCGCAACGTTGCGGCCGATCTGGGCAAGAATCCCAAGCGCATCGAGCCGCTGGTCCCGGTGGACCTGGTGGTCGACCACTCGGTGATGATCGACCACTACGGCGATGTGGCGGCGCTGGACCTGAACATGAAGCTGGAGTTCTCGCGCAACCGCGAGCGCTACCAGTTCATGAAATGGGGCATGCAGGCCTTCGACACCTTCAAGGTCGTGCCCCCGGGCATCGGCATCGTGCACCAGGTCAACCTCGAGTATCTGGCCCGGGGCGTGCACCAGAAGGCCGACGGTGATCGCACCATCTACTACCCCGACACGCTGGTCGGCACCGACAGCCACACCACGATGATCAACGGCATCGGCGTGGTGGGCTGGGGCGTGGGTGGCATCGAGGCCGAGGCCGGCATGCTGGGCCAGCCGGTGTACTTCCTGACCCCGGACGTGGTGGGCGTGCACCTCAAGGGCAAGCTGCGCGAGGGCGTGACCGCCACCGACTTGGTGCTGCGCGTGACCGAGCTGCTGCGTGCCACCAAGGTGGTGGGCAAGTTCGTGGAATTCTTCGGCGAGGGCACGCAGTCGCTGGCGCTGCCCGACCGGGCCACCATCGCCAACATGGCGCCCGAGTACGGCGCGACCATGGGCTTTTTCCCGGTCGACGAGAAGACCATCGAATACTTCAGGGGCTCGGGTCGTACCGACGAGGAGATCGACGCCTTCGAGAAATACTTCCGGGCGCAGGAGCTGTTCGGCATTCCGGCCGCCGGCCAGCTGGACTACTCGCAGGTCGTCGAACTGGACCTGGACACCATCGTGCCGTCGCTGGCCGGTCCGAAGCGTCCGCAGGACCGCATCGAGCTGACCGGCATGAAGCGTACCTTCGAGACGCTCTTCTCGGCGCCGGTGAAGGAAAACGGCTTCAACAAGAAGCCCGAGGACCTGAAGACCGAAGTGCAGGCCGGTGATGTGAAGATCCACAACGGTGACGTGCTGATCGCCGCCATCACCTCGTGCACCAACACCTCCAACCCGGGGGTACTGCTGGCAGCCGGCCTGGTGGCGAAGAAGGCCGTCGAGAAGGGCCTGACGGTGGCGCCGCACATCAAGACCTCGCTGGCGCCCGGATCGCGGGTGGTGAGCGAGTACCTGGCCCGGACCGGCCTGCTGCCGTATCTGGAATCGCTGGGTTTTGCCGTGGCGGCCTATGGCTGTACGACCTGTATCGGCAACGCGGGCGACCTGCGTCCCGAGTTCAACGAGGCCATCGTCGAGAACGATCTGGTCTGTGCGGCCGTGCTGTCGGGCAACCGGAACTTCGAGGCCCGGATCCACCCGAACATCCGCGCCAACTTCCTGGCCTCGCCGCCGCTGGTGGTGGCCTACGCCATTGCCGGGTCGGTGCTGAAGGACCTGACGAAGGAGCCGGTGGCGAAGAACCGGGACGGTGAGGACGTCTGGCTGAAGGACATCTGGCCGACCACGCAGGAGGTGCACGACCTGATGCGCTTTGCCATGGATGCCGACACCTTCCGCCGTCTCTACAGCAACCTCACGAAGGATCACCCGCTGTGGAATGCCGTACCGTCGGCCGAGGGGCAGGTGTACGACTGGCCGAAATCCACCTACATCGCACAGCCACCCTTCTTTGCCGGATTCGGCATGGAACCGGCACCGGTGCCGAAAATCCGCAACGCGCGCATCATGGCGCTGTTCGGCGACTCGATCACCACCGACCACATCTCGCCGGCTGGTTCGATCAAGGAAACCTCGCCGGCCGGAAAATATCTGCTGGCCAACGACGTGACCAAGGCCGACTTCAACAGCTATGGGTCGCGCCGCGGCAACCACGACGTGATGATGCGCGGCACCTTCGCCAACGTGCGGATCAAGAACCTGATGCTGCCGGCCAAACCGGACGGTTCGCGCGAGGAAGGCGGCATGACGTTGCATCAACCCGACGGTGAGCGTCTCGCAATCTACGACGCGGCCATGAAATACATGGCAGACGGCGTACCAACGGTTATTCTTGCGGGTGAAGAGTATGGCACCGGCAGCTCCCGTGACTGGGCCGCCAAGGGCACCCAGCTGCTGGGTGTGAAGGCGGTGGTGGCCCGCAGCTTCGAACGGATCCACCGCTCGAACCTGGTCGGCATGGGCGTGCTGCCGCTGCAGTTCCGCAACAACGACTCATGGGAATCGCTCGGCATCAAGGGTGACGAAGTCATCGACATCGTGGTACCGGATGAGCTGGTACCACAGCAGGAAATCAACATGACGGTCCGTCGTGCCGATGGTTCGTCGTTCGAGGTCAGCCTCCTGTCGCGGATCGACACCGCGATCGAGGTGGACTACTACCTGCATGGTGGCATCCTGCCCTTCGTGCTGCGCGAGCTGATGGCGGCATAAGGGAACCTCCGCAGGACTTCTGCAGAGGTACTCCAGGTTCTGTCCCTGTCCGGAGCTGTCCGGACGGACGATGTGACGGCTTCACCCGGAAGCCCGCATCGCCCGTCCGCGGGTCCGCAGGCCGGCTCCCGCTTCCCGTGTTTTTCCGAGGAGCCGGTTTGAAGCGCCTGACCGATTTCGAGCATCTTCCCCTGGCGGCACGCTGCCTGGTTGCCGCAGGGCTTGCTGCCGCGCTGTGCGCGCTGGCCCAGCTGGTTTCGGCCGGCTCGGCCTGGCACCTGCTGGTCTGGCCCACGGCCGCCGTGGGCTTTGCCTTTGGCTGGTACTACGGCATCCGCTGGCTGCCGGTGGCTGCCTGCGGTGCCGGTACGTGGGCCCTGCTGGCCACGCAGGACCCCCGCTATGCCCTGATCATCGCCGTGGCGTCGCTGCCCGGTTCCTGGCAGGCCATCCGCCTGCTGCGGCGCATGGCCGAATGGAAACCGCCCGAGTACCGGCTGGATTCGGTCAGCCGTTTTCTGGCCGTCTCGCTGCTGCTGTCGGCCCCCCTCAACGCCCTGCTCTATGCGGGGCTCGTCTGGTTCTTCCAGGTTCCACCCGTCAATGTCCACGGGCTGCCCCAGCTGCTGCTGGCCAGCTGGCTGGCCGACGCGCAGGGCATGCTGCTGATCTGTCCGGCCCTGCTGGCGCTGCTGCGCCCGGCCCACCTGACGGCCGACGAGGCCGAATTGCCGGCCCTGCGGCAACCCGCTCCCCATTTCAGCCTGCCCACCGTGCTGGTGGTGCTGGGCATCGGTGCCGTGGCCTTCGTGCTGCACCGGCTGGGCGAAAGCCAGTATGCCGGCCTCGTGCTGTTTGCCGTGTTCGTGCCGCTGATCTGGGCAGCGGCCTCGCAGGCTGCAGGCCGGGTGGATGCCTACACGCTGCTGCTGGCTGGCCTGCCCCTGCTGGCCAGCCGCGCCTATGCGGTCAGCGACAGCCATGGCCAGGGCTTTGCCGATACGGTGGGCGTGTCGCTGCTGCTGTGCTGCGCCGTCCTGGCCGCCCAGCTGCTGCAGGCACTGGCTTCCGACCGCAGTCTGGCGCTGGCCCGCATGTCACGTCAGGCACGACAGGACATGAGCACCGGTCTGCTCAACGACCGCGGCCTGATTGCCGAACTGACCGACTGGCTGGCTGCGCCGCAGCGTCCGCGCTGTGGCCTGATCGGCCTCTACATCAGCAACTACGACGCCATTCACGACCTGTGTGGCACCGTGGAGGCGATGCAGCTGGAACAGGCCACGGCCCAGCTGCTGATCCAGCAGAACGGTACCCATCTGGCGGCGCGCCTGTCGGCCGGCCGCTACACCCTGCTGATTCATGCCGAGACGGTGGCGCAGGTGCGTGCCGTGGCCCGCGAGATCTACACCCAGCTCTCCGGGCAGGTGTTCCAGACCGAGCATGGCAGTATCCGCCTGCAATGTCACATCGGTGGGCTGCTGCTGGATCCGAACTCGCAGATCAGCAGCGAGGACTGCCTGTCGGCGCTGTCGGATGCGCAGGCCATTGCGGCCAGTGTGCGCGACCCGCAGCTCTTCGTCGAGCCCCTGTCGCAGACGATGATCGACGCACGCCGTGCCCACCAGAAGAAGATCGAGCACATCCGCGATGCCATCCGCAACGACCGCATCGAGCTGTATGCCCAGCCGCTGATCGATCCGGAAGCGCCCTCGCAGATGCGTTCCTACGAGGTGCTGACCCGGCTGCGCGACAAGGCCGGGCAGCTGATCCGCCCGCCCGAGTTCCTCACGCTGGCCTCGCAGGCGCAGATGTCGGTGCCGCTGGACCGGGCCGTCATCCGCCTGACCTTCGAATGGCTGGCAGCCAACCCCGAGGCGCTGGCGCTGACCTGGAAATGCTCGATCAATCTGGCCGGTGCCACGATGAGCGACGACACCATTGCCGGCTTCATCCGCGAACAGCGTGCCAACTGCGCCATTCCGGCCGCCAAGGTGGTGTTCGAGATCACCGAGAGCGAGGCGATCCGCAACCCGGCGGCCGCCTCCCGGCTGGTGGACGACCTGAAGGACCAGGGCTTCGGCATTGCGCTGGACGACTTCGGCACCGGCCTGGCCACCTTCGAGTACCTGAAGCGCTTCCCGCTGGATTATCTGAAGATCGACGGCTCGTTCGTGCGCAACCTGATGTCCAACCCGATCGACGAGGAGATCATTCTTTCCACCGTGCGAGTGGCCAAACGCCTGAAGCTGCGCACCGTCGCCGAACACGTGCACAACGCCGCCATCTACGAACGCCTGACGGATCTGGGCGTGTCGTACCTGCAGGGCGACTTCTTCGGCAAGGCCATGCCGCTGCCGGAGATGTTCGAGCGCCAAGCGCCCACCACGGCCCACCTGCGCCAGCCCACGGCCCGCAACCTGTCGGGTACCCCGGTGGCCGCACCACTGGTGGGCGGCACGGCCACGGCGGCGCCGTCGGTGAGCAACACGGTGGGAGGGGCGTCGGTGCTGCACTGAATGCGGGGTTTCTTCGTACTGTCTGGGGGTATGTGGGCTTGCCAGAACAGGGATTCGGGGGGCACGGGGACAGATGGGTCCATGACACGCTCCAGTACAGAGAGGCACACCCGCGTGCTGTCCGGGATACCCTTCGCTGGCGTGTGGCTGCCTGGCAGTTGTACCGTTGCCCCATGCAGGGGCGCAGGATGTTCGAATCCGCTGCAATCTGGCCCCATGTGACTTGGCAAGCCCGGAAATTTTCGGTTATACTGCAGATCTGTCGGGGCGTAGCGCAGTCTGGTAGCGTACTTGCATGGGGTGCAAGGGGTCGAGTGTTCGAATCACTCCGTCCCGACCAAAAATCCTCAAGAGCCGGCTGGTTCATCTTCGGATGGCCAGCCGGCTTTTCCGTTTTGTCCTTCTCGTTTTTGTCCTGCTGCGCCCCCCATTTTGATCGGCATCAGAAGTGGAGCGTTCACGCGGTCATGGCATGCCGCTGTGCTGGCCTGCTCCTGTACCGCGAGGCGTCGTCAGGCTGGCGGAATTCGGTCCATCGGGATGCCGCAGGACTTTTGCAGAGACTCGCGGGTGCCTCATTCTGCAAGCCCGGAAATCCCGGTTCGGTTGCAGGGCCGTTCGGTTGCAGGGCCTCTGGACTGGATGTGCCCTGATACCTCTCATCTCTCACCTGCTGTAAGCATCCGCCGGGTCCGAACGACTATCATGGCGTGCCCTGTCGGCATGCACCCGGGTGCCGGGTATCCGGTGCATGCCTCGTCCGGGCATGGCGTCAAGGTGTCACAGGACCCTGGCAGCTTCGGGGTTCCTCCCTGCAGCTTCCCGGTTCCTTCCATGCCTCGGCACGCGCCTGTTCCCTCTCTACCCTGCTCTTTCATTTTCATGGCGCCTGAAGGCAGATCATGCGTAAACGGCCAGTTATCTACATCTTGAACGCAGCATAGCCCCCGGGCGATAGTGGCCCCCTCTCACAGAGGAGGTTCACCATGTTCACCAACACCACACTGCCAGCCGGCCGGACACGTCGCAGCTTCACCAGGGCCTTCAAGGCCGAGGTCGCCGCCCAGTGCCTGCAGTCCGGGGAATCGCTGCCGCACATCGCGCAGCAGCATGACATCAATCCCAGCCTGCTGCGCAAGTGGCTGCGCAATTACCGCCAGGAGGCCAGCCAGGGCACGCCGGCCCCCGCTGCCGGTGCAGCCGCCGTTGATCATTTCGTCCCGTTGATGCTGGCGCCATCATCAGTTCCCCTTGCGAATGCAGCAGCACCTTGCACACCGGGCAACCACCAGCCATGCGCGGAGCGTGCCGGCGCCGGTTCCGAACTGCGCATCGAACTCTGCCGGGGCGAGATGACGCTGACCGTTCACTGGCCGATCAGCCACGCACAGGACTCGGCCACCTGGGTCAGGCAGGTGCTGGCATGATCCGCATCGATGCCATCTGGCTGGCCGTGGAACCAGCCGACATGCGTGCCGGCATGGACTCGATGCTGGTTCGCGTCGTCCGTGTCTTCGGCGCAGCCCACCCGCATCATGCCTACGTCTTTGCCAACCGCCGCGCCAACCGGCTCAAGGTTCTGGTGCATGACGGCGTGGGTATCTGGCTGGCAGCCCGTCGTCTCAACGAGGGCCTGTTCAAATGGCCTGCCGGCGATGAGCACCATCTGCAGATCAGCGAGCAGCAGCTGCAGGCCCTGGTGCTTGGGCTGCCCTGGCAGCTGCCCCGGCCGGCGGGCATCATCACCGCTGCCTGATTCAGGGATTTGGCACCGGTTCCGGTCAATGCGGCCGGTCATTCCGACATCGTGACCGATGATTCCGGTGATCGTGACCGTTTCACTCATGGATTTGCCCCGCGGGCAACCGGGAAATCTCCCGATGGCAGGTAGCGGCCAACACCGGCATACTTTACCCCATGGACCGGCCCGCCCTCCCTGCAGACCTTGCCGCTGACATCGCGCACATGGATGCGCAGCAGCTGCGCGAGTTCACCGCCTCGCT
>ERZ773010.2639-NODE-2639-length-10510-cov-5.082640_pt1 | contig 10510 bp, 7 predicted proteins | sample MGYA00580842_ERZ773010 | MGnify/ENA primary metagenome ERZ773010 (study PRJEB29015, sample SAMEA2737982) | human oral metagenome | biome: human oral; feature: human-associated habitat; material: dental | place: China | collected 2107 ...
AACACATTGTTTATGAGACCTTAACCATACGATCTCGGGCGTGTCTAGGCGTTTGAGCCGCCCTGCAAGCCGCACCTCAAGAGAGCGAGTCCGACCCGGATCGCTGTCATTATGCCCCTTGCGGGCCCCCTACCACAGGTATATTAATGCCGCTGCGCAAGAGCGTGGGCTACTACCTGCGGAACAAACGGGCGCACATCCCCTCCCAACGAGGCAACCTCACGAATAATCGTGGACGATACCCCGCCATAGCGGTCTTCTCCCGCCAAGAAAACGGTCTCCACCTTCGATAAATGCCGGTTCATACTCGCCATCGGGGCCTCATACCCATAATCCGTGCCCGAGCGCAGACCCTTCACTAAGGCGCTGGCGCCACGTTGAGCCGCGTACTCCGCCAAGAGCACCCCAGCTGGGATAATCTCAACGCCCACCCCTTCAATGCCAAGTTCCGCTAAAGAATCCGTGACCAGCTGTACGCGTTCCTGAAGGCTAAAAAGGTACTTCTTCGAATGGTTATGGGCAACACCCACCACTACCTCATCGAAAAGCGAAGCGGCACGCGCAATAATCTCAAGGTGCCCATTATGAACAGGATCAAATGACCCGGGGCAAATCACCAGCATCTAGTTCTCCTTCTCAGCTATACCCAGCACAGGCTCTGCACTCAGCTCTGCGGCATCTGGTTCAAGATAATACACTGCAGTCTCCCCGTGATTCTTCGCTGCAAACCGGCGCACACTCTTGGGCCATACCGGCTCACTATCACGGGCGGAACGCTCCACCACCACAATGGCACCCTCGGCGAGGTGAGGGGCGATCTGCTGCAGATCCTCCACCACCTGCTCATTCGGCAGCGCATACGGAGGGTCCACGAACACAATATCCCACACGTCTAAAGCCCCCGACAGGTAGGTGCGCGCGCTTGAATGCCGCACCTTCACCTGCGGGTTCAGCCCACTCACAGAGCACGCCCGCACCACCGCATCCACGTTGCGCTGTATGGTTCGCACCGCCTTCGGGTACTTATCGACAATCTCAACAGAGGCGGCACCCCGCGACGCGGCTTCACAGCCTAGCGCCCCCGATCCGCCATACACGTCAAGCACACGCGCACCCTCAAGCACCCCGTAGCTTTCCAGCTTAGAAAATAGTGACTCTTTCACCCTGTCGGTCGTTGGGCGAGTAGTATCACCCGGCACAGAGGCAAGGCGTAAGCCGCCCGCAGCCCCCGCAATAATGCGGCTCATCTTCTCTTCGGTCCCTTCCCTCACCGGTGCGGCAGATGCATCTATCCCCTGCCTAAAAACGCCTCGCGGTCAGCATCCAAGGCGCGGTCAATAGTACGCGCCAGATTCGGGTGCTTTGCCAGCGTCGGATCATCTGCCACAATACCCCGCGCATCTTCACGGGCGCGCTCAATAATTTTCGCATCTGTAAGCGCACGCAGGAATTTTAATGTGCTTTTACGTCCCGACTGCGCGGCCCCCAGAATATCGCCTTCACGCCGCTGCTGCAGGTCGATGCGGGACAGTTCAAAACCGTCCGTAGTACCCGCCACCGCGTCAAGGCGTTCACGAGAAATACCGTCTGCTTCCTGACGGGTCACCAGCAGGCAGGTGCCTGCCGCCCCGCCGCGCCCCACACGGCCGCGCAGCTGATGCAGCCCCGAAATACCAAAGCGGTCGGCATCCATAATAATCATGAGCGTAGCATTTGGCACGTTCACGCCCACCTCAATGACGGTGGTGCTAATAAGAAGGTCAATCTCTGTCCGCTCAAATGCAGTCATCACGCGGGTTTTCTCGGCAGCGTCCATCCGCCCGTGCAGGGTACCGATGCGCACTCCCGAAAGCGCCGGGACATCTTGCAGGTAGGCGTTCATGGCTGTGACCGATGTCAGCCTGATCTTTCCATCCGAGCTTTTAGCTCCTTCACGCCCGCCATCGCCGAATAGCTGCACCCCTTCTTCGGTGTCATCACCGTCATCACCGATTTTGGGCACCACCACATACACCTGGTGTCCAGCGTCAATCTCCTCCCGAGCTCGGCTCCACAGGCGGGAAGCCCACCCCGGTTTTTCGGCGAGGGGAACCACATGCGTAGAAATCTTCTGCCGCCCGGCAGGCAGCTGGTCCAATACCGACACGTCCAAATCACCGAAAACGGTCATCGCCACGGTACGCGGTATGGGGGTGGCTGTCATCACCAGCCGATGCGGCAATTCCCCGTGGGGACCGCGCAGGCCATCACGCTGTTCCACACCGAAACGGTGCTGCTCATCCACCACCACTAAACCTAGATCGTTGAACTCGACTCCTTCAGAAAGCAGCGCATGCGTGCCAATCACAATCTGGGCGGTACCGTCTGCAAGTTCGGCCAGTACCTCTTTTTTACGTTTAGCAGACATGGAGGCTGTTAAAAGCCGTACCCGAACCTGCGGCCCGTCACCGGTGTGATCTGTGGTTGTATCGGGGGTATCAATGCCGGGGATTGTTCCGGTATCAGCCATAGCCCCTAAAACATCAAGTACAGACCGCAGATGCTGTTCAGCCAGCACCTCGGTAGGGGCCAGCATGGCAGATTGTCCACCGGTATCGGCTACCTGAAGCATGGCACGCAGGGCCACCACGGTTTTACCGGAACCAACATCACCCTGTAATAGGCGGTTCATTGGCGAAGAACCGCCAAGATCGGCGGCGATCTGCTCCCCCACAGCCTGCTGTCCGGCGGTGAGCTGATAGGGAAGAACCTCCAGCAGGCGATCCGCCAGCCCGCCCGGTACAGCAGCACGGGCAACAGTGCTGTGAGCGGCACGGGCAGCCTGCAGCCTGGCCAACGCAACCTGAAGTACGAACGCCTCGCGGTAACGCATCTGCTGCTGCGCTGCATACTGGGTGGCTTCACTATCCGGTGTGTGCAAAGCACGGTAGGTCCACTCCAGCGAAGGAATTTTACGGGCACGCCGTAGTTTGAACGGTACGGGATCTTCCAGTTCTTTCAACGGCACAGCTTCTAAGAGCTGGGTAATGTAGGAAGCAATCCGGTCGGTAGGCAGCTTCGCCGGGGCACGGTACACGGGAATAGGGGCGCCCGCTTTCTCTTGGGCTGCATCCACCGCCTCATCACTCTCGGAAAGCACCGCATAGTGCGGGTTTGTGAGGGTGTATTCACCACGATAGGTACCGACTTTACCCGAGAACATCACGTGGTCGCCTTCGTGGATATCACGTGCGGCGGTCCATGCATTAAAGAATGAGAGTTTCATCGTTGATCCTACGGGGGAGGAACCCGCAGGAACACCAAAAAGACTTTGAGACTGCCCGTAGGAATCCGCGTACCCCGAGTATGAGGCACCATTGGCGGCAAGCCCCGCCACACGCGGGTTGGTGCCCCCGTACGACAGGCGGCTGGGCTGATGCGCCCGTCCGTTTACGGCGGCATAACGCCCTGTGGCTCCGCCCGGCTCGCCGCCAGCGAGAGTATCGGTAATGGTGACCTCAGTAATACGCCCTCGGCGTGCCGCCATGGTACGAGTACTCACATTCAGCACCCGAGCAATAATTGTGACTTCCTGCCCCTCGACCAGCTCAGCAAACGAGCTGAGTTCACCGCGCGGTAAGTATTTACGGGGGAAATACTCCAGCAGTTCCCCCACTGTCCCCAGCCCCAAATGGGTTTTTACGGCCCGCACGGCCGAGTCAGGAAGGTACTTTTTTAAGGGTGCGTTCTCAATGCGGTCTTCGGTGTTATAGCGGTTGAGGGCACGTTTTTTCGCCTGCCCGTTTTCTGTATTTTTATTCCCCTTAATGGTTTTCTGCGCCTCTGCGGTCGGGGTACCAACGGGCGTATTCCCGGATGTCTTCCCCTTCGCTTCACCGGCGGCGGGTTTACGTTTTGCGGTGGCGGCTCCTTGCTCCGCCGCCCGAGAATCAGCCTGCTGCTCTTTTCCCCGGACCCGCCGGGCAGCGGTATCGGGGGCACCTGAACTGCCGGATTGGCGGGCGGCTACGGGCTTCTTCCCGTTCTTCTGCTTATTATTCTTTTGCCTCGCCCGTGTCTTTACTGCCTTCGCTGCTGGTGCGGGGGCCTCCGGGTTCCTCTCAGCGTGTTGCGGGCGAGCCTCTAAAGCAATATCCACCAGTTCGTACAGTTCCGCCGGATCCATTGCCCCAGCGGCTTCTCCTAAAGATTTTGTGAGTGAGGCAAGAGCCGCTTGATACTGTGGCGAGCGGCGGCGTTCTACCGTTTCTTGGAGCGCCGCTAAAGTGGTTTCATGGCGCGCGTACGCGGCTAAATCCTGCACGGTCAACAGCGGGTTATGAGCTACTTCGGCATCTGCGAGCACACCCTCAGGTACATCCCCCGCAGCCCGCTGGTTAGCATCCGGCTCTGTGACGTGTTGGGGACGAGTGGTTTTGCTCCCCCTACGGGTGCCCTTTGTATGGTGCGCGGCTTCCTGTTGCGTCTCGGTCTCCTGCTGAACAGACGACTTCCCTCGACTCGCATTTTTATTCGACTTGTACCCGCGTGTTGAGGCCGCTGCGCCGTCAGCATGGGTATCTTTACGCTGAGCGGCAGCATTACGTGGGCGCGAAGGTTTACGGGCGAACTCCCCCCAGAGCGCACCCGAATCAAGCCCGTCAAACAGGCTGGGCGCAGACGTCGAGGGTTCCGGGGAGGCACCTTCGCCGGTGCCATGCCCTGCGTTCATCGCCTGCCCTCCCCTCAGCTTGCACACACTCTCTCATCCAGCCGCAGGCCAGGGCCTTCCCCACCCCACGTTTACCTGGCACGCACCGCATCATACCGGCATCGCGCGCATTATTAGATTAATTGTACGGTAAATAACACCATATTAGTACATATATTCAGGTGCGGCGTGCCTCTGAACCGCGAACACACGCATTCTCACACCGCTCAATCCGCGGCACACGCACTATCAGCAGGCCCCTCACACAAAGACGACACCCGCTCCTCACGCAGCATACCGTGCCGGGCAATTGCTGCGCGAGCATCATCAAGCGAAAACACATGCACATGCAGGCTCCACATCCCCGCAGAAACATCCAACGGGGTTAACAATAGCGAATCGCCCAGCTGCTCAAGTTCCGATCGTATCTGCGCCACCGCCACAGGATCAGCATCCACCGTACCCATCAGCTCCCACTCGGGAACTCGTGCACTCGCAGCAGTGCTATCTCCGCGTCGTTCCTGAAGGTGACGTGAAGGCATGGCGGGCGGCACCAGCATACGCTCAATCTGGGCATCGTCCAACCTGCTGGTACGCCACCGCGAGTTCGTGTGCACCACCGTCAGGTAAAGCCCAAGGGCGCCCGCATCCACCGTCCCCTTCAGCTCCGGGACGGGTGGATGCTCCGCAGTTCCTTCCAACGCCCGCAGCACGCTATTGCGCCGGTACTCTGAACGATTCAGCATATCCTGCAGTTCACTACCGGGCCGGTAGTGGAACCGATAGTCCGCCACTGCGAGCATTACTGCCCCCATAGTGCTGCGCATGAGCGAGGCATCGGGCACGCTCTGACGCACCCGTTGCGCCGCAGCGCTGAGAGCAAACGCCTCACGATAAGAGCTCTCACGTATCTCTGCGGCAGGTGCTTCCTCATACTGTTGGTGTAACGCCGAGAACACGGGAATCTGCACTACCTCCGACTCGTCCATATCCTCGGTGAGGTGTCCCGGTAAACCCCAGTAGCTCCGTACCGCTTCCAAAGCCCAGGTACACAGCAGGGTGCCCGAGTTGCCCCTAGCTGACCGGTAAGCCTGCATAATAGCCCGCTCATATAACTGGCCTATCCGCAGGTTAAGTGCCGCCGCATCCGCTGGTTTGGGTTCTTTCTGCAGCACCTCATATTCTGCGTCGAATGCTTCTTTGAGGGCGGTGAGCGTTACGGTCAGATTTGACCCGGTGTCCTTATCCGGTACGGGGAACGCATTCAGGCTATTCAACCCGTCACGGTACTTCCGGGCTTGTGCGCACGCTGCGTCTACCCAACCGATACCGAACGTAAACTCGGTTTTAGGCGCGTTATCACCTAACACAAACACTCCTTACACGCTGAGGCACCTCACTCCATTCTAAGCCCCGACCCCGCAGCCATGCTTAGGCCCTCCCTCGGCACGTTTAGATGCGCTCGCGTTAGAAGGGCTGATAATGTTCCCAACCGCGTGCTTGTGCCTGTCGCTGGCCCAGCAGCACCCGCGGCTGCTGCCCTTCGGGAACCAGGCACGACCCCAGAGCCACAAACCCCTCCGGTAATAGTGCCCCGGAAGGGAAACATGCCAGCAGTCCGTGGTCTTCTCCCCCACCAAGTACGCATTCCTGTGCCAAGCTCACGTAACTGTCTGCGTCCTCATTGCGCGGCTGCCCGTGCAGGATTGCCTGTGCCAGCGGTACCAGGGGCTTGGACAGGGCCTCAATAGCCTCTGCTGATAAGGAAATATCTACCGCAGAAGCACATGCTATACGCTCTGCATCTTTAAGAAGTCCGTCAGAAACATCAAGCATGGCAGTAGCCCCCGCCCGTGCGGCGAGCACACCGGCGGGTACGGGCGAGGTGGGCCACAGCTGTGCTGTTAGGGCGCGCTGTACCGCCTTGTCATCGCAGCGCGGGTGCTTACTGGCCATAATGTCCGCAAGGTACGGGTTGTGGGATTGGAGCAGAAGCCGTAAACCGGCATCAGCCCACCCCACCTGTCCAGCAAAAGCAACGGTGTCTCCTGCTTGAGCGCCCGAACGCAGCACCGGTTTGGGAGTGTCCGGGTGCATCCTCCCCATCGCGGTGATACTCACCGTAATATCGTTGGAGGTTCCCAGATCGCCACCGCTGACAGTACACGAATGTGCCCCACAGGCTACGATACTGTCGGTGATCCCCCGTGCGAAGTCCTCCACCCACCCGTAGGTGGTGTGGGCAGGCATGCTCAATGAGACAACAAGGGTTACCGGTTCTGCTCCCATAGCCGCAATATCTGCAAGGTTCTGGGTGGCCGCTTTATACCCCACCTCGTACCCTCCGCTAGATAGCCCGGCGGGCCACGGGTCCAGAAAATCTTCGCCCTCCACCAGGGTATCGGTGGTGAGCACCGTGGGGGTGGGACTACCAGCGAAAACCGCGCAATCGTCACCGGGACCCACCAGCAAAGGATCCTCAGCGCCCTGTTGGTGCTGATGGTCTTTTACAGCAGCATTATGGTTCTCAATAATGGGCAAAAAAGCACGCAAAATACGGGACTCCCCCAGGGCGGCAGCGGTAGTATCCCGCAAAGGATGTTCCTGCCGTTGGGAAGAATCCCGTATTGTACGCGCGTTTTTTTGAAGGCTCACGCGAGTATAATGCCCGTCTACCGTACGCGGTAGAAGTGACGGATAGCGAAACCAATAATGGCGATAGCTAACAGACTAAAGACGACCAGCGGAATCGCACCATAGGGGCCTGAGTTATTACTGTTATCAACAGCCGCCTGGTTATTGGAGCTTGACGAGTTCGACTTTGAGGGCTGCTGACTTGACGGCTCAGCCGAAGTGCTGCCGCTGCTGGATGAACGCGAAGGGTTCGAAGGAGTCGAACCAGTGGGCCGGGAATCAGCCGTTCCCGTCACGCTCGGAGTCAACCGCAGGCCACCGTTCTCTCCTTGAGACAGGTACCCGGCCACCCAGTCAGCGGCGCCGGGGATAGCTTCCTGGGAACCGCTATTAGCTCCGATGCGCCCCAAGGTGGTAACGCCGTTCGGCAGCAGCTCACCGCGAGGGTCCTCGGTCGGAGTGTTAGGCACAGGCGCGGGGCTGGGGCTGGGCGCTGGCGCAGGAGTCGGCTCCGGCGCAGGCGCGGGTGCAGGAACAGGGACCGGCTCAGCGGTTGGTGCCGGGACAGGAACCGGTGTCGGCTCCACGACAGGAGGGGTCGGCACGGGAGTAACCGTCGGGTCCGGAACCGGAGTAGGATCCACCGGCGGAGTCGGCACAGGATCCGTCGGTGCCGGCTCTGGAGTGGGTGTCGGGTCCGGCGTAGGCGTCGGGTCAGGTGTTGGGGTGGGATCCGGAGTCGGAGTCGGCACCTCAGGGGTCGGGGTGGGTTCCGGCGTGGGCTCCTCAGGCGTAGGGGTAGGATCCGGAGTCGGCTCTGGCGCGGGAGTCTCCGGGCTAGGCGTGGGAACCTCGGGTGTGGGTGTCGGCTCCGGGGTTGGAGTGGGCTCAGGCGTGGGCGTAGGAGCCGGAGTCTGATTCTGCTCGGGACTCGGAGTCGGAGTCGGCACCTCAGGGGTCGGCGTAGGATCCGGTGTAGGAGTAAGTGTCGCATCCGGAGTCGGAGTGGGCTCAGGCGTTGGCGTAGGAGCCGGAGTCTGGTTCTGCTCAGGGGTCGGAGTCGGCACCTCAGGGGTAGGGGTGGGGTCCGGCGTAGGGGTAGGCGTCGGCTGCTGAGGGGCAGGCGTTGGCGTAGGAGCCGGAGTCTGATTCTGCTGGGCGGGCACAGGAGTCTGATCCTGCGCCGGAGCAGGGGTTACCTGCTGGTTATTACCACCCTGATTATTACCGCCCTGAGCGGGGGCAGGGGTCGGGGTAGCATTCTGGGCAGGCTGCTGCGGTGCAGGGGTTGCCTGCTGATCTGGTGTAGGAGTCGGAGTATTATTAACCGCTGCACCAGTATCGTTAGCCGCCGCACCCGTAGCGGCAGGCTGCGGAGTTGGAGTTACCTGCGGGGTAGGGGTAGGCGTTGCCTGCTGAGCTGCTTCAGGCGTGGGGGTAGCATTATTAGCCGCGGGGGTGTTCTTCGCGGGGGTTGCCTGCGCGTTCGGCGTGGCATCTGCAACGGGCTGCTCACCGGTCTGTGCAGCCGCAGGTTGGGCAGGGGCAAAGGATGGCGGGGCCTGAACCTCCTCCATACCGGCATTCACATTATTAGGAGTTCCGGTGGCATTATCAGTTGGTGCTTGAGTGAGAGCGACTGCGGGGTGCACAGGCTGCGGGGTGTGCACTAGTGCAGCCCCGGGCAGAGACACAGCGGCAGGGAGTCCCCCGACCGTCAGTAAGGCGGTCGCTACACCAGCTGATACCACCTTGTGGTTTTTATTTCCCAAAAGGTCATCCTTATATGTTTTTGAGTGAACATGAATGTGCCCCAAAAGTAAGGGTGCTTCTAAATATTAGCGAATATTCCCAGGAATTTCTTCCCGTAACAAGCTTTATAACAAAATCATAACAGGTAAGTTTAACCACTCAAACATTAAGGCACAGCTTCAGGTTCATGTTCTCATAAAATATTTCCTGCAGCTTCCCTGCCCTTCAGCCTTCCCCACACAGCCCGGTTAATACCGGGTAATACGGTAGAATGAAGGGTGTGAAACAGCTATCTCAGCCCGCACGCACACACCGCCTCCTTCGCGCCCTCAGCAGGTCTTTTACTGCATGTGGGTGCATATTTTTTCTGAGTGGCTGTGGCGCCGGGACAGTCAGTCTAGAGCCCGCACCGGATGCCGCGAACCCGGTGTGCGCATACGCACTAGTGGCAATGCCAGAGACTCTCACCGGATTCCCCCAGCGGGAAACCACGGCACAAGCCACCACGGCTTGGGGAGATCCCGCAACAATTGTTCTCAAGTGCGGCGTGTCGGTCTCCGAACCTGTCTCGGATCCCTGTGTTGAGGTAAACGGTATTGACTGGATTCTGCGCCCCCAAGAGACTGAATCTGATCCCGCAAAAGCTGCCAGTGCCACCGCTAGCTCGCATAATACGGCGCCTGCAAACAGCGCCTCCCCCGCAGCTTCTCAAAAAGCTGGCACGAGCACCCCAGCCCCGGTGAGGACCTCCAACGTTCAGCGGTCGGGCGGAGTGTGGACAGCTACCACCTACGGCCGTACCCCGGCTATTGAGGTGACGTTCGATGCTGACAAGGTACCTTCATCTACTTTACTGACCAGCCTGAGTTCAGCTGTGAAGCAGGTTCCCGCTCAGAAGAAATGCACTAACCTCAACGAAGTCCCCGGCGGCCATTAGTGCATATAAATCCGTTTTTTGTCTAATAGTATGCACGACCCACCGGTATACTCGGCAGCTTTAACTTTCCTTAAACCTACTGGCTATCGAATTATAGCTCTCCCGCACTATTACGCCTTTATAGCGGAATTTATAGCACTATTTAAGCAGTCGTGATGGGGCTTATACACTCGGCTTGAGGTTCGCCATCATATTTTATTTCTCCATCACATATAACTGAATACTTATTTATATATAGGGTATAAAAACACCCAATCTGCTGGTTTTATTCAACAGATTGGGTGTTTTTAGAGGCGGCCTCTTCGCTAGCTATTGGCGTTACTTCTTTACGATAGCGCTATAGCGGTGAATGAACGCGGCCATTGCATCACGGTGAATAGGCTCACCCGGACGGTAAGTGCCATCGGACCAGCCTTTCGTAATACCCTGCTGCTTCAGCCACGTAATCTCCTGATAGAAAGCATCACCATTCTGCACATCGTTAAACGGTGAGTTCA
>ERZ773010.2640-NODE-2640-length-10509-cov-27.104171_pt1 | contig 10509 bp, 4 predicted proteins | sample MGYA00580842_ERZ773010 | MGnify/ENA primary metagenome ERZ773010 (study PRJEB29015, sample SAMEA2737982) | human oral metagenome | biome: human oral; feature: human-associated habitat; material: dental | place: China | collected 2107 ...
ATATGTTTGCTGTAATCATTTATGCTTACTCACAAGGCAAATATTCTACAAGGGACATTGAATTTCTTTGTAGAGATAGTCAAAGAACTCAATACTTGTTAAATTCGCTTAATGTTCCTAGTTATTCAACTATTTCTCGTTTTCTTTCAAAGGCTACTGATATCATCTATGAATTGTTTTGTCAATTTGTGGAAAAACTTTTTAAATTAAGTGACATTCCTACTGAAACTATTTACATTGATGGAACTAAAATTGAAGCTTATGCTAATAAATACAGCTTTGTTTGGAAAAAATCTACTTTAAAATATAAAGAAAAACTTGAAGAAAATATACTAGAATTAATTGATGAATTCAATAAATATTTTAATAAAGAGAAAGAATTAGATAATATTTTTGACATTTTTTCATATTTAAAAAAACTTAAAATTCAAAAAATTTATGGTAGAGGTAAAAGAAAAAGCAAGGAACAACTATTTTTAGAAAAGGCTCAGTCCTATGTTGAAAAATTCAATAAATATACTAACTATCTAGAAATTTTAGGAGAAAGAAATAGTTTTTCTAAAACTGATAAAGAAGCTACATTTATGAGAATGAAGGAAGATTACATGCGCAATGGACAATTAAAACCAGGGTATAATCTTCAAATTGGTGTAATTAGCGAATATATTGCTTCCTATGAAATTTTCCATAATCCAGCAGATACAAAAACTTTAATTCCATTTCTTGAAAAAATAAAATCTCAAAATATAGAAATCAAGAATGTAGTAGCAGATGCAGGATATGAAAGTTTTCCCAATTATGAATATTTAGAAAAAAATAATTATGTATCTTACATAAAACCAATATATTATGAGAAATCAAAAACTAGAAAATATCAAAAAAATTTAAATAGAGTTGAAAATTTAGAATACAATGAAAAAGAAAATAGGTTATTTAGGAAAGATGGGTTAGAACTAGAATTCCAATATTATGGTGAAGATGGAAAAACAATCTATTTTAAAAACCCAGAAACAGAAAAAATAATAAAATATAATAATGAATTTAGAAGATTATCAAAAAAGTCAAAAGATAATATAGAAAGTGACTTAGGAAAGCAACTAAGAATGAATAGAAGCATTCAAGTAGAAGGAGCTTTTGCAGTATTAAAAGAAGATATGAAACTGCGCAAATTAAAAGTTAGAGGTAAAAATAGCACAAAGAGAGAAATAGGACTATTTTGTATAGCCTATAATTTTAATAAATATCTTGCAAAATTAAGTAGAAAAAAGCAAGGAGTAGTATTACATCCATTAAAAACAGCTTAACTATGAAAAGTAAAAATAATGGATTTGTATTAAATTCGTCTAAAAATCAAAATGGAAGTCAAAATAGAATGAACTTCTAAAAGATTTCTATTTTTTTATTAAGAAAGAAAAAAGGCTATCACAAATCAATGATAAAAATCATCAATTTGCAACAGCCCCTATCGCCACATTCCTGCTTCAAGGTTATTCCTAGTTAATACTTCAATCAAGAATAGCCCTCAGACTTCTCACAACAGCCAAATTCAATCAAAATTTACTTCATTTTTATACCAAAAATCAAATTGACGACGTTCTAGGGGCTTCTACGTTGAAATTAGAGCATATAAAAAAATAACTGCTATCAAAATAGCAGTCATTAGTTTTAATCATTTTTGTCAAATAGGTAATCCCCTTACCACATTTATAAATGTGATAACTCCCTAGGTATATTGACCAATGATACTCCGTATCAAAGGCAATATACTCGGAGCAAGGGGATTTCCCCTTGACCCCTTTTTTCAATCTTCAAGAATTTCTTCATCCATAATTTTCATATTATTAAATTTCAGATGTTCATTCTTAGACAATTGACGCTCCTTAACCAACTTATACCTTGAAATATCAAGCTCGTAGCTATGAAATGAAGTGTCAACATATTCCACTGGATCAGTTTCCTTGAAACTATCCAGTTCCCCATTCTGAAATTTCTTCTTTCCAATATGAAAACATCCGTTATAGGTTAGGGTTTTCCTGCCGTGAAGTGCATTATGAAAATATTCAAAAACTTCCTGGCTATAGCTTAACATCTCAAAGTCCTTTGCCTCATATTTAGATAATTCCTTGAATGAATTAGTATCAGCCTTTTTAATATTAACCTGGCTTATATTATCATTCTGACGGCAAGACTTCCACAATTCAAGCCAACGGATATGTTTAACATATAACAACCTAGAAGTGAAATATTTCTTATCAACAGCAACTGGAACATCGGTTGGAGCAATAGTTGCTCTTGGTCCAATAGCTGTGGGACTTGGTGAGAAAAGTGGAGTTCCTATGCCACTAATTTTAGCTGCTGTAATGGGTGGAGCAATGTTTGGGGACAATCTATCTGTTATTTCTGACACTACAATAGCAGCAACTAAAACTCAAGGTGTTGAAATGAGAGATAAATTTAGAATAAACTTATATATAGCTATGCCTGCTGCTATTCTTACAATAATTTTACTTTTCTTATTTGCAAGACCTGATGTTGTACCAGAAGCAGTAATACATGACTTTAATTTAGTAAAAGTTTTTCCTTATGTTTTTGTACTTGTAATGGCACTAGTTGGAGTAAATGTTTTTGTTGTTTTAACATCAGGAGTTTTACTTTCAGGAATAATTGGACTTATATATGGTGATTTTACTATTTTAGGTTATGGTAAAGAAATATATAACGGTTTTACAAATATGACAGAAATTTTTGTACTTTCACTTTTAACTGGTGGTATGGCACAAATGGTAACACATCAAGGTGGAATACAATGGCTTATCAATACAGTTCAAAAATTTATAGTTGGTAAAAAGAGTGCAAAACTTGGGGTAGGACTTTTAGTTTCACTTGCTGATATAGCTGTTGCAAATAACACTGTTGCTATCATAATAACTGGTGGAATATCTAAAAAAATTTCTGAAAATAATGATGTTGACCTAAGAGAAAGTGCTGCTATCCTTGATATTTTTTCATGTATCTTTCAAGGAATAATACCTTATGGTGCTCAAATGCTAATACTTTTAAGTTTTGCAGGAGATAAAGTTGCTCCAACACAATTAATACCTCTATTATGGTATCAACTATTACTAGGACTTTTTACTTTAATTTATATATTTGTTCCACAAATAAGTAAAAAAGTATTAAATTTTATAGATAACAAATAATCTAAAATAATTTTATTTTACTATTTACAGTAAATATTGTATAATAAAATTACAAAGAAATTTAAACTATATATTTTTATGTTAAGGAGGATATGGATATGAAAAGAGTTATGCAAACAATGGACGGAAACCAAGCTGCAGCTTATGCTTCCTATGCTTTTACAGAAGTTGCAGGTATTTATCCAATAACACCTTCTTCACCAATGGCTGAGTATGTTGATGAATGGGCTGCTAAAGGAATGAAAAATATTTTTGATGTTCCTGTTAAATTAGTTGAAATGCAATCAGAAGGTGGTGCTGCTGGTACTGTCCATGGTTCTTTGGAAGCTGGTGCTTTAACTACAACTTACACTGCTTCACAAGGTTTACTTTTAAAAATTCCTAATATGTATAAAATAGCGGGAGAATTGCTACCAGGTGTAATTCATGTATCTGCTCGTTCTTTATCAGTTCAAGCACTTTCAATTTTTGGAGATCACCAAGATGTGTATGCAACTAGACAAACTGGCTTTACTATGATAGCTAGTGGTTCTGTTCAAGAAGTTATGGATATGGCAACTGTTGCACATTTGACTGCAATTAAATCAAGAGTTCCTGTTCTACATTTCTTTGATGGTTTTAGAACTTCTCATGAAATTCAAAAAATTGAACTTATGGACTATGATCTTTGTAAAAAATTAGTTGATTATGATGAAATTCAAAAATTTAGAGATAGAGCATTAAATCCTGAACATCCCGTTACAAAGGGAACTGCCCAAAATGATGATATATACTTCCAAACAAGAGAAGCTCAAAATAAATTCTATGATGCTGTGCCAGATATAGCTGCATACTATATGGAAGAAATTTCAAAAGAAACTGGTAGAGATTACAAACCTTTCAAATATAGAGGGGCTCCTGATGCAGATAGAGTTATTGTGGCTATGACTTCTGTTTGTCAAACAGCAGAAGAAACTGTTGATTATTTAGTTGAAAAAGGAGAAAAAGTTGGACTTATAACTGTTTATCTGTATAGACCTTTCTCTGAAAAGTATTTCTTTAATGTCCTACCTAAGACAGTTAAAAAAATAGCTGTTTTAGATAGAACTAAGGAACAAGGAGCACCAGGAGAACCATTATTCTTAGATGTAAAATCAATATTCTATGATAAAGAAAATGCTCCAATAATAGTTGGAGGAAGATATGGATTATCTTCAAAAGATACAACTCCCGCTCAAATAAAAGCAGTGTTTGATAACTTAGCACAAGATAAACCTAAGACAAACTTTACAATAGGTATCACTGATGATGTTACATTTACATCTCTTGAAATAGGAGAAAGATTAAATGTTGCTGACCCTTCTACAAAAGCTTGTCTATTTTTTGGACTTGGAGCTGATGGAACAGTTGGTGCAAATAAAAACTCAATAAAAATAATTGGAGATAAAACAGACTTATATGCACAAGGATATTTTGCTTATGACTCTAAAAAATCTGGTGGAGTTACAAGATCACATTTAAGATTTGGTAAAAAACCTATTAGAGCAACTTATTTAGTGTCAAGTCCAAGTTTTGTAGCTTGCTCTGTTCCAGCTTATTTAAAACAATATGATATGACATCTGGACTAAAAAAAGGTGGAAAATTCTTATTAAACTGTGTTTGGGATAAGGATGAAGTTTTAGAATATATTCCAGACAATATTAAATATGATTTAGCAAGATCAGAAGCTAAATTCTACATTATTAATGCCACTAAACTTGCTCATGAAATTGGTTTAGGACAAAGAACAAATACAATAATGCAATCTGCTTTCTTTAAACTTGCTGAAATCATACCTTATGAAGAAGCTCAAAAATATATGAAAGAATATGCTTATAAATCTTATGGTAAAAAAGGTGATGATGTAGTTCAACTTAACTATAAAGCAATAGATGTTGGTGCTTCTGGTTTAGTTGAAATTCCAGTTGATCCTAACTGGATAAATTTAAAAGTTGAAACTATACAAAAAATTGATAAAAATAATAATACTTCTAATTGTAAGACTGAATTATTAACTACTTTTGTTAAAAATATAGTTGAACCTATCAATGCTATAAAAGGAAACGACTTACCTGTTTCTGCATTCTTAGGTAGAGAAGATGGTACATTTGAAAATGGTACTGCTGCCTTTGAAAAAAGAGGAGTTGCTGTTGATGTACCTATATGGAATTTAGATAAATGTATAGAATGTAATCAATGTGCCTATGTATGTCCACATGCAGCTATCAGAGCATTTTTAATAACAGAAGAAGAAAAAGCTGCTTCTCCTATTGAATTTACTACAAAAAAAGCTAATGGAAAAGGATTGGAAGACTTAAGTTACAGAATACAAGTTACACCTCTTGACTGTACTGGTTGTGGTTCTTGTGCAAATGTTTGTCCTGCTAAAGCACTTGATATGAATCCTATTGCTGTTGCATTGGAAAATCATGAAGATGAAAAAGCTGCATATATTTACAGTAAGGTAACATACAAAAATGATAAGCTACCTACTAATACAGTTAAAGGTTCTCAATTCTCACAAGCATTATTTGAATTTAATGGAGCTTGTCCAGGTTGTGGTGAAACGCCATATTTAAAAGTTATCTCTCAAATGTTTGGAGATAGAATGATGGTTGCAAATGCAAGTGGATGTTCATCAGTTTATAGTGGTTCTGCTCCGTCAACACCATACACTAAAAATTGTTGTGGAGAAGGACCTGCTTGGGCATCATCTCTATTTGAAGACAATGCTGAATATGGTTTTGGTATGCATGTCGGAGTAGAAGCTCTTCGTGATAGAATACAACATATTATGGAAGTTTCTATGGATAAGGTTACTCCTGCATTGCAAGGATTGTTCCGTGAATGGATAGAAAATAGAAATTATGCTGCTAAAACAAGAGAAATAAGTCCAAAGATTTTAACTGCATTAGAAGGAAATAATGAAACTTATGCTAAGGATATCATAGGTCTAAAACAATATTTAGTTAAGAAATCTCAATGGATAGTTGGGGGAGATGGTTGGGCTTATGATATAGGATATGGTGGACTTGACCATGTACTTGCTTCAAAAGAAGATATAAATGTTATAGTTATGGATACAGAAGTTTATTCAAATACTGGTGGGCAATCTTCTAAGGCTACTCCAACTGCTGCTGTTGCGAAATTTGCTGCTGCTGGTAAACCTTTAAAGAAAAAAGATTTAGCTGCTATTTGTATGAGTTATGGTCATATCTATGTTGCACAAGTTTCTATGGGAGCTAACCAACAACAATTCTTAAAAGCTATACAAGAAGCTGAAAGCTATAATGGACCATCAATAATTATTGCTTACTCTCCTTGTATCAACCACGGAATTAAAAAAGGTATGTCAAAATCACAAACTGAAATGAAACTTGCAACTGAATGTGGTTATTGGCCTATATTTAGATATAATCCATTACTTGAAAAAGAAGGAAAAAATCCTTTACAATTAGATTCTAAAGAACCTAAATGGGAATTATACCAAAATTACTTAATGGGTGAAACTAGATATATGACATTACAAAAAACAAATCCTGATGAAGCAAGTGACTTATTTGAAAAGAATATGTTTGATGCTCAAAGAAGATGGAGACAATATAAGAGACTTGCAAGTTTAGATTATTCTGATGAAAAAAGATGATAACTTCCTAACATAAAAATAGAGGAAAGACAAAGTTTTAATAACTGAGTCTTTCCTCTACTTTTATACAGAAAAATAAGTGAATTACATTCCAGATTTTAGGATAAAAATTAAATAGAATGAGCCGAGCAAATTTCACTGTGTTTGAACGAAGTGAGTTTAGTGAATTTGCAGCGAATTCTTAATTTTTATCTGTTAAGAAATCTGGCTAGTAATGAACTATTTTTCTTATATCATATTATTTATTTAAAGATTCAACTAAAACATCAACAAGTGTATCCATTTCTTCAAGGTTCACATTGTTAGCAGCTGAAGTTAATCCAATTCTTTCATTTAAAACAGTCATGTCTTTTATTTCAGTTTCAAAGAATTCTTGTAATAAATCTCCAGATTTTCTAGCCCAAGAACCATTTTCAACTATCGCAACTGTTCTATTTTGTAAGTTTAAAGCCTTTATATCCATTACAAAGTTATGAATAACTGGATAAATTCCTAAATTATATGTAGGAGAAGCTATAACTAGATGGCTATATTTGAATAAATCTGAAATCAAATATGATACATGAGTATTTGATACATCATACATTTTAATATTTGTAATTCCTTTTTCAGCCAATTTAGCAGCTAAGATTTCAACAGCATTTTCAGTATTTCCATACATTGATGCATAAGCAATTAATACACCTTTTTCTTCTGGTTCATATCTGCTCCATTTATCATATTTATCAATTAAATATTCAAAATCATTTCTCCATACTACACCATGTAAAGGACAAATAAATTTTATTTTATCAACAATTGGTCCAGCTTTTTTCAATAGATGTTGAATATGAGGTCCATATTTTCCAACAATATTTGTTAGATAACGACGACCTTCATCTAACCAATCTCTATCCCAGTTTACTTCATCATTAAATAATCTTCCATCAAGAGATTTAAATGATCCAAAAGCATCAGCTGAGAATAAAGCTCCATTTGTAGTATCAAAACTTACTAATACTTCTGGCCAGTGTACCATAGGTGCTTCTAAAAATACAATTTCATGTTTACCAAACTTAAATTTATCTCCTTCTTTTGCTTCAATTAATTGATGTCCATTTATACTTTTGTATCCAAACTGTCTCATAAACATAAACCCTTTTTCAGAAGAAATTATTTTTAAATTTGGATAACGAAGAGCTAATTCTTCAATTGCACCACAGTGATCTGGCTCCATGTGATGTACTACTAAGTAGTTTAATTCTCTACCATTTAATAAATATTCTATATTTTCAATATATTGTCTTGTTACAGACCAGTCAACAGTATCAAAAACAACTGTCTTTTCATCTAATAACATATATGAGTTATATGACACTCCTTCTGGAATAGGGTGTATATTTTCAAAAAGTGCAAGACGACGGTCATTTGCTCCAATCCAATAAAGATCTTCAGTTATATTTCTAACATTATGCATGATTTATCCTCCTTAATTATACTCTTATTTTGCATCTATATATCCAGATTTTGGATCTCCACAATCAGGGCAAGTCCAATCTTCAGGTAAATCTTTAAATCTAGTTCCTGGTTTGATATCAGAATCTTCATCTCCTATTTCAGGATTATATTCATGACCACAACCACTACATACATATACATGAGGACTATACATTACCTTAGGTACAACTCTCTTCATTTTCTTCATAGGTGGTGCATCTTTCTTAGCTTCTCCATTATCTAATTCTTTAGTTAATAGAGGTAAAATTTCTGCCACATCTCCAACTATTCCATAGTCAGCATTTTTAAATATTGGTGCATTTGCATTTGTATTTATAGCAACTATTGTTGTTGCATCTTTAATTCCTTTTAAGTGTTGTAAAGCACCTGAAATTCCACAAGCTATGTAAAGGTTTCCAACAAATTTTTGTCCTGACATTCCTACATAACGATCAAGTGGTAAATATTGTAATGTTTCTGCTACTGGTCTAGAACATCCAACTGAAGCTCCTGCTTGTTGAGCTAATTTTTCAATTAACTTCATGTTCTTTTTATCTCCAATTCCTTTACCAGCACTTACAACTCTTTCAGACTTTCCTATTGGAGTATCAAGAGGTATACCAACAGTAAAATCATATCCATCTGCTTTTAATGCAGCAGCTAATGCAGCAACTTTTTCTTTAGCAGATCCATCTTTAAATATTATATTCTTTCTAGGTCCTGTAACTGGTCCTTTTTTCTTTTTAGCAACTGCTGCTGCCGCATCTGATTTAGGTGGTTTTCCTATTAAGTGTGCAGCTATAACAACTCTTTGAATTTCATTTGTTCCTTCATAAATAGTTGTAATTTTTGCATCTCTATATGCTCTTTCTACTTCCATTCCTTTTAAGTATCCAGAACCTCCAAATATTTGTAATGCGTCATTAACTACTTCAAGAGCTATGTCAGAAGCATATTGTTTTGCCATTGCAGATTCCATTCCATAAGGTTCATGGTGTTCTTTTAATTCAGCAGCACTGTATATTAAGAATCTAGCTGTTCTTAATTTTGTTGCCATATCTGCAAGTTTAAATGAAATTGCTTGTTGGAAAGCTATTGGTTTTCCAAATTGTTCTCTTTCTTTTGCATATTCAAGAGCATGTTCAAAAGCACCTTGTGCTATTCCTAATGCTTGTGCAGCTATACCTATACGTCCTCCATCAAGAGTAGACATAGCTATTTTAAATCCATCTCCTTCTTTTCCTAAAAGATTTTCTTTAGGAACTTTTACATTATTGAATAATAATTGACAAGTTGAAGATGAACGGATTCCTAATTTATCATAGTGATCTCCAAATGTAAATCCTTCCCAACCTTTTTCAACTATAAATGCACTTATACCTTTTGTTCCTATATCAGGAGTAGTTACAGCAAAAACTACATAAGTTTCAGCAACATCTGCATTTGTTATGAAGATTTTTTCACCATTTAATATGTAATAATCTCCTTCTTTAACAGCTGTTGTTTCTGTTCCTCCAGCATCTGAACCAGCATTAGGCTCAGTTAATCCAAATGCCCCTAATTTTTCTCCCTTAGCTAATGGTGTTAAATATTTTTTCTTTTGTTCTTCTGTACCAAAAGCATAAATAGGATATGACCCCAATGAAACATGTGCAGATAGAATAACCCCAGTCCCTCCATCAACTCTAGATAATTCTTCAACTGCTATTGCATAACTTAAAATGTCTTTTCCTGCTCCACCATATTCTTTTGGATAAGGTAGCCCCATAAATCCCATTTGTCCAAATTTTTTAATTGCTTCATGTGGGAATTTATTTTCTTTATCTAAGATAGCTGCAATAGGTTTAACCTCAGTTTCAACAAATTCTCTCACTTGCATACGAAGAGCTTCATGTTCTTCAGTAGTTTTAAAAAGCATACAAATTCCTCCTTAATTAAGTTTATTTATAAAAATATACATACTGTATTATTTTTGACTATTTTTTATAAAACATTGTCATTCCAATTATCAAATGATTATAAGCCAATGATATCACTTTTGACCTTTAAAGTCAACCTAATTAATTTAGTATTTTATAGATTAAGTTTAAAACGGAAATAATAGAAAAATATTAGAATAGATGATATTTTTTAAAATATTTTAAGACTTTACTATATAATATTTATAT
>ERZ773010.2641-NODE-2641-length-10505-cov-18.311675_pt1 | contig 10505 bp, 10 predicted proteins | sample MGYA00580842_ERZ773010 | MGnify/ENA primary metagenome ERZ773010 (study PRJEB29015, sample SAMEA2737982) | human oral metagenome | biome: human oral; feature: human-associated habitat; material: dental | place: China | collected 2107 ...
CGATGCGGATCATGGCGTGCTCGTCGTCAAATAATTCGCGGCACAGGCTGCGGGCCACCTCTGTCTTGCCGACCCCAGTTGGGCCGAGGAAGAGGAAGGAACCGATTGGCCGGTTGGTATCACTCAGCCCAGCACGCGAACGGCGAATAGCACTGGCCACGGCGGCGATGGCCTTGTCTTGACCAATCACTTGGGTGCTGATATGTTCCTCTAATTTAGTTAATTTGCTTGATTCAGTCTCAATCAGCCGCTCCACCGGAATGCCCGTCCAGCGCGCTACTACGCTGGCGATGTCGTCAGGGGTGACTTCTTCACGCAGCAGGCGGTCGGCCTGTGGAATGGCGGCTAGTTCCTGGCGAGCGCTAGCTAGCTTTTTCTCCAGCTCTGGTAAGTCGCCGTATTTGATGCGGCTGGCGGTGGCCAGATCGGCATCGCGCTCAGCAATTTCCAGTTGCGAGCGCAGACTATCCATCTTTTCAGTAGCGGTATTGACGGTCTGGAGGATATCTTTTTCGTGCTGCCATTTATTGTCAATCACTTCGGCTTGAGCCCGAAGGTCAGCGATTTGCTGATTAATCTCCTCTTTGCGGGCCTTGGCGTGGTCGGATTTGTCTTTTTTCAGCGCTGCTTCTTCAATTTCCAGCTGCAAGCGGCGGTTATTCAACCGATCTAGCGCAATTGGCACGCTTTCGAGCTGCATCTTCAGCGCGCTAGTCGCTTCATCCAGTAAATCAACGGCCTTATCAGGTAAAAAGCGATCAGGCAGATAGCGGGTGGACAGCCGCGCTGCCGCCACGATGGCATCATCAGAGATTTTAACGCCGTGATGCACCTCGTATTTTTCTTTCAAGCCGCGCAAAATTGCCACGGTGTCGTCAAAACTTGGCTCGCCGACATAGACCGGCTGGAAGCGTCGCTCTAGGGCTGCGTCTTTTTCGACATGTTGGCGATATTCTGCCAAGGTTGTCGCGCCGATCATGTGTAATTTACCGCGCGCCAGGGCGGGTTTGAGCATATTGCCGGCGTCCATGCTGCCTTCGGTTTTGCCCGCACCGACCATGGTGTGAATTTCATCAACGAACAAAATAATTTCGCCGGCGGCTTCTTCAACTTCTTTCAAAATTGCTTTGAGGCGCTCTTCGAATTGGCCGCGAAAGCTCGCGCCGGCCAGTAAGCTCGAAATCTCCAAGGAAATCAGCCGCTTGTCTTTTAGTGACGCCGGTACGTCGCCCTTGACGATGCGCTGCGCCAAGGCCTCGACGATGGCGGTTTTACCGACGCCCGGCTCGCCGATGAGCACCGGATTATTCTTAGTGCGCCGGCTGAGGATTTGCATGGTGCGGCGAATTTCTTCGTCACGGCCGATGACTGGGTCGAGTTTACCTTCACGCGCTAGTGCTGTGATGTCCGTCCCAAACTGCTCAAGCGGCTTGGTAGTTTCTTCTTGCATAGTTGGTGGCATAGATCCTCCTTTGTTTTGATTTTTGGTGCTTAATTAAATACGCCACGGCGAAAGGCAGAGCGGGGATGATTGATGTAATTATCATAGCAAATTAGCACTCTCAGTGCAAGAGTGCTAATATATAATTTGCTAAGATTGATAAATAATGATATCGTATATCTGTAGAAGGAGATATGTTATGTGTGAATTACTGACAGGTGATCATTTCAAGGTCGGGGCAGATTTAGACAAGGTAGGCTCGGACAACAAAGGAGCAGCAACACCTCTGATTGGTATAGAACCAGAACCATATACCGGCATGCCGCCTGGTTATTTTGACTATGAGAACCCTAATTCTGGGCCCGATGGGCGAGTGCTGCGGGCACCGGCCTCAGATTCTATGGGGGCTTCTCCTGGAGGCAAAGATTATTATTACGGGGTAGCAATGAGCTTTGGTCCGGAGGTGGACTAGTGGTGCCAATAAGCCTCTCGCGACCAGATCAGTAGCCTATGCTATACTAGAGAAAGGCGTAGTAGACGAGGGAGGTTTATGAAGAAAAGTGTAAAAATTACCATAATAATTAGCGCAGTTGTCTTGGTGCTAGCGGCTATCGCTGTGACAATTATTTTGCTTGTTAATGCCCAAAACTCCTCGCAACAGCCAAAGTCAACATCCGGCGAGGGTGGCTCCACTAGTTCTGATACGCCGCCGCAGGCTATTGACGCATCTCGTCAAATGCAGGTCATTAAGATAGTCCAGCAAAGCCGGGGTAAAACAGAGGTGTCGAACATCAAGATCGACAGCAAGGGTAATGCGATCGCGTTTACAACGAACAATGAAGCACAAAAAGCAGATAGTCCAGTGGGCACCGGCTATCTCATCAACAACGAACCGATCAATTGTACATATCACGCCAGCGGTGAAATTAGCTGTGGAAAAAGCCGGTATAGCAAGACGGATCAGACCATTCGAACGTGGCAAGAGCAGGGAAGGTACGTTAGCAATCTAATTGGTGATAGGGCTGAATTTTCGCGCAAAGAATCGTGCCCAAGTGGTAAAGGTACGTGCTATCTGTTCGAACGGAAAGTAAGCTCTGGTGATGAGACGTATGTCATTGATAGCGAGGGTCGAATTGTCAAGATGGAAATCAAGTCTGGGTCAAGCGATTCTGGTCGGTCTACTAGCATTATTACAACAGTTGACTACAAACAAATTCCTGATATTCAACTACCGACTAAAGTGACAAATGACAAGAATTAGGAGAGGTTTATGAAGAAAAGTGTAAAAATTACCATAATAATTATCGCCGCTCTTGTCGTCATTGGTCTGGGTGTGGGTATATATTTCATCGTAACTTCACAGCACAGAACCGAACAGCAGCGCGTTGAGACAAGGGGTGATCAAAAAAACTATGATGGGCAGCTCAAAGAGACACCAGAAGAGGACGATAATTCCCCGGAACCGAGCACACCGCCTGAGGTCGCTGATGTGGCCAACGAGCCACAAAATCGCAAGGAGCATAAGGTGAGTAATGATGCACGCATCGGTAACTATGAAGTTGAAGACACCTACATCATGCATAGCGGCAACAACTATAAGCATACCTTTAAGGGAATTCACGGTAAAAATGGTAATGCTGAGGAATTTGTCGATGGCAACGAAAGCGTGATGTGCTATAAGCGTGATGATGGCACGGCTGACCGCTGTGTTAAACGCCAGATGACAGAGGTAAATTCTGCAGGATTACAAAAATCACATACCAAGGGTAGTAGCATTACGTCAGATACAAGGGTGGCAAAAAAATATCTCAAATTTGTCAGCAAAGAAACATGTCCAAGTGGTAAAGGGACGTGCTACGTTTGGCAGGGTGAAACGACACATCGCAAAACGTTTGATTATGTCTATCAATATATCGTTGACAAGAAGGGGCGACCGGTAAAGATTACCCAAAAAGCCTCTGAAGAATCACTCAAACGTGGCTATGATGCGCCAAAAACGACGATAGAGATTACCTACCGAGCATCGGTTGATAAAGTGTCACTACCAAATGTTGATGCAAGTAATGATGGAACGGGTGCATAGATAGCTCACTAATACATACTAAAGGAGGTATAATATGAACATTCTTGTTACTGGTGGCGCTGGCTATATCGGCAGTCACACCATTATCGAGCTGCTGGCGTCGGGCCATAGCGTGGTGGTGGTTGATAATTTATCAAATTCATCTGCCGAGAGTTTGCGCCGGGTTGAGGAAATTACCGGCCAAGCGGTGCCGTTTTATGAGTTTGATCTGCGTGATCGGGCGCGGCTGGCGGAGTTATTTAAGTCTGAGGCAATTGACGCAGCGATTCATTTTGCGGGTCTGAAGGCTGTCGGTGAGTCGGTGGAAAAAGCGTTGCTGTATTATCAGAACAACCTAGAAAGCACCTTGACGCTGCTCGATGTCATGCAGGAATTTGATGTGAAAAAGCTGGTCTTTTCGAGCTCGGCAACGGTGTACGGTGACCCGGCACGGCTGCCGATTACCGAGGACATGCCGCTGTCGGCGACTAATCCGTACGGTCAAACCAAGCTGATGATCGAGCACATCCTCCGTGATGTGGCGGCAACCAAGCAGGGCTGGCAGTTTACCTCGCTACGCTACTTCAATCCCGTTGGCGCCCATCCGAGCGGCCGCATCGGTGAAGATCCGTCGGGTATTCCGAATAATTTGCTGCCGTTTGTGTCGCAAGTGGCAGTCGGCAAGCGCGATCATCTGAATGTGTTTGGCGACGATTATGATACGCCGGATGGCACGGGCGTGCGCGATTATATTCATGTGGTTGATTTGGCGCGGGCGCACGTGGCGGCGTTGGAGCATTTGGGCGAGCCCGATGAATATAAGGTGTACAATGTCGGGACTGGTTGCGGTACGTCGGTGTTGGAATTGGTAAAAGCGTTTGAAGCGGCGTCTGGTCGGGAGATTCCATACCAGATTACACCACGCCGGCCGGGCGATATCGCCGCGTGTTATGCTGATCCGGGCTTGGCAGAGACAGAGCTAGGTTGGCGGGCAGAACTGACGATTGAGGATGCTTGCCGCGACGCCTGGAATTGGCAGAGCAATAATCCAAACGGCTACGGCGCATAAGGCAAGGTGTTTGATATATAGCTCAATCCGGCGGGGTGACTCATCGGATTTTCATATGGACGGGACATGTATTTATGAACTACTCAAGATCCGCCGCTCGTAGTAGGTTGAGCGTTTGGCAAGCTCAGTATTCAATTGGTCAATGCCACCAAATTCTTCAACCAGCGTTTGGCGATTCGAGAATAAATTCGTGCCTAGTCCCATACGGTCGCCGTCCACTGTCACACCCAGTGCTGCCAAGGTCGATGGATACATATCAAAGGTGGCGAATTGGCGGTTAGTAGCGCGAGCTGGCTGAATGGCGGGGTTGATGAAGGCGTTATAAATAGTTCGTTGATAGGGAGCGCCCGCAATCTTTTCTTCGTAATAGGGCGTCTGCATGCCGAGGTGGTCGCCGCTAATGATGATGGTGGTATTGGCGTAAAATGGCTGCTGCTTAACCCAGTCAACGAAGGCGGCAATTTGTTTGGAGGCGCAAGAATGGACATTATCATACTTTGCTTCAAACTGCTGTTTGCAGATGTCTTTGTCCATCCAGCCGTCGGTAAAGTGAGTATCAACAGTCAGCATCTGCAGGTTGAATGGCTTGTCGGATTTACTGAGGCGGGTGGCTTCATCGCGAGCGAATTGAAAGAGCTTTTTGTCTTCGTAGCCCCACCATACCTTGTAATCTTGGGGGATTAAACCATGCTTTTGGGCGTAGGTAAAATCAATGATGTGATAATTGCCGTGTTGCTCTAGTAATTTGTCGCGGCCGCCGAAGGCTTTGTCTGAGCCCATGACGAATGATTGGTTGTAGCCAGCTTTTTCGAGCACCTGCCCGAGGGTGTAAGCGCCCGGCAAGAATTGATTGAAATCACCCATGCCGTTGCGGTCGCGATCACCGAACACGCCGCCGTCCTTGAGCGGCACGCCAGCGGATTGAGCGGTCATGCCGGCTACCGTCCAGGTGGTGCCGTGTGCAGGTAGGGCGCCACCAAGGCCTGAGGCTTGGTGTGAGAATGAGGTGTTGGTCAGGGCTAATTTCTCCAACTCCGGGATGACCGATTTATCGCTCATGCCACCACTAGCCTTGGAGGCGGGCGTATTTTCCAGTGACTCAACATAGATGTAGATCAAGTTGCGCTTGGTGGCTGGAAAGGTCAGTTTGACGCCGCGTGGATCGACATAGCGTTGGTCATAGATCTTTGATGACTGGGCGAGGGCGATAATGTAGGCCGGGATGCTGAAACTTTGGACTAATAGCGCCAGGCTGATCATGAACAGGCCGCCTGCGTAATAGGCTTGGTGACGCAGGCGGAGTGGTCGCTTCTTCCAACGTAGCTTCAGGACGATTGGTAGCAGTAGGATGATGAGCAGCCCAATGACGTAAGGGATATTTTCCCAGACGGCCGAGGTAAAGCTGCTGGACTGCCCGCCCGCTAGGCCATTCTTGAAATAAAATAAAATTTCGTCAATCTTGGCGTCACGAAATTGCACGATTTTGTAGCGGCTGGTAACGAGGAAAATGGCACTAAAAAGTAGCAACAGGACGATGGCCACGCGAATGACAATGCGGTTATTGGCACCGCGACTAGGTGGAGATGTGCTCATAGTTAGTATTATATCATTTTTGGCTCTGTTTGTGGGCTGGTTTGGGGGCTTATCATTTTCCTTCAAAACGCGTATACTATAACTAAGCATGAACGGAACGAAAACGCGACGCCGTAGATTTGGCATTAGTTGGTGGATAGGCCTCGGGCTATTTGTGGCGCTGGTTGGGTGGATGTTTGTTGATATCTTGCAGCGCGAAGGTGGATTTGGTAAAAGCGATGAGGTGTTAGTGATGGGCACTAATGCCGGGTTTAAGCCATTTGAGTATAAGCAGGGTAATGAAGTTGTTGGCTTTGATGTTGATCTAGCCAAGGAAATTGCCCGCAGCATGAATAAAGAGCTGAAGATTGAAGACATGTCGTTTGACGGGTTGCTACCAGCGCTGGAATCAGGACAAATTGATATAGCAGTTGCCGGTATGTCGGTGACGCCGGAGCGTGCCAAAAACGCGCTGTTTTCCGAGCCGTATTATTCAGCTTCGCAGCGGATCATTGTCAAAAAGGGTAGTCCGATTCGGAATCGACATCAACTGACGGGTAAGAAAATTGGTGTGCAGCTGGGCACAACGGGCGATACGTTGGCCGGAAAAATTACCGGCGCCAAAGTGTCACAATTCCCAACCGCGCCAAGTGTATTGACGGAGCTCAATGCTGGTGGCGTCGAGGCGGTTATTTTGGATGATGCGCCGGCTGCTCAGTATACGGCGGGTTTTCCGGGATTAGAGATTTTGCCGGGCGAGTTATCAAGCGAGCATTATGCAATTGCCATCAAAAATAATAATCACGACTTGCTAAAAAAAGTTAACCGAGTGCTAGCGGAGATGAAAAAGGACGGCCGATATGACAATCTCATCCGCAAACATTTTGGGCCGAGGGCTCTTGAATCGATGAAGAAAAAGGAGCCTGAATCGTGAATTTCCTGGAAGTGATCTTCGGTGATGGTCGGTGGCTGTATTTGTGGCACGGCCTAGAGGTAACCTTGGTATTGACCGTTTTGTCACTACTGTTAGGCACGGCCATCGGTGTTATCATCGCTCTTTTGCGAACTTCAGACGTGCGGCCATTTAAACGACTGGGTCGCTATGCATGGGCTAGGGGATTGAGCCGTTGGAATCCGCTGGCGTGGATTGGGAAAGTGTATGTCGACATCATTCGGGGCACGCCGCTTCTGGTCCAGCTGTTGATTATGTACTACGTCGTCTTTGGTTCGTATCAGTTTATGCCGAAGATTTTTGTGGCAGCAATTGCCTTTGGTATTAATAGTGGTGCGTACATTGGCGAGATCATTCGCGGTGGTATCGAAAGTGTCGACAAGGGGCAAATGGAGGCGGCTCGTTCACTGGGCTTTAGCCGTTGGCAGGCCATGCGTCTGGTGATTTTGCCACAAGCGCTCAAAAATTCATTGCCGGCGCTGATTAGCGAATTCATCGCTCTGTTGAAAGAAACCTCAGTCGTCGGCTGGATTGGGCTGAATGATATCATGCGCGGTGCTGACAATATTCGTTTTCAAACTGCCACGGCGTTTCAGTCATTATTTGCCGCAGCGGTGATGTACTTGGCGTTGACCGCGATATTTACCCGCGTGATGACCCGAGTGGAGAGGAGACTAAAGGATGGCAGTGAATAAGGTGAAGGAAGTAGCGCAGCCGAGCACTGAGCACCCAGCAATCATCACGGTGGCTAACCTCAAGAAACAGTTTGGCAGTAACCGTGTGCTCAGGGACATTGACGTTGAAGTTCATGAAGGCGAAGTGGTCGTGGTTGTTGGTTCAAGCGGCTCTGGTAAATCAACCTTTTTGCGCTGCTTGAATCTGCTGGAGACGCCGACGGGCGGGCGCATTGTCATCGACGGTGTGGAAACGACAGCGCCGAAAGTCGACCTGAACGCACTGCGCCAAAAAGTTGGCATGGTGTTTCAATCATTCAATCTGTTTCCGAACTTGAGCGTGCTGGATAACATCAAACTGGCGCCGCGGAAATTACGCAAATTGTCTGATCGGGCGGCGACTCGCCTGGCAAAGAAATTGCTCGCAGACGTGGGGCTGGCTGACAAAGCCAACGCCTTTCCTTCGCAGCTCTCGGGCGGGCAAAAGCAGCGCGTCGCCATCGCTAGAGCCCTGGCTATGGAGCCGGATATTATGTTGTTTGACGAGCCAACTTCAGCGCTTGATCCAGAGATGATTGGCGAGGTGCTGGATGTGATTCGTGAGGTTGCTGCCAAAGGTATGACCATGGTTATCGTCACGCATGAAATGAAGTTTGCGCGCGAAGTGGCTACGCGGATGATTTTCCTGGACAAGGGTGAGATTATCGAAAATGGTCCGCCAGAGCAGGTGATGGATCATCCAGTGACTGAACGAGCACGAAAGTTTTTCGGCGTCAAGGGTAAATAACAGGAGGTCCCGATGAAACATGCGAAAACAGCTAAGCAGTATAACCAATGCATGCTTTTTGTCGCGCTAGTTGTCGGTGTCATTGCCATCGTCATATGCGGCTGGTATATCTGGTCACACTCGCAGACGCCCCCGTCACCGCAGCCCTCAGATGCTGCTCGCTTTAAGGCTGCGTATTCTCGCGTGGCGAATGACAATCGCTTCGTCTTTGCTTCGGCTGACGAGGTTTTGGAGAAATTTGAGTCAGGTAGCGGCTTGATTTTCCTTGGATTTCAGCAGTGCCCGTGGTGTCAGCAGCTGGCGCCACTAGTTGACGATGCCGCCAAAGCCGAAGGGTTGGACAAGATTTACTATCTGGACATTCGCCATGCCCGCGAAACCAATGACGCTACCTACAAAAAATTAGTTGAGAAACTAAAGCCACATCTTCGCACTGATGAGAACGGCCAACCGCGAGTGTATGTTCCTGACGTGACGGCGCTGAAGGACGGCCGTGTCGTTGGTCATTTCCTCCAGGAGACTACCGCTGACGGCGAAAAGGCTACACCTGATACCTATTGGACAAAAGAACGCCGCGCTCGGGCGGTTGAGCAGCTGAGGAAGATGATTCGAGCTATGCGGTAGTACGATATAGCTATTTTCAAAATAATAATTTTATGTTATAACACAAATATGGATACCGAGCGTGGAGCAGCATGTCGCCTTTTGGTTGAGACAACTAGAAGGCCGTTTTTACCTGACATGTCAGAGCAAGTTGATCATATGTCCAGGGAGTTTTATCCAGAGCTTGATTTAGACAATAAACCATTGCTGTATGTTACACCGAACTTTCCCCCTGTCACTACAGCTGAGCCACACAGAGATTTATCACGTGAAGGCTCGTCTCGCAACGGAGCATTTACCGTAGATGTGAAAACAGTTAGTGGCTCCAAGGAAGAGTTTGCTATTAAGCGGCTTCCGCTGACAACTGCTCTTGCCGAGGTCGCCATGACCCAGTATGTTGGTACGCAGGGGCTGGCCCCCTTCTCAGTTCAAGCACTTATGATAACAGGGAAGCCCAGTGGTTCCAAGGACCGTTTGGCATGGATTATGACTCAATTCAATGGAAAAGCGGTCAACTTTGAGGGTCTTGCATGGCGTGAAATGAGCTCAGAGAATATCAAACAGCATTTAATGGATGCTCTTTTGGCATTATCTGCGTTGCATAAAATGCATATTGCTCACAAGGATGCCTTTATGCGTAATCTTGTCCGGCTGTCGGGTTCTGATGGTGATAATTCAGCGACTCGCTATATTGACTTTGAATATGCGAGGAGTTTTCGTGGTTATGTTGAGCAAGTTGATCGCGGTGAGGATATTCTTCGTGCGCAAGGATATATCAATAGATCAGTTCAAGGTGACCTCCGGTCGTTACTTATTGACGCTATATCAGTTTTGGCGAATCAGCTCAACCAGTCTCCAGCCGATAGGTGGAAGCTATTAGAAAAATGTCTGGGCAGTTACCGAGAAGTGGTGTCTGCGAGTGAAAATTCACCCGCACTTGAGGAGGCGGCTGTTCATGCAATAACCACCCTACGGCGTGACTATATGTAGCAAATTATTGGGGTGTTAGCTAAAAATGGTACGTTAAGCACGATAGATTATCCGAAAACTGACTATAGTAAAATCTTTGGTAAATAGTCTCGGTGGGATTGTTATAATTCGCTCATCATCTGAACGTCAGTCGATTCATTAACCAGCCAGTTTAGGTCAACCTCTGTTAGGTAACTCGGCAAAATTCGTGTGGTTTTCGGATCGACAAAGCCGCATTCCGCCACTTCCTCGACGCCGTGCGATGTTTTTTCCAGATTGACGTGCTGGTAATCACGCCAGTTGGTGATGGAGAAGAAAAATTCGAGCTGCTCGGTAACGCCGTGTTTAGACGAGGGGTTGGTGTCGGTAAATTGTT
>ERZ773010.2645-NODE-2645-length-10495-cov-13.655364_pt1 | contig 10495 bp, 8 predicted proteins | sample MGYA00580842_ERZ773010 | MGnify/ENA primary metagenome ERZ773010 (study PRJEB29015, sample SAMEA2737982) | human oral metagenome | biome: human oral; feature: human-associated habitat; material: dental | place: China | collected 2107 ...
AGTAGCGTTCGCCTGAAAAGTGAAAGGTCGCCGGTTCGACCCCGGCCCTGGCCACAGCAAAGAAAACCCCTGCGCAGGCGCGGTTGTTTTTTACCAGTCTCCTGGAGATACCGCGTAATGCGGGAGGCCATGAGCCAGCCGACTCCCATGGGGATTGTCCATGCTGACAGAGCCCGGTTCGCAATACGGCCGGGTCCTGTCAGCTCTTTTATTGTGCCGGAAATCCAGTCACAGGCTCCGAAGCGGGCGCCGTGCTGGGGAACCAGGCTAAATGCCGCTGGCCGTGGTGGACGGGCAGGACCACAGGGGAGGGAGCCGCCTGTGCAGTTCACGCTTTCAGCGCATCTTGGACTGCGCTGCTTGGCGGCGACTGCGTCGCCTTGTTCCCGCGCAGTAGATCGAGTTGCATTTTCACCACCGCCAGGTATTCACGGAGCTCCGCCTTCTGGTACAGGCCCGGCCAGATCTGCTTTGCCGACACGTCACCCACCCCGATGGCGTCAACGCCCAGCGCACGGCAGGTGGCCACGGTGCGCTCCACGTGATACAGCTGCGAGACCACTGTGACCTCGCGGACCCCGAAGACGTCGCGGGCACGGCTGCAGGAGTCATAGGTGTCGTAGCCGGCGACATCCTGCACGATCTTGTTGGCGGGGATTCCCCGCTTCACCAGGTAGTCCTGCATCACCTGGGTCTCGAAATTGCTCTGCTCCCTGTTGTCCCCCGTGACGAGGATCACCTTGCCCTTGCCGGAGTTGAACAGATCTATCGCGACGTCCAGCCGGGCTCCCAGGAAGCCCGACGGGGAGCCCGGGTCCGCCTGTGCGCCCAGCACCATGATCACGTCGTGAGCCGGGACGTCGTCTCCCGCGACATACACCCGTCCGCTGCTGCTGGCCAGCACCAGGACGATCCCCGACAGGATCGACCCCAGCGCTATCGTCAGAGTCGCCGCCCCCAGTACCTCAAGGCCACGCCGGCGTGGTTTCCTGGCTTTGGGACTGGCCTTGCTCATCGGCGGTTCTCCAGGTACCAGGACACCAGGGCCCGTGTGGAACCGTCCTGGTGGGCCAGGGCGTGGGCGTCGCCGAAGACCGCCGGCGCGATCTCCAGAGCCAGTTTCTTGCCCAGCTCGACACCCCACTGGTCGAAGGAGTCGATCCCCCAGACGATGCCCTGCACGAACGTGATGTGCTCGTAGAGGGCGATCAGCTGTCCCACCACCGACGGTGTCAGCGCAGGAGCCAGGATCGACGTAGTGGGCCGGTTGCCGGAGAACATCCGGGCGGGGACGATGTCCTCCGGGGTGCCCTCCGCCCGCACCTCCTCCTCGGACTTCCCAAACGCCAGGGCCGCGGTCTGCGCGAAGAAATTGGCCAGGAACATCCCGTGGACGTCCACGTCGCCGTCCTTGACCGCATGCGGCGGGTTGGCCACGGCGATGAAGTCGGCGGGGATCAACTGGGTGCCCTGGTGGATCAGCTGGTAGAAGGCGTGCTGGCCGTTGGTTCCCGGCTCTCCCCAGAACACCTCGCCCGTCTCGCATGTCACAGGCGAGGCATCCCAGCGCACCGACTTGCCGTTCGACTCCATCGTCAGCTGCTGCAGGTAGGCCGCGAAACGGTGAAGGTACTGCGCATAGGGCAGTACCGCATGGCTGGTGGCTCCCAGGAAATTGACGTACCAGATGTTCAGCAGCCCCATCAGCAGTGGGACGTTGCGCGATGGCTCCGCGGTGCGGAAATGCTCGTCGATGGTGTGGAAGCCATCCAGGAACTCACGGAACCTCTCAGGACCGATGGCGATGACCACGGGCAGGCCGACGGCCGAGTCCACCGAGTAACGGCCACCCACCCAGTTCCAGAAACCGAAGGCGTTGACCGGGTCGATGCCGAACTCCGCCACCTTGTCCAGGGCTGTGGAAACGGCGACGAAATGCTTCGCAACGGCCTCGTTGCGCGCCTCGGAGGTGTCAGCGATGGCGCCCTTGGCGACCAAGGCATCCAGCAGCCAGGTGCGCGCCATGCGGGCGTTGGTGAGGGTCTCCAGAGTGGTGAAGGTCTTGGATGCGACGATGAACAGCGTGGTCTCCGGATCCAGGTCCGCTGTCTTGAGGTAGCAGTCCGTCGGATCGATGTTCGAAATGAACCGGCATTCGAGGCCGGCCTGCCTGTACGGCAACAAAGCCTCGTAGACCATCACCGGTCCGAGGTCGGAGCCACCGATGCCGATGTTGACCACGGTCCTGATCTGCTTGCCGGTGACCCCGGTCCACTCGCCGGAGCGCACCTTGTCCGCGAAGGCGAACATCTTGTCAAGGACCGCGTGGACGTCGGCGACGACATCCTGGCCGTCGACCACCAGCTCCGCGTCGCGAGGCAGCCGCAGCGCGGTATGCAACACCGCACGGTCCTCGGTGGCGTTGACGTGCTCGCCTCTGAACATCGCGTCCCTGCGACCTGCCACGTCCGTCTGCTCCGCGAGGCGCAGCAGGGCCGTGATGACGTCGTCGTTGATCAGGTTCTTCGACAGGTCCACGTGCAGATCCCCAGCGGAGTGCGTGAAACGAGAGGCCCGGTCCGGGTCATCGGCGAAGGCGTCGCGGAGCCCCAGGTCGGCAGTGTCAGCGAGCTCATCCAGCTCTTCCCAGGCAGTGGTGGTGGTGGCGTCAACCGGCTTGATCATGCCCCCAAGAGTAGACGGCGACGTGTTCAGAACGTCACCGCGAGCGCGGGACAAGCGCGGAGGGCCCCGGCGTGCTGGCGCATCGATATCTGTGCGCCCGGGATCCTCTAACCTTTGGCTGAAGGCCGGGATCGGTCGTTAACCAGCTTGTGCAGCGTGGCTGCTTTCTTTCGACCGGCTGAACGTGAAATATGTCTCTACGAGGCAATTCCATCGCGCTGGGAGGTTTTCGCTATGAGCGAACCCGACACGACGATAACAATGAGACAGGTCCTGGGGAGGGTGCCCTCTCCATCCCGTCTGCTGCGAGGAATCAGGGCGCATGTGGTGTTCCTTTTTCTGTGCGGGGTGCTCCTTGCCGTAGTGATTCCTCAGTCTCCCCGGCTTCCCGGTCTGTGGATTGGATGGTTGTTATCGCTTTGTGCGGCTGGGGTTTTGCTTTGTATGCGACAGGCCCAGCCTGGGATTGACGATCGTGAGGTCGACATGATCCTCGCCGTCACTGCTTTGGGCGCGGGGATCTGGACGCTGCGCCAATGGCCTGGCGTTGGCAGCCCTGTGGCGGTCACCGCGGCATGGCTTCTCTGCTTGGCTGCTTGCTTGCTGATGCTGAGCGGAACCAGGGCCATGATGTGGGTCTGGCCTGCCGCCCTTCCCGCATTGGTGTGGCTGTTGCCTCCGCCGGGCAACCTGATCACCATGGCCGCTGTCGTCGTCCTGTGGGCCGGTGCCGTCGCGCTGGTGGTGACCCGCCGGGGCTGGGCGCCTGAGGGTCAGCTGGGGCCTATCCCTGCCTCTCACTACGTCACAGTTGGCGTGGCGCTGGTTCTCGTTGCCGTCCTCTCAAGGATCGGAGTGGTGTCATGACTGCGACAATGCCCAGACGCGCCCTCGGCCAGGGCGCGCTCCTTCCGCCCGGAGAAGCCCCTGCGCCTTTCCCCGATTCAGAATTCGTAGCTCCCGACCAGGCGCTTGATGTGGCCTGCCATGCCTTGGAGTACCGTTCCCCCAAGTACTCAGCCCATGCGGTGCTGGCCCGTTGGCAGCGGGTGCTTCTGGTCATCTGCTTTCTTGTTCTCCTGGCCGGCCTGATTGTTGCCCCGGGAATCACCGGTGTCCTGTTGATCGGGCTGTTGACCTGCTCATACCTCTGGGCGCTGGTTTTCCGCCTTCTGATATTCAAACGCGGAGCCAGGGGAGGGCAGCTGATAAAGATCAGCGACGAGGAGGCACGGTCATTTCCGGAGAGCGAGCTTCCGACCTACACGGTGCTGGTCCCGGTTTTCAGAGAGCCACTCATCGGAGAGCTGGTGGAGGCCCTGGAGCGTATCGACTATCCCCGGGACAAATTGGACATCAGGCTTCTGCTGGAGTCCGGTGACACTGAGACGATCGACGCGGCCAGCAGACTGAGGCCCCGAGCGCACCTGACGGTCGTCCAGGTGCCGAAGGCCGATCCGCAGACGAAACCGAAGGCGTGCAACTTTGGCCTCCTCACGTCGCGAGGAGAGCTGTGCACCATCTACGACGCCGAGGACCAGCCCGACCCGCTCCAGCTGCGCAAAGCCGTCATCGCACTGCACCGCCTGGGCCCTGCCTATGCCTGCGTCCAGGCCCGCCTGGGCTTCTACAACTCACGCCAGAACCTGCTCACCCGCTGGTTCACGCTCGACTACGGCACCTGGTTCAGCAACATCCTGCCGGGCCTGGTGGACATCTGTGCCCCTATCCCCCTGGGGGGAACCTCGAACCATTTCCGGGTCGCCGCGCTCAAGGTCGTGGGTGCATGGGATCCGTGGAACGTCACCGAGGACGCCGACCTGGGACTCAGGCTGCGGCGGGCCGGATATCAGGTCAGCGTGCTCGACTCCACGACCCTGGAGGAGGCCAACCCCGACCCCATCAACTGGATCCGGCAGCGTAGCCGCTGGTACAAGGGATACCTGCAGACCTTCTTGGTGCACATGCGGTCACCTCGGCTGATCACCGACCAGCTCGGCTGGCGATCGGTCGTGGACATGGCGGTCTTCGTCGCCGGCACTCCGCTGCTCAGCGCGCTGAATGGGGTGTTCTGGATCCTCACCATGATCTGGTTCACCTCCCACTCCGAGCTGGTGGCGGGGCTGTTCCCACCCGGTATCTACCACCTAGGCCTGCTCTGCCTGGTCCTGGGCAATCTCTGCATCATGTACATGAACCTGTACACCGCGCGCACCATGGAGCGGCCCGACCTCCTCGTGGCGGCCCTGCTGGCGCCCGCCTACTGGGTGCTGATGTGGGTCGCCGCGGTGAAGGCCATCGTCCAGCTGGTCCGCAACCCCTTCTACTGGGAGAAGACCGCCCACGGTCTCCACCCCGAGGCCACCCCGCAGGTGGCTTCCAGCGCACCTGTCCCCACCGTCCCCAGGCAGGAGCAGGCATGGCAGTGAGGAGGCAGCGTTCGTGGATCTCCGACGACGGGATGGTCGCCCTCCTCACCGGTGCCCTGTACCTGGGATTCGGGATCTGGCTCACCAGCCAGGACCTCATCTTCCCGGACGCGATGAGCCGGGTGGCCAACGGCTATTACGTGGTCTTCAGCCGCGACCCGCACCTGGCCGCCATCGGCTTCGTCTGGAACCCCCTGCCGTCGCTCTCGACGATTCCGCTGCTGCTGCTCTCGCCGCTGGTGCCGGTGCTGGCATCCAAGGCATTTGCGGGAACCATTGTCTCTGTGTTCTGCGGGGCTCTCGCGATGGTGCTCTTCCGCAGGTTCCTGGCGCTGTTCGGGATGAACCGTGCGGGAGCGCTGATCCTCACAGGGATCCTCGCCATCCAGCCGCTGGTGCTGATATCCGCGGCATGCGGGGCCAGCGAGTCCATGCTCCTGGCCACCGCCCTGTATGCGGCGTTGAACCTGGCCCGGTGGCTCAAGGAGGATGACCCGTGGCACCTGGTGCACGCCGGGCTCGGACTCGGGCTGGCGTACCTGGTGCGTTACGAGGCGGTTGCGGCGGCGCTTGCCGCCAGCATCATCGTCCTTGGCATCAGTCTCTGGCGGACCCGGGGCGGCCGCCGCCGCAAAACCGTGGCCCTGCTCGACCTTTTCCTGGTGGGCAGTCCCTTCGCGGCGGCCTTCGTCGTGTGGGCGACGGTTTCACAGCTGGTCGGACAGTCGTGGTTCCAGACCTACACCTCCCCGTACGGCAACAGCGCCCAGGTCAACAACGACCGCACGTCCATAGACTCCTTCACCGGCGGAGGGCTTGATGGGATCCTGGGCTACCTGAGCAGCCAGCTGTTCGCCGTGGCGCCCTTTGCCATCCTGTTCATAGTCATTGCCGTGGCGATAGCCGTGCGGCGCAGAGAGCCCGGGATCCTCGGCCCAGCCGCGGTTCTCGGTGGGATCCTCGCCTTTGATGAGTGGGCCTTCATCAGCGGGGCGTCCTTTGGATGGCTGCGGTTTCAGATCATGGCCATTCCCTGGGGACTCCTGATGGCCGGCTACATCCTGGGTTCCCTCAGGCGGGGGACGGGACGACTCGCGTTCCGCAAGACGGTGACCTGGGTGGTGCTGATCTCCACGATCGCTCCGCTGCCACTGGCCTGGTGGGCCTCACTCAACCCGCGCCTGGCGCGGGAGGAGAATCTGGCATTCGAGGTGTCGCAGGCACGCCAGTATGCCACGCAGGCACAGGTGGCGGCATACCTCGACTCGCTGAGCCTACCCAATGGCAGCGTCATCTCGGATGTCGCCTACTCCTTCCCGATCGTCCTGGCCAGTCGCAACCCGCACCAGTTCGTCATCACGCCCGACCGGGACTTCCGGGAGAAACTGACCGATCCGGTGGGCGGCAAGGTGCGCTACGCCCTCGTAACCGATCCCCAGTACTCCCTGGCTGACGCCATTTCAGCACAGTTCCCGGGCATACACGACACTGGCGGGGGCGTGGCGACCCTGGAGCGTGAGTGGATCGACGGCCGCGGCACCATATGGCGGCTCTACGCGTTCAACGGTGCGCATTGAGACGCTGGGAATAGACGCAGCCCAGGGCGGTTAGGGCCCTGGGCGCAGGGGCAGATACTCCGCGACGCGTAGCCCGCGGGTTCCCCGTGCGGGGTCAGCCGACCACGGAGATGTGGACGTGGTCGTAGTGGTTTGCGGTGGCGGAGCCGCGGTCCGACATGGAACGCCATCCCTCCGATGAACGTTGGGTGGTCCAGATCTTCTGGGCATGGATCACCTCCATGACACCGAGTTCGCTGGCATGCTCACGCAGCCACCGGGCGATCTCCCAGGCCCGGTCCCCGGAGACCATCACGTCGATGGCCCGTCCCTGCCCGTGATACCCGGACTCGTTGCGGTAGCCGCCGTAGGTCTTTACATCCGGGAAGGTGGCGCAGACCTTGCGCAGCACGGAGACCGACTTTGCGGTCAGCCCCGACTCGATGCTCTTCGCCGACGACGAGGAGCAGGTCCCTGAGCTCTCGGACTGCGCCGACGAGGAGGAACTCGGCGAGGACGACGTCGGCGAAGCGGAAGGGGTCTCCGGCTTCTCATCAGAGAGCAGGTCGGACTTCACCCAGCCCGCCCGGCCCTTGTAGGAAACCTGCTGCCAGCCGTTGGTGGAGACATCCGTCACAGTCAGCGCGATGCCGGCATCAAGCGTGGTCCGCACGTCATAGCTCGACCCGGGGCCGGTGCGGACATTCGCAGACGAGACGATGTACTTCTCTCCCACCTTGTTTCCCAGCTCCGATGGGTCGAAGGTATCGGTGGGCGTTGGGGTTGCGCTCTCGGAGGTGCTCTCCGGCGTGGGAGTCGCCTCAGCCGAGGTTGCCTCAGTGCTAGGCGCGGTCGGCAGGGGCGCGGGGGCGCTGGCGTCTGCCTCACTCGATTCCGATGCTGAGGGCAGGGGAGTGCGCTCATTGCCGCGGCTGACGCCCAGGTTGACGTCACTGTAGGTCGGGTCTGCCACCTGGTCAGAGCTTCCCTTGCTCGAGATGGCGAAGGAACCTGCGATGACCAGGCCTGAAAGTGCTATGGGAGCTATGAACTTGCCGAAGAGGCGTGGTCGCTTGGCCCCCCGTCGTGGGGAAGAAACGGCGGAAGGGGTGATGTCGAGGATGCAGTCTTCATCCCCGTCCTGGAAGGCGCGTCGTGCCTTTGCCATGGGTCCCCTCATTTCTTAGAATTTCCTGAACTTCTCTCAGGATAGGTGGTGGTTGCGGATTGCACAAACCTCGTGGCAATAATGTCTGAGCGTCAGACGTATCATCTCATACGGCAGGCGCCAGCGGTCGCGACCTTCCCCGGCGGGCCGGGAGGTCTTCACAGGCGCAGGAAATGTGATCCTGGACCCTGTCCTGTCGTAAGTTCGTGGTGTGGAGGCCGAAGAAGGCGGGCGCCATGACACCTCAAGGTTCTTCCCGGTAGTCTGCGAAGGACCCACCGTAAAAGGAAGCTGAATGACTTCACCGATCGTGCGGGCGAGCCGACTGGCCATGAGTCTTCTCTTGGCCATCTTGCCGGTCCTGCTCCGTCCAGGCGCTGAGGCCTGGGCGGACCCAGTCCCTACCCAGATCCAGGCTGCCGTCGAGGCGAACATGACAGGCCAGGTCAACGCCACGGGGGTCCTGAGCGACGCTGCGGGCCAGGGGGTTGGTAACGGGCAGCTGACGGTCTCTGTCGGCGGCCAGGCGGTGCATACCGCCAACACCGGCGCAGACGGTGCCTTCTCCATGCAGTTCAACCTGCCCGCGGACAAGATCGTGGGGCCCCAGGACCTCGTGATCTCCTATGCGGGTGACGGCGCCCATGGCGCGTCGTCGCACACTTCCCGGATCGAGTTTCCGGCGCAGGGGAGCACCGCTGTCACCTTGGAGATCGGCTCCACGAATGTGAATCCAGGGGATGTGGTGAATGTCTCAGGGAACGTCAAGACGGCAACCGGTGGCGCTGTGGCGGGAGCCACCGTGACCTTCGCTTTCGAGGGAACGCAGCTCCCGGAGTCCACCGTCGTGACGGATGCGGGCGGGAACTTCAGCACTCACGCGGAGATCCCGGGCACGGCTGCGATCGGTTCCGGCAAGCTGGTCGCGACCTTCGCGGGCGGTGGCAACCTGTCAGCCGGGTCGGCGGAGCATGTCTTCACCGTCGACGAGCCGGCGGCGGAGAGGAGTCCCACGTTCACTCCCGCCGAGACGCCGACAGGGGCCTCCGCGCCCGCGGCTGCCTCCTCGATGACGGCGTCGCCGACAGCCACCCCGTCGTCGACGGCCACCGCGACTGAGGGTGGCCGGAAGGACTTCCCGGTCATATGGTTCCTGGCCGGAGCCGTCGTCTTCCTGGCCGCTGGGGCGCTGACCCTGCTCGGGCTCGTGGTCCGCGCCCGGCGCCGCGAGGCAGATGAGGGCACGCTCGGCTTGATCGGCGACGCGTCGGAGGACTCGCAGGAGTTCGAGCTGAACCTTGAGGAGCCCAGGCCAGCTGAGGCCGGGCCCACCGAGATGTTCACCCCCGGCCCCACCGAGGTGATCACTCCCAGGCGGGCGCCTGACCCTGTTCAGGAGCCCCAGGCCATGCCGCCTGCCTGGTTCCGTGAGGGGCCAGAATCCGCGCCGGTCGCGCAGCGTGCCCACCGGGCCGCGAGCGAGAGCACCCCAGGTGAGGACTGGGATGACTTCACCGAGGCGGAGATCACCCAGGTCCGCCCGCGGCACAGCCCCAGGCCGCGTCGCGGCATGTGATGCGCCTGTGTGCTATGAGCCGGGTGATACCTCTTAACCCCGGAGATTGCGGCAGCGGTCACGCAGGGCCGCCAGGTCGCCCCCGGTGAGGGCGTCGCCGAGCAGGTGCCTGCCTATGCAGACGGCGGACGCGCCGGCCTGCAACCATTGCTTCGCCGTGAAGGCGATCAGGCCGTCACGCGGCACCACCCGCTCGATCAGTCCGAGGCTGCGCAGGTGCTCTGCCATCGCGGGGCCGACCACTTCGGCCGGACGCAGCTGCACCCCGGTGACCGGCAGTCCCAGCGCTGAAACCACCTCGCCGGGCGTCATGGCCGAGCCATAGCAGGCCACCCCAGCAGCCCTGGCCGACGCCGCCAGGTCCGCACCGGTGAAGTCGGGCAGGAGGAAATCAGCGCCCAGGGACGCGGGCTCGGCAGAGGTGTCTATGGGTCCGTGAACACCGATCCTGATCCGTGTCCCGTAGAGTGCGGCGAGCTCCTCGAGAGCGGGCAGCCCGGCAGGTAGGGAGAGATTCGGTACGCCTTCCTGGGCCAGTACCTCGATGACCCCGATGAGATCGTCCAGGGAGGCTTCGTCCAGCAGTGCGACGACACCGGTCAGGGGAGCATCAGACATGGGGCAATCATGCCATTGCGGGGTGTTCACCGGGCGTGGCGTCCTTAGACGCTGGTCAGCGGGTAATTTTAACGCGACGCGGAAGCTCCGGACGGGGCTCCGGATAGGAATGTCCTGGTGGTGTCCCACGGGGTCGCGGAGCCTGTCCTGGAGCCTCTCGCGCGAGTGGGTTCTGACTACTCACGAAGGGCAACACGACCCCCTTGCTGAAAGTCGATCACTCTTCAGGCAGGCCAAAGGGCTGGCAAGGGGGATTAGTCGTGGTTAACGGTTCGGGTGAGAATCGATTATTCGCTGTTAACACGAGCGCCAATTAGCTTCCCTGTGGGGAGCGAGTGCGCTAGTGTAGTTCTCGCCGGAACGCAGGACACGTAGCCTGTTCCCCCCATCTGGGCAGCGGACCGCGTAGCCGGCTCCCGGTTCGCCGGGACCCAAGGACGCCCGCGCCCGCCCGAACCCCCCC
>ERZ773010.2650-NODE-2650-length-10478-cov-10.406793_pt1 | contig 10478 bp, 12 predicted proteins | sample MGYA00580842_ERZ773010 | MGnify/ENA primary metagenome ERZ773010 (study PRJEB29015, sample SAMEA2737982) | human oral metagenome | biome: human oral; feature: human-associated habitat; material: dental | place: China | collected 2107 ...
TCCAAGAAAGGCAGATATAAATAAACTGAAGACAGTGATAAGACAGCCTGTCAAAGAATAGGGAGAAAATTATGCAAGGATATTCAAGTAAAAAAGAATTGATAGATGAAATAAATAAAAGAGCTGTATTATTTATTAATGAATTTTCAGAAATTACTGATGAAAATAAAGATACTTTTGTAGATGAAGTTGACAAAAGTCCTGTTCAAATGATTGCTTACCAGCTGGGATGGATGAATTTAATACTTTTATGGGAAGAAAAAAATAAAAATGATGAAACAGTTATTACTCCTTCAGAAAATTACAAATGGAATAATTTAGGTGGGCTTTATCAATCATTTTATAAAAAGTATGAAAATTATTCAATAAAAAAATTAATTACAGAATTTAATATAACTGTAAAAAAAATAACTGATTTAATTGAAATTTACACAGAAAAGGAGTTATTTGAGCAAAATCAGCGTCAATGAGCTTCTTCCACACCAAGTAACTGGCCCATCTGGAAGTGGATTCATATAAATACAGTCGCTCCTTTTAAGACTTTCAGGATAAAAATTAGGAAATGGAAAAGGATTAAGAACTAAAAATCTCCTATATCCAACTCTGCAATAGAAGCTCCTTTGTAATGGGTTATCCAGGGAGCATGCCAGAAACCTTCTTCATTCACAATTTTTGCTCTTATATCAATTCTTAAATACAGGGGATAGAAAACTTTTGCAGGATTACGTGAATATCTGCCTCCTGATGTAATAAATCCTGAATTCCATGCTTCATAAGATGTTCCGTTAGAAGCTGTAACTGTTTTTCCTTTCATTCTTTCCGAATTTATTACTAAAACTCCATTTCCCTGAAAATCGGTTATCTCTGAAATTTGGCTCGCATTGTAGAACTGAATCATTCCCTGTGGCTGACCATAAGTATTATTATTGTCATATACAGACCATTTATTTGTATCAATATGGTTATCATTAAATTCGTCTCCGCCATAATATATCCAACGTTCACTTTCAGTATAGGCATGTATTATTGAATTACTAATAGATGATGATAGCTGCACTGTTTTTTTATTCGAAAAGGTATCGGAATTACCTTCGTTTGTATTTAACAGTATAAATACGAGGCATAATAATTTTATGTAAAAAAGTTTGTTCATAATCATTTTCCTTTCAAATTATTCAAATTTTTAAAATATATTGCACCTGATTATGTTTCTATTTTACAGGGAAAATAAATGAAAAAACAGTTTCTTCTTCAGGAATACTGGAAACAGATATCTTAATATTATGTCTTATTGCAATCTGTTTTGCAATTGCAAGACCTAGTCCCATTCCGCTTTCATTATTTTCTCCTTCAGATTTATGAAAACGTTCAAATATGTTGCTGATGTCCTTATCAGAAATACCGGATCCTTTATTGGAAATATCCATTTTAATTTCTTTTATTCCATTTTTTGATACAGTTTTTCCAATATTAATTTTAATAGGAGTGTTTTTATAAGAAAATTTAATCGCATTATCCAGTATTATAATTATCATCTGTCTTATACGGAAATAATCTCCTTCAAAAATATAATCATCTGGATTTTCATTACATGTAACAGTAATATCTATATTTCTAAACCTTGCAGGCTGTTTCATGCTTCTTGTAGCGTCATTTGCAATTTCATATAAACTGAGGGGAGATTTTTCAATCGAAAAATCAGTATTCTGTAACTTCGATAAATCAATCAGATCATTTATCAATTTCTGAAGGTGAATGCTTTCAGAAAGTATCTGATGATGGTATTCACTAATTTTTTCAGGTTCAGTAATAATATTATCACAAAGTGCTTCCATTGAACCTCTGATTACTGTAACAGGAGTTCGCAGTTCATGAGATACATTTATAATAAAATCCTGTCTCATTTTTTCAAAATGTTCACTTTCCTTTGAACTTTTAAAAAGCTGTATAGCCAGTTTATCTATAGTTTGAGCAAGATTTCCAATTTCGTCATTCTGCTTGACATTTGTCTGAGCTTCATAATTTCCTTCAGCAAGTAATAAAGCTGTATTTTTTATTTTATTCAGAGGTTTTGTAAAGCTTAGTGAAAGAACAATTGCACTGATACTCGCAAGAGTAAGTGCAACAAAAATACTTATAATGAGAGTATAGATGCCATTGTTTAGTGCTGAAGACAGATTTTCAACAGGAGAATGGAGCAGGACAACTCCGATAACTTCGCCATTTTTGAAAATAGGAGCAGCAGTAGTCAGTGCTCTTCTATCCAAAAATTCATTAAAATTTTCAGTTGTATTAACTGTGCCTTTAAATGCGGCATTTACAGCCTTTTCTGCATTTTGTGGCAAAATCATGTATGTTTCCGGAATATTTCTTTCAGAATTATCTTTTTCCTGAATAATGGAACCTGATTCCTTTTCGATTATCCAAACTTTTGCCATTGCAATATCCTCTATTATACGCATATTTCTTCGATGAGGTTTTTCACTGTTATGCCCTTCAAAATTTCTTTTCTGTTCGTTATACCATAAGTTTGAAATTATTTCAGAAACCTTTATGGCTCTTGCTTCCAGATTTCTCTTATTTAAGCTGACAGTATTTCTTACATACATTGAAGCAAAGACACTTCCTGTAACAACAGAGAAGAGAAATAATGAAATTCCAAAATAGAAGACAAGTTTAAGAAAAATTCTGTTTTTAAAGTTTATTTTTCCAGTTTTAATATAATTTATATTTTTAAAAATATTCATATCATTTATCCTTATAATTTTTTATTCCTGAATATCAAATTTATAGCCTACACCCCATATGGTCTTTATATTCCAGGATTCATGTTCATAGTTGTCAAGTTTTGCGCGAAGTCTTTTTATATGGGAATCGACTGTTCTGCTGTCACCAAAATAATCATATCCCCAAATAGAATCCAGAAGATTTTCCCTTGTAAAAACCTTATTCCGATTAGTTGAAAGAAGCCAAAGAAGTTCTATTTCCTTTTTTGTGAGGGAAACGTTCTCATCACTTATTTTTACAGTAAAATCACTAAAATTAATTGTAAGGTTATCGTAGGAAAAAATTTTTTCCTGATGAATGTTTTCGTTAGGTATAACCCGTCTTAAGATAGCATGTATTCTTGCAATAACTTCTCCAGGAGAAAAAGGCTTCACAATATAGTCGTCAGCACCTGTTTCAAGCCCCATGATCCTTTCAAAATCTTCACCTCTTGCAGTAATCATTATAATGGGAACATTTGAAAAAGTACGAACTTCCTTACATACATCAAAACCATTTTTTTTTGGCATCATAATATCCAGTAAAACTATATCAAATTTATTATTCCTAATTTTTTCAAGTGTTTCTTCTCCGTCATGAGCCAAAGTAACATTAAAATTATTCTTTTTACAATATTCCTTTAATATGGATACAATCTGGAGATTATCATCAGCAATTAAAACATTATACATTTTTTTATCCTTTACAGTTTTGTTTATAATTTTATCATAAATTGAATAAAAAAAGAACATTTACAAAAAATACTTTTCAAATTTAATAAAAAGAAAAAAGTCATAATTTTGTCAAAAATAACTGATACTATGTCAGCATAGAGAAAAGAAAAGCTCTTAAAAACAAAAATAATGGAGGTATGAATATGAAAAATAAAAGGAAAAGCATTATAGGTTTGGGATTAATAATGGCATTGTCAGTTTATGCAGGTGCAGCAACAACAAGCACACTTAATAAAACTTCTACAGGAAATTCAGCGGCAATGACAGAAAATAATCAGAAGGAGTTTGATAAGGATAAATGCCCTATGCCACCAGGGAAACCGGGGCATGAAGGAAGAAGAAAAGATGGGAAAATGGACAAGGATTTTAAGAGGATAGATCCTGCGAGAATAGAGGAGTTGAAGAAAAAATTAAATAAAGGAAAAGTTACCAAAGCTGAAGCTGCTGAAATTATTGAACTGATTGATATGAAAGGAAGAGGGCCTCATAGAGGAAAACCAGGTGATGTTCCACCATTGAATAACAATCAGCCAAGTAATAACGGCAATTTATCAAATTAATTAGTAAATCTGAATTTTTTGACATACGATAGATTTTCTAAAAATATAACAGTACAAAAAAAGACTGGAAATAGAAAAATTAAATTCTATGACCAGTTTTTTTTACATTCTCATTTATATTCAATTATTGTGTGTATATGTTATATTTAAGCATTTGTAATAGTTGTAATAAGCTGTTCTAAAGTCTGTTCTCCAACTGAAGAAACCTTTCCATTTATAAATACTACTGGAACTGCCTGAATATCCTTTTCCTTAGCTTCATCAAAGTAAACTGCACTGTCAACCATTGAAGTTGTTATGTTTTCATTATTTACAGAAATAAGGTTTAATGCCTGTACTACTTCAGGGCAATGAGTACAAGATAATGAAACGAAAGTTTCAATATTTAAAGGCTTTTTAACTGAAGCAACTTTTTCAAGCTGTTCTCCTTCAAGTTTTTTACCTAATCCTGCCAGTCCTAAAATAGCAAGTATGAAACTGTTAAATTCATGTCCTCCCGGAATTCCGTAAAAATTGATTCCTGTTTTTTTTCCACCTTTAAGTAATGTGAAAGATGTAGGTCTTGTAATACCTGCAGTTTCTTCAAGAGTTTTATCTTCACCAAAAGTTTTTTTTGTATAGTTTACTTTATTTGAAATTGCATCAACTTCCTGCAGAAAACTGTCCAGTTCCTTTGATTTATCACTATCATTTAAGAAAGCGGCTATTTCAATTGGTTCTTCTATCTTATCAAAATAAGCTTTTAACTGTTCAACTATATTTGCGTCTAATAATGCCATTTTAAATTCCTTTCTGATTTCAGATTATATTTTACCTACTAAATCCAATCCTGGTTTTAAAGTAGCTTCTCCTTCTTTCCATTTTGCAGGACAAACTAATCCAGGGTTTTCAGCAACAAACTTGGCAGCTTTTGCTCTTCTTACAAGTTCAGAAGCATCTCTTCCGATTCCTTCATCATTTATTTCGTAAGCAACTATTTTTCCTTCAGGATTTACAATGAAAGTTCCTCTGTAAGCAAGTCCGCTTTCTTCATTTAAAACTTCAAATATTCTTGAAACAGCGGCAGTAGGATCTCCTATCATAGTATAAGTAACTTTTTTAATAGCTTCAGAATGATCGTGCCATGCTTTATGAGTAAAGTGAGTATCAGTACTTACTGAGTATACATCAAATCCTAATTTTTTAAGTTCTTCATGGTGATCTTCCAAATCTTCCAGTTCTGTAGGACATACGAAAGTAAAGTCAGCTGGATAGAACATGAATATACTCCATTTTCCTAATACATCCTTTTCAAAGTTGATTTCTCTGAATTCCTCGTTTTGATATGCCTGTACTGTAAAGTCTTCTAATTTTTTTCCAATTAACGACATTTTAAATCCTCCTATTTTAATTTTTTTAAATTTGAAATCATTACAAAAATATGATAATTATATTATATAAGATAATGTATTTTTTGTCAAGAAACTTTTTCATTACATGAAATATTTTTTGAATATTCAGTATATATCTGAGATTCAGGAAAATATTCAATAAAAGTTTAGTTTTCTGTAGCAACATCTATAACACGTATTTCAAATTCCATATCCGGCATACATTCTGCCAGGTCATCCTGAATTCTTTTAAGTGCCTCCATACGCATTTCAACAGATGTATTTAGATTACCCTGAATAATAAAAATTGCATTTTTCGTTTTATCATCAAATTTATAGTTTTCTCCGTCACGCACATCAAGCCATGCCAATATTCCTTTTTCATCACGGTAGACATAATCTGTTTTAGCAACATGCTTTTCAGTGGACAGTATTGGAAGAAAAATATCTTCCCTTTCACTGACTGTAAATTCTATATAATCATGTATCTTATCAAAATCATGTCCACCTATTGCTAAAAATGAATTTAGGGCTTCTACGTTATAAATATCGATAATGCTGTTAATACAGGGTATAGAACCACGATGCTGAATATTTCTTATAAGTGCAGGAACAGTAGGTGGATTTTTCTTTACACTACGTTCAACACTTTGAAGCAAATCTTTGTAGCCTTGAATTACAGGATGATTAAATACTTCGTCAATATTACAGTTCAAAGCCCATTCTTCCATTTTTTTCTGTTTTTTCAAAAATGAATCTGATAATTTTGCATTTGGATTAACATTTTTTGCAATGCCAATCACGACACTCTTAATCCCAAGTGCCGCAATACTTTTATTAATAATAATTTTCATAACAGAAATACCTCCTATAGATTGTTTTATAGCCAAGTACCTGTTATTATTATACTCCCTTTAACAACTTTTTTCTAATAATTTTTTAGAACATTATTCAAAAATCTGAATATTAGTCCATTTCAAATTCAATATATACTGTTTTTGAAAATGAAATTTTCTGAGGATTTATAATAATACTGTTTTCTGAGAGATTATTTATAAAATTCTGATCATTTTCCTTCAGTATCTTTTCATCATATGTGGCATAGTTTCCATTATAGTATGAGCGATAAGGTCTTATTGCTTCATTGGAGTTATCGGTTATTGTAACAGGATTTTTTAATGCAAGGTCAGTTTTATTAAGCATAACCTGTGCTTTTTTTGCAGCTTCCCTGTAAGCATTTTCATACAGCTCATCTTCGAGTTTCTGCTTATTGTCAATATCATATTCAATATATCCCGTTGAACCTATTTTTAGTGAATGTGCCAGATTAATTATATTACCTATACTTTTCATATCTCTTGTAGTAACTTCTATAGTGTGAGAAACTTTCTGCTTAACTTTTTTCACGCTTGCTCTTTTTTCCATACTGACTTCCTCGTTGTTATAGCCTGCAATCTTTATTTTATTTGCACTGATTCCTTTTGAAGAAAGTTTTTTCTGTAAATCATTAAATGTATTGAGGGCTTTCTGATAAGCACCTTTATTAGTCTTATCCTGTTCAACAATTTTAAAAACATGATTTCCTGCTATATTTCTCTGAAGGCTGAAAACCTTGTCACTTGCAAGGACAGCCATGAATTCCTTTAGACTGTTAAGGTCGATTGAATCAGCTTCCACTGTAAGAGTAGTTCTGAATTCTTTTTCTCCTTTATTCTGTACTTCAGTATCCCACCAGTAATTTTCTGATGTTGTATAATCTGAGGAATTAATTTTTTCATATTTTGTATTTGTTTTTCTTAACAGATTTTTATATTTTTCAAGCATTTCAGAGTTTTCCTTGCTTGCTTTGTCAAGATTATCATTTTCAGTGACAATTTCCAGAGTTATTTTTGCACTGTTTGGAAGAAGTTCCTTTGTTGATGTTCCTCTTACCTGTATTCTTTTTCCTGAAACAACATCAGAGAAACTGAAAACAGAAAAGACTATAAATAATATAGATATAATTTTTTTCATATTGATATTTCCTTTCTAAAAATATTATTTCATTTCATACATTACAGATATATTCTGCATTAATTTTATTGGTTTTGGCGTGTAGTTTATTCTAGGTTTTTCTGCTCTATATGAACGTTCAGCCACAGCAAGTTTTGCAGTAGGAGCTGCATATGCTTCGACCACATCATTACTGCTCTCAAAACTCCATGACTGGTCAATCTTGTCAATCATTTTTTGCTGAAATTCAATATCCTCACTCACAACAAGTGGAGAAGCAAGTTTCAGGCTGCTTGATTTTAAGATACTTTCAGCTTTGCTTTTTGCCTGTTTAAATGCCTCATTATACATGTCTGAAGCTATTTTTTCCTTGTCAGATATGTCAAACTGTATATTTCCATTTATATTTATTCCGTTGTCATCTGCAAGGGAAATAATGGAATTTAAACCCTTAATATTTTTAGTAGTTATTTTAAAATTATGAGTTACATAATAAATTTCCTTCTGTTCTCTTCCTTTTCCATTAAAGTTTTCAGTAATTTTATAGTCCCCTAGTACAATATTGCCTGCAGGAATATTTAGAGACTGAATTTTAGATCTTGCAGAATTAAGTTTGGCAAATACCTTATTTAAAGCCTTATCTAAAGTTGTATCTGTTGCATTTATATCAAATGCAAATGTATTGTCATCAAAATTTTTGTTTATACTTTGAAGATTTTCTCCGTCAGAAAACTCTACAAGTCCTGATATCTGATTAAAGTCAGTATTTTTAATCAGTATAGATATATTTGCAGTATACGAATCGGGTTTTTTATTTTCAGGTTTTGGAACAGCAGGTTTTATTCCCTTGATGTCATTATCATCATCATCATAGTCATATTCACTTTGTTTCTGGCTGAAAAAAGTGAGAGTTTCAAGCTGTGACAAATCTATTTTCTTATTTTTCAGAGCGGCCTTAAATTTTTCCATCCTGTCATTTGCTTCCTTTGTTGCCACACTTAGATTTGAATTTTTAGTTTTTATCTGAAATGTCACAGTAGCAACATCAGGCATTACCTCCTTTTCAGAATTCCCCGTAACACTTACCTTTCTTATTACATTTTCTGAAAATGAAAATGCTGATAGAATAAGAAACAAAGCAATTATTCTTTTTTTCATATTTTACCTCCAAATTTATATTATTGATTTTTCAAATAATTTTACGTTATGGTTCATTTTTATGTGAATTAGAAATTTCTAAAACTATTTTGTATAATTATTGTATCACTTTAACCTTAAAGTAAAATGAAAAGAAAAATATTATGTTGATATGAAAAAAGTGCTGTTTCAAAATAGAAAATTGTAAATCATTTATAAAAAATAGTTTTTACATTAATTTTCAATTTTTTTAAACAGCACCAAAATTAAGAATTAAAGAATTTTTTTCAGGATAAGTTCTAAAACACCATTTTCGTGATTGATGTATATGGAATCGCATAGTCTGGCAACAAGAGTCAGTTCTTCGGAAGTTTCTCCTTCTCCTATCAGTTCCCAATATTCCAGATATTCAATATCCTGATGAATTTCCATATTTTTTTTAATATTTTCAAATTCGGAATCACTAAGATTTATTGTACCATAAGTATGGATAATATACCCATTTTTCTGATCATTTTCAGTAATGTCAATCTTTACATCCTTTGCTCCTTTTTCCAAATAGAAAGAAGCTATTTCATTTACAATTTTTGAAATTATTTTCATTTTTTTTACTTTCATTTTTTTCCTCCATAAAAAATTTGTAATATGGGAACGCTTACACTTGCAACAATTCCTGCAGATAGTCCCGTATTATATAAATTTAGTCCCCCATGAAGTGCCCCCATATTTAAAACTAAACAGAAATTGACAAATCCGACAATAATACCTGGAATAATTCCAAATTTTCCACTAATTGGTGCAAGACATGTGGAAAAAAATAGAGTTATAGCAAAAGATGTAAGTGAAATATTTTTTCCGAATATTATATAAGAAAGAGAAACACCGGCTATTATTGGGAGAACATTTTTCAGATGTTTTCCAAAGCCTGAAAACCCTATAAGAGTAAGAAGTCCAGATAAAATAGGTCCGTTGATATAAGGGAACATTAGAAAAATAAGTGCAAGGGCAATAAATCCTAAAATTCCCATATTTATCATGACCATAGGAAATCCTTCAGTAACAGTAAAGTCTGTAACAAGTCTTCCTGAGTGCATAAGAAGGCTTCCAAAATTCTTAAATGAGTGTCCATTTGCATAATAACCGTAAATAATGTAAAAAGAGAAAACTAATATCAGTAAAGCTAAGATGGAATAATCCATTTTTTCAACAAAAGTTTTATTTGGTGTGACTTCAAGTCCGACTTCTTCCAATATTGCATAAATAATTATTGCAATAAGTCCTGCACCTAGTCCTGTATTGTATAATGTATATCCGTTATGGAAGTTTATAACATGTGCAGAAACTGCAGGAACAATAAATCCCATCAGAAAACCGGCTAAAATTGCCAGAATAATCCCGAAAAATGAAAAATTAAAAGCTTTTGAAATACTGCTTACAACAGGTGAAAGCGCTGTTGTAAACATACAGCTTGCTATAACGGTTTTAAAGCTTCTTTTTTCAAATTGTGTATAGGCATAAGCACCCAGATAAAACGGGATAATGTTAAGAAGATTTTTTCCCATGAATGCAAAACCGAACATTATATAAATTCCGGATATAAGCAGTCCATTAATTTTCATGTCCATTCTGTATAGAAGAAAAATATTTATCAAGGCAACAATTGAAGCATTGAACATGGCAGCTCCTTTGCCTCCCACTATAAAGTAATCGGTTAATAGAACTCCATCAGATAAAAGTATATGTTTCATTCCCTTTATTAAGTCAAAAGGATTTGTAAAAATAATCGCATAAATCAGCATGATAAAGGGTAAAAATGAAATAACCAAATATTCTTTCTTCTTTTCTTTTGTCATAATATATTCCTCTCATATTTATTATTTATAATAATTATAACATATTTTTTGAAAATGATAAGAAAA
>ERZ773010.2652-NODE-2652-length-10477-cov-28.205527_pt1 | contig 10477 bp, 6 predicted proteins | sample MGYA00580842_ERZ773010 | MGnify/ENA primary metagenome ERZ773010 (study PRJEB29015, sample SAMEA2737982) | human oral metagenome | biome: human oral; feature: human-associated habitat; material: dental | place: China | collected 2107 ...
AGCGACTCGATCGCGTTCCTGGCCGAGGGCCGGGTCGAGGCGGAGGGCAGCCACGAGGAGCTGCTCGACAGACACCCTCCCTACCGCGAGCTGTGGGCCGCCTACGAGCGATCGGCGGGCTGGCGCCTGGAGGCCGCGGCGCGGTCCGCGCACGACGGCCCTCCGCAGGGCGAGCCGGACCGTCCCGCCGGGCCCGCGGAGGAACCGGCCGCCACGAGCGCGGCAGGCACGCCGGGCGCGCCCGGCGTCGGACGCATGGGGTTCCTCCGGCAGTGGCGCACGCTGTACGGGCGCGGCTGGCGGCCTCTCATGCGGCGGGGCCTGATCCGGCTCGTCGTCGAGTCGCTGTTCCGCGGCGCGCCGCTGATCGCAGTGCTGGTCGTGGTGCTGGCCGCCGTCGGCGCCCTTCCCGGCCTTCCCATGAGCACCGGCCTCGTCTGGACGGCCACCGGGCTCCTGCTCCTCGCGCTGCTGGCCCGGCTCGTCGCCAGCGCGTGGAGCAACGCCCTGGTGTGGCACCTCGCGGCGCGCTCCAAGGCCGACCTCCAGCTGTCGGTCCTCGATCGGCTCCGCCGGGTGCCGCTGGGCTTCTTCCAGCGCGTCGACGGCGGCCGTCTCGGCTCGCTCGTGACCGGCGACGTGCCGATGATCGACTTCCAGAACGTCCCGCAGCAGCTCATGGGGTCCGTGATCCAGCCGGTCTATGCGCTCGTGGTGCTCACCGTCGTCGACTGGCGCCTCGCCCTCGCCGCGCTCGCCGGCGTCCCCGTCTTCCTGGTGCTCACGGTGCGGAGCGACCGGATCTACCGTCGCGTCTTCGCCGAGCTGCACCGCGCCCGGCAGGAGGCGACCGCGGTCATGCTCGAGCAGGCGCGCGGTGCCGCGGTGCTCCGCAGCAACCCGGGCTCCGCGATGGCCGCGCGCTACGAGGCGGCGGTGCGCAGGCTCGCGGACGCCAGCACCGCCATGTCCGTCAGGGCGACGCCCGCCACCGCCCTGGGGTCCGTCGCGGTGGAGTCCGGGCAGGTGATTCTCATCGCGGTCGGCTCCGCGCTGCTCGCCGCCGGCTCGGTGAGCCCGGCCGTGCTTCTCATATTCCTGCTCATGTCGCTGGCGCTCTACCAGCCCATCCAGGAGCTGGACGCGCTCGCCGGGTACCGCCGCAATCAGCAGCAGATCGCCGCGAGAGTGGGCGAGGTGTGGGACGCCCCCACCCTGACGGAGCCGACGGCGCCCATCGCTCCGAAGGGATCGACGGTCGAGCTGCGGGACGTCGTCTTCGGGTACGGGAAGGGCGCGAAGGCGGAGGACACAGAAAAGACGCTGCGCGGCGTCTCGTTGCGCGCGGACGCAGGACGCGTCACGGCGCTCGTGGGCGCCTCCGGCTCCGGCAAGTCGACGATCGCCAGTCTCGTCTCGCGCCTGTGGGACGTCGACGCCGGCAGCGTGCTGATCGGCGGGGCGGATGCCCGCGACATCGGAAGCGCCGGGGTGCTGCGAGCCGTCACGACCGTGTTCCAGGACGTCTACCTCTTCGATGACACCGTGCGCCTCAACCTCACTCTCGGCCGTCCCGCCGCGACCGACGGGGAGATCCAGGAGGCGCTGCGCGCCGCGCAGTGCGACGACGTGGTCGCGGCCCTGCCCGACGGGCTCGACACGGTGCTCGCCGACGGCGGATCGGACCTGTCCGGCGGACAGCGGCAGCGCCTCGCCATCGCCCGGGCGCTGCTCAAGGACTCCCCGGTGCTGATCCTCGATGAGGCGGTCGCCGCCGTCGACCCCGCCACGGAGGACCGCATTCAAGCCGCGCTGTCCACCCTGGCGGCCGGGCGCACGGTCCTGGTCATCGCGCACCGGCTCGCCACAGTCCAGCACGCGCACCGCATCGTCGTCGTCGACGACGGCGCGATCGCCGGCATCGGCACGCATGAGGAGCTGCTGCGCGACTGCCCCGAGTACCGCAGGCTCGCCGAGGCCCAGGGGATCGGCCCGGTTGACTCCCCCGGGTCCGCCTGAGCCGAGCCCTGCGGTCCTCCGGGTCCGCCTGGTCCCCTGCCCGGATGAGGAGCGCGCCGGTCGTCGATCGTGAGTGACGGCGTGGACGTACCTTTGTCGCGTGAACGTACTTTTCTCCCATCCTTCTGGGGGTAGAGCTCAGAAGGATGGGAGAAAAGTACGTTCATGTTGGGAAGGTACGTTGACGTTCCGGCTCGACACCGGCCCGGCAGGGCCCGGCGGCCGCGCCTGGCCTGCCGGTCCGGAGCCGAGCATCCCGAAGCCTGACTGAATGACCGACTCCGCGGCGGGACGGGAGAAGTGAGCGTCCCACGCACCTTCAAGCCGGCCGACGGCCTCGGGTGCGGTGAGGATCGTCGTGATTCCGCGGCCCGGCGACGCGGACAGGGCGACGCGGGACGGTTGAAGGTGCGCGGGACGATCGCTTCGCGGAGCGCAGCAGCGCCCGACGGGCCCCGGGCCGACCGACAGCGCCCGACGCCCGCCCAAGACCCGCGAGCGCCCCGGGAGGACAGCCGAATCGGCCCGCCCCGGCACGGCGGGCCAGAGGGAACTCGAAACGCTCCGCGCGCAGCAGGCCGCACGGAGCTCGAGCCGCCCCGGGAAGCCACCCCGTCGCCCCGGAATCATTCACGCCAGTGGGCCTCGCCCCCAACCAGCGAACCGGCCACCCACCGCCGCTTGACACACAGAGCATAAGGACGCCCCCGTCCGCCGGTCTCCGGCGCTCTGTCCGCGCTAAGCCTGCTGCTCACCGCCCGGCGGATCGACAGGGCGTGCTCCCGGTGCTCCCGGCCGACGGTGATGAGACTCCGGCGCCTCCGCCGCTGCGAGCCTCGCCTCAATGCCGGCGAGGACGATCTCGAGCTTGTCATTCACCCATGCGTCGGGGCCGGCCGAGAAGTGGGCGTCGAAGGCCGCGCGCAGCCCGGCGTCGTGGGCGCCGTCGGGCGCATCAGGGGCGGGTCCCAGGACCTCGGTGAACCCGCCCCACTGCTCGGTGCACTGGGCGATCCGGTCGCGCCGGATGCGGCTGTCCGCGGCGAAGTCGGCCACCATGTCGGCCGCGACGAGCGCGAGCCGCTGGGGGAACCCGAAGGCGACGAGGTTCTCGGTCATCTCCAGCGCGGCCCGGATGAGGCGCTCGGGCATGGGCCACACCTGGTTGTAGATCAGGTCCATCATCCCCGGGTACCGGCCGCACTCGGCGTCAATGGCGGCCGCGACGTCACGCAGGTAGTCCTGCCAGCTGCCTTTCGGCTCGGGCCACTCGGTGGTCTCCATGAAGCGGTCCGCAACGGCGCGCAGAAGGTCGGAGCGACCATCGACGTGACGGTACAGCGCCGGATGCTTGACTCCGAGACGAGCCGCAAGACTCTGAAACGTGAGGGCGTCAACACCGGCCTCGGCGATGAGCCCGATGGCGGTGTCGGCGATGATCTCCCGACTGATCAGGTTGGGGCGGCCCGGACGACGTTGTTCTGGGGTCGGTCTGTGCACCATGTCCCGACCCTACTCATCCGCGTCCTCGGTGCTCTCGGCGATCCGCCAGCCCGCCGAGTCCACCTTGGCGCGCCAGAAGGACTCGTAGCGCCCTCCCGCCCTCACCAGGGACTCGTGGTCGCCGTCCTCGACAATGACCCCGTCGTCGAGGACGAGGATGCGGTCGGCGCCCGTAATGGTCTCGAGCCGGTGCGCGATCGCGATCACCGTACGTCCCGTGGCCAGGGCGGCGAAGGCGTCCGCGAGGGCAGCCTCGGTCTCGGTGTCCACCGCGGCGGTGGCCTCGTCGAGCAGTACGACGGGCGTGTCCTTGAGCAGGGCGCGGGCGATGGAGACCCGCTGCCTCTCGCCGCCGGAGAGCCGGGCGCCGCCCTCGCCGACCGGCGTGTCCAGCCCGCCCGGAAGACGGTCCGCGACCTCCTGGAGACGTGCGGCGCGGATCGCCTCCGCAACCTCCTCATCGGTCGCCTCCGGACGGCCGACGCGGACGTTGTCAAGGATCGAGCCCTCGAACAGGTAGACGTCCTGGAAGACCACCGCCACGCGCCCGATCACCTGCTCGGAGCCGAGCTCGCGAACGTCCGTGCCGCCGAGGCGCACGCTGCCGCCGGTGACGTCCCAGAATCTGGCGATCAGGCGGAGGACGGTCGTCTTGCCCGACCCGCTCGGCCCCACCAGGGCGGTGAACGTCCCCGGCTGCAACCGGAACGACACCCGGTGGAGGACGTCTCCCGCCCCATAGCCGAAGCTGACCCCGTCGAGCTCCACCGACAGATCGGTTCTCCTCGCGGAGGCGGGACTGGCCGGCTCGGGCAGCGTCGGCGTGTCGAGGATGGCGCGGATGCGCTCAAGGCTGTCCCCGACGGTGCGCATGGCGGTGGTGTACTCCGAGAGCTCCGCGAGCGGACCGACGAACCTGGCGCAGACGACGAGCAGCCCGACGGTCGCCGGGACCGGGAGGCGGCCGGTCAGAGAGAGGTGGACCGCGGTGACGAGCAGGAGCACGAGCCAGAGCTGCACGGCGACCGTGCTGACGAGTACGCCGGGGATGGTGCGCCAGAAGATGCGCTCCGACGTCCGGTGGTGCCGGTCGAGGGACTCGTCCAGGGGCGGGTAGTTCCCAACGGTGCGCCCGGCCGCCCGCAGGACGGGCTGCGCCAGGGCGAAGTCGACGACCTGCTCGTTGACCTCGGCGGTGCGCCGGTCCAGGACGGCGTCCAGCCGCGCGGTCCGCTTCGGGGCGAACCACCCGATGAGCGCGGCGACCGGGAGGAAGGCGGCACCGGCCGCGGCAACGCGCCAGTCCCACCAGAGCAGGCTGACGACCACGGTCAGTGGGGTGAGGACCGCCGAGACGATCGGCTGCAGAAGGTGCGCCGTCACCGAGCCGGCGTCCTCGGCGCTCTTGCTGCTGAGCTGCGCCAGCTCCCCGGTGCGGGCGCGGTCGAACCAGCCCAGCGGCAGGACGGAGACGTGATCGCCGATGCGGTGCTGCAGGCTGCGCATCAGCTCCAGGCTGATGCCGTATCCGGTGCGCGCCTGGAGGAAGTACAGCAGCGCGGAGACGGCCGCGACCGCGGCCAGGGCTCCCGCCGCGAGCCACGCCGTGCGCATGTCGCCGCGCACGACGGCGTCGACGACCGGGATGACGGCGAGGAAGGCGAGCCCCTGGGCGGCGGCGAACGCGATGACCAGCGCGAGGAACGGGAAGAGGCCGACGCTCCCGCGGGCGACGTGCACGAGATTGGCGAACGTGCGGATCATGCTGCACCCCCTTGAGCGCGACGGGCCTGCCACAGCCCGCGGTACGTCCCGGCCCGCGCGAGCAGCTCCGCGTGGGTGCCGACCTCGACGATTCGACCCGCATCGATGACCGCGATCTGATCCGCCGCGGTGATCGACGCCAACCGGTGGGCGACGACCAGCACGGTCCTGCCCTCGGCCGCGCGCGCGATCGCCGCCTGGAGGCGGACCTCGTTCTCGGGATCGGCGAAGGACGTGGGCTCGTCGAGCACGAGGACCGGCGCGTCCTCGAGCAGCGCGCGGGCGATGGTGACGCGCTGCGCCTCCCCGCCGGAGAGCCTCGCATCGACCCCGACGACGGAGTCGTACCCCCGTGGCAGGGCGGCGATACGGTCATGGATGTTCGCAGCCGAGGACGCGGCCACGATCTCGTCGTCGCCGGCGTCGGGACGGGCGAGGCGAATGTTGTCGCGCACGCTCATCGGCACGAGGCGGGTGCCCTGGAAGACGAACGCGACGCTCCTGTACAGGGCCGCCGGGTCCAGGTCGCGAACGTCCTGTCCGCCCACTCGAACTGCACCGTCGCGCACGTCCCAGAATCGTGGCACGAGGGCGGCCAGGGTCGACTTGCCCGCGCCCGAGCGACCCACGACCGCCGTCACCGTGCCCGCGGGAAGCCTCATCGCGACCTGGGACAGAGCGTCCGGCCCGTCCGGGTCGTAGGCGAAGCTGACGTCGTCGAGAGCGACGTCCCCGCCGTCGGCCGTCGCCGGGGCATCCGGGACTGGCAGCACGGGAGTCCTCAGGAACTCCCCGATCCGGGCGGCGGCCTCACGCGCCGCTCGCAGTCGCACGTCGTAGGAGTCCATCTGCGTGAGCGGACCGGCCAGTCCGACCCCGAGCACCAGGCCCGCCGCGAACCCGGTGAAGTCCGCCCATCCCAAGGCGAGGAGGAGCAGGCCCGACAGCGCCATGATCGCGAGCACGCTCGGAGCCGACACGATCGCCAGCCCCAGCGAGGACGCCCCGACCATCGGCACCATCAGCCTGCCGAAGAAGTCCGCGTAGTCGTCCGCCGCCCGGCGGTAGTCCGCCGACGCGCGCCCCGCCTGCCCGAACGTCTTGACGACCGCGATCCCGTGCGCGAACTCCACCGTCGCGTCATTGACCCTCGCCTTGGCGTCGTCCCAGTCGCGGAACTGCGTCGCGGCCCTGCCCATCATCGAGCCGAAGACGACGAGGAAGCCCACGAGAGGCAGCAGCGCCGCCAGGGCGAGCGGCCGGCTGTACAGGACGAGCAGGACGAGCGCGGCGACCGCCGTGACGATCCCCACCACCATGTCGCCGCACGCGTGCGCGACCAGGGTGTGCAGCTCGTGCACGTCGTCGGTGACGAGCTTCTTGACCCGGCCCGAGGAGCGCTGGGAGGCCTCCCCGATCGGGATGCGCCCCAGGTGGGCGGTCAGCCGGACGCGGAGGTCACGGTTCAGGCGGGCGTCGGCGAGGTGCGTCAGCATCAGCCCGGTGCCGATGAGCGCCATCCTGACCGCGATCCCGATGAGCGCCGCCCACAGCCAGCGCCAGGTCTCGTCCGCCGGCGCGCGGCTCACGAGGGCGGTCGAGAGCTGCACGCTCGCGATCATCGGGACCAGGCCGGCGACAGCGCCCAGGCCCTGCAGCACAACGCCGCTGACGACCAGCCCGCGCACGGGACCGATCAGATTCCAGAACGTCACGATACCTCCTTCATCCGCGTCAGCAATCAGCCGCTGCCGTTCGCGGTGTCCTCATGTCCCCTGTGTCCTCGGCCGGGACCCGTTCGCCTCTCGCCTCGTCGCCCGCTCCTCGGCCGAAGAACTCTCTGAGCCGGGCGGACGGGCCCTCCGCCCCCTCGGGCGGCGGTTGGAGCTCTCCGCCGCGCAGCTCCTCGACCCGCGTGCAGACAAGGGCGAGGAACTCGGCGTCGTGACTGACGACCAGGGCGGCCGAGCCCGCATCGGCGACTTCCGTGATCAAGTCGCCGATGGAGAGCATCGACTCACGATCGAGTCCGCTGGTGGGCTCATCGAGTATGAGAATGCTCCGAGCGCTGCACAACCCGCTCGCAGCCGCCGCCCGCTGCTTCTGCCCGCCGGAGAGCGAGAGCGGATGACGATCACGGAGCCCCAGCAGGCCGAGTTTCTCCAGCACCCGGTTGATATGTGATTCTGAGGGGTTTCGCACTCCTATTGCGCATTCCTCGACAAGGGTCTCTCCGAAGAGCTGCGAGTTCACGTCCTGCATAATGAGGAAGGCCTCGCCCCTGAGGTCTCGTTCCCGGACGGGTCTCCCCCGGACAGCGAATGCTCCGGCGTCTGTCTTCTGCAGCCCGCACAGGGCGCGCACGAGCGTGGTCTTCCCCGCGCCGTTGTCTCCGATGAGCCCGACGACCTCGCCGGGGGCGAGCCGCAGAGAGACGTCATTGAGCACGGTGCGGTCTCGGAAGGACACCGTCAGGCCCGTCGCCTCGATGGCGGGCGGCCTGCCGGTGAGGCCGGCAGGCCGCGCCCTGTGCCGAGTCGCCTCCGCCAGGGTGAAGGCTCTCAGTCCCATTCCGCGCCGTTCCTCCGGAGACAGCTCCTTGAGCTCGTCCGCGGAACAGCTGCTGACCACGGCTCCGGCGTCGAGCACGACGTAGCGGTCCGCCAGGCCGGAAAGATAGCTGAGACGATGCTCGGAGACCAGCAGTGCCTTGCCCCGTGACTTCAGCTCGCCAAGCAGCTCCGCCAGACGGACGGTCGCCCGATGGTCGAGATTCGCGGACGGCTCGTCCAGCACGAAGATCTCCGGCCCGAGGGCATAGGCCCCGGCGATCGCCACCTGCTGCTTCTGCCCGCCGGACATCTCGAAGATGCTTCTGCCCGCGAGCTCCCGAATCCCCATCTCGTCAATGGTCTCCTCCACCCGGTCCCGCAGCGCGGGGTTGGGGACCCCGGCGTTCTCGAGCCCGAACGCGATCTCGCTGTCGGTGTCGAGGTTGAAGAACTGCGACTTGGGGTTCTGGAAGACCGACCCCACGAGGCGCGCGATCTCATACCCCTCCATGGACGAGACGTCACGACCGCAGATCGTGACGCCGCCGCTCAGCTCGTCCTGGTCGTGCCTCGGCAGGAGCCCGTTGACGAGATTGATCAGCGTGCTCTTCCCGCAGCCGCTCCGACCGGCGAGAACCACGAGCTCCCCGGCCTCGACCCGGAACGAGACGTCCTCCAGCGCGCGGGCGGACGCAGCGGCATAGTGGAATGAGGCGTGCGAGAACTCGATCATCTGACCATCCCTCCTACGCACAGGCCGACGAAGGCGAGAATCACGACGACGTCGGCCGCGCCGAATGCGAGATCCACCAGGCAGGTCCTGGGAGCGGGATTGTCGATGCCCCGCACCAGCGCGGCGTCGGCGACCTCGTCCGCGATCACCGTGGCGCTGACCAGCATCGGGACATAGAGCCTCGTGGTGACGTCGACCGGATGGCGGAGGAAGGAGAGCGGCGTCGGGCTCAGGCCGCGGATCGCCATCGCGTCCCGCAGATGACGCGCCTGCTCGCGCATCGCCGGGAAGTAGCGGAAGACGACGGCGAACGGCGTGATCAGGACGCGGGGCATGCGCCAGCGCGTCAGAGCAGCGATGAGCTCGTTGACACGGGTGGTCTGAATAATGACCGCCCCAATGATACCGGCGGGGAACACCTTGCCGATGATCTGGAGGAACGTGACCACGACTATCTGCGCCGTGGCCGGAAGGTGCCTCTCCCCGAGAACCTGCGCGCCCGCGATGAGAACGTAGACGACCGCGGCGATCAGCGCCACCCGCACTCGTCCGCAGGCCGCGGCGACGAGAATGGCCGCGGCGACGAGCACGTGGGCGTATCCGGGGCGGATCGCGACCGTCAGTGCGAGGTTGACAAGCACGAGGACGACCAGCTTGGTGCGCGGATCGAGGCGCAGCCCCCACCGCCCTCGACTATTGTCCTTACCCACTCGAGTCGTTTGCTCAGGCGACAATACCGGCGCGCGTGAAGTGGCGGGCGAGCATCCGCCGCCCCAGCAGCGTGCCGAGCCAGGCGGCGAGGAGAGTGCCCAGTACGACCGCCACCAGGAGCCACTGGCTCGCCGCATCGAGCATCGTGCTCATGTAGGCCCGATCGGTGCCCTTCCCTTCGAGATAGTCACGGTAGTAGCTCTGATTGAGCCAGACCATCACGTAGCTCGCGAGTGGGGCGAGGGCGAACACCATGTAGCCGACCGTGTTGAGGCCCGGGCTCCGGAAGCGCCCGAGCGCAGAGACCTCTCCGGCGGCAGCGCCCAGCACCAGTGCTGCGACCGCCCACAGCCAGAACATGCCCGTGACGAACAGCACCAGACCGACGACCGCGCCGAGAACTGCGACCGCCCCGCGCCTGGGGACCTTCGCCACCAGCAGGAGGTACACGGGAGCGCAGAAGAACGCCGCCGAGACCGGCAGCGCATAGGTCAGCACCGGGCTGAACGCGAAGGGCATCCCGGCGATGAACATGACCACGATGTACAGCGCGCTGTAGACGCCGAGAGCAATCAGGTCCCTTGTGCCCAGCATCATCGATACAGGATTCTGACGCGAAGAACCATCGCGCGGATTCTCGCGAACATCCTCATGGCGCATTCCTGTGCTCACGTTACGGCTCCTTTTAGAATTTGCAGCGATGCACACCCGCATCACATAGTTACAACATGTAACTAATGGGGAGGATAGTCGCGCGCCCCGATGGCGTCAAGGGTTTCCCACCCGCGTCCGAGCCCGCCTGCGGCGAGCCGGGGGCAGCGGCGCACAGCCCGGGCGGCGTGCAGGGCGGCTCGGGATTGGCACGGTGGAACCACATGCGGGACCTGCGAGGAGCAGGGTGTCCGCGAGAGAACGACTCCGGACGAGGAGAGGGGCGGGAACGGCCCGCGGGGATGGCCGGAGGCCTCGCCCACTGCGAGGAGCACCGGTCCGCGGCCGTCGCCCGCAGGAACGACACCCTCACCCCGGGCATCGACGCCGAGCCCCATGAACCGCCGCAAGAGGGAGCGGTCGAGCTCGTCGCCATCACCGGAGAGCCCGCCCCGCCGTCGGGCGGAGCGGGCTCATTTCCCGGTCGATGTGGTGGAGCTAGGGGGATTCGAACCCCCGACCTTCTCATTGCGAACGAGACGCG